>ENA-ORBV01015518-ORBV01015518.1-microbial-mat-metagenome-genome-assembly--contig:-NODE-15518-length-11187-cov-9.257516_pt1 | contig 11187 bp, 9 predicted proteins | sample MGYA00237777_ERZ505514 | MGnify/ENA primary metagenome ERZ505514 (study PRJEB26160, sample SAMN06269048) | microbial mat metagenome | isolation source: Oligotrophic lake microbial mat | place...
CGCAGGAGGTGATACCCGGCGAGACCGGTTTCTCGCGCGTTGCAGCCGACGTCCTTCTGCCGCCCACGCTCCTAGCCGGTTCCGCGTCCTCAGTTCAACCCCAGAAAAGCCTTCACCGGCACCACCGTGCGGGCCGGGTCTTCTTCTTGTGGCACGTGGCCCAGCTCGTCAAACACCACCAGCTGGCTGCCGGCGATCCACTGCTGGAACTGCCGGCCGGTTTCGGGCGGGATCAGCCGGTCGCGCCCACCCCACAAGATCAGCGTCGGCAGCTTCAGCGTGGCGATGCGATCGGCGTCTTCGCCCATCACCAGGTTTTGCATGCGCAGCCGCAAAGCGCGGCGATTGCCCTCGCGCAGCGTGAGCTCGAAGTAGCGGTCCACCAGCGCCGGTGTCACTCTGGCCGGGTCGCCGTAGACGCTGGCCACACTTTGCTGCACCAGTTCACGCGGCAGCGCCCATTCGCTGACGCGGTTGAGCACCGGCACCCGCGCCAACTGAAAGCCGATGGGCAATTCCAGCGGCGTGAAGGCCGGCCCCGCGGCGTCCACCAGCACCAATGCAGCCACGCGCTGCGGCGCCGCGTAGGCGGTGCGCCAGGCCACTTCACCGCCCAGCGAGTTGCCGCCCATGACCACGCGCTCGATCTTCAGCGCGTCCAGCAGGTCCAGCACGAAGCGTGCATAGGTGTCGCCGCGGTAGTCGTCGGGTGTGTACTCGCCGGTGAATGGACCTGTCAGGCCGAAGCCCGGCAGGTCGAAGGTGATGACGCGCCGCTGACGCTTGAGCGCTTTCACCCAGCCCTCCCAGGTGTGCAGGCTGGCGGAAGTGCCATGGATTAACACAATGGGCAGCGGGTCGTCGCGCGGTCCTTCGTCGCGCAAGTGCACGAGTTGGCCCTTGACCTCGATGAAGTCCGACGGCGCTGGCGCCCAGCGTGCCACCAGCGCTTCCACCGGCCAGTCGGGTGTGCGCGACAGCGCCAACGCGATGGCGCTCAGGATCAGCAGCAGGCCGATCAGGCGGCGCAGCAGGCCCATCAGGCGGTCTCTTCCTGGGTCTGACTCTGGCCTTGCAGCTGATCGTCCAGCGCCACCCGTTCGTCGAAGACAAAACAGCGGCCCTGCCAAAACGGCGCGCCCTTGGTTTCTTCGAAATAGCGCAGGATGCCGCCGTCGAGTTGCAGCACATGCGGGATGCCGGCGTCCTGCATCCACAGCGCCGCCTTCTCGCAACGGATGCCGCCGGTGCAGTAGGTGACCACGGTCTTGCCTTCGAGCGGCGCGCGGTGCGCCTGCAGCGCGGCCGGAAAGTCGCTGAACTTGCCCAGGCGCCAGTCGATGGCATCCGCAAAGGCACCAGCGTCGACCTCGAAGCCGTTGCGTGTGTCCAGCATCACCACCGGCCGGCCTTCGTCGCAGTGGCCGTCGGACAGCCAGCGTGCCAGCGTGGCACTGTGCACGGCCGTCGCTCGACCCGCCTGAGGACGCACACCTTGTTCACTCATGCGGATGATCTCGCGCTTGACCTTCACGCGCAGGCGCTTGAAGGGCAGGGTGGTGGCCCGGTGTCGCTTCAGCTCCAGGCCCTGGAAACGGGCATCGACCTGCAGCGTGTCCAACCAGCCCTGCAGCGCATCCGGCGCCCCGGCCAGGTTGAAGTTGATGCCCTCGGGCGCCAGCAACACGGTGCCTCTCAGGCCTGCGGCATGCGCACGATCGAACAGCCGGTCGCGCAAGACGGCGCAGTCATCCAGCTCGACAAAGCGGTAGGCGGCAACGATTGAGACGGCATCCACAGCGGGCATTCTAGGGAGGCGCCCGATAATTCAAGTCTTCGCCCGCTGCCGCGACTTCAAGCGCGCCTTCTACCGAAAACGCCATGCTCGACAAGCTGAACCAACTGACCGAGTCCCACGGCGAACTGCGCACCGGGCGCGGCCTGGTGTCGGGCGTGATTGCCCTGTCGCTGGCCATCCTGTGTTTCCTGGGCGTGCTGGCCTTCCACTTTCCGGAATACCTGACCACGCCGCAGTTGCGCAAGAGCTACAACGTGGACGTGCTGCGCCAGGTGATGTACTGGTCGCTGGTGCTGTCGGGCGGTGTGTCGCTGTTCAACATCGTGCGCGGACGTGCCCGCTGGCTGGCGGCGGGCGCCTTCACGCTCATCGCGCTGACGCTGCTGCTGGGCGCGCACCGTGTGGAAGTCGACCCCAACTTCCCCGACAACACGCCCTACATCGGCCTGGACTGGTTCATCCTGGACCTGCTGGGCAGCGCGCTGATCTTCGTCTTCGTCGAAAAGCTGTTTCCGCTGCGCAGGGACCAGCCGGTGTTCCGTCCCGAGTGGCAGACCGACTTCCACCACTTCATCGTCAACCACATGTTGGTGGGCTTCGTGCTGCTGGCCGTGAACCTGCTGGTGCACAAGCTCTTTGGCTGGGCTGCCAAAGATGGTGTGCAGGCCTGGGTGCACGACCTGCCATTCGTGGTGGCGCTGCTGGCCATCATCCTGGTGGCCGACCTGGTGCAGTACTGGACCCACCGCGCCTACCACGAGGTGCCGCTGCTGTGGCGCCTGCACGCGGTGCACCACAGCGCCAAGCACATGGACTGGATGGCCGGCTCGCGGCAGCACATCGTCGAGCTCATCATCACGCGCACGCTGGTGCTGGCGCCCATCTTCGTGCTGGGTTTCAGCAAAGAGGTCATCGACGCCTACATCGTGGTCGTCGGCTTCCAGGCCGTGTTCAACCACGCCAACGTCAGCGTGCGCCTGGGGCCTTTGCGCTACGTGATCGTGACGCCCAACTTCCACCACTGGCACCACTCGCAGGACGACGAGGCCATCGACAAGAACTACGCGGCGCACTTCGCCTTCATCGACCACCTGTTCGGCACTGCGGTGCAGAGCGACCGCGTGTGGCCGGCGAAGTACGGTGTGGTGGGCGACTATGTGCCCAAGGGGTTCTGGAAGCAGCTGCTGTTTCCGTTTGTCTGGCGGTCCAAGGGCTGAGATTGGGGCGACTCGGCAGGTAACGCCTGTGTGGGGACCGCACTGTGGCGGTTGCACCCTGTCCCTAGAATGCCCCGATGCCTTTCATCCACCTCCGCACCCACACCGAGTTCTCCGTCGTTGACGGCATGTTGCGCATCGACGCCCTGGCCGCCGCTGCGCGGGCCGACCAGCAGGGCGCGCTGGCCATCACCGACCTGAACAACCTCTTTGGCGCCATCAAGTTCTACAGCGCCTGCCGCGGCAAGGGTGTGAAGCCCATCATTGGCGTGGACGTGCTGATGGAACCCAATGGCGGCGCGCCGGGCGGTGACCGCCAGGCCAGTCGGCTGCTGTTGCTGGTGCAGAACAACCAGGGTTACCTGAACCTGTGCGAACTGCTGGCGCGCGGCTGGGTGAGCAACGCACAGCGTGCGCAGGCCTGGATCAAGTGGAACTGGCTGGATGAACTGGGCGGCGGCCTGATTGCCCTGTCGGGTGGCGACCTGGGTGCCGTCGGCCTGGCCCTGATGTCGGGTGAAAGCGCGCGCGCGCGGGCCATGGCTGAACGTCTGGCTGGGCTGTTTCCGGGGCGCTTCTACATCGAGCTGCAGCGCGCCGGTCTGCCCGCGCACGAAGCGCACGTGCGCGCTGCCGCCGCGCTGGCCGCGCAATTGCAGCTGCCAGTGGTGGCCACGCACCCGGTGCAGTTTCTGGAGCCCGACGACTTCGACGCGCACGAGGCGCGGGTGTGCATCGCCGAAGGTGAAACGCTGGCCAACCCGCGCCGCATCAAGCGCTTCACGCGCGACCAGCACTTCAAGACCCAGGCGCAGATGGAGGCGCTGTTTGCCGACTTGCCGTCGGCACTGGCCAACACGGTGCAGATTGCGCGACGCTGCAACCTGACGCTGGTGCTGGGGCAGCCGCAGTTGCCTGACTTTCCTACCCCCGTGGTCGATGGCCAGCGCATGCCCATCGAAGCCTACTTCCGCCAGGTCTCGGTCGAGGGCCTGGAGCGTCGCCTGGCGGCGCTGTATGCCGACCCGGCGCAGCGCGACCGGGAGCGGCCCCGCTACACCGAGCGGCTGGACTTTGAGCTGGGTGTCATCGTCAAGATGGGCTTCCCGGGTTACTTCCTCATCGTGTCGGACTTCATCGTCTGGGCCAAGAACCACGGCTGCCCTGTGGGCCCGGGCCGGGGCTCGGGTGCGGGCTCGCTGGTGGCCTATACGCTGTTCATCACCGACTTGGACCCGCTGCGCTACAACCTGCTGTTCGAGCGCTTCCTGAACCCTGAACGCAAGTCGATGCCCGACTTCGACATCGACTTCTGTCAGGGCAACCGCGACCGTGTGATCGACTACGTCAAGGACAAGTACGGCCGCGACGCGGTGAGCCAGATCGCCACCTTCGGCACCATGGCCAGCAAGGCCGCGCTGCGTGACGTGGGTCGTGTGCTGGGCATGGGCTACGGCCATGTCGACAGCGTGGCCAAACTGGTGCCCGGGCTGCCCGGCAAGACCTACACGCTGGCCGCGGTGCCTGCCGATCCGGACCCCGGTGTCATCTACGTGCGCCAGGAAGTGCCCGAGCTGGAGCAGCGCGAAAAAGCCGAAGAAGAAGTGGCCGAGCTGCTGGCCCTGGCGACGCGGGTTGAAGGGCTGGTGCGCAACATCGGCATGCATGCCGGCGGCGTGCTGATCGCGCCGGGCAAGATCACCGACTTCTGCCCGCTGTACCAGCAGCCGGGCAGCGACAGCGCGGTGAGCCAGTTCGACAAGGACGACGTCGAGGCCATCGGCCTGGTGAAGTTCGACTTTCTGGGCCTGGCCACACTGACCATCCTGGAACTGGCCAAACAGTCGATACGGGCTCGCCGCCCGGGCCGCGCCAGCTTCGCCTACGAAGACCTGCCGCTGGACGACGCCAAGGTGTACCGGCTGTTCAGCGACGGCCTGACCGAAGCCGTGTTCCAGTTTGAAAGCCGCGGCATGCAGGGCATGCTGCGTGAAGCCAGGCCGGGTCGCATCGAAGACCTCTTTGCGCTGAACGCGATGTTCCGGCCAGGGCCGATGGAAAACATTCCCAGCTTCTGCGCGCGCAAGAACGGCAAGGAAAACATCGTCTACCCGCACAAGCTGCTGGAGCCTGTGCTGGCCGAAACCTACGGCATCTTCGTGTACCAGGAACAGGTGATGCTGGCCGCACAGGTGCTGGCCGGCTTCACGCTGGGCAGCGCTGACAACCTGCGCAAGGCCATGGGCAAGAAAAAGCCCGAAGAGATGGTCAAGCAGCGCGTGGTGTTTCTGGAAGGTGCGTCGGTCAAGGGCCTGTCTGCCGACAAGGCCAACGAGATCTTCGACCTGATGGAGAAGTTTGCCGGCTACGGCTTCAACAAGAGCCACGCCGCCGCGTACTCACTGCTGGCGTACCACACGGCCTGGATCAAGGTGCACTGCACGGCGGAGTTCTACGCCGCCAACATGACCGTTGAAGCCGACAACACCGACAAGCTGAAGGTGTTGCTGAACGACGCCAAGCTGTTTGGCATCCGCTTCGACGCACCCGACATCAACCGCGGCACGCATCGATTCGAGCCGATCGACGACAAGGCCGTGCGCTATGGGCTGGGCGCGGTGAAGGGCACGGGGCAGGGCGCTGTCGAGGCCATCGTGGCCGCGCGAGAAGGTCGCTCGGGCGAAGGCGGCGGGCCGTTCCGCAGCCTGTTCGATTTCTGCGCCCGCGTCGACCGCAAGTCGGTCAACAAACGGGCCGTTGAAGCGCTGGTCAAGGCCGGTACATTTGACAGCCTGCACCCCGATGGCCACGGCGGCCGCGCCGCGCTGTTGGCCAGCGTGGGCCTGGCTTTCGATTGGGCAGAAACCCAACAGGCCAACGCCCAGCAGGTGGGCCTTTTTGACATGGCGGACGCTGGCGACAGCCACGGCAGCAGCACCCAAGAACCGGCGTTGGTAACTGTGCAGCCCTGGGACATCCGCGACCGCCTGGTGAACGAAAAGGCCGCGCTGGGCTTCTACCTGTCGGGCCATTTGTTCGATGCCTGGAAGGACGAGGTGCGCCGCTTCTGCCGCCAGCCCATCGCCGATTTGGTGGACAGCCGCGAGCCGCAGTTGCTGGCCGGCATCGTGAGCGACCCGCGCACGGTCAACGGCCAGCGCGGCCGTGTCGTCATCTTCAAGTTGGACGACGGCACCGAGGCCATCGAGGCGGTGGCCAACGACGAGATCTTCGAGGCCCAGCGCGAGCTGATGGCCGAAGACCAGCTGATCATCGTCCAGGGCAAGCTGCAGCCCGACCGTTTTTCTGGCGGCCTGCGCCTGAACGTCAACCAGGTCTGGGACCTGGCCGCCGCCCGCGCCCGCTTCGGCCGCTACCTGGCGGTGGACCTGAATGGGGGCACGCCGCCCGTGTCCGACGTGTTGCGCCTGTGGCCGGCCCGGCAAGTCGACAGCGAGCAGGGCCCCTTGATGCAGGGCCTGAGCGTGCGCCTGAGGCTGAAGCGAACAGAGGTGTCGGCGGAACTGGACCTGGGCGACGATGCGCGCTTCTGGCCCTGTGACGAAGCCCTGGGCCGCTGGAGAGGTCTGGCGCATGGCGGCGTGGCGCATATCGTTTACGAATGAAAACCTCTGTATCTGCTGACATCCAGATCGGGAGGCCCAACGTTGTGTTCAACCACAGCATCCTCGGAGAGATCATGAAAGAACACCTCAGGCCAGCTACATCAACTGCCTCCGCCCTGATGCTGGTGCTGGCGGGGGCCCTGGCGCTGTTTCAGGCCGGCAGCGTCACCGCCGCCGAAGTGGGTGTGTCGGTGCAGATCAGCCAGCCCGGTGTCTACGGCCGCATCGACATCGGCCGCTTCCCGCAGCCGCAGTTGGTGGTAACCCAGCCAGTGCTCATCGTCCGTCCGGCCGTGGCCTACCAGCCGCCCCAGCCGGTGTACATGTGGGTGCCGCCAGGTCACCGCAAGAACTGGCGCCGCCATTGCCGCGAGTACAACGCCTGCGGCGTGCCGGTGTATTTTGTGCAGCACCGGTGGTACGACGACCATGTGCGCAAGGGCCAAGGCGGCAAGGGCGACGATTGGCACGACGACAAGGGCAAGGACAAGGGCAAGGACAAGGACAAGGGTAAGGGTAAGGGTAAGGGCAAGGACAAGGACAAGGGCAAACACGGCGATTGAGCCCCGGTGCCACGGCGATACAGTCGGGGCACATGTACGAAACACCGCTTACTGCGCTGGTGCTCAGCGGCGGCGGCGCTCGGGCCGCCTACCAGGTGGGTGTGCTGCGGGCGTTGGCCCGCATCCGGCGCGAGGCATTGGGCCCCATGGCCCGCTTGAGCAACCCCTTCGGCGTGATCTGCGGCACGTCAGCGGGCGCCATCAATGCGGCCGCGCTGGCGGCGAATGCAGACCGCTTCGAGGCCTCGGTCGAGGTGCTGGCCAAGGTCTGGCAGAACTTCGGCACCGAGCAGGTCTACCGCTCCGATTCTTTGGGCGTCATCCGCTCGGGTGCGCAGTGGCTGACCATGATGTCGGTGGGCTGGGTCATCGCCCGCTGGCGCCGCGCCAAGCCGCGATCGCTGCTGGACAACGCGCCCCTGGCACAGCTGCTGCAGCGCATGGTGCCGCTGGAGCGGCTGCCGCTGATGTTCGAGCAGGCGCACTTGCACGCACTGGCCATCACCGCGTCCAGCTACACCACGGGCGAACACTTCACCTTTTTTGACGCCGCCTATGCCATCGAGCCCTGGCAGCGCTCGCAGCGTGTGGCGGTGCAGTCGCGGCTGAGCCATGCGCACCTGCTGGCCTCTTCGGCCATTCCCTTTGTCTTTCCGGCCACGTCGCTGCAAGTGGCGGGCGAACAGGGCTGGTTTGGTGACGGCTCGATGCGCCAGACTGCGCCGCTGTCGCCAGCCGTGCACCTGGGCGCACAGCGCCTCTTGATCATCGGCGCAGGGCGCATGCAAGAACCCACGGGCCGAACGGTGGCGCGCCACGAATACCCCAACCTGGCTCAGATCGCCGGCCACGCCATGTCCAGCATATTCCTGGATGCGCTGGCGGTGGACATCGAGCGCATGCGCCGCATCAACCGCACGCTGGCGCTGCTGCCCGATTCGGCATTGGCCGACACGCCGCTGAAGCCGCTGGAGGCCTTGGTGATTTCGCCGTCGCAGCGCATCGACGACATCGCCGCGCGCCACCTCAAGGCCTTGCCCGCACCTGTGCGGGCTTTGCTGGGCGGTGTGGGTGTGGGCGGGCAGGGCGCCAATGCGCGGGGGGCGGCACTGGCCAGCTACCTGCTGTTTGAAGCACCCTTCACGCAGGAATTGATGGCGCTGGGTGAAGCCGACACGGTGTCGCGCAAGGACGAGGTCTTGCGCTTTTTTGCGTGGGACCTGGTGGCATCGGGCCGGCGGCGCGATGGCGCGGCCGGGCCCGACGTGTTGTTGCCTTGATCTCCTGAAGATCGCTTGAATCAGGCCTCGGCCTTGTCGGCCTTCTTGGTCTTCTTGGCCTTGGGTTCGCCATCCGGGTTGGCCGACTTGCTGGTCTTTGCAGACTTGGCCGGCTTGGCTTCAACGGGCTTGCCGTCATAGGCCGAACCACTCACGGTGAGACCGGCTTGCGAGAAGCGTGCGGCGTTGCCCGCGCCGATGCCGCCCACGCGCTCGACCAGGTCGTCCCAGTTCTTGAAGTTGCCGCTCTGGCGGGCCTGCAGGATCTTCGAAGACAGGCCGGGGCCGATGCCCTTGACGGTTTCCAGTTCGGCCTGCGTGGCCTGGTTGGCGTCGGCAGCGGCAAAGGCGTTGAGGGCAAAAACGGCCATCAGCAGGGCGATGAAGTTGCGGATCATGGTGTGCTCCTGAAAGGGTTCGATGAGGTTGATGAGATTTCCGGGTCACCTGCCACGAGTGTTTGTTTGATGCACAACGTGGCGGGCTGATCGGAATTCTGCAAACACCTCCGCTCGCCGTCATTCCCCCGGCGCGGGGCAAGCAGAGGGCCCCCGGCTGGGGGAGCCCCGGTTGGGGGTGAGCCAGTGTTCAGGGCCCCGCGGCCCGCCTTCAGCGTGTGCCGAGGGCCTGGTGCAGCGCCTGCATCACGCGCGCCGCCTCGGGCCAGGCGCCCTGGCCGCCCAGCACCTGCACCTTGGGCCCCCAGGGGTGCCACAGCGTGGGGTCGCTGGGCCCCATCACGCTGACCAGCGGCGTGCCCACGGCAGCCGCCATGTGGCCCGGCCCGGTGTCGTTGCTGATCATCGCGGCGGCGTCTTGCAGCACAGCCGCGTAGACACCCAGGTTCACGCCCGGCACCAGGCGGGCGCTGGCAAAGTGTTCGCGTGCGATGCGCTCTTCTTCACCCGGTCCGGGGCACACCACCACCGTGCGGCCCAAGGCGGGCAGTGCCTGGGCCACGAAGCTGGCAAAACCGGGCCAGGTCTTGTCAGCCTGGTTCCAGGTGCCGCCGGCAAAAGGGCAGATGCAGATGAAGCCGGGCTCGATGCCGTGCGCTTCACGCAAAGCCTGCGCCTGGGCACGCTGGCCCTCGGTGGGCTGCAGATCGATGCAATCGGGCAGCGGCGCTGCCTGGCCCAGCAGCGCGTCGCCCAGGTGCCAGTACACCTGCAGCTCGTGCACGCCACGCTGCCTTGCCACGGCCTGGCCCAGCAGAAGGCTGCGGCCCTCCCAGGCGTGACCCAGCGCACGCAGGCCGGCCAGGCGGAATTCGAGTGCGCTGGAAAAGGAGTCGGGCAGGCACACGGCGTTGATGCGCCGGCGCTTGCTGCTCCCATGGGGGCCTGGTTGCAACGCTTGGCGCAGGTCGCGCAACTGCCGCACACGTTCGCTGCCCGTCCCGGCCAGCACATGCACAGGCCAGCCCTGGCCGGCCAGCAGCTCGCGCGCCCAGCCCTTGCCCAGCAGCGTGAGCTCAAACCCCTGCGCCGCCAGGCGCTGCAGCAGGGGCAGGCTCAGCGTCACGTCACCGACCCAGTTGCGCAAGCGCACGATCAGGGTCTGGGGTGGGGATGACGGCATGTGCAGCGGATAATCGGCCACGATTCTGCCAGTGCGTCTGGCGCCGACTCATCACATGCTTCGCCCTTCACGATGACGCAGCCCTTGCCCTTGTCCGCCCGCCAGGTGAGGGCCATGCACGACCGCCTGCTGGCCCACGCCGGTTGGCCGCAGGCAGACCCCTTGGCCGACATCGCCGGCGCCACGCCCGACCTGTGGCGCTGGGTGCAGAACAACCACCGCAACAACTGCCTGCTGTGGGCCGAAGAAGACCTGGCGCGCCGCACCACCGTGGCCGACGCCGAGATCGCGGCCAACAAGCGCAACATCGACCGCTTCAACCAGGCCCGCAACGACGCCACCGAAAGGGTCGACGAACTGCTGCTGCTGGCGCTGGGCCTGGTGGACGAAACGTCGGCCCGCAGCGCGGCGCCGCTGTCGCGTGTGCCGGTCGGTGCGCGGCTGAACAGCGAAACCGCAGGCAGCATCATCGATCGCCTGTCCATCGTGTCGCTCAAGTTGAAGGCCATGCGTGAACAGACGCAACGGCAGGATGTGGACCAGGTCCACCGCGATACCAGCCAGGCCAAGTTGGCCCGCCTGGAAGAACAGCGCACCGACCTGGGCGCCTGCCTGGACACGCTGCTGGCTGAAACGGCGGCCGGCAAGGCCTTTTTCAAGGTTTACCGGCAGTTCAAGATGTACAACGATCCGCAGCTGAACCCGCAGCTCGTCAAAGAACGCCAACAGCCTTGAACCCACCCCGCGTCCTCATCGTCAAGACCTCGTCGATGGGCGACGTGGTGCACGCGCTGCCGGTGGTGGCCGACATCCACGCCCACCTGCCTGGCGCGCAGATCGACTGGCTGGTGGAGTCGCCTTTTGCCGCCATCCCGCAGATGCACCCGGGTGTGCGCCGTGTGCTGCCCACGCAGTGGCGCAAGTGGAGCCAGCATCTCTTCAGCCGCGGCACCTGGTCGGCCATGGGCGACCTGCGCCGCGCGATGCGCCGCGAACCCTATGACCTGGTGCTGGACCTGCAGGGTCTGCTGAAGAGTGCGCTGTGGGCTCGCCAGGCGGGTGCCCCGGTCGCGGGTTACGACCGCAAGAGCATCCGTGAACCGGCTGCAGCCTGGCTCTACC
>ENA-ORBV01015520-ORBV01015520.1-microbial-mat-metagenome-genome-assembly--contig:-NODE-15520-length-11186-cov-4.255469_pt1 | contig 11186 bp, 10 predicted proteins | sample MGYA00237777_ERZ505514 | MGnify/ENA primary metagenome ERZ505514 (study PRJEB26160, sample SAMN06269048) | microbial mat metagenome | isolation source: Oligotrophic lake microbial mat | place...
CGGAAAATGGGCCTTCTCCTGGAGGATGAACGTGAACTTCACGCGCTCTCCCTCGCGAAGAAGGCCGTCCATTTTTTGGCTCTCCTGCCGTGTTCATGGGTGTAGGGGCGGGGATTTGAAGACCGGGTGAAGGACCAGGCCGGTGCAGCAGAGCATGATGAAACCGATGAGGCTGCCGGCGTTGTGGAAGCCGTAGGCCCTGCGCGTGATGGTTCTGATCTTGCCATTGAGCCCCTCGGTTCTGGCGTTGTTGAGACCGGTGCCCACTATGGCTACGACGCCCTCGAAGTACTTGCGGATGGTGGTCGCCGCCTTCTTGAATGGCTTGAGACGCGAGCGAAGCGCCCAGCTGATCCACTCCATCAGTTTCTCGCGGACCACGCCGACCTGGTGGCGACCGAGGATGTCAGCGAGCGCCGTCTTGAGCAGGTAGGCCCGGTACAGCCGACGGTTCGTGCGCTGGATTTCCGAGAGCCGCTGGTGTTCGGCAGCGGACAGGTTCCAGTGGTTCTTCAAGAGCGCCCAGCGGGTCTTCTTGAGACCCTGCCGTTCCCCGCTTCCCTCCAGGGCGCGGACCTCAGCGCGGCGAACTTCGTCGAGCGCATCCTGGACCAGCCGCTGGACGTGGAAACGATCGAAGACGATCTTCGCCTGCGGCGCCCTGCTGGTGACGGCCCCGACGTACGCCGCGGACATGTCCACGGTGACGCACTTGATCTGCGCGGTCCGCTCGGGCCCGAGGGCGTCGAAGAATCGCCCCACGGTGGCGACGTTCTTCCCCTCGGACGCCCAGACCACGCGCTGCTGGACATGGTCGACGACGACGGTCAGGTATTCATGGTGCCGGCGGTACGACAACTCGTCGATGCCGATGTACTCAAGCTCGTCGAGCAGGTCCGTCTGGCGGCAGCGGGCCACGACGCGCTCGATGATCGAGCCCACGGTCCGCCAGGCGATCCGCATCGAGGTCGACACGGTGGTCTGGTCAGTGCGCTGGGCCAGGTAGGCGACGTGGTCCTCGAAGTCCCGTGTGAAGCGCGAGTCGTGCTCTGCCCACGGCACCATCTCGGCGACCTTGCCGCACTGGCCGCAGTCGACGCGGCGGAGGTCATACCGCAGGGTCACTTCCATGCCGCCAAAGTCCAGGTGCCGCCACGTGCGTGAACGTCGGTCGTACACCCGCCGTCGGGCACAGCCGCAGCCAGAGCACCTGGGCACCCGGGTCGTCGGGGCGACGTCCACCTGCAGGCTGGACGGCCCGAACTGTGCCCCGCGGACACGGGTGTGTTTCATACCCAAGACGGAGCGAAGTAAGCTGGTGACGCGCATGGGGCGGTGGGTGGCATGGTTGTCTCGCAACTCCCAACCTACCCCCGCTTCCCTGCGCGCTGATCTGCCTTCTCACAACGCCCCAGATCTGGCCCATTCTCCGTCGGTGACTGCCCGAGTCACGCCGTCCTCAGGCACCCACGAAGACGTCAGGAGAGCCCCATCTTTCCCTCAAGCCGAGCGGCGGGGTTAGGTGGATCCTTCGACTCATTGGGGATAAGAGTGGGGCGCCGAGGTTTAGGACCGACGGTCCTTCATGAACTCCAAGAGTGTCATAGGCGAGCCGCCCTCCCGGGCGAGTGCCTTCATTACCCCCGTTTGATCCTCAAGGGAGCGATTCTGACCGAGCTTATACTTACCGCGCAGAACTTTGATTTCAATCTGAAACCCGACAATTTGGTCGAGCATCGCTTCCTTCAGGGACTGTGGCAGATAGCCGTCTGAATCCGGCAGCAGGAGGGACGGCTCCACGTGTTCCACCAACTGGTCGAGGGACCCTGCTAATTCCTCCTTGCTCTCCAGGAGTCTAGGTGTGCCGGTGGCGTGAACCACGGCGTAGTTCCACGTGGGAACCGCTGGGCGATCCTTGTACCAAGTGGGGGAGATGTACGAGTGCGGGCCGTGAAAGACGCAGACGGCGTTGCGCTGACCATCGAAGTCTTGCCAGTGTCGGTTGGCCCGAGCCACGTGACCGACCAAGGTGCCGAATGGACCTCGATCTGGCAGGAGCAGCAGCGGCAAGTGAGAGATGTGAACCTCACCGCTGTGGGAAATCATGGTGCTAAAATTGTGCTGCCGGATGAACTTGTGAAGTTCCCCTTTGTTCGACTCCTCAAAGCTGCCTGGAATGTACAACATGTCTCTGGAGCCTTTCTAGTCGAGTGCGGTGTCAGATGCTGAGCGCGCGGAATAGGCGCGGACCAACCAGAGTGGAGTTGACCCGGCGGCGTCAACCGGTCGATGCGCCGTAACCGTCCGACTGCGGGCGTGGTGACGGCAGCTTGGGCGGGCGGTACTCAGGTAGCGTGAGGCGGAGGCCGCCGTCAGCCCGAGGGGCGCCACTTGTGGGGCAGTAAATCGTCGAGTGCGGCGGCGGGGTGGGAGCCGATGCGGCCGAGGACGTCGGTCAGGTAGGCGATGGGTTCGACCCCGTTGGCCTCGCAAGTGGCGCTGAGGGAGTACAGGCCGGCGATGTTGTCGCCGGCTTCCTCGTGGCCGACAAACAAGAAGTTCTTCCGACCAAGGGCCACCACACGAAGCGCGGATTCACTTCTGTTGTTGTCGGGTGGGATGCGGGCGTCGTCGAGGAAGCGGGTCAACTCGACCCAGCTATTGAGGGCATACCGGACAGCGCTCGCCATCGGGCTCTTGGGCGCGTACTGGTCCTTTCGCTCCTCGAGCCAAGCGTGCAAGCGGTCCATGATCGGCCGCGACCGCGCCCTGCGCAGCCTCGTGTGCGCGTCGGTGCGTGCGATGCCCTCGGCCTTCGCGTCGTGCTCGACGATGTACACGTCGCGAATGAGGTCGAGCGCGGTCCTGGCCTCTGGCGCGTACGACAGCGCGTCGAAGAAGCGGCGTCTGGCGTGCGCGAGACACGCAGCTCGGGTGCGCCCGCCGGTGCTGGTGACCTCGTTGTACCCGGTGTACATGTCGACCACGAGCGTCCCGGTACTCGCACCCAGCACCGTCGACGGCGTCTCGCCGCTGCGACTGCCGGAGAAGACATACGCGATGAGCTTCTCGGCGAGGAAGGTCCAAACGAAGCCGCGTTTGTTGGGTTTCTGCATCTTCAGGGAGGTCTCGTCCGCCTGGACGACCTCGGCCGCGGTCACCAGTTCAAGCAGTCGCCTCGCCAGCGGCGCGAGCTGACGAGCCGCCTGATGAAAGAGATCCGTCAGCGTGCTGCGCGAGATCGGGATCCCCATCCGACTCATCATCTTGGCCTGCCGGTAGAGCGGGATGGCGTCGGCGCACTTGGAGGTGACGACGAAAGCACGGAAGCTGTCGCCGTAGCGCGCGCCCTCCACCGAGTGGTCGGGGCCGGGCGCCGTCACGATGTGCTCGCCGCAGGTGCAGGCCAGCGTCTCGCGAATGTGCTGTCGCCGCCGGAAGTAGCCTGGCACGTAGTCCAGCACCACTGAGACCTTGCCGGCGCCGACGGGACGAAGGTCGGGGCTGCTGCACTTTGGGCACGTACGCTCGGCGGCGGGTACCTTGTGTGGTACGTCCTCGCTCACGACGCGGGTGGCGCGCAACTCGGCGTTCTTGCGCCGCGCAGCCTGGGTCGCCGCGGGATCCGCGGGACGCTCCTTTCGGACCTCCCGATCGATCGGAGGCAGCTTCTCGCTCTTTGGCCCGAGGATCCGGCGCTCCATGGCGGCCATCTTGGCGGCCACCTGTTCGAGCTTCGCCGCGGTCTCTTCGAGTTTGGCCTCGAGGTCCGTCGCGCGGGTCTTCCACCCGCAGTTGTGGTCGTCGGGCGGAGGCCCCATCCATCATGTTTGATCATGTCTCGACGAGACTGTCGATCCCCTTTCGACAGGTGCCGCGCAAGTGAAGTGGACCCCGATCTTCGGACCAAAACGGACCGAAGTTAAGGAGAAGTCTGCTGCATTGGTTTTGTGTTGAACATTGATGCTGGGATCGGGCGTTCGGTCACGCGGCTCGTTTCACATTTCCGGCGTAGAAGGCATCCGGCGTCTGGTACCCGAGGGCCTGATGCTGCCGTCGGTGATTGAAGAAGTCCATGTACTTTTCGATGGCCTTCCTGGCTTGGTCCAGGTTGTCGTAGGAATTCAAGTAGATCTCCTCGTACTTGAGAGAACGCCATAGCCGCTCGACGACAACATTGTCGATGCAGCGGCCTTTCCCATCCATGCTGACCTTGACGCCGCGGTCGAGCAGCGGCTTCGTGAAATCGTCCGCGGTGAATTGAGATCCCTGATCGGTGTTGAAGATTGTCGGCTGCCCGAAGTTTGCCAGCGCCTCCTCAAGAGCTTCGACGCAGAACCTGGTGTCCATGCTGTTTGAAAGTCTCCACGCCAGCACGCGGCGAGAGAACCAGTCGATGATCGCGACCAGGTAGCCGAACCCCCTGGCCATCGGGATGTACGTGATGTCGGCGGCCCAAACCTGGTTGGGCCACAGGACCGCGAGATGCCGCAACAGGTACGGATACTTCTTGTGTTCAGGCGCTGGCTTCGAAGTGTTTGGCTTCGGGACCATCGCCACAAGGCCCATCAGCCGCATCAACCGCTGCACTCGTTTCCGGTTGATGGGAACGCCCGCGCTGCGAAGTTCGAGCGCAAGTTTTCGACTCCCGTAGAACGGCAGCTTCAGGTGCAACTCGTCGAGCCGGCGCATCACGGTCAGTTCCTCCTGGTCCGTTGGCGCTGACTCGTAGTACAGGCCCGATCGGTTTACCCGCAGCAACTCGGCCTGTCGTCGCATCGAAATCTCAGGGCTTGGATTGATCATGCTGCGCCTCGTTTTCAGCGGAGCCGTCCGAGCCCGTTGGCTAAAAAATCACGCTCCACCGTCAGCTCTCCGATCTTTTGCAGCAGCTGCTTCTCGCGGCCTTCGTCTCTTTCACCGCCCCAGCTCGACGGCGCAAACACGACAGCCATGTGGTCGAGCGCTTCCTTCTTCCACTTGTGCACCATGTTCGCGTTCAGCTGATACCGGCGCGCTATCTCCGCCACCGTTTCCTGCTCCCGGATCGCTGCCAAGGCCACCTTGGCTTTGAATTCTGGGCTGTGCTTCGTTCGTGCGTTCGTCTTCATGTCGTTTGCTCCCTCGGATAGAAGCAAACTTCACCTTAACCGCTGGTCCGAATGTTGGGGTCCACTTCAGGGCAGTAAATCGTCGAGTGCGGCGGCGGGGTGCGTGCCGATGCGGCCGAGGACGTCGGTCAGATACGTGATGGGTTCGACGCCGTTGGCCTCGCAGGTGGCGGTGAGGGAGTAGAGACCAGCGATGTTGTCGCCCGCTTCCTCGTGGCCGACAAACAAGAAGTTTTTCCGACCAAGGGCCACTACACGAAGCGCGGATTCACTTCTGTTGTTGTCGGGTGGGATGCGGGCGTCATCGAGGAATCGGGTCAGCTCGTCCCAGCTATTGAGGGCATACCGGACGGCGCTCGCCATGGGACTCTTCGGCGCGTACTGGTCCTTTCGCTCCTCGATCCAGTCGTGCAAGCGGTCCATGATCGGGCGCGACCGCGCCCTGCGCAGCCTCGTGTGCGCGTCGGTGCGTGCGATGCCCTCGGCCTTCGCGTCGTGCTCGACGATGTACACGTCGCGAATGAGGTCGAGCGCGGTCCTGGCCTCTGGCGCGTACGACAGCGCGTCGAAGAAGCGGCGTCTGGCGTGCGCGAGACACGCAGCTCGGGTGCGCCCGCCGGTGCTGGTGACCTCGTTGTACCCGGTGTACATGTCGACCACGAGCGTCCCGGTACTCGCACCCAGCACCGTCGACGGCGTCTCGCCGCTGCGACTGCCGGAGAAGACATACGCGATGAGCTTCTCGGCGAGGAAGGTCCAAACGAAGCCGCGTTTGTTGGGTTTCTGCATCTTCAGGGAGGTCTCGTCCGCCTGGACGACCTCGGCCGCGGTCACCAGTTCAAGCAGTCGCCTCGCCAGCGGCGCGAGCTGACGAGCCGCCTGATGAAAGAGATCCGTCAGCGTGCTGCGCGAGATCGGGATCCCCATCCGACTCATCATCTTGGCCTGCCGGTAGAGCGGGATGGCGTCGGCGCACTTGGAGGTGACGACGAAAGCACGGAAGCTGTCGCCGTAGCGCGCGCCCTCCACCGAGTGGTCGGGGCCGGGCGCCGTCACGATGTGCTCGCCGCAGGTGCAGGCCAGCGTCTCGCGAATGTGCTGTCGCCGCCGGAAGTAGCCTGGCACGTAGTCCAGCACCACTGAGACCTTGCCGGCGCCGACGGGACGAAGGTCGGGGCTGCTGCACTTTGGGCACGTACGCTCGGCGGCGGGTACCTTGTGTGGTACGTCCTCGCTCACGACGCGGGTGGCGCGCAACTCGGCGTTCTTGCGCCGCGCAGCCTGGGTCGCCGCGGGATCCGCGGGACGCTCCTTTCGGACCTCCCGATCGATCGGAGGCAGCTTCTCGCTCTTTGGCCCGAGGATCCGGCGCTCCATGGCGGCCATCTTGGCGGCCACCTGTTCGAGCTTCGCCGCGGTCTCTTCGAGTTTGGCCTCGAGGTCCGTCGCGCGGGTCTTCCACCCGCAGTTGTGGTCGTCGGGCGGAGGCCCCATCCATCATGTTTGATCATGTCTCGATGAGACTGTCGATCCCCTTTCGGCAGGTGCCGCGCAAGTGATCGAAACGATCGAGGGATTTCTTTGCGCTACGCCGGCGCGGCAGCCGAAATCTTCGGCGGCTCCCACTTGGGAGGCCGTTTTACGGCGACCACGTCGATTCCGTCGAGCAGCATCGCGAGCTCGGTGGCGTCGATCGACACCGACGCCGCCTCGGAGGAAACGACCGGCAAGCGGAATCGACCACGCTCGAGGCGCTTGTAGTACAGGACGAATCCGCCGCGGTCCCAGAATAGGATCTTGCAGCGATCGGCGCGGCGGCCGAGGAACACGAACAGATGTCCGCCGTACAAGTCCACCTTCCATTGACCCCGGACGATGGCCGCCAACCCATCGTGCCCGCGTCGCATGTCCACTTGGCCGACCGCCAGGTAAATCTGCACGCTCGGCGGAAGGGTCAGCATGCTCGCTCCTCGCGGAGCGCGGCGGCGAGTCGCGCGACATACCCGGGATCCGCGCCTACTGGCACTCGCAGCCGCACGCCAGCGACGCGGAGCTCGAGTCGCACCGAAGCCGTCGTCCGCGCTCTGACCGTCACCGGCACGAGGCGGACCTCCGCGATGCGCGGCTTTCGAACAGCCACGGCCTCGCGCTCGCGCCGGAGTTTGTACAGCCAGTACTGGAAGATCGCGAGGCCGACGCCGGCCTCGGCCGCGAATTCTCTCCGCGACCTCCCGTTACCCTCGAAACGGGCCACCAGTGCCGACCAGAACTGTCGCCGCTCTTCTCGGTGCTTCATGCGCGCGAGACTGCATCACCTCGACGGCCCACAAAAGACGCCCGCAGTCGGACGGTTACGTTGCAACAGCGCGGTTAAAGACCTCGCAGGGTTTCATCCAGCCCAGAGTTTGTCGAGGGCGGGCGTTGAGCTGTCGTGCGACGGAGGTCAGGTCGGTACGGGTATAGAGGCTCAGGTCAGATCCTTTCGGAAAGTACTGACGGAGCAGTCCGTTGGTGTTCTCGTTGCTGCCGCGCTGCCAGGGGCTATGTGGGTCGCAGAAGAACACATTGATATTGGTGTCGACGGTAAATCGGACGTGCTCGCCCATCTCCTTGCCTTGATCCCAGGTGAGGGTGCGGCGCAGCTCCGGCGGCATTTTGGAGAGCTGACGGGTGAGCGCCACACGCACGTTTTCAGCAGTCCGGCCATGTGGGAGGTGCACAAGCACGACGTAGCGACTGGAGCGTTCCACCAATGTCCCGATGGCAGAGTGACCGGCCTTGCCAATGATCAAGTCCCCTTCCCAGTGGCCCGGAATGGCACCATCTGCCGCCTCGGCGGGCCGCTCGCTGATCATGACCATTCCGCGCAGCCTTCCTGTGCCTGAATGCTCGGTCCGCTTGTGCGAGCAACGCTGTGTACGTCCGGTACGCAGGCAGGCAGTCAGCTCTTTCCGCAACGCTCCGCGGGCCTGGATAAACAGCGACCGGTAGATCGTTTCGTGCGACACCCGCATCTCCAGATCGCCAGGGTAGTCCCTCACGAGCCGAGCGGCGATCTGCTGGGGCGACCAGTGCTCCATTAAACGGCGTTCCACCTCGCGGTACAGCCGCGGACATTGGGCCAATTTCAGAGGTTTTGGCCGAAGTGCCCGCTTCGCCGCAGACTTCTCGCCGCGCCAAGCACGATAGGCATCGCGATGCCCGTTCGAGGCGACCTCTCGCGAGACCGTCGAAGCGGCTCGACCCAGCCGCCCGGCGATCCGCCGAAGAGAATCACCAGCGAGTAGCGCCCTTGAAAGTTCTTCTCGATCAGCCACAGAGAGCCGCCAAGCCGAGCGTGTTCGCACATTCCGCTTGAAGCCTCCCGTACGGGCCATGAATCGCTGGACAGACTTGGTCGAACATCCGACCGCCGCCGCAGCAGACGCGAAGGTCTCCCCTCCAGAAACCCGTCGCTGAATTTCCAGATGGTCGGCTCCGCTCAAACGTCTTCCATGATCTGCCCGATGTCGCATCCTGGAATCTCCTTGGCGCATGCTGCGCCGATGATCGCCGAACTGTTGCGTCGATCATATGAGAGCTCCCCCGGTTTGGTGGACGGGTTTGTTACGCTGCTCGCTTCACGGACTGGACCAGTTCGAATTGGATCGGGCTCATGTAATTGATCGCCGAATGCCGACGTTTAACGTTGTAGAAGTCGTCGATGTAGTTGGCAACGGAAATGTGGGCTGATGCGCAGCTTTCCATGTTGTCGATGTCTTCTATCTCGCGCTTGAGCGAAGCGAAGAAGCTCTCCGCGACGGCGTTGTCCCAGCAGTCGCCCTTCCTGCTCATGCTGCATTCGAAGCCGCTGGTGTTCAGGGCTTTGCGGTAGTCGTCGCTGGCGTACGTACTGCCTCGGTCCGAGTGATGAATGAGACCGCGGCCAGGGCGGCGTTTCACGACGGCCATTTCCAGCGCTGACAGAGCCAGATGACGATCCACGTTCCGGCTGGTCGCCCAACCGACGACGCGCCTGGAAAACAGATCGAGAACCACGGCAAGGTACAACCAGCCCTGCTTCGTCCACAGATACGTGATGTCGGTGACCCACGCACGGTCAGGGGCGCTCGCGGTGAAGGTGCGCGCGAGCAAGTTCGGCGCGATGGGGAAGCTGTGCTTCGAATCGGTGGTGGTCCGAAAGCGGCGGCGCCTGCGTGCTCTGAGCTTGTTTTCACGCATGATCCGCGCGACCCGCTTGCGCCCCACTGTCTCGCCATCGGCCTTGAGATCCTCGTGGATGCGGGGGCTGCCATACCGCTTCTTGCTCCCGGCGTGCGACGCCGAGACCTTCTTCGCCAGCTCGCGATCCCGTCGTGCGTGCGCGGACACGGGGCGTGCCAAGCTTGCGTGGTAGCCACTCGGCGACACGACCAGGACGCGGCACAGGGCTGCGATGGGGAAGGCCACCTTCTCTTCGAAGATGAACGCGAACTTCACGCGTTCTCCTTGGCGAAGAAGGTGGCCGCCCTTTTTAAAATCTCACGCTCCATGCGGAGGACTTTCACCTCGCGACGTAGATGCGAAAGCTCTTCCTTTTCGGCGGTCGTCAGCGCCCCAGGGGGGCCCTTGCCCTCGTCCACCGTCGCCTGCCGCACCCAGGAATGCACCAGGCTGCCGGCCAACCCCAGATCCCGGGCCACCTGCGCCGCGGTCCGCCCGCCCGCCCGCACAAGGGCTACCGTCTCGGCCTTGAACTCACGCGTGTGGACACGCCGGACTCGCTTCGTCTCGTTGCTCGACATATGGCACCTTTTCTACGCCCATTTTACTGAGCGGTGGTGTCCACCGACTCTTTCGAGTCGGGCAGGACCGGTCGCGGGAGGATTGTTCACGAGGATGCCACCCCAGACCAAAGCGCCGAACTGCGCAGCGCCGTTCCGAGCGACTCGGGCGTTGCGGATATCGAAGGAGGCGCCGTCCAGCATGATACCGCCCCCCTTGTGTCTTCTGCGCGAACGGTGTCGAGTCGCAGGATGCTGCCTCCCCCGCGGGCAACGATCCCGGTACCCGTTTCACTTCCAGGAGTGGTTATTCCCCGAACGGCAACGTTGCGGATGTAGACGTCTCCGCCGGTCACCTCGATGCCGATTCCGGAGCCACTCGAAGTCGGAACGATGGTGGCGCCTGCTTGCCCGACGACTGACAACTGGATACTGACGGGCGGTGCGGCCTGCCACCCCGGTGTGAGGATACCCTTCATCAGGACCAGTCGCTTGGATGACGAGTTCTTGGCCGCATCCACCCCCAACTGAGCGAGGCAATACGGGGCCGTGAAGGTGCCACCCGACGGCACCGACGTCGTGCATCCCGAGCGACTCTCGACCCAAATCGTCTCTGCGTCCGTCGCGCACCGACCATCCTGATGGCTCATGCACACGCCCGGGTTCGGACCGAGGTTGCCCTTCATCGCGCACTGAACGTCCGCCGTGCACGGACCGCAGGTGTTGCTCGCCCCGCAGATGGGCATCGTCATAACGGAGCAGTGATCGATCTTCGTGCACGCCACGCACCGACCGGCGGCACACCCCTTCGTCGCGCCGCTCTTCGCCTCGCACTGCGCGTCCGCCATGCAGGGCGCACACTCGTTCGCAGTCTTGTTGCAGATGGGCTTTTCGGCGCCGCCGCAGTTGCTGTCCTCGGTGCATCCGACGCACTTGTTAGTGGCGGAGTTGCAGATGGACGTCGCGCCGAAGCAGTCCGTGTTCGCCTTGCACTGCGCGCAGCGGCCATCCATGAGGCACGCAGGCGCGGCGGCGCTCTTCGCCGTGCACTGGGTGTCCATCGCGCAACCCGCACACTCGTTCTTCGCCTTGTCGCAGATGGGCTTCGCGGCCGTGGTGCACTGGGCGTCGTCCACGCATGCCACGCAGATGTTCGTCGTCGGCGAGCAAGCGGGCGTCGCGCCGGAGCAGTCTCCGTTCGTCTTGCACTGGGCGCACCGACCGTCCGGCGCGCAGACGGGCGCTGCGGCGCTCTTGACCTTGCACTGCGCGTCCTCCTTGCAGGCCACGCAGGCATTCGTGGCCTTGTCGC
>ENA-ORBV01015521-ORBV01015521.1-microbial-mat-metagenome-genome-assembly--contig:-NODE-15521-length-11186-cov-3.731299_pt1 | contig 11186 bp, 10 predicted proteins | sample MGYA00237777_ERZ505514 | MGnify/ENA primary metagenome ERZ505514 (study PRJEB26160, sample SAMN06269048) | microbial mat metagenome | isolation source: Oligotrophic lake microbial mat | place...
CTGCCCATCCTGTGTCGGCCCATACACTTCGGCAACCAGCGTCGCGAGCACCGGCGGTCCAGGCGGAACCTCGGCCACCTGCATCTTAGCTCCAAGCGCATTCGCCAGCGGCAACAACCGCGCCCGCACTTGCTTTGCGATCTCGTGGCTCTGCTGCGAGCGCTCATCCTTACCCAACAGATTCACCTGGATGTCGGCCACATTGGCTCCGGCCCTCATATAGTAATGCCGCACCAGTCCATTGAAGTTATGCGGTGCTGCGGTGCCTGCGTAGGTCTGCGTATGTACCACCTCAGGCTGCTTCATCGCCTCGCGAGCCAGAATCTGCGCCACCCGCTGGGTCTCCTCAAGCGCCGTCCCCTCGGGCATGTTCAGAATCACCTGAAACTCGCTCTTGTTGTCGAAAGGCAGCATCTTCACCTCTACCAAGTGCAGAGGGAAAAGCAGCATCGATCCAGCCAACAAGACCACAACGACCAACAAGAAAGCGCCCGTATAAACAGGCTGATGCAAGAGCTTGTCCATCCAGCGGCGATAAAGCCGCGTCACCAGATCCTCCCGATCGTCATGCACGCCATGCATCGCATGACCATCGAGCAACTTCACCGCCGCCCAAGGCGTCACCAGAAAAGCAACGATCATCGAGAACATCATTGCAGCGGTCGCCCCGATCGGAATCGGCCTCATGTAAGGCCCCATCAATCCGCCAACAAACGCCATCGGCAAGATCGCCGCCACCACGGCCAGAGTAGCCAGAATCGTCGGGTTCCCCACCTCGTTCACGGCCTCAATAGCAACATCCGTAAAAGGCCTCAAGCGGTTCTCCATCAACCGCGCATGACGTACGATATTCTCCACCACCACAATCGCGTCATCCACCAGAATGCCAATCGAGAAGATCAAGGCAAACAGCGTGATCCGGTTGAGCGTATAGCCGTACAGATAGAACACCGTGAGCGTAAGCGCAAGCGTAACCGGCACCGCCGCAAACACCACCAGCGATTCCCGCCATCCCAATACAAAGGCGATCAACACCACTACCGACAACACCGCGATGCCCATGTGCTTGAGCAGCTCATTGCTCTTCTCCGCCGCCGTCTCGCCATATTGCCGGCTCAACGTCACCTCAACATCGGAAGGAATCACCCGCCCCTTGGCCAGTTCCACCTTCTCGAGCACCTGCTCGGCAACTGTAATCGCATTGGCTCCCTTACGCTTGGCCACCGCCACCGTCACCGCAGGCTCTGCCGATTCACGCCCCTGATGAAACACATACTCACTCATCTCGGCGCCAGTGTCTTCCACCTTCGCCAGATCACGAAGATAAACCGGCTTTCCCCCAACAGCCACCACCACCACAGCCTTCAGATCGTCCGCACTCCGCAGAAAGTCTCCAGCCTCAACCACACGCTCCTGCTCTTCACGCTGAATCCGTCCGGCAGCAAACTTCTGGTTGCTCCCCCCAATCGCCCGCCAGATCGTCGAAGCCGGAATCCGGTAAGCTTCCAGCTTTTCAAGATCCAAAGTCACTCGCATCTCGCGCCGCTGCCCACCGATCAAATTCACCGAAGACACATCGGTGACTTCTTTGATTGAGTCTTCGAGTTGGCTCGCCACACGCCGCAACTCAAACGGCCCATACCGCTTGCTATGCAGCGTAAGCGCAAGAATCGGCACATCGTCAATCGACCGCAATTTCACCAGCGGCACCGACGCCCCCTCAGGCCTACGATCCGAATTCGCAGCCAGCTTCTGATTCAGCTTGACGATGCTCGCGCCCTCATCCTCACCCACCTTGAACCGAACGATCACCAGCGCCTGGCCCGGCATCGACGTCGAGTACACATACTCAACACCCGGAATCTCCCACAGCAGCTTCTCCATCGGCTTGGTCAGCCGCTGCTCGACCTCAACCGGAGAAAGCCCCGGCATCCCCACCATCACATCCACCATCGGCACCTGGATCTGCGGCTCCTCCTCCCGGGGCAGCATCCACACTGCAAACACACCCAGAGCCAACGATGCGCCCATAAAAAGCGGCGTCAACTTCGAATGAACAAAAGCCGCCGCAAGCCTTCCTGCCGGCCCTAATTTCGCACTCATTGCAACACCTCAACCGCCGCGCCATCCACCATCTCGGCAGGCCCCTTCACCACAACCTTCTCCCCGGCTTTGAGACCAGACAACACTTCCCGCTTGCCCCCAATGACTTCCCCAACCGACACCATGCGCGACCGTGCCTTGCCACCTTCCACCACAAACACCATCTGCATCTGGCCACTCTCACGAACAGCAAGCGCATCCACCGTCAACATCTCGCGCTCACCAACCGCCCACTCCCCGTGCGCATAGGCACCACTGCGCAATCCCTGCATTGGCGGCAAATCCGCCTTCACGGTCAAGCTCCGGGTCGAAGCATCAAGCGAAGGTACAATCTCGCTCACCTTCACCTCCACAGCCTCGCGGTCTTCCACCACCAGTCGCAGCCGCATCCCCAGCTTCATCCGCGAAGCCTGCGATTCTTCCACCTGCATCGCGACGCGAAACCCACCTGACGCCTCGATCGTCAGCAGCGGCACACCGGGCAGCGCCATCGCACCCACTGCCGCCATCTTCTCCACCACCACGCCGGCAAACGGAGCCACCAGCGTCGCATAGCCACGCTGCGTAGTCGCTGAGCTCACCGCCTGATCGGACTGCGCAATTCGAGCTTCCACCTGAGTTCGCTTCGACTGCGCCATCGCCACAGCCGACTCAGCCTGCTTCACCCTCGCATCGGCCTCATCCATCTCCTGCTGCGCCAGCGATTTCCGGTCAAACAGTTTTCTCAATCGCCCCTGGGTGGATCGAGCTAAATCCAGTTGCGTCCGGGCAGCTTCAATCCCTGCCATTGTCTCAGGCAACGAACTGCGCGCCTCAAGCCGGGCGGCTTCAGCCTGCGCCGCCCCGGCCTGCAACTGCTGCGAATCAATCACAACGAGCGTCTGCCCCGCTCGCACACTCTGCCCCGGCTCAACCATCACCTGCCGCACCACGCCCATCACCTGCGCCGCGATCACACTGCGAGTGCGCGCCTCAACGGTGCCACTGGCCCTTGCGCTCAAAGCACTCACCCCGCCTCCAACAACGGCCACGCCCACCTTCACTGGCGCAGCCGCAACAGCCTCCTTCTTCTCATGCTGCGTCGAGCAGGAAGCGATTAAAATTAATGCCCACAGTGTGTGTTTCATTACTGCAATACCTCCGAATCAGGTCCTAATTTGCCAAGTGCCGCAGCATGATTCAGCTGCGCCGATCGCACCCCGTGTTGCGCCACCAGCAGCCGCAACCGCGCCTCAGTCATCGCAGTCTCCGTCCGCAAAAGCTCGGTCACATTCGTGAGCCCAGCTTCATAGCGATCCCTCGTAATCCGCAAGCTCTCTTCTCCTGCGGCAATCGCAGACTCTGCCGTCTCAACCCGCGCACTACTCGCCTCAAGCATCGTCTCCGCCTGCATCACTTCAACCTTCACCTGCCGCTGCATCGCCTTCTCACCAGCCTCGGCTGCACGCTGTGTCTCTACCGCCATCCGTACCCGAGCCCGATCCGCTCCACCTGAATAAGGTGTCCAGCGAAACGTCACCCCCGCCATCCAGTTCGCTCCGGCCCGCGTCACAAACCTTTGCCGGTCAGCCTCAAACCCCACTCTCAATCCCACCTGCGGCAGGTACGCCAACCGAGCCATCTCGCCCTGCTGCCGGGCTGCATCCACCTGCAATCTCCGCTGCTCCACCTCAGGCCGTTCCGCCACACCAGTCTCGATCTTCTTCACAAGAAGACTCATTCCGGTCGTCAATTCAAACGAAACATCTTCAGCCGCCCCAACCAACTCTCCCAACACTGCTTCCGCAATTTTCGCCTCAGCCCTGCGCAGCAACAATTGCTCCTGCATCCCCGCCAAATGCACTCTCACCGACAATGCATCCGCTGCCGTAGAACGCCCCACATCGCGCACTGCCTCGGCCTGCCGCAAATCCGCTTCAGCCGCCTTCACCGCCTGCTCAGCCACCGGAATCGCAGCCCGGGTCAATTGAGCATCCAGATAGGCTCTGGCTGCTCGGCTGGCCATCGCAAGCTCAACCTGCCTCACGCTCACCTGCGATGCCTTCCTGCCCGTCTCAGCGATTTCCACAGCCTTACGAGTTCGCCCCGCATCCCATAGAACCTGCTCAGCACTCACAAGCGATTGGAAGTTGTTTAAAAAGTCAGGCCGGTTCAAGGAATCAATGGCAAAATTCTGGAGCCCAAACTGGCGCTGTGTCAGCAAAGATCCAAACACAAAGACCGGGTTGTTTGAACGTACCCAACTTTCCTGATAGTCGACTCTCGGCAAATACCCTGCCTTGGCCTCAGGAATCCTCTCGGCCGATGCCTTCAACATCGCTTTCGCAGATTCAACATTCGGGTGGCTCGCTACCGCCCGTCTCACCGCATCCGCCAGCGTCAATAGCTCAGCAGCCCCAAGGACTGCACCGCCAGCCAGAAGCACAAGGATCATGCTCTTCATGGTTAAACTATATGCTCATTCAATCATATAGTCAACAAGAAAAGTCGCGCCTAAAATGCAAGAAGCCGGTCGCAGGGCGACCGGCTTCTCAACAGCTTTTCTATTTTCTAGTTCTCCGGCATATATGCCGGAATAGCCTCGCGGGCAATCACCGCATTCGGAGAGACTATCTGCGGGTTCGAAGCAAAGTAGCGTGATTCATTCAGCTTGCGGAACACCTGACCCGCAACACCGCTTGCCACCGGCCCACTCACAAGCTTGCCGCCGGTCAACAATACCGTAACTACCAACTTCCGATCGCCAACTTCGTTGAAGCTTCCAAACCAACCCAGATGCGTCTTGTGATCCGAGTGCGTGCAGGTTCCAGTCTTGCCGAAAATCGGCTCATGGTCTTCATACCCGGCCCGGCGTCCAGATCCGAAATTCACAGAACCTTCCATCCCCGGACGAATCTCCTGGATTGCAGTCGCGATGTTGTCGATCTTCCTTCGCACTTGCGGTACAAAAGTCTCGACCTCGGCCTGCGTGCGCGGATACTGCAGGTAATACATCGTCCCGCCATTAGCCACTGTCGTCAGGATAGAACTCAATTGTAGCGGGGTCAGATTGATACCATCTCCAAAGCTCGTCATCATGCCAATCCCGCTCGGTACTTCCTTGCCAGGCCAAATCCCGGGTTGTTCTCCAGGAATATTCAAGCCGGCCGTCTCACCCAAACCAAGCAGCTTCGCATAGTAGGAAATCTTCTCGTAGCCAAGCTTCTTGCCGATTGAAGCAAAATAAGGATTGTTGCTGCGGGCCATTGCGGTGGTCATGTCGAGATAATCCCGGCGGCCCAGCTTCACTACCTTGTCACGGTTGTATTCGCCTTCCATCACCCCGGCCACACCAGCTAGAATCTTGATCGTCGAACAAGGCTGAAACCCATTCTGTAAAACCAGCTTCTGGTTCACCATGCTCAAAATCCGGCCATTAGTCGCATCAGAAACCACCACCGCACCATTCAACCCGTTCAGCGCTTCCACCGCCGCCCGGCGAATCGTCAGGTCTTCCCCGTCGATCACATCGCCGTCGGTGGCATCGGCAAAATTTGGCACCGTCCAAAATCCCGCATAGGGGCTATTCCGTTGCCGAAAGCGAGAAAGGGGAGCACGTCTACTAGTCAACGAAGCCTTTTTCAGTATTGGCGACTTTTTCGTTGCAGCAGTGAAACGCGTTTTCGCTGGAGAGATTCTCGTTGGTGTCACTCGCTTTGTAGCGGACACCTTCTTTGCTGAACTCTTCTTTGCCGTTGCCGCCCGAAGAACCCCGGGCGCGGCAAATACGAGCAGTGCTAGCAGTGCAGAGATGAATAATCTGTTAAACGCCATGCTGTCCTTATCAGTCCTATCGTCGGATTTGGCCGAAACCTTAATCCAATTTGGTCCGCCGCTTTGGAATTTGCCGTCGCCGGAGACAGCAGTAACAAATTCAACCTTAACAAAAGATTGGCCTTATGGCAATCTATGAAATTCCATAAGGCCATGTCAAGTAAATTCTTAAGCTAAGCCCAGTACTTCTGGGCCTTTCTTGACAATTCCTTCCATCGTCGATGCGAACGTGTCGACTTCCTCAAGAGTCGTATAGACGTTCGGCGTGATGCGTAGGCCGGCATATTCCTTGCCGCGAACAATCGGCACCACCATGATTTTGTGCTTTTCCATCAGGTATTCAGCCAGCTTCGGAATATCGAATCCCTTAAAGCCAACCGTCCCGATCCCGCAGCTCATTTCCGGATCATCGCTCGTGTGCATTGTTACACCCGGCAAATCTTTCAAACGCATAGTCCAGCGCTTACGCAAATAGCGCAGTCGAGCCGCCTTGCGTTCCACGCCAATCGACTCATGAAAAGTCAACGCCTCGGTAATCGTATTCCGCTGGCTGGCCGGATGAGTCCCAATCTCTTCAAACTTGCGGATGTTATCGGCCATCGATTCCGGTGCCGCCATCAGCGGCCAGATCTTCTTGATCTTGTCGCGCTTCACATAAAGGAATCCTGTACCGACAGGCGCCAGAATCCACTTGTGCAAACTCGTGCCGTAGTAATCGCAGTCAAGATCATCACGCTTGAACGGGAATTGCCCAAACGCATGAGCCCCGTCCACAACCACTTCAATCCCCCGGGCCCGCGCCATCTGCGCAATCTTCTTTACCGGGAAAATCTGCCCGGTCAAATTCGTGATTTGGCAAATATGAATGACTTTGGTCTTGGGCGTAATCGCCTTCTCAATCAATTCCGCCAGGTAGTCGAGCGAAGGAGCCGGCACCGGAAACGAAATCTGCTTCAACACAATTCCGTCGCGGCGTTCCCGCTGATTCCAGGTAGTCAGCATTCGGCCATAATCCTGGTTCGTCGTCAGCACTTCATCGCCACGATTGAGTGTCATGCCAAGCTGCACGATCTCAAGGGCCTCGCTCGCATTGCGCGTAATCGCAATCTCTTCCGGATCACAACCAAAACTCTGAGCGAGCCGCCTGCGAACGCTTTCCAATTCAGGCCCAAGAATCTTCCACATAAAGTGGGCAGGGCCCATATTCGAAATCTCGAGGTAGCGTTTCTCGCTCTCCATCACAATCTTGGGGGATGGGGAAACACCTCCATTATTCAGGTTGATGATATTCCGGTCCACGGTGAACATGTGTCTCACCTGAAACCAGAAGTCTTCGTCTACGGCCAGGGAATCGGCGGGTTTACCGCCTTGTGCTGCCAACGCTGCTTGCAAACGGGGAAGGGCGTCGCCTGAGAATGCAACCGCGGCAATGCCGGCTGCACGAAATAAGTCTCTGCGATCCATGCCATACAGTAATCCGTCAGGCCACAACATTGCAAGCATTCATGCGCATTGATACCATCCCAAAGTGATCGTCCTACCCCTGAGCAGTCTTCTGCTTGCCCTTGCAGCCTCCAACATCGAGATCAAAGCCGCCGCCGAGCGCAGCATCGCGCTTATCCAGAAGGTCAACGCGCAATGGAAAAACCCCTGCTTTTCCTGCCACAACCAAACCCAGGGCGACCAGGCCCTTGCCACCGCCCGCGCCCATGGCATCGCCGTCAACGAAAAACTCGCCTCCGCCTCCAGCACCCGCACCTACAAGCGCCTCACAGACCTCGACGGCTCCATCCGAATCGACGACTTGATCGACCCATCCATGAGCGAAGGCTCCATGCTGATGGGCGCATACGCCGCCGGTGCCAAACCAACCCTGGCTACGGCCTCCTACGCCCGCCATATTGCAGGCAACCAGTTTCCAGACGGCCATTGGACCGTTTTTGACACGCGCCCGCCCCAGAGTTCTTCAGACATCACCGGCACAGCCGTCGCCATCAGAGCGGTCTCCCTCTACCTGCCTGCAGCTCAAAGGCAACCATACATCGACCGCGCCCGCCACTGGCTGGCCGCAGTAAAACCGGCCGACACTGAAGAAGCCACCTATCGCCTCCTCGGCCTCCACTGGACCCAAGCCCCTCACGCCGTACTCCAGTCTGCCGCCCGCCACCTCGCAGAACTCCAGCACTCCGATGGTTCCTGGGCACAAACCCCAAGCTCCACAGAAACCGATGCCTACGCCACAGCAGAAGCTCTCTACGCCCTCGCCACCACCAAGTCCTGGCCATCCACTTCCAAGTCTTTCCAACTTGGCATCGACTGGCTTATCAAGCATCAAGCCGCCGATGGTTCCTGGCACGTCAAGAGCCGTATCAACACCAAGGCCCCTATCAGCCCACCCTATTTTGAATCTGGCTTCCCCTACGGGCACGACCAGTTCATCTCATGCGCAGCCACCGCTCTCGCCGTTCAAGCCTTGGCAGAAGCCCTCCCCTTGGTCCCAAATCCGGCGATGGCCGCGCCCATTCCCGGCTTTGACGACTCCAAACTCGCCTGGGTCAACACCGCTCTTTTCGGTACACCCGCAGAACTAGCCAAGATCGACCCCAACTCGGCCACCCCTGGCGGCACCACCGCACTCATGATGGCTGCCAACGATGCAGCCAAAATCGAAATCCTCCTTAAGCGAGGAGCCAACCCCAAGGCAATCACCAGAGAAGGCATCGACGCACTCATGATCGCCGCTCTCTTTAATGGCAACTCCAAGTCTCTCGATCTCCTTCTCAAGGCAGGAGCCGATCCCTCACCCAAACACAAGGTCCGCTTTGACGCACATGCCCTGGCACACGCCGTCATGACCAACGATGCAGCAATGGTTCAATTCCTCATATCCAAAGGAGCCGACCCCAACCGTCCCATGCGCCTTCTCGGCGGCTCACCAATGGCGCTCCTGAATATGGCTGCCGGCTACGGAAACCCGAAGACCATCCGCCACCTCGTTAAAGCAGGAGCCAAAGTCGATGCCCCCGACGACCTTGGAATGACGGCCCTATCCTACGCCGCACTCGGCTTCCGCCCCGCCGCTATCCAAACTCTCCTCCAACTCGGAGCCAACCCAAAACACAAAGACTCCTTCGGCCTGATTCCCTACGATCACACTAAAGCGGTAGCCCAAATTCCGGGCGAGTCTGCCGAAATCCTCAAAGCCCGTCACTAACCTCGTTGCCATCAATCGCAGGCCCTCAAGCTTTGCGCCAGCGTGGCACTGTCTCCCTACTCTTTAGAGCGGATTCACCGCTTCGACTTATGCTGCCAGCAGAACCGGCCACCCGGTTCTGCAATGCGTGAGCAGCGTTTGCCATCCTTAGTGTGTCCTGAGCAGCGGGCCTTTACTGCCACTTTCTGCCCCGGCGTCACCAGAGGCTGGCTGGCCTCGGCTTCTTCGACATCGTGCAACTGACGCTCGAGAAGTTCAATTTGCATCTGCATCTCAAACGCCTTCACCTTCATCTCGGCAATTTGCTGCCGCAACGCAAGCTTGTCCGGCTTACCCGTCTGCTGGGCAGTTGCGCAAACCAATACAAAAAGAAGGCAAAGGAATCGCATCAGGCAAGAAGTGCCCGAAGCTGGCGATTCCTCTCAACCAATTACCAATCCTTAGGCTTTCCACTTGTAGTAGAAAAACGTGAGCGGCGTCTTGCCGGTATTCCGGATATCGTGCATCTGATTCGCTGCCGAATACATCATGCTCCCTGCTCCAACTGCCTTGTCCTTACCCTTGAGTCCAATAATCCCGCTTCCCTCGGTCACCACCATGATTTCCTCTTCCTCATGCTTGTGTGGCGGATGCGGCGTTGTTCCAGGATTCAGCGTCACGCTGCCAGCCACCATCAACTTCAATTGATCCGTCGGCCCCTCAAAATACTTGCGGTGCAAACCAAAAGTCTCCTTAACCTCCGTCGTCTCCTTCACCGTATAGGTGAAGTCAGGCAGCTTCTTCTCGCTCTGCCCCATCATCAAGGCTGGAGCGACCAACCCCGGCAAAAACTTCCGTCTTGTTGCGTTCTTCATTTTCATTTCCTCTTTGCCAAACAAATGTATCCCAACGTGTAGTCCTGTTGGGAATCGAGCGAATCCATCCACCCCACCACAAGCGCCAAAGGCACCACCAACAGCGCTGCAAACGGCGTCAGCCACCCAGGCAGAAACTGCAATCCATTCATCAATCGCCTCGACAGCAGGCGAAAAAACCCGCCCCCTGGCACCAGCTTCACAACATCCCAACCATTCGCCTCCAACAATCGTCTCACTCCAAACTTCGTAAACCGCCAATAGTCATGCGGATGCTGATGCACCTCCCACTCATGCGGCACAACCAGATACAACATCGCACCACTACGCCCAACGCGCGCCATCTCCGCAATCGCCCCGCCAGGCTCGGTCACATGCTCCAGAGTCACCACACTCACAAACGCATCAAAACTTCCATCCCCAAAGGGCAGTCGCAAGAGATCCGCCACACAATCCAGTTTCGAATAATTCCAGGCCACATCCCCCACACCCAGATCCACGCCCAAATACTTCTGCCGCTCAAAATACTTGCGGTACTGTCCTTCTCCAGCCCCAGCATCGAGCACCGCACAACCCTCCGGCAGGGCCCGCGCAAACTCGATAACCCCATCCACAATCAGCGTCTCAAAGTAGAGGATCTCGCGCCGCAACCAACCCGGAATCAGCCGCCGCAACCCTGCGTAACTCATCGCTTCTTCCGCGCTTCCACCATCACCGTGCTCCCGGCTCGGCAAAGCGCTTCCACTGCACTCACCGGCAGGGCTGCCACCATCAAACCCAGATGCACCAGGTTCTTGATCAACCGCTGCGCCGGCGTCTCGGCAATCTTGCGAATCCTCCGCGCCATCGGGTCGAGGCTGGGCGCGATGCTGATCGAAAAGCCAGCCGGATTATCCCGCAAAGAAAAATGCTTCGTCCGCACCGGCTCAAAGCCGCACTTATCCAGCAGCACGTTCAAATCACTCAGCTTGAAATTATGCAAATGCCTCGGCACATCGATGCCATTCCAACTCTCTCCGAAAATCAGGAACTGCCAGCTCGCCGCATTCGGCACCTGTATCACCAGGCGCCCGCCAGGCTTGAGCAACCGGTGCGCCGCAGCCAGATACTCATCCGGCTTGTACAGATGTTCGAGCACATGAAACATGCTCAGCACTCCCACGCTCTCATCCCGAAGCGGAGCCTGCGTCAGGGTGCCGCAA
>ENA-ORBV01015522-ORBV01015522.1-microbial-mat-metagenome-genome-assembly--contig:-NODE-15522-length-11185-cov-17.611721_pt1 | contig 11185 bp, 7 predicted proteins | sample MGYA00237777_ERZ505514 | MGnify/ENA primary metagenome ERZ505514 (study PRJEB26160, sample SAMN06269048) | microbial mat metagenome | isolation source: Oligotrophic lake microbial mat | place...
CACCCCGTACCCCCGGCATCAGTTAAAATATTTGTAACTGTGTATGGTCCTGCGGGTGTTGAGCCCGTTGTTTGAAAGATTGGATTTGAGACAGTATTGTTAGGTACTAAAGTGATGGTTGGTTCAGCTGGGCTTACAGACCAAGTGTAGGTTGCTGTGGGATAAGCTGCCGCGGTAACAGTTAAACTGGAGTTGGTTCCCGCACAAATTGTTGCATTCGGGCTTAGAGTCTGAGGTGAATTAGGCGAAGCCGAAAAAGTTACCTGCAACTGTCCGGGGCCAGCATTGTTTATGAACTGAAACTCAACAGTTGATAGTGACCCTAAAAATCCAGTCCATACATTACTTTGAAGAGTGCCGGTATTAGAATTTCTTTGAAAAACCTGCACGCCATCAATAAGCAACGTCAAAAAATCGTCTTGATTGTTAATATCGATTTGATAATAGCCGCACGTAAAATTAGTTCTTCTAAAACTCATCGAATAATTGGATGAAACCGCAGGGGCAACAAATGAACAACCGGAATAAGCCAACCCACTTGCCGCGTTCGCCACGGAAGGACCAGCACCATTTGCCCATCTTGTGGTGGTATTAAAGCTTAAGTTGTTTTCTGTATAATAGCCATACAAATTGCTGTACGTGGTGTTGTTGTAATGGGCGAAAACATTCCACGCATTATTTCCAAAACTAGTAGGACCTGTGGCTGGTGGAGTGGAGGGTCTGATTTGCACGTTCACGGTTACATTAGCGGTCGCAGTGTTAGCGGCTCCCGTACAGCCATTATTACCTGTAACAATATAGGTTGTAGAGGAGGGTGGATTAGCAGTTACAACACTTCCAGTAGTAGCACTTAACCCTGTTGCTGGCGACCATGAATAATTGCTCGCCCCACTAGCAGTCAGCACTGATGCATTCACGCCCGAACAAATTGTAGGAATTGTATTGGTAGTAGTAATTGTTGGTGTTGCGTTAGAGACCGTTACAGTGGTTGTGCCAGTAACGGTGCAGCTTGTGGTGGCATCAGTACCGGTAACCGTGTATGTTGTGGTGCTGGCCGGAGCGGCTGTTACACTTGCGCCAATACCGCTAGCAGGTGTTAAACCTGTAGTAGGAGTCCAAGCATAGCTCAACGGTAATGCAGATGAAACGGTAAGTGTACCGGGTGTTGTGGGTGCAGAACATTGAACAATGTTCGGAGAAACAATTAGCGGATTAGGCGCAGCAACAATGGCGACCTGCAAATAACCCGGCCCTCCGCCATTTAAAAATTGAAACTCAACAGTTGCAGCTGGATTGATAAATCCTGTCCATACGTTTGTGTGCGAATCGCAACAGCCCACGTGCACAAATTGTTGCGTGCCATTAATAAACAGGCGTACATCATCATCGTGTGCAGGAATATCTATTTGATAATAACCACAGGGAATATTGGTGCGCTTGAAGCTAACGGAGTATGATTGGCCAGCCGTGCCGGGCTTAGGGCAACCTTGGTATGCATTGCCCGCACCCTGTGATGCGTCAGCGGCATTAGGGCCCGCATTATCAGCCCATCTGTTACGGGTATTAAAGCTTAAATTGTTCTCAATATAAGTACCCAAATAGATATTGGAACTGATGCCACTTGGCAGACTAGACAGAGAAGTGCCCGAGTAGACATATGCATTCCACGCAGCCGTTCCAAACACTGAAGGATTGCCCGCAGAAACGTTCACGGCTAAATCGATCCCGTTATCAGCACCGATAACACCACCTGAAGGCAAGGAACTTACTACGCGAATGCGATAAGCAGCGCCAGCAGCAGGACTGCCAATGTTTGCACTGATAGCTCCCGAACCGATTGCCGTTACGCTTCCTAACGATATTGGCGAAGCAAAGCTTCCAACCGCATTAGATAATTGAACAGTAAAGACATTGCCTGCGGGGAAACCGCATCCATTTTGAATGGTATAGTTAACTGTGAATGCTTGGCCTTGACAGAATGTGGTGGTGCCACCAGTGATAGTAGGCGCATTAACTCCATAGGAAGAGATCGTAATATTAGATGCGTTCAAAGGGCTAGTTATAGAAGGGCTCGTTGATACCACACGAATCCTGTAAAGTGTACCCGCTGGAGTATTTGTTGGAATGGTGACACTTATATTGCCTGCCGTGGTGACATTAGCTGTGCCGATGGTAGTGGCTGATGCAAAGCTTCCACTTGCATCAGAAAGTTGAGCGGTGAATGTATTGCCTGTTAAAAAAGTACACGCGCTTACAAATGTATATGCTACATTAAAAGTAGAACCGGGACAAAAAGTGGTGCCCGCAAATGTTGGAGCATTGAGATTGATGGCATTAATGGTGAGAACGCCCGCTGCATTGAGTGGACTTATCCTACCACTCGGAGAGGGATTTGAACTAATCACACGAATTCGATATCCATTTCCTGCGATAGCATTGACAGGGATAGTTGTGCTAATAGAACCTGCAGCATTTGATGTTACTGATCCGATGTCGGTTGGACTCAAAAAGCTTCCAAACGAATCTGACAATTGCGCGGTGAAAAAATTATTGGACGGAGTATTTGGAAAAGCACATGCGTTAAGTAAAGTGTAGTTTACAGTAACCGATTGACCAGGGCAAAAGGTTGTTCCGGCAAACGTAGGAGCATTAATACCAAAGTCGCTAACCGTAAGAGCTGCGGCATTTTGAGGGCCTGTAACTACAGGGTTTGTACCTACCACTCTCATGCGATAGCCTGCGCCAACTGGTGTTGGATTAGGTATGGTTACGGAAATGCTTCCACCAGTAGTGGTGTTGGCGGCCGTCCCAATAACGGTTGGGCTTGCAAAGCTTCCGACAGCGTCAGACAATTGAACGGAAAAGGTATTTCCAGCATTAAAACTGCAACCAGTACCCGCGTTTAAGTTATTTGTGATGTTAAAGGTCGCTCCCTGACACAAAGTGGCGGGTATTGCGGTGGGAGTAATTAGTAGTGTATTAATGGAAAGATTTGCTCCATTATTTGCACCTATTATGATTGGGCTAGAGGCAACTACCCTAATTCGATAACCATTTCCTGTTGCTTGTGCTAATGGTATTGTTACTGGTATGGTTCCCCCCGCTGAGGTGTTGGTTACCGTACCAATAGTGGTTGGCGCTGCAAAACTTCCCCCTGCACCCGAGAGTTGAACGGTAAAGTTATTGGTGGGATCGAATCCACAAGCATTGCTTAAATTATTGGTGATGTTAAACGATGCCCCTTGACAAAAAGGAGACCCTGTTACAGTTGGAGCAATAATTCCTAACGAATTTATAGTTAGATCAATACCATTGTTGCTGCCGTTAATGGCGGGCGTTGAACTGACAACCCTAACTCTATATTGAGTTCCTGCTACTTGAGCTAGTGGAATTGTGGCCGAAATAGTACCAGCAGACGTGGAGGTTACATTACCAATGTTTATTGGTGCGCCAAAAGTACCGGTTGCATTAGATAACTGAGCAGTAAACACGTTGCCGCCTGTAAATGATCCTGTAATAGTATAGGGAACACTCACAGCACCGCCAGCACAAAACGGTGAGCCTGTAATTGCACCAGTAGTGATCGTTTGGGAAAAAGTAAAAAATGAGAATACAGAGAACGTTGAAAAGAATAAAAATCTAAGAATCATCTGCATCACTTAAGTCAAAAAATCACCGCAAATATAGGAATTAGAAGCTACAAATTAACTAATTGGTTTAATCAAACTTGTAAGGTATTATTTTGGAATTAATTATAGGATGTAGCCTTTACCCATAGCCCAATTTACTGCGCACCTTTGCTAATAAACTGCGTGCAATTGCGCTTGCCTTCTCTTCGCTTACTTTCAATTTACTTTCCAACTCTTTAGGATTGCTCATATAGAAATTAAAGGCCTCCCGCTCTTTTGAATATTTTGTGATTAACAATTCAAAAAGTTCTTGCTTAGCATGACCGTAACCAAAATTTCCCGCAAGGTATTTTTGTTTTAAAGTCTCAGTTTGCTCAGGCGTAGCTACTAGTTTATAAATAGCAAAAACATTATCAGTATCTGGATTTTTTGGAGCCTCTACGGGAGTGCTATCAGTTACTATTGACATGATTTGCTTTCGGAGTTCTTTGTCACTCAAGAAAATATCAATGATGTTGCCATACGACTTACTCATCTTTTGTCCATCCGTGCCAGGAACAGTCATTACAGCTTCCTCAATTTTAGCTTCGGGAAGTACAAATGTTTCGCCATACTGGTTGTTAAATGCACTGGCAATATCGCGCGCCATCTCTAGATGCTGGCGCTGATCTTTTCCTACAGGAACAAAATTGGCATCATATAAAATAATATCAGCGGTCATTAAAACAGGATAGGTAAACAACCCTGCATTTACATCCGATAACTTGTCGGCTTTGTCTTTAAACGAATGCGCATTAGCCAGCATTGGGAAAGGAGTGAGGCAGTTTAAATACCACGTAAGTTCACACACTTCAGGGATTCGACTTTGGCGATACAATAGGTTATTCTCAACATCAAATCCAAAAGCTAACCAGGCCGCAGCTACAGCCTGAACATTGGCTTCCCGCTGTTTCGCATCTTTTATACTAATTAAAGAGTGAAGATCTGCAATAAAGAAGAAAGATTCGTTGCCAGGTTGTTGCGATAGTCGTATTGCCGGGATGATTGCGCCTAATAAATTACCAAGGTGTGGCCGGCCGCTGCTCTGGATACCAGTTAAAATTCTTGCCATGGTGCAAAGAAAATGAAAGTTCAATTGTTAACCGCAGAGTTCGCAGAGAAATAAAAAGGAACTCAGCGCTAAATTAGTCGGCATGATTTCTCTCTGTGATTCTCAGCAGGTTCTTGTTGCTTTAATTCAAAATTTCAAAAGTTGATGCGGAAGCGGTAACTTTGAAGGTGGAAACGTAATTTACAACATAATGAAATTCAGAATTGTTTTCTTTCTCGTATTGTCTGGAATTCTAAGAAGTTATGGGCAGCTTGCTGACCCCTTACAGTTCACAGAGAAGATCCATGACTTTGGCGAAATCATTGAATCAAATGGAGCTGCAGTTTTTGAATTTACGTTCACCAACAATAGCGCGCGCCCGATAAAAATATTAACTGTACTAGCATCCTGCGGATGTACAACCCCAGGTTGGTCAAAAGAACCAATTGCTATTGGCAAAACAGGTTTTATCAAAGCAAGTTTTGACCCTAAAGGCCGACCCGGATATTTTAATAAATCGTTGACCGTTACAACCGATATAGATCGCAACCCAATTCAACTTCAAATTAAGGGGATGGTTGTTGATAAACGTTCAGAAAAGGAAGTTGCATTAAATGCTTCAAGTGGCAATCTTCGTTTAAAGAATAGTTCTTTCAGTCTTGGTAAGCTTTATATTAACAAACCTGCCGAGATAAAAGGGTTTGAAGTTCTTAATGCGGGTGAAGCCAAAATCAATTTTACAAAAGTGGATGCTCCATCTTATATCAAGATAACAACGCCCGATTCGTTAAGAGCGGGTGCAGTTGGAATCATTAAGATCAGTTATGATGCTGCTAAACGAAATGAATATGGATTTCTTTCGGATAAGATCAATATCCACACAACAGACTCACAGAATCCAATCAAGTCATTTTCTATTTATGCTACCGCTGAGGAATTTTTTCCAACGCCTACACCCGAAGTTTTAGCGAAGGCTCCGGCACTTTTAATTTCCAACTATGCTATTGATTTTGCTCGAGTGCGCAAAGGAGCGAAAGTTGAAAATTCGGTTCCTTTTCAAAACAAGGGAAAGCAGAATTTGGAAATTAGAAGTTTGCAAAGTAATTGCACATGTGTAATTGCCACAGTCGATAAGAAAACAATAAAGCCTGGTGAGACTGCCCAACTTCAGATTTCAATGTTAACAGAAGGAAGGGTGGGCACACAAAATAAAGCTATTACAATCTATTCGAATGATCCACGTAATCCTGTGCAACGAATCACGCTAAGTGGATATATTGAGGATTAGGCCAATTCGATTTTGTTACAAGTTTCAGCTAATCCCTCACCCGTCTAATTGTTTCTGATTGCATGCTGCTTCTTCCCTCTCCGCGGGGAGAGGGAAGCAATAGATTAGTTAACAGATGCTGTTTGGTGGGTGAGGGTGGAAAAGTTAATGATGCCAACTTTTTGCAAGGTGACTTACAATCAACGCTGCTGCGTGACCATCGCCATACAAACCTTGTTTAACTTGCAACGATTTATTGTAGTTCAATCTGAACTGATCGATAATTTCTTTTTTTGATGCGCCAGCCAAACTATTGGCTCCGGCTTCTACTAATTCAACCCACTCGGTTTGATCGCGCAAGGTGATGCAGAATTTACTAAAGAAGTAGGCTTCCTTTTGTAAGCCACCACTATCGGTTAAAACCATCTTACAATTTTTAAGCAATGCAAGCATGTCAAAATATCCTACAGGATCAATGATGTGGGCGTTTAGCTGAATATTTTGCGTTGCGAGAAAAGACTTTGTGCGCGGATGCAGCGGTAAAACAATTTTTACCTCCTGATTGATTTCATTGAAGGCATTGCAAATTTCCTTTAACCGATTTGGATCGTTTGTGTTCTCAGCTCGGTGGAGTGTTGCCAGCACAAAAGGGTTGTCAGTTAATTTCTCTTTTTGAAGAACGGTCGAATGCGTATCAATCTTCGATTGATAATATTGCACAGCATCGAACATAACATCACCCGATAGAATCACTTTACAGGTCAGGTTATTATAACCCTCGGCTTCAAGATTTTTAATGGCGGTGGTAGTAGGGCAGAAGAGAATCGAACTTATACGATCTGTTAAAATCCGATTTACTTCTTCCGGCATTTTCATTTCAAAACTTCTCAAACCTGCTTCGATATGCGCAATCGGAATATGCAATTTAGACGCTGCCAAAGCGCCTGCCAATGTTGAGTTCGTATCGCCATAGACCAATACATAGTCAGGTTTTCCCTTCAATAACACTTCTTCAATTTTCTCCAGCATTCTGCCAGTCATGGCGCCATGATTGAGTCCGCTTATCTCTAGATTATAATCTGGTTGTGGAATCTCCATCTCATCAAAGAAGACCTGACTCATATTATTATCGAAGTGTTGACCTGTGTGAACAATCACTTCGGTAATGCCAGATTTTCTTAATTCACGTGAGACAATTGCGGCCTTTACAAATTGTGGGCGTGCACCTAAAATGGTAACTATTTTCATTTTTTATTAAACCTATAACCAAGATTTACAATTGCCCTCACCCCTCGACCATCAATATAAATTTCATTATTATTTTGATCTACTATGTAAAGTTTATCTTCATTATTTACAAACACTCTTCCTGTAATCTGATATTCGTATCCAATATCAAAAGAAATGAATATTTTATTGAATATATATTCACCACTAAAGAACGGCATAAGTCCAAAGTTTAAAGAATGATAGCGAGTAGAATTTTCTATTGACGACCCTGCTATATCTAATCTTTCTTTTACCCGAAGTCGATTAAAGATACCTGAGGCTCTTGCATTTGCTGATATAATGAAATTTTTCTTGGACACAAAAACCTGACCCAATCTTAAGCCGATTGCGTTGTATCTGACTAAATTATCCCGAAATATTTTGCCTGAATAATCACCATATGTGGTTCTGCTTCCGGTAGAGCCGTGAGTTATTGATATCCCATAAATTGTTTTGTTATTTGTATAGCTTGCTTCTCCATGGTAATATACGTAGGGCGGGAAGTTATCGGTAAGACTAGGTTTAAGCCCCATAAAATCAGTGGCAACAATTGACTGATCAAAGTTTTTCAAACTTTTCATCGAGTAGGTGGCAATCCCGGAACCAATTGACACACTGAAATTCTGAGAAAACAAGTGGCTACTGAGAAAAAATAGGAGAAAGAAAATGTTTATTCTCATATTAATCAATGTAAACGTAAGGACTACTTGATACTATTTGATTGCTGGCCTGAACCGAAATTATATATTCAACTTTACCGGTTGTATATTCTGTGTCAAGGTATTGGGTAATGTTTTTGTCGGAGAAAATTAAGTTCTTGCACCCTGTAAACGAAGTGGATTGTGGCGAATCGTAGCATCTTTTTGTCAGGTAGTAATTTTGAAAATTAACTCGTTGGTATTTGTTCCAAATTAAATTGAGTTTTCCTCCTGAATTTTCGACCGAAATTATTTGAACTGGGGTGGGTGGGTCAATGTCGATAATAATTGGCCACTCGCGCGAAATTGAAAATAACTCTAACCCTAACTTACCGGCTAAACTATTGGTTCGCTTTGAAAAGATAGAGGTTATATGGAGTTTATGTGAGCCTGTACCTAACTGATTTACGTTAATCGTAAAAAATGAATTTCTGCTATCCGATACCAAAATTGAATCGCTGTCGATTAGTACGAAAGTTACAGATTCTAAAATTCCCACTCCGTTCAAAGAACATTTGCTTTCCTTAGTTTGATATAAAGAAATGGTATCGGTCGCTGTGTTAAGGGTTAAGCTGACATCACTTATGTCCGGCTGATTCACTACCGTAAAATCTTCCTCATTTGGCACAAAATCACATCCCAAAGCTATCAGTAGAAAGCTCAATAAAAGGCGATTGATTTTAACCATCTTCTTTCAATTTAAACGAAAGCAGGTATTCCGGTAATATGATTTCCAAGTATCAACAAGTGAATATCATGTGTTCCTTCATAGGTGATAACAGATTCCAAATTCATCATGTGACGCATCATCGGATACTCTCCTGTAATCCCCATGCCGCCATGTATCTGACGTGCTTCACGTGCTACATCCAGTGCAATTTTAATATTATCACGCTTTGCTAACGAAATCTGGGCTGTAGTGGCTTTGCCTTCATTCATTAGTACACCTAATCGCCAATTAAGAAGTTGTGCTTTCGTTATTTCTGTTAGCATCTCAGCAAGCTTCTTCTGAATCAACTGAAATGATCCTATCGGTTTGCCAAACTGAATTCTTTCTTTTGCATAGCGCTGCGCAGAATCATAACAATCCATAGCAGCACCCAATGCGCCCCATGCAATTCCATAGCGCGCTGAGTCTAGGCACATCATCGGGGCGCCTAAACCACTTTTACCTGGCAGTAAATTTTCTTTTGGAATTTTCACATTATCAAAAACCAACTCGCCTGTTGTGCTCGCGCGAAGCGACCACTTACCGTGAGTTTCTGGTGTTGAGAAGCCAGCCATGCCACGTTCCACAATCAATCCGTGAATTCGTCCGGCTTCATTCTTCGCCCAAACGACAGCAACATCAGCTTTTGGCGAATTTGAAATCCACATCTTGGCACCATTCAATAAATAGTGGTCGCCCATGTCTTTAAAGTTAGTAACCATACCACTCGGATTAGATCCATGATCGGGCTCAGTCAAACCAAAACAACCCAACCATTCGCCATTAGCAAGTTTGGGTAAATATTTTTTACGTTGCTCTTCACTTCCAAATTTGTAAATTGGATACATGACTAATGAACCTTGCACAGAAGCAGTCGATCGCATGCCTGAGTCACCGCGTTCAATTTCCTGCATCAAAATTCCGTAGGAAATATAGTCTAATCCACCACCACCATACTCTTGCGGAATAGTAGGTCCAAACGCACCGATCTCACCAAACTTTTTAACAATCTCGTAAGGAAAAATTGCTTTCTGCGCCCATTCTTCGATGTAAGGTGAAATCTCACGTTTCACAAATTCGCGCATGGAGCTGCGAATAAGTTTATGCTCTTCTGTTAGCAAATCATCGATCAGGTAGAAATCGGGCTGTTCGTAACTGTCTTGCTTTAGTGATTTTTTAACCTTGGGTTGAGATGGGGTAGCCATAATTTTGGATATTCTTTTGAATGGGTCAAATTTACGCAAGTATTGATAATTCTATGGACAAATCTTTAGATCCCGTGCTCGTTGAACAATTGAAAAAGCTTCAACAAAAGTATGCCGTAATGGGGCAAGACTTATCCAGTTACCTGGATGGTTTGTTGCATTCAGATTATCTGACCTATTGGGACTACATTCATTTAGATACTTTGTTGAGCCTTCAAAGTCCGAAGACACAATTTCCGGATGAAAAAGTGTTCATTCTTTATCATCAGATCACAGAACTTTATTTCAATTTGATACTTTGGGAAATCGGACAGATTGCAGAAAAGGAAAACATAGAAGAGAAATTTTTTATTGAAAGATTAGATCGAATCATTCGCTATTTCCAATTATTGGAGAATTCATTTTCGGTGATGGTAGATGGGATGGAACGTGATCAATTCCTTAAATTCAGAATGTCTTTACTACCAGCATCTGGCTTTCAGTCGGCACAATATCGGTTGATTGAAATTTGTTGCACGGACATGGTCAATCTGGTGCATACGCAATTTAGGGAGGCAATGCTTGAGTATAGTGACATTGGTCAGCAAGTTGAGCATTTATATTGGCGCAGTGGCGCTACCGAATTGGCATCTGGTAAAAAGACGCTTACACTACAACAATTTGAAGAAAAGTATATGAAGACTTTTCTGGATACGGGAATGAAGTATCGAACAAAAAATTTACGAAAGATTTACCTGGAAAATTTTCCTACTTCAATAACTGTGATAGGTCGCCTGCGCGAGTTAGATATGTTATCAAATGTATTGTGGCCTTTGGCGCATTTAAAATCTGCGGGTCGTTACCTGCATCGCGATCCGGACGATATTAAAGCAACGGGTGGAACCAATTGGCAAAAATATCTGCCACCACGCTTTCAGCGGATTATGTTTTACCCAGAGCTCTGGAGCGATCAGGAAAAAGAAGAGTGGGGGAAGGCCGCAGTTACAAAGGCGATCTCTAAATGATTTAATTATCTTTGAGATTACGATTGCATGAAGAATCTGGTACTCATATTTTTAATTCTTCCACTAACGCTGCTTGGTCAGGGAGTCACTCGCAATACCTATCACGATGCCGAAAAAAATAATCTGAAAGAAGTTTATCAGGTTAAGGACACAATTCAAAACGTGTTGCATGGTCGTTACATTTCCTACTTTCTCAATGGCAACATTGAATCAAAAGGTCAGTTTGTAAATAATGAAACCTCGGGAGTGTGGGATTTTTATTATGAAACCGGCAACGTGAAGATGCGCGGCATTCTGCGCCAAAATTCTAACTA
>ENA-ORBV01015523-ORBV01015523.1-microbial-mat-metagenome-genome-assembly--contig:-NODE-15523-length-11185-cov-13.346687_pt1 | contig 11185 bp, 14 predicted proteins | sample MGYA00237777_ERZ505514 | MGnify/ENA primary metagenome ERZ505514 (study PRJEB26160, sample SAMN06269048) | microbial mat metagenome | isolation source: Oligotrophic lake microbial mat | place...
ATGCCGCTCGATCCCGCCGCATTGTATGAGCAGATTATCCGCGACCGCGATAATCCGCAACCGCTCATTGTGCAAGCCGAACCGCTCTACCGACTGCCCGCACCGCGTCCGATTCAGCGGTTCGTGTTCGCGCCAGACATGCTCGACGAGGCGGCGGGACTCGCGCTCATTCAGGAACAGGGCGCGTGGAAAACAGGCGGATTTCAAACGCTGCTCGAAGTACCACCATCGCCCACTGAGATCGAACCCGTCGTCGCGCCGCGTCCGGGACACCTCGCGCTCGTGCTGGCGGCAGGCGTGGCGGATGGTGCGGTCATCGAGACGGCAGAATATGGGCAGGTCGCCATTCGCGGTAAGACGCGCCACGTCGAGCAGATTGCGCGTGTCGAAATTGAAGCCGACCCGAACGACCCGGAACGGCAGGTCAAGAAGACCACCATCCGCCTGAAACCGACGACCACGCTGACACTGCTCGCTGCGGACGGCACGACGGTCGAGATGGAAGGGGACGACGCACTGCTCGGTTTCATCACGTCCAACAAGCGAGCGTTAGCTGGGTATCTGAACACGAAGTTCAAACCGATGTACGGGTTTGACTTCGCAGGAATCGGCGGCTGGCTGGATCGCATCCGCCTCAAGGGGAAACACGCCATGTATACCGCCCAGAAACATGTCGTCGGCGCGGTGGTACGCGGATTTCAGTCACGAAACAGTATCCTCTTGATTGGAAGTATGGGGACGGGCAAAACGCTGATGGGCGGATCGGCAGCCATCAGCATTGCGTCGGGTATCGCGAAACAATTGGCGAACGATATTCGCCCGGATCAGGTGGTCTTGATCGTCGCGCCGCCGCATTTGCTGGACAAATGGAAACGCGAACTGGTCAGCATCGCGCCAAAGGCAGTCATCGAGCGATTGGATCGGCATGAATCGGTTAAGGAATTCATGCAGCGCGCCGAGACACTGCCCGCGCATGTGCCGAAGATCGGCTTGATCAAGCGCGACCTGACCAAACTTGGGTGCGCGTGGGAGCCGTCGGTCGTCTGGCGGAATGAAGCCGTCGCCCTGTGGCGACACGGCGCGCCCGTGCCGGATGGGTATCTGCCGCATCAGCGCATCCGGCGGGAGCGTGCGCCGAAGTGTCCGCACTGCGGTTCGGTCGTGATGCAGGAAAAGAAGGGGGTGAGCGCTCCCGCGTCGCAGTCATGGCTGGAGGGTGGCAAGCGGACTTGCGGCGTGTGCAATTCTCCATTGTGGCGTGAAAGCCGTGACAAGGGTTCACAGCCAAAGTCCGGCGAGAAATACCCGCCGAAGAATCCACGTTATCGCCTTGACGAGTACCTCAAGCGCATGTTCCCGGATCGGGTGTACCTGCTCATCTGGGACGAGGTGCATGAGGCGCAGCATTCAGACACGGGAACGGGGGAAGCCTTCAGCCGCATGGCAGGACTGGCGAAGAAAGTGCTGGCGATGACGGGCACACCCTTCAACGGACGGTCGTCGTCGATCTTCAACCTGGAGTACGCGCTCAATCCGCGTGTGCGCCAGCGTTACAACTGGGGCGGCGGGAAGCGGTTTGTACGTAAGCAGCGCGGCACACGCACATTTCAGGAAGTCATCAGCGACAGCACGAATCAGCGCGGGCGCGCCGAGTCGCGGTGGGTGGCGGACATGGGCGTTAGGGAGCAGGTCGTAGAAGAAAGACCGAGCTACGACCGCGACACGGGCGCGTACACGGGAACCTCGACCTACGAGCGTCCGTATCAGGAAGCGCCGGGCATTTCACCGCTGCTGGTTGCGGAGGTGCTGGATCACGCGATCTTTTTCTCGCTCGGCGATCTGGGTAAGGCGCTCCCGCAGTACGAAGAAATCGCGCTGCCCGTCGAACTCGACGCTGACGTATATACGGAATACGACCGCACTCGTCAGCGCCTCAAGGATTACCTGATCGGGCGACGATGGGAAGGGGATTCGACGTTTCGTGGAGCCTATCTCCAATGGTCGATGGGGTGGCCGAACGCGCCGTTTCGTCCGTATGAGGTAATCCACAATATCAAGCATCCGATTACGGGCGAGAAGCAGCCGTATACCGTCGCCAGCATTCCGTCCTACGGTGAAGAGCGCATCTTTGCCAAAGAGCAGGCACTCATCGACCTGGTGCGCGCCGAACTCGCCGCGGATCGTCCCTGCGTCGTCTATTTCCGCCAGACCGCCACGCGAGATATTCAGCCGCGCATCGAGGGACTGCTCAAACAGCACGTCCCGGAAGCGAAGCCATTCATCCTGCGGAATACGGTCGAAGCCGAGCGGCGCGAGAAGGTGATCGACGGCGCGGTGGCTAACGGCTGCAACGTGCTGATCTGCAACCCGGAACTGACCAAGACCGGGCTGGATCTCATCTTTGCGCCCACCATCATTTTCTACGAGATTATCTTCAATCTCTCAACGATGATGCAGGCGGCAGCCCGTTCGTACCGCCTGAACCAGACGCACGCGCACTGCAAGGTGATTTATCTGTTTGCCGAAGGCACGATGGAACAGACGGCGGTGCAGCTTATGAGCCGCAAGCAGCGCGCCGCGAAATTGTTGACGGGGGAGATTGGCTTAACGGGACTGGATGCGCTGACCGAAGGTGAAGGCGGTTTTGAACAGGCGTTGCTCGATGCGATTGGGCGCGACGAGACGCTGTTCGATCCGACGGTGTTGTTCAAAGCCGAGGCAAAGGTCGGCGAGATCGATCAGGAAGACGCCGCCTACTGGAACGTCGAGGACGTAACGCTCACTGCTGAAAATGTGGTCACTGATGAACCCGATGCGCTCATCGCCGCCGCGCTGGAACTGGACGCGACGATCACCCCGGTTGAACCCGCCCAACACCGAACTGATGCGCCTGAGCGAACGACTGGCGGCGGTACATTACATCCAGTCGATATCGTCACAGCATATCTGGAAACGGTGCATATTGTCAGCGATAAAACGCAGTGGGCGCAGCGGCGCAGTGAACTGCTGGCGCTGCTGGATGGCGGAACATCAGACACAATCGCGGCATGGCTGACCGAGCAGCACATCGTCTTTCCCGGCTTTGAACAGGAAGTCGCGGGGAAGCTCATCGCGCTAGCAGGCGGTCAAGTCGAGGTTGTACATACATTTCCATCCATTAAGTCTCGCGGAAAGGTACGACAATTTCACGACTTCGAACCCGTCGTCACCGAGTTTAATGATGCCCCTTTAGGGCAGATGGCGCTATTTTGACTGCAACGTCAAAAGCGAGGCTATTTTAAGACATAGCCTCTCTTAACTTCTATTTCAAATCTACTAATATAGCGTCCCTGAGTTTCTTCGCTTTTCGAATGACCATATCAACGTTTGAGTGGATTTTTGTGACTTCACTTTTGTCAATCGATAGGATCCAGTATTTCACTTGCCCATTGGGGTGGAATTCAGCTCGATTGGCAACGATCTCATCCATCACAATGCAATCTTCTAAATCAGATTTTTGAAGCCTATCCGTCTGAAGCACATAAACTTCAATACCTTGTTTTTCTTGCTCTTGCATGATGTCGAGCATATTTTTCAGATTAGCTGTTGTATTAGCAAACACTCTTATAAACTGCAGCTTCTTCTTCCGTGTAATCTGAATGTTTGTTGCTAGATAGCGTTTTCCCGCGTCGCTATTCCAAAAATTTTCATCGGCAAGCGAAACCGCTTTAATGGAACGTTCTGCAAATTGTATCGGGCGATTACCGAACACGTATCGTGAATCTGATTGCACGATCATTCGTCCTTCTGCTAGGGTATGAAGTTCGCTACAGCACTCACTTAAACACTCAACAGCACGTTCTTGGAAAGGTACAAACCGGTAAGACTTTATTCTTTGGTAATCAGTCACCAATGTTTTCACATTCGAAAATAGAGTCTCATCTTCTAGCAATGATTCTGCTATTTGGTTGACTCGAACAATTTGGTCTCGAGACTCAGCTTGACGCATTTGAACGTCAAATAACTGGACAAAGATGGCGATTACAAAGCCTAACACAATGCTGTTGATCGTATCTTCGCCTGCTAGAAGCAATACAAATGCAATCACTGCGGAAATGATAAATCCAGCAATTTGAAAGGTATCGAGATATCGGTTTCTCATTGTGAATGCTACTTCTCCTTAAGCTTGTACTTTGGAATTTTACGGTGGTACTCGGTGAACTGCAACCGAAGCTCAAATGTTCTCTAGACACAGGATTTGAGAATTCACGAAAGGTAGATCTATTGAATGAACGACAAAGAAGTGCGTTTTTCTTCTACCTCTTGTCATTTTCATCGAAGTTTTGGCAGTCAAGTTGCCTCACGCTCACCGCCATTCACCCAGAGGGGAAACATTCGACACCATCACGTCACATTCCGCTCGATGATGCGGCTGCACTGCAAGACGCACTCACACGGCTCGATGCAGCGAATGGACTGGGTTGGGGCGCGTACTTCGCGGTCGGATTGCGTCGTCACGGCTTGACCCGCTGGCAGCGCGGCGGCGCGGCGGACGTGGTGGCGCTCCCGGCATTGTTCGTCGATGTCGATGATCCCTCACCCGATGCGCTCATACGACTGCAATGCGCCGATCCGCGTCCGTCGTGCATTACGTTCAGCGGCGGCGGGTATCACGCTTACTGGTGGCTCGACACGCCAACGACCGACTTGCATGCGGCGCGCGATCTGCTGCGTGGGTTGGCGGCAGCGCTGGGCGGGGACAGGCTCAGCGTGGCGCAAAGTTTGCGTGTGCCGGGCAGTCGAAACACAAAGCCCTCGCGCGGCAACGCCCTGTGCAAAGTGTTGGAACTGCATGAGCGTCGCTATCCAAAAATGATTCAGGGCTAAGTTTGCTGTTCGGCACGCCCAATATCACCGCCTACTTTGTCGGTCCGTGTGGAGGGGATGCCCTGTAGGAAACCCACAAACACCAGACTCTCGTCTAGCGCGCGAATGGCATGGTTCTCTGCGGGATCGAATACCAACAGCGCATTCGGACCAACCGATTGTTCCTTGCCGTCGCCGCCGCTGAACACACCGTGTCCCTGCAACACGACGATGTAAAATGGGGAACCCGGCGCGTTATGCTCTGCAATGCTCTGACCCGGTTTAAGAGTGAAGCGGAGAATTCGCCCGTGGGCATCAACGAATAGCGGGTCTGAATAAGCATGGTCATCACGGAACTCAAGCTGTTCTAGGAGTTGTACTGTTCTCATTTTAGTCCTTCACAAACATGATTGACGCTCGATTCTAATTATAGCGCGTGTGGGAAGCACTACCAGCGCCCGAATAGCTGTAGAATCTGAAATAGGAGCGTTTCTTTCCACACTACCAGATTTTACCCTTACGAATTTTACTGTCTCCGCCATAAATACGGTCGGCGGTCAAGAAGGCTGCACCGCCCACACCACCCAGCGAACCGACCGTCGATATTCCGCTGAAGAAGGGCAAGAAGGCGGTCAGGATCAGCCACCTCAAGATCACCGGCGGTGAGACGGATGCCGCTGCTTATCGCCAGGCAGTGCAGCTCGCGTCCATCCTCATCGACGGCAAACTGTGGGATGGCGAAACCCCGATCCGCATCGATGATGTATGGGCGCTGGCGAAGAAGATGAAGCATCTGACCGCGCGCGACATGCCGCTGTTCGCGCTCACCGACTTCGTTCAGGTCGGCGATTTCGCCGGGACGGAAGCCACACCCGACGTTGATGAAGCGGACGACGACGAGCCGCTCACCCTGACCCCGCCGCGTGAAGTCATCCATTCCGCCAACGGACACCCCCGCACAAACGGTGCGTCCGACCCAACCGCTCTGCTTTAGTTCGCCTATCCAAAGAAAAGGATAAATCCATCATGACCGACCAGAACCCGACCCAACCGACTCGTATCCTCAAGATTGGCGCGACCCGCATCGTCGCCGATGCCAGCCTGTCCCACCTGACTCCCGAACAACTTCGGGAAACGCTCAAAATCAGCTACCCGGAGGTCGCGCACGCGACGCTGCGCGAGACGACGCTGGAGGATGGCACGCAAGTTTGGGAGTGGCTTCCGGCTGCCGGACGCAAGGGATAAATTCCATGACCCGCGCGCTCTGGACCGTCGAAGACCTGCGCGAGTGCCTGCTGACGCTTCCGCCGCTCGAACTGAAAGGGATGGCGCTCCTCCGGGAGCGTCGTCCAGCGGACGGCTTCTTTCCGACAGGGATACCGCGCGCGACGATGGTGGAAGCCATCACCGAAATCACCGCCTACACCGAACGCGCCCGCCGGATGGGTGAGGCGCTGGCAAATCTCGCCCCGATTCCGCTGCTGAATCAGCCCGTATTGGAGTATGGCTTATGACGGCGAACCCACTGCTCGATACCTACACTTTTCTGGCAGGCGTGGTGCGCGATGATCCGTTCCTCTTGCTTGCCAATGCGGTCGCGTGGCTCGACCCGCTGTGGACGCTGGATGCGGACGACATGGAGCTTGAGGATGACGGCTTGGGCATCGCGCTCACGGTCACCCGTCGGGCGTTTCCCGACATCTACGCGGGTGCGGTCGAACGCATTCGCGCTGGTGTATCAAAAGCGGCGCTTGACCCCTTCATCTGCGGCGAGATCACGCGGCGGGGTATTCCCCTCGACAACCTCGAAAGCATGTCTTACGGCATCCCCCTCGACGCGGCAGGCGCTTTGCTCGAAGACCCGGATTTCTACCGGCAGCACCCGGATGTCGTTCCCCTCCTCGCGCTCTTTGGCATCGATCCCGAACGGGAAATGTACACCGTCGAAGTTCCTGATGCAGCGTACACAGCGGGACACGCAGTGGCGGACAGCCTGCTGAAACAGCCTGATGAACACTGGCGGCAGGTCGGTTGGGCACTGTCATGGTTATATAGCAGTTCGCAAAATTCGGTAGTGGATTTGGACTACGACAGTATGTCTGAAATCCCACCGCTCTCGTGGGATACGGAGGATGTCGCCTTCGCCATCGAACTGATCGAAGAAGCGAACGGCATTATGGCGGATGTCAGCGCGGGCTTGAAATGGCTTCAGCACACACCCGCCGCATTCGCTCAGTTGGCACACAACGTGCGCCGCATTTTTCAGAAGATGAAACCGATGAAAGGCAAAGCAGGCGATGACCCTCGCATCCGATTGGAATGGACACCTGTTGGCGACGGCGATGGCGGAGCAACCGTCGCTGATCCTGAGTTTCTACACGTTCGGCGTGATGCTGCGTAAGCAGGAGGGCGCAGCAGTTTCCGAATACCCGGTCGATGCCGCGCACGTCGCGGCGGCGCTCGCCTCCAAAGTGCGGTTTGATACCGGACTGCTGGGCGAAAACACGCTGCTTGTCCGACAGGAAGGCGTGAAGCGGACGGTCGTGGAGTACCGCCCACCGGGGAAGACCGGCATTTTTCTGGAAGGAGCAGAGACAGCGCTGCGCGTACCGCTGCCCCCGCTCGTCCTCATCCGCGTGACGACTGACGGCACGCCGCAGTACGGGTTGTATGCGGTCAAGAAACGTCCATCGGACATGGACGAACCGCTGTTTCATGTCCCACTGCCCAACGTGTTCACCAGCGGCGCGATCTGCTGGGGCAGCGTCAAGCGCGTGTCAGACACGGCGTTAGCGGGAACGACGCTCAAGGACGACTGGGCGATGCTGCTGGGGTCACCGTTTGGCGATCACGCCTGTTCGGGGAAATCGAAAGCGCATCCGTCCGACATCCGCAAGCAGTTGATTGAACTGGAAGGGAAAAAAGCACGTCTCTACCCGAAACGTGACCTGATCCCGGTGAAAAAGACGCTCGGACAAGTCTTGGGAGAGGCGGCATCATGAACGTGTTCGATCCGAATTTGTACATCAAAACGGTGACGATTGTCGGTTTGGGCGGCACAGGATCCCAGATCGCTCGCAGTGCTGCCCGCATTCTGTACGACATGCAAGCGCGGCGGATGCACACCCCGCAATTGGTGCTGATCGACCCGGATACCGTCGAGATGAAGAACGTCGGACGGCAGCTGTATACCGCCGGGGATGTCGGACAGCCGAAAGCGCACGTGCTGATGCGGCGCTTCAACTGCGCGTTGGGGCTGAATGCGGTGGGCATTGCCGAACCCCTGAACGCCGAAAAACACTTCGAGCGGCAGGGCGGCGGGATCGTGATCGGCGCGGTCGATAATCACCTCGCGCGGCAGGAATTGAGCCGCGTAAAAAATGCGCTGTGGATCGATTCGGGTAACCACTTCGACGCGGGGCAGGTAGTCATCGGGAATCAGGGGGATCGTGAGGTCATGATGCGTCACCTTGAAGGGAAAGACGGCAAGTATGCCTATCTGCCCAATGCCGCGCTGGTGTTTCCGCAGCTGCTCGAACCGGAACTCGCAGCGCCGCAGCCGATTCAGCCGGTATCCTGCGCCGAACTCGTCGAGGAAGGCAGTCAGCACCTGCTCGTGAACGATTGGGTTGCCGTCGTCGCCGCTCAGTATCTCTACAAGCTCTTGCATCGCCAGCCGATTACGTCCTTTCTCAGCTACATCAGCAGCGATGGAATGGGGATTCGGAGCATTCCGATCTGCCGGGAGGAACTGCAAGCTTATGTTTGAGCGTCTGTTTCTTTCGCTTCCAAACGTAAGCGCGTACGAGTTTCCATCAGAATGATGCCGAGCATGTTTTTCCCCGTGCCATCCGCCCCAATTCCCCAGTATCGATCTCCAGGTGCGTTCTCGACGATTTCCTCATCGTCTGTTCCCATCAGAATGTCACGAATCTCAGGATGGGTGCGAAATTTCTGAAGCACAGCGCCACGCATCACATTATCCTTGACCGCTTCCCAATCTGGACGCAAAGGACGTTGCCGATCTCTGCCTAGCTCTGCTGCATGTTTGGGCGTCGCAGCCCGTCGCACTGCCTCCATGTCACTTGCCGATCCGACGAACTTCATCGCCTGAAAGTAATGTTCTGAAGTCTTGTAGTACACACCCTCCATTTCAATGCCATGTGGCGAGAAATTGGAGAAGCAGCCATACGATGGTTCGAGTGCGCTGTAGAAATAGATTGCCATATCCAAGACCTCAGTCGTTTTCCAGTTCATTCTACAAGGATGTATTGACCATGCTTAAATGCAAACGCCAGAACTATCATCATTCCAAACTGCCCAAGCCGGGCGCAGTCGGGCGAATCGGCGGGCTGAGGACGATCAATCCGCGCCGCAATTGCATCGTCAGCCATTATCCCTTGTGCGACAGCGCCGATTACCGCTACAGCATCGGTATTCACATCGTCTGGGTGCGTTTCCTCGACAATGGCGAGCTTTCGCGTTTCAGCGGCATCTGGTTCGCGGAGCTGCCATGACCACGCTCACCCATCTCGACTGGCAGCCCGTCATCCTGCTCAAAGTGGTGAGGATACCGTTCGGCGGCTGGGGCGGACTATCGCTGAAACGAGCGTACCTTGCGCTGCACGGCAAACGCCTGCTCTACGCCGATTGGACGCTCGAAGCCGCCGAACGCGCCGAGTCGCTGGTGTGCGCCGCGGGATGGACACTGCCCGCTTTACCTGATGCGCCCCTTCAACTCAAAGGTACGGGCGCAAAAATGATCCCGACGGGAACCTGGGTGCTGCCCTACACCGATAGCCTGTTCACGCTTTACAGCACCGCTAATGCTACCCTCGCGCGCCTGATCAAGCGCATTGACCAGCACCCAACCGACCCGCGCACGATCTCCACCCTCATCAATCTCAGCCAACTTCTCTAACTCAAAGGACAATCTGATGAACCAAGACCCGAAAGCCACTGCCATGCAGCGGTATCATGACCTTTTTGATTCTGTCCAGTACAACATCATCGGCGAATTCCTCGCCTCCAATCTGAACGCTGACCGTGACGACCAACGTGTCGTTGATAGCATGATCGCGGTGCAGAACGCAGCCTTCGAGCTATGCGGAAACACTGACTTCAGCGGCGCATGGCATAAACTCGCGGTGCTTTGCGGGCAGAACTTTCTCTCGTTTCACACCGTTGATGCGATGCGCGACTTTCTCCGCCGCTTTGCCCCGGATGATGTCCGCATTGATGACTTCGAAGTAACCGCCAAAGCGATGCTGCGCGCCTACAGCGGACTCGACGACCTCAAGACCGCGACCGCGCACGCGAACGGTATCCATTCGTGGCAGGGACGCATGGCTTACGAACTGCTCGCTGCCGTCGAATACCAGATCCATGCTGCGATCCTGCTCTTGTCACACGAGGATGACGGCTATATCCGTGAGAAGCTGCACAAGGGGCTGAATCGCATCACCGGCGCACTCTACGAAGGTGTGCGCCACAGCGAACAACCCGCGCTCTATAACTTCAAGTCCACCTACTTCCCCGACGAAAACGACCACCGCTAAGGTCATGCCTCCGGCCACTTCCCCATAATGTTCAGCAGCACTTCGCAATCACAGTGTCCGCCCAATCGCTTGATCAGCTTTGTGTTGCCTTCCAAGCTGAGGAATTCGCGCCGACGCAGCCATTGACGCGTTTTGCGCAGTGATCCATCACATTTGGGTTGGGCAGCCAACCATTCACACAAGCGGTCGAATTCTTGCGTCGTCATCAGGCGCGGTTTCGGCTTCGGGGGTGGAGCAGGCGCATCACCATAGCCCTCTTTCCGTTTTGGCTCGGCTGCAAGTCGTATCCAGACGTGCGAACGTCCTTTGTGGGCGGGCGCTGACCACTTCACTGTGAAGCGCTCCGGATACCGTTCGATCAACTCCAGCAGCGTCTTGCAGCCGTAGTCAGACGGGATGAACGGACTCCACTGCGCCTTCAAGTGGGTGCCAATCATCCCGACGTGCTGATAGCCATATGCTTTGGTCGTCATTCGCACCGAATGCTCAATGGCGTCCAACACTTCAGTCTCGGTTGGGGAATCCGAGGATGCAGAAATTAGCGACTCACGAATTAGATCGTTCATACAGATTTCTCGCACACCAAACTTCGCTTGATTGTATCATTCAGCATCTCGACAGCCTTCTCTCTTTCGTTGTGCGTCACGCCTCCGCCCTTGCTGCTGACCTCTGTGCTCGGAATACCTCACGCGTGTGACCCTCCCCGTTCTAAGGCGCGGGCAGATCGAGCAGCATCCATCTGAGACTCGGACGCTGCCGCTCAATCCCCGCCTGGCGCTATT
>ENA-ORBV01015524-ORBV01015524.1-microbial-mat-metagenome-genome-assembly--contig:-NODE-15524-length-11185-cov-5.214170_pt1 | contig 11185 bp, 8 predicted proteins | sample MGYA00237777_ERZ505514 | MGnify/ENA primary metagenome ERZ505514 (study PRJEB26160, sample SAMN06269048) | microbial mat metagenome | isolation source: Oligotrophic lake microbial mat | place...
ATATTTCAATACTTACTTCGTCCGTCTCCAGGTTGCCAGCGGCGAAGGCAAGCTCGTCGCTCACGCGGCTAGCAATCGTGTGGTGAGCGCGGAACTCGGCGATCGGCGCGGCCGCCCGCCGCTCGATTGCACGCATGAGCGCTGAAGTTACTTCCTCGCCTCGCTCGCGGGCTTGTGCAAGTTCACTCTCGATCCGCCGCTTCGTAAGTGCCTCTTGACTCTGATTCACGCGGGCGACGATGCCATCACGGCGCGAATCAAGCTCAGCGCGAGAGATTCCCAGAGTGCCCGCGAGTGCATCCCACCCTTTTTCCAGGTGCACTTGATAGGCCGAGAGCCACGCCTGTACACTCTGCGAACGCTCTGATGAGGTAAGCCCCAACCATCCCGTCTGACCGTGCATACGCCTCGCGGCGATCGCGGCCTGGCCCTGCGCCCATTCCCCATTAACTACATCAAACGAAACCTGAATATCGTAACTGGGGCGGTCCTGAGCCAGCACACGGCCCTTGCGGTCAACAATGCTCCCTCGCACCGTGGGAGTCCACTGCCTCCGGATCAGCCGCGATTGTGCATCAATCCGCAGCCCCTCCCCTTTCACCAACGTAAGTCTTCCTAGCTGAACCACCAAGGGCGCAGCCGAAACAAGTGCCAAGCCGCTCAGAAGCAGCAAGCGGCGAACAAACATACTGGGGAAGAGATTCCTTAGGAGCATCCATGTACCATAACCGTGGGCGGAATATAAATTACTCGACAACGTCGGTCGCCGCAGTGCGGTGCGCCGCCCCGCAGAGTCGCAATGCAGTTTGCTACCGGTACATAATGTTCCACCCGGACGCACCGTTGTTTATGTTCCACGCCCAGATCTGGCGTGCTTCGAATGCCGATCCTTAGCACTCCAGAATCCACGCTCAAGAGCACTCTCAACGTCGTTCTTAATGTCGTTCTGAACACCATTCTGAACACCGCTTTGAACACCGCTCATTTAACATCCTAGCCGAGTACGCTCGAAGAACCACTGGGCATCGGTACCATCAACCGCACCGTCTGCATTAAGATCGGCTATAGCGTCGCCCGCGGACCAGCAATCATAAAACTCCATGCTATCGCGTTGATCAACGTTCTCCACTGCCATCAAAGTCCGCCACGCAGACCATCAGTCTCCCGCCATCGCTAGTCGACGAACCGCACGAATTACTTACAATACATTGATAAACACCCGCATCGCTTGCCACCACCGATTCAATCCGCAGCTGCGGAAGGCCGGTGCCGCTCCGCCCTGGCCCATCGGCAATCGCCTCCCCATCATGCAGCCATTGAAACCCGACTTGACTCGCAAAATCGTAGTTGCTCGCCACGATGACCTCGAACGAAGCCGCAGATCCGATCGTGAGTGTTGCCTTCTCCTGTGGAGGCGTCGCTACCCATGGTATTCCGGTAGCACTCCAGCGCGTCCAACCAAATGAAACTTGCGAGCCATCGCCGCTCGACGGCGGTAACGCCATCACCACCTCATCGCCACCACTTACGATGAGCCGCTCACCCGAATACGAAGAATCGATCGCCCGCGGAAACTGCTCGGCCTGTAGCCACTGAGTGCCATCTCACAACGCGGCGTAGCTCAACGCTGGCCCGCCGACAACGCCCGAAAAGGTTCCGGTAACGACCACCCGCTCTGATCCAAGAGGAGCGACCCGGCGTATCAAAGTGCTGGCTCCTGTGGGGTCGCCCGCCAGCCAAAACTCTGACCCAAGGTTGCTCCAGATGCCGTCGCGAAACCGCATGACCCGTGTCCGCGCAGGGCCATTTCCGATAGCAAGTTTGCCAGCGGCGAGGAGCGATCCATCGGCGGCGACTTCAATTACGTTTGCCTCACCGCGCACATCGCCGCTTATGTCTAGCAAGATGTCGCCCTCAGGGCGGCTAAAAGGCAGAACTCCCGCCCCAGATCGTGAGGCGATGTAAACGCTGCCATCCGCCGCCACCGCACTCGTGTAAGGGCTGACACTCCACGCAACCAGTTGCCTCAGCCCTGTAACACGCGAGTAGGAATGAACTCCGTTATACGACACAAGGATGAACGCGCCGTCGGTAAGTGGGACGACTCGGTCGCTTTCTCAAGTGCTCGTCGGCGACTGGAACGGCCGCCAGCCTTGACCGTTAAAATGTCCGTAGCGAGCGAGAGTCGTGTGGGTCCGCTGCTCGACAGTTGAACGGAGCGCGACAGCGTCTCTTTCTCTATTCACCGCGAAGGTACCGAAGCTTACATCGCTAGCTCCAGCGTAAAGGCGACATACTTCGCCGTCCCACTCGGCCAACTGCGTTACATTATTAGCCCTTGCGGCCAATTTGCTGAAGACGCCCTCAGCGACCAACCCATGGCCCGACCGACGGACGATCCTATTGATTGCATCGCCAATCCCGCCTGTCATTTGCGTAGCGCGAAGCCGGTTTGCGATTACAATGTTCGAGGCGCTCTGGTCACCAACTTCTGTGAACCGGCCGCCCAGCACGTAACTTCCATCGGCGAGCGAGATAATACTTCGAACAAGCCAACTCCTAGTTGAGGTTTGGGTTGAGAGGACGTCCGGGCTTATCTTCTGCCACACTGTTCCGCGGAGAACCGCGCTGTCACTTACGTCTGTCAACGCTCCGATGCCACGAAAGCTTCCCCCTACATACAAATCTCGCCCAAGACTCTCACTTAACGTGTATACGCCGGGGGCCTCTAATGAAGCCCTTGCGTTTGCACTTCCCGCGTCAAGGGGGTGCCATACGTTGCCACGCAACGAGTAGACTATCGGGCCATCGCCGCCGATAAGGCCGACGACGATCTCGCCGCTGCTTCGTTGAATTAGGGTTCGAACGCGGTCGCAGGCTCGAAGCGAGGTGCCCCCCAACTGAGTCCACGTCGAACGACTGAGTTTGGCGACCATGCGGATAGGCGGGTCACCGGCGATTGCAAAGTTCCCCGCCATTACCGTGTCGCCGCCGTTGAGCCTTTTGATCGCGTAGACGGTTCCCTCCATGGCGGGCGCGAGCGGTATCCACGGACCTGTCTCCAGGTTAACTTCAGCAGCGTTGTGAACCTGCGTGCCCGGTTTGCTAAAGTCTCCGCCCACCAGTAGCGTGCCCGTGCTCGTGAGCGAAAGCGACCAGACGCCCTCATTTGAAGTCTCCATGCTAACTAATCCGCCGCCCAACTCTTCCCACCGCCCGTCGCGGAAAATAGCAAGGTTTCCGATCGCTCTGGATCCTGAGCGAGAGAAAGAACCGCCAGCGACAAGCGATCCGTCCGGAAGAACCAGTAGCTCTCGAACGCGAGTAACATCTGCGAGCTGTGAAGCGGAAAGGCCATCGCCTAAAGGTAGTAATTTGCTGCCATCCCAGAATGCCACCCCGTCGGCAAAGACTGAACCTGCGGCTCGAAACTACCCGGCCAGCGCAAGCCCCTTGGCTCTGGGGCCAGAGCCATCAGGGTCCCACTCCACTATGGATGAAACCAAATCATCAGTGCCGGGGTACGCCTGATCCTCCCCGTGCAACCAAGCGCCCCCGCACTGTGCTTGAGCGCGGCCCATTTGTTACAACGATAGCACCGCGATAGTTATTTGCAATACGAAGCAAAGTAAACTGGTTCGCAATGGTTCCTCCCGTTTCGTTCTGCACGCCATCGGCGGCAGGCGCACAACTCACGTTGACACAATCTTCATGTAGCGGCACGCGATCTCTCGCGATCTATGGTATAAGTTCGCTGCACTTTCTCGCCGCAGTAATCATAAGCCTCGACAGTCGGTATTGAGAGGGTAGCAACCATCCGTTACTGGCTTGCCTGCACCGATCCTTGTTACACTCTGAATTTACCCGCTAAATCAAACCGCCTAACCATAACGCGACAGTTCCTAACGTAATGCGCACGTTCCCTCCGCCACCAAAAAATAAAACGCCTGGGAATGGTCCCAGGCGGTCAACTGCTCCAACTGCATAAGTTCCCTAAACCGGGAGTTACCCAAGCCCCGGCCCGGTGATTCCCGGGCCGATCATCCCGCCGCCGTACATGCCTCCCGCCCCCGCTGGCGCACGCGGCCTTGGCGGTGGCGGAGCCTGGGGCACCTGCGGAGTCAGCTTCGCTTTGAAGACATGCTCGGTCACTCGCTCGCGCACTGTCTGCATCATGCCGGTAAACATGTGGCTGCCCTCGCGCTTAAATTCAATGCGCGGATCGTTCTGGCTGAACGCGCGGAAGTTAATCGAATCGCGGAGTTGATCCATCGCGTAGAGGTGATCCTTCCACGAGCCATCCAAAGTCTCCAGCAGAATTGACCTTTCAAAATAGAGCAGTTCGGCGCGCATGATATTTTCAAGCCGTGCCTTGATCGCGTCCGTACGCTCCTGCCCCTCCATGAATCGCATGGAATCAGGCAACGGCACATTGAACCGCTCCTTGAAATAAGTATCCAATACCTCATCGTTCTTGCACGCCAGGGCCGCAGCGATCTCTTTCTCCATCTCCCGATCAACAAAGAACCGCTCGCTCGCGGCGAGCATGTCGCCGCGCACTCGTTGTGGGGTGCTGGTCTTAAAGATATCCGGTGTCCAGCCCATCTTAAAGCGGGTGTTGGCCCAGTTAAGCAACTGGGTGCCCGCTTCAGCAGGATTTTGGCGCATCATCATCTGCGTCATCTGCATCATGAAGTCAACCGGGTACTCAATCTCTCGCTTGTTGTACCAGGCATCCACTCGCTTCATAAGCGTACTGGTCACCGTAACCTGGCCGGGTGTTGCCGCCTTTTCCAAGGATTCGGCACGCCGCGTTTTTACAATTTCTTCTGCGCTCACCTCGAACTCGAGGTTGTCTTTTACCCACTTGACCAGCTGGGTGGCGCCGTAGTTGGGCACCACATACTCGGAAATACCCGAAAGGTCCGCGCTTTGAATTGACCGAATCGCCGCCTCTTGAAGCGTGCGCTGGACTAGTTTGCGGCCCTGAGCCCCGCTGTCGCGCAGTTCATCTGAGGTTAACTCTACTCCGAACCGGTTACGAGCCCAGTTGCTCAGGCCCTGGGCGTCAAAGTCCATGGCCACTTCGCTGCCTTCCATCGGCATGTACTCACCCAACGTAAGATTAATACTCTGCCGCGACTCGTGCTCTGCCTCCGCGATGAGCGTCTGCTCGATCTCGTGAATCTGTTTGCCCTTCAGGCGGTCGGGCGAGATAGAACACTCGAGTTTGCCCTTCGCGTACTCGGCCACGCATTGGGCGGGGTAATCGGGGTCTAGATACTGCTCCACCGCGGCGTCGGTAGTCCTCGTTACAAAGTCAAAGATAAGCCCGCGCACCTCGCGACCTTCGAGGACCCGCTGCCGCAGCCCGTAGAAGCTCTGCCGCTGGTGCTCCATCACTTCGTCGTATTCGAGCACGGTCTTGCGGATCTGGAAGTTGCGTTCCTCCACCTTGCGCTGCGCTCGCTCCACGCTTTTGCTTAACATCGGATGCTCGATGGCGTCCCCTTCTTTCATACCCAGCGTGGCGAGCACCCGCATCGTGGTTTCCCCCGCGAACATCTTCATCAGATCGTCTTCAAGGCTTACAAAGAACCGAGAAGAACCCCGGTCGCCCTGACGGCCCGACCGCCCACGCAACTGGTTATCGATGCGCCTCGCTTCGTGGCGTTCGCTGCCGATCACGTGCAGCCCGCCCATGTCCTCCATCGACTCAAACCAACGGATGCGGTGCAGCAGAAACCGACCGTGCGAATCGAGCTCTTCTCGTAGCTGTTCGGGCTTGAGCGAGCTAATTGTTTTGTCGGTAAGCCACGTGTGCTGCGTCGCCCAGTGACGCAGCAACTGGCTCTCTAACTTGTCAAACGGCGTGGTCTCGACCGCCTTCTTATCGAGCCCCAGCTCCTTGGTCGCGACCTTGCGGTAGACGCCCTCTCGCAGTTGTTCGTTCGAGCTTTCAATCGTAACAGACGCGGGGCAGATGCCCCGCCGCTGCCAGTGATCAAGCAGTACCTGCCGCGACAGCGCGCCCAGCTTAATATCCGTACCGCGCCCTGCCATGTTGGTAGCGATCATCACGCTGCCCAACTGGCCCGCACTCTCGACGATCGGCCCTTCGCGGTCGTGCTGCTTGGCGTTGAGCACCTCGTGCTTAATCTGGTGCGTCTGGGCCAGCAACTTCGAGAGGTGCTCAGATTTTTCGACACTCGTGGTGCCCACCAGGATGGGCCGCCCACAATCATGGAAGTTCTTGATCTCGTCGGTGATCTTCTTCCATTTATCTTTGGAGTTCAGAAAGACCATATCGTCGTAGTCGCGCCGAATCACCGTTCGGTTGGTGGGGATCGCCACCACATCCAGCTTATAGATATCGTGGAACTCCTGCGCTTCGGTGTCCGCCGTACCGGTCATGCCCGCCAGACGCTTGTACATCTTGAAGAAGTTCTGGATCGTTACCGTCGCGACCGTCTGGTTCTCCTGCTTGATCGGCACCTTTTCTTTACATTCAATCGCTTGGTGCAGGCCATCGCTCCACTGGCGGCCCACCATCGGGCGGCCGGTGTTGGCGTCAACAATTACAATGCTCGGCTCAGTCCGGCCCGTGTTGGGGTTCTGCGCCGGGGAGACAATGTAATCTTTATCTAACTCGTAGACGGTGTGCGCCCGCAGCGACTGCTCCAGCAAGTGCGGCAGATCGATATTCTCATCGACATAGAACGATCCGATCGCGGCGGTGCGCTGCGCCTCGCTTACACCCTCGTGCGTCAAGTGAGTTTGCTTACGATCCTCTTTCACTTCAAAGTACTGAACATATTTGTTACGATCGGCCTCGACATTTGGAAGTTCGGCCTTCGCGGCCAGCAGGTCCTTCTGCAGGCCCGGCACCAACGCCCTATCCCGCGTCTGCCGAATATCACCCTCTAGCCCCTTAATCCGCATCATGCACTGCGCAACGAACCGGTTTCCCTGATTCCACGGCCGTTGCCTCTCCACCAAGTGCCGCGCCAAGCGATCCGCTAACTCATAACGCGGCTGATCATCATGAGCCTGGCCGCTGATGATCAACGGCGTGCGGGCCTCATCGATAAGGATGCTATCCACTTCGTCGACGATCGCAAAGTGCCGCTTGCGCTGCACCTGCTGGTCCACGCTCCGCTTCATGTTGTCGCGCAGATAATCAAATCCGAACTCTGATGTGGTGCCATACACAACATCGCACTTATACATTACGCGTTTCTCATCTTCGCTCTGCATGTGCTGAGGGTGAATCGCCCCAACCGTCAACCCTAAGGCGCGGAAGAAGGGTGCCGTCCAGTCGCGGTCACGCTGCACGAGGTAGTCGTTCACCGTCACAACGTGTACCTTCTGACGCATCACACAGGCTAAGTAGGTTGCCAACGGCGCAACGATTGTCTTTCCTTCGCCCGTCCGCATTTCCGCAATCTTGCCCTGAGTGAGCACCATCCCGCCGATCAACTGCACGTCAAACGGCCGCGCTCTGAAAGGCGGGCGGCTCTCGGGAAAAATCACGCGAACCGCGGCGTAGATCTCGTTAGGAATATCCAGCTGCATCCATCCGGGTATCATCTCCTGGTATCCCGCCCAATCGCCCGCAGGCGGCAGAGGCGGCTGCGACTCCATCTGGGCCTTCAACTGAAGGTACACCTCGCTGAGCCGCGCATCATTGAAAATAGCCGGATTGAAGTTATACTTGGGATTGAAAATGGATCGAATGCCTACGCCTCGGTCCATACCTTCACGCGCAGCCGCGAACGCCTCCACGAGCAGATCGTCGGCGGTGCCGCCCGCATCGTGGCGCTTTCGCAAGCTGTTAACTATGTCTCGCAACTGAGCGTCGGTGAGCGCGGCCATCTTCGGCTCAAGGTCATTGATCGCGTTGACCCGCCGCGTGTACGCTTTCACAAAGCGGTCGTTGCGTGTGCCGATGATCTTGTTCAGGATCGGCCCGATGAAAGGGATTTCTGCCATATAGAGTTACACCAAACGAGCACACGGAGACATCCGTACGCAGAGATAGGAGTGGGTGCGCGACCATTAAGATACCAGGCGTAGAGAAGCCGGGCACAGAACAGCAGCGTTATCTTGACTAACTGATTTGAGAGAACGACACCCGCGGGCGGGGAGTCAGGGCATGCCGGGAGCGAGAGCTTAAGTTATCCGTCCCCAACTGGGACGTCGCTGCAGGGCTCGCGGCGTTCACAACCTAGCACGCTCGCAGTGGTGGCGGCAAATCAAGATACCAGAAGGCAAGCCGCGCACGCGGCGTTAAACGGTCCTTCGCCGAATCCCATACTGGAGAGGTTGCTGCGCTTGCGGAGCAGAGAAGCCGCGCCGATGGCTGAACTCGCTGTCCTAAAGAGCGATCTTCGCCTTGACTGACCCGCACCTGCGCGATCAGCCCCGGCTGAACGACCAGACGAGTCGGAGTCTGGCCGTTGCGACCTGGAACTCCAACTTCGCTCGCCGCTCGAAGCGCGGGCAACTGTATTACCAACGAAACAAGCAGCAGTAGTGCCAGCCCGCCGACTAAGCGCGCACGGCGGTCAACCTCCGGCCGAGGATCATCGGTCGGGTCGGGGCGAGGATGGGAGAGTTCTAGGAACATCAGACTGGGCACAAGTTTATCGTCGGTCGGCGCGGCGTGCGCCATCATCGCTCGGAAAATACTGACAGCCTCGTTCGAGGCTCCGCGGACACAACTCCGCCCCGGGAAGAGTCCAATAGGTTGTACGTAGTTTAACAGCTCACAGTTCAGTATACGTACGCATTCCGAACTTGATCCGAGAGCGAAACGCACACCGCTCGCAACAACTGAAAGCAATGTCGCCGGGGGGGCACACTTGGTAGGAAAGATAATGCCTCACGCGGCGAATCGCGTACCCCTGCGCGAAAGGGTGGTCACGTACCGCGCAGCTGACCGACAGGTCCGTTACGCCGCTTGGACGCAGTGTAATTTGGTTAAGCTTGCCAGCCTCGGGTCATCTCGTGCGCTCGCCATATCAGGCGATGATGCCGTCGCCGTGGGTTAGATAGGCAGCGGCGAGGAGCGGATCCCTGTGCCTCACTTGGTTATTATTGAACCCTCTCAATATAATCCAAACCCGACCGAGGCGTCTGCGTCGACAGACTTACGATCTGCGGCGCCAGCCGCTATTCTGAAATAGGCGAAAAGGGCTGGGTCGTCCGGCTCCGCAGACGTCCCGCTGGCGGCACCGCATGCCCCGCCCGCGCCTCTGATTATAATCTCAGCGGCGGCGTCGATGAGTCTGATGTCGAATCATTCTTCCTCGATCAATCCGCCCGCGCTAGCTGCGCGGACGTTAACTTAAGTGGCGGTGTAGATGAGGGCGCTGTGCATGTCTTCTTCGCCGCCTGATCGGCGGGCGGATGCTAATCCCCCTGGGTGCTTAACTTCCCGTCAGCACCGCACAGTAAGATGCATCCGAATATAACTCCGGCGCATCTCCCGGCTTACCCGTCGGCATCCAACGGTGCGTGCCGAGCAGGCGCATCCCAAACTGTGCCATGATCCAAGCGGTCTGCTCGTCGTTCTCGGCGGGTTCAACCGAACAGGTAGAATAACAGAAGACGCCGCCGGGGGCGAGCAGCCTCACGGCTTTAGTTACAATCTCGCGTTGGGTTTCGACCAGCCGCGCTAGTTGCACTTCATCGCACCGATACCGCGCCTCGGCCCGCCGCGAAAGCACTCCGGTATTGGTACAAGGCACATCGACCATCACCACGCCCGCGCTGCGTTGTAACCTGCCGTGCACGTCGCTTACAGTCCACGCTCGTGCTCGGGGCCCGATCGTGGCCACAACCTGCGCGAGCGCTTTGGCGCGGTCGGGCGCGGGGTCGGCGGCCACGATCTCCGCGTTTACAAACTCCGCCGCGAGTTGCCGCGTCTTGGTACCTTGGCCAGCACAAAGGTCGATTATTCGAAGTTCTCCGGCCAGTAAGGCGGGCACACTCTTCTGAATGCACTCGCCAAGATAGACTACCGGGTGAGAGCTCGCCGCGTCCTGCACCCAGAGATCGCGCCGGGATGCCAGTACCGCGGAAAGTTCAAACCGCGAGCCTGTCCAGATGTGGCTCGTGGGCCGCGCCGCTTCTCCCACCGAATTACCGCTCGCTTGCCCGCTTACATCCCCGCCCACCGCAAGCTTCTTGTGCGGAACCATCGCCTCGGGAAGCTCACCCTTCGCATACCGCGTACACAGCGTAATCGGCGCTGCCATGACGTCATGTAAGCATAACTCCATCGCCGTCTCCTGCCCCAGCACACGCACCCAGTGCCGTACCAGCGCGGCCGGATGGCTCGTTGCCACAGCCGTCCGCTCGGTCGGATCCGTCGGGAGCACCGCTGCCCGCAGCGCCAGGCAATCGCCTTCGCTTAGCGGCAGTTCATCCGCCCGATTTGTCCAAGTCGCGCGGCTCACGCGCGATGGAATGTTGGGCGGCACCAAGTGCGATGGATCATAAGCTAATGAAACCACCTTGCGCAGTACCGCGTTTACAAAGCCCCCAATGCTCGGGCTGGCCGCGTGCTTCACCCACTCCACACTCGCATTGATCGCGGCGTGGGGAGGAACTTTATCTAAAAACAACATTTGCGCTGAACCAGCCAACAGCGCGGCCTGTATCGCCGGATCATTCTCCCGCAGGCCGCGCGGCGTATAGCGCTCAATCAGGTACCCTAGCGTGATCCACCGCCGAATCGTGACATCGTAAATCGCGTGGGCAAATGCTGCATCGCGCTCCGTCAAGTCCGCCTCATCCAATGGATCTAACATAAACTCGGGGTAGACCGCCGCCTGGCGCGCGATCATATTCATCGCAACGCTTCGTGCCCGGTCCTCCGTGAAAACCGCCTTCATTTCGGGCAGACGCTTTGCCTGCGGTCCGAACGTGGGCAACCCGGAGAGCCCGGTGCCACTACTCCCTGCGGCCCGTCGTCCCAGACCGTCGCCAGCCACTCCGCCTAACGCGTCCCCAGACGCATCGCCGGGGCCGCGCCCCCGCGCTGATTCATTTCTACCCGACGGACGCTTAAACGGTTGAGAAGGCTTCAAGTCTGCAATAGTAGTGATGGTTCTCTCCCCACCACCCGGCCCTCCAGTTGCCGTTCAAGCCAACCAGTTTGCATTACGCCCTGTCTTTT
>ENA-ORBV01015526-ORBV01015526.1-microbial-mat-metagenome-genome-assembly--contig:-NODE-15526-length-11182-cov-4.281855_pt1 | contig 11182 bp, 10 predicted proteins | sample MGYA00237777_ERZ505514 | MGnify/ENA primary metagenome ERZ505514 (study PRJEB26160, sample SAMN06269048) | microbial mat metagenome | isolation source: Oligotrophic lake microbial mat | place...
GTTCCTGCTCCTCGTCGGCCGCTTTCTGCAGGCACGTGGGCAGCGGGCTGCCACCGACGCCACTGAGCAACTCTTTGCACTGACCCCCGCCACCGCACGACTGATCGCGGTTGATGGCGCCACGCTCGACGTGCCGGCCGATGCGGTGTCGGTTGGTGCCACGATCGCCGTCCATGCCGGTGAGACCATCCCGGTGGACGGCGAGGTGATCGCCGGCGCAAGTCGGATCAATCGGGCGATACTCACCGGCGAGTCGAATGACGTTCGCGTCGAAATCGGCGATACCGTTTACGCCGGGACACTCAATCGATCCGCTGCATTGCAGGTTCGCGTGACGGCCTCGGGCGACGACAGCCGGCTGGCGCGCATCCTTGCCCAGGTCGACGAAGGCGCAGGCCGGCGCGCTCCGGTGGTACTGCTGGCCGATCGCCTCGCGTCCCGACTGGTGCTGGTCGTGCTGTCGCTGGCGGCGGCGACCTTTTTCCTCTGGCTGCGTCGCGACGCGACCGCCGCATGGGACAATACGATCGCGCTCCTGATCTCCACCTGCCCCTGCGCGCTGGCGCTGGCGACTCCGCTCGCGATGAGTGCGGCAGTGGGCCGAGCGGCTCGTGCCGGCATCTTCGTCAAGGGCGGCGATGCACTCGAGTCGCTGAGCCGGCCCGGATGGCTCGTCCTCGACAAGACCGGGACCCTCACCCTCGGCGAGACCACGCTGGTGACCTGGCACGGGGACGACGCGCTCCGGCCGATGATTCTGGCCCTGGAAGCAACGTCCACACATCCGATTGCCGCCGGTTTCCGCCGCGCCTGGAGTGGTGTTTCCGTCGCCACTGCGACGATGGTCGAACATACGATCGGCGGTGGTGTGGCCGGGGTGGTCAATGGTCACCAGCTCATGCTTGGTTCGCCCCGCTTCATCGCATCGAAGCTGCCGCAGGCACCGCTTGGCGAGCATACGACGCAGGACGAATTCACTCCCGTGGTCATCGCAATCGATGGCCAGATCGTGGGACGCGCGTCGTTCGGTGACGCCGTCCGACCCGATGCGGCCTCATCGCTCGCCATTCTGCGCGCCCGTGGCTGGAAGACGATCCTCCTCTCCGGTGATGCCGATGCCGTCTCACGCCGCATTGGAGCGTCGCTCGGCTTTACACCAGACGAGATCTTTGCCGAGGCCAGTCCGGAGGAGAAGGCAGCACGTGTTGCGGCTCTGGTGGCACGAGCGGGTGGTGGAAAGGCACCGCCGTGTGTTGCGATGGTTGGTGATGGCGTGAATGACGCAGCCGCCATCGCCGCTGCGACGGTTGGCATTGGTGTGCACGGCGGTGCGGAAGCATCGCTTGCCACCGCCGACGTCGCGATGACGCGCGAGGGGCTCGGGGCACTGGTGGCGCTGGACGAAGGCGCACGCCGATCGATGTCGGTCATCCGTCGCAACATCATCTGGGCGTTCGGGTACAACGCCGTCGGTGTGGGCCTGGCGATGACCGGACACATCACGCCGCTGGTGGCGGCAATCCTGATGCCGGTGAGTTCGCTGACGGTGGTCCTTGCGAGCTGGTTTGGGCGGACATTCACCCCGGAGACCCGATGAGTGTGCTCTTCATTGTCGTGCCGCTGGCCCTCGTGATCGTTGCGGTGGCCCTGGCCGGTTACCTGTGGGCAGTACGCAGCGGGCAGATGGACGATCTCGAGACTCCCGGGCTTCGGGTGGTCCGGGACGACGAATAGTGCGTCCGACGCCTGTCACGCGTCGGCCTCCCCGATCGTCCTTCCGGTATGTGTCCGACTGCCGCAGAAACGCCGCCTCCCGCAGAGCTCTCGCTCGGTGAGTTCGACGCCCGACCCTGGCGAAAGGACGAGCTCATCGCCCTGGCGAGGACGCTCGACATTCCGACGAAGGGCACCAAGGCCGACATCGCCGACCGGATTCGCATCACGCTGATCCGGCGTTCGATTGCTCCGGCCGTCGAAGTGCACACCGGGGCGCCTTCCGGTGGCTCCACGTGCACCCACGGTGGCCCGACAGCAGTGCATCGCCCCGAAACGCAGTCGGCGGTACGGACTGCGGCCGCGGACTTTTACCGCGCGAGGCCGGGCGAATCACGCGCGCAGGGGTTGGCCGCCTGGTTCGCGCGCCGAAGTGCCCGTCACAACAGTCGCTGACGACTGCTCGCACCGTCTACCAGATCACGTGAACGGTGTCACGCGTTGGCGCTGACTCGAGGCGCATTCGCGGCGCATCGGGCTCGGGCACCGTCGTGAACTTTCCCACCTCGCTGAGTGGGGCATAGGTAAAGTCTGTGTGCGTGCGATTTTCGGGGTTGCGCCAGCACGAGGCGTCGCGAAGTGATGGGCGCGCCGCGGCGCGCAGGAGCGTCGGCGGCGTCGACCGGTTCGACACGATGAGCGCAGGACACACCACAATGCGCACCATGCTGTCACCGCGGCTGACGAACCGGAACGTCATCCGGGTGTAGGCCTCGGCGAATCGCACCGCGTCGCCAAGGCAGACCAGCAAACTGTCCTGCCCGCGACCCTCGGCGTCGCGGCAGAAGACCTGCGCGGTCGCCATCGCAGTCCGAACTTCGCGGAGCGTCGGTGTCGGTCCGATGGCCTGCCGCACGTACTTCTCCGCTTCGTGCTGGCTCCGCGTGGTCGCGAACTGGGAGGTCCCACGCGGTCTCGTAGCAGGCAGCTGTGCCAGCACCGCTATTGCGGTCAATAGGACACCGGCCACGCCCGCTGGCGCGACCCATCGACGGCCCCGCGCTCGCCGGGCGACAACGCGAACCGGGATTGGTTCTTCGGCAAACCACGGGTTCACGAGGCGCGGAGGCTCGGCAAAGTCGATCATGGCGAGGAATGTGCCTTCGGCATCGAGCAGCCGACACTCCTCTTCATGCGCCACATCGCGCCATTCGTTTGTCTCATGCTCGCGCTCGCCGCACAGACCGAAGCGACGGCGCAGGACCGAGTCCCGCTCGTCGCCGGCCGCCCCGAGGCCGACTGGCGTGACGACCTGCGCAATCCGCAACCAGTCGTCCGGCAGGCCGCGCTCGAGGCATTGGTCCAGTTCGCCGATGTGACCAGCACGACGATTCTGTACCTGACACCACTGATCGGCGACCCCGATGTCGCCGTCAGGCGCACCGCGATCCGCGCGATTGGCCATGGCGGGAAGGCGGCGAAGCGGGCCGCCCCGGCGCTCTGGCGTGCCTGGCGAGACGACGACCCTCTGGTCTCGGCGGATGCGGGGATCGCGCTGGTACAGACGGGCGACGAGAACATCCGCGCCTTTCGCGATCGGCTGGGCGTTGGCGAAGCGCGCGACCGGGCCCGCGCCGCCGCCGCGCTGGCCAACGCCGGTGTCGCGGCGCGCCCCGCCATCCACGCGCTCCGCTCACACGTCGGGGACGAGGATGCGCGGATCCGCGGGGCGACACTGGCGGCCCTGATTGCGCTCGATGAAACGCCGGGCAGCCGCACCGCCACGCTGGTCGGGCGCAGCCTGTCCCGTGAGCTGAGCGACTCGCCACTGCTCGATGGTGCAGCCGCCATTCTGAGGGCACAGGCCGCACTCACGCTGCTTGCGAGGGCCGGCAAGGGCGCCAAGGGCGCGCAGCAGCCGCTGCAGCTGATTCTGTGGGACGGGCCGGCGCCACTGCGTGCCAGTGCCGCGCAGGTTCTGGGCAAGATCCCCGGCGCCGGCGACAAGGCGCTCTCTCTGGCCCTCGCGGCCGGAGACGCCCGTGTCCGCGAGGCCGCGCTGACCGGTCTGCTGGTCGAGCGTGCGCGTCGCCGCGCACTGCCCGCCGTGCTCGACTCGCTGAGAAGCATTGATCCCGCGGCTGATACGGCGCGGACGCGGGCCCTGATCGATGCGCTCGGCTACGTCGGAGTGAAGCACCGCGATCTCGATCGTGCGCTGCATCGTGCGCAACAGCGCGCACCATCGCTGACGCCCGCCATTGCGCTCGCCCGGCGCCGTCTGTCAATCGGATTCTGACCGAATCACGCACAGCGGTTGCCGCAGCGGGGCCGGCGGGGTAGCATCGCCGCATGGTGAGAGAACACGCAAACGATCCCCTCGCGCGCTTTCGCGCGCAGGACCTCGACGCAGCGATGGCCGATGCGTCCCGCCGGCAGGGCGTCGTCACGCCGATGTTCGATGTCATCGCCCCGCGCTACGACGCGTTCACGAAGTTGTTTTCGTTCGGCATGGATTCGACCTGGAAGGGGGACCTGATCACCGCGGTAATGGCGCACTGTGCGGGTGCGCGCCGGGCGCTGGACGTCGCCTGTGGCACCGGCGACCTCGGATTCTCGTTGGCGGCGATTTTCCCGGCGCTGAACGTCATCGGTGTCGATCCGTCGGCCCGAATGCTCGCGATCGCTGAGACACGAGCCACGGCGCGCGGGATACACCGTGTCACGTTTCATCTCGGCGAGATGGCCGCACTGCCCGCGGAGACATCGAGCATCGACGTGATCACGGCAGGATACGGTTTCCGCAACGTCCCCGACCTGGAAGCCGCAGTGCGCGAATGCGCACGGGTGCTGCGACCCGGCGGAACACTCGGATCGCTCGATTTTTTCGTGCCGCGCAATGGCGTCTGGCGCGCACTCTTTCTCTGGTACCTGCGGCTCTCCGGCAATGTGGTCGGCTGGTGGTGGCACCGCACGCCCGCGATCTACGGCTACATCGCACGGTCCATCGCAGCGTTCGTCACTGCCGAACGGTTCACGACTGTGCTGGAGCAGAACGGCTTCCGTGTCGTCACAGCGCGACGAATGTTGTTCGGTGGTATCGCGCTGCACGTCGCGGTGCGTGAGGGAAGCGCGTGAACACACTCGTCCTCGGTGCGCACCGGCCGCTCGGGTTGGCCTGCGTCCGTCAGATACTCGCCGCTGGCGCGTCAGTCGTGGCTGGCGTCCAGGCCCCTCATCGCATTCCGCCCGCGCTGCATGACTTGCGCGAGGAGCATCCCGCGCAGCTGACGGCGACCGCGTGGAAGCCGGGCAACTGGCCGACGCTTCCCTACGTCGAGCGCGTGATCATCGCCGAGCTGCCGATTCCGCCCGCGCAGAGTGATGAGGCGGACGATCCCCTGGCGGATCTGCGCGCGCTGAATGCAGAGCAGCTGGCGGTGGACGTACGTGCGCTGCTTGCTCCAACGCTGGCCGCCATTCAGCTGGTGACCATCATCAAGCCGCAGCGGGTGCTGATACAGGCCAGCTGGCTCGGGTCGATCGAGGAGAAGATCCGCGGTGGGGGATACATGTTGGGCACGGCGTATTCGGCGCACCTGATGCTGGCCCGCACTGCAGCACTCGACCTGCAGCGGGCGGGCATCGCCACCGTGGTTGGCAATGCCGGACGCTACAAGCTCGATATGGCAGGTCCGGACTTCCACGCCGATGTGGACCAGGTCGCCCGTGGACTCATCAGTGTGCTGGATAGCTGCCAGCTGGCCGACGAGCCACGCTTTCGCGACTGGCGTGGCGCCGAGCGACGCTGGTAGGCCTCGCGGGTGGGAGTGAACCTTCGGCTGCAGACGGTCGATCCTTCCTCTGATGGATTGCCCGCAGACCGCCGTGCCGAACCGATGACGATCCCGCCGCTCGACGGTGGTGCTTCAGGTATTCCATCACTTCGGCCGCCCGTGCTGACCGCCCTGGTGACTACCGGCATTCCGCCGGTGATTGCGGATGACGGGCTGGCGCTGCCGCAGGGTGCAGCCGGACCGTCGAGCGGCGCGGCCAGTCGTCGTGAAGACGCGCCGATCTGGCTGGCGGGGAGGCTGGAGCTCGGTGATGTGCTACCCGAGACGACGCAACTGGCGGTTGCCCTCGAATCGGCCACGCATGCGCTGCAACATGGCCGTCCCGACCAGGTGCTGAGAGCGCTCGATGCGGTCTGGTCCGATCAGCTGGTCACTGACTCGCCTTGGTACCTCCGCACGGCCGCGCTGGAATTGCTGGGCCGAACCAGCGACGCGGAGCAGGTGCTGCGCGACGCAATCGCGCGTCTGCCCCGCTCGGCTGCGATGCTCTACCTGCTCGGTGTGCACACCATGCGGCGCGGCCAGCCGGACGCCGCCCGACTGGCCAATGATCACGCGCTGTCGCTGCATCCGCTCGAGCCGCTGCTCTGGCTGCAGCGTGCTGCGCTGACGGCCACGAGTGCAGCGCCGGATTCGGCTACCGCTATTCTGGAACAGGTCGAGGCGATGGAGCCGGGATATCCGGTGGCGCGATGGCTCGCCACACTGTCGCAGCTTGGTTCGATCCGTACGCGCGCCGCGACACCAATTTTCTCGAGTGCTGTCGAAGTGCTGACGCCGGAGTCGAACAGAGGACTGGCGGAACCCGCGGCGCCTGGGCGCGAAGGCACGCCGCCATTTGGTACCGGTGTGCTGGAATTGGCGCTGCGCTATGGATTGACGCTGCTCGACTCGCCTATGCAAAGCGCTCGTACTGCAACACTCGCGTCGGCAACACTTGCCGCGTCGCCGTCGGATGCCACGCGGAATACAGGCGACGACTACGCCGCGATACTCACCGGCCGGTCGTCGGTGCCGGTTCGATCCACCGCACCGGTGGCCTGGGATACCGTCACGCTCGTCACCAGTATCATGGTCATTGCCATCGTTCCGCCGTTGCGACTTCCGGCGCTGATGCTCGGCGGCGCCGCGGCAATGCTGCTTGTCTCGCGCCGCCTCGGATGAGGACGCGCGGAGTGTTCAGCGCGTCGCGTTGAACCGTCGCGCGACCACCTTCACATGCGCCCGCTGCAGGTGATAGAGCGCGGCCCCGTACATGGCGGTACCCGTCGAAAGCGCTGCACGCAGCAGTGAAGCACCTTCGAAGCCGAAGTAACTGCGCAGGCCTTCGGTCGCGGTCATGATCAGACAGACCCAGAACAGCACCCGCGATCCGACTTCGCGATACGTCGATTCCGTGCGTCCGTGGAATTCGGCAATCACATAGCCCAGCACTGTGGCCGCGATCCCCATCTCGAGCAGCGGCAGCACCAGAGCGAGACCGGCATCCGTCGTCGGCATCCCGAGGTGCACGAGCGGAATGGTACGGAAGCTGTGACCGGGCCAGATACCTGCGCCAATCAGGTACAGCGCCGTGAAGGGCGACGCGGCGAGCAGCGACGGGCCCTCATAGCGCCGTTCGACGAACGGCGGCGCGGACCAACGGCCGCGCCAGGCGGCGAACACTGTCACGATCAAAATGCCGACCACGGTGAGGCGCCAGTCCACCAGTGCTGATGGCAATACGCCAATCGTCATCCAGGACCCGGCAACGGCCGGCACCAGCCACCAGCTGCGATCGGGAGTGTGCCCGCGAATCGCTCGAGCGATCGAGCCGATGATGGACGCACCCGTCAGACCGATGCACAGCGTGAGGGCGAGCCGGGCCGGATCGCCACGTGCCGCTGCACCACTCGCCCAGAGCAGCGGAAGCAGCAGATAGATGAGGCCCATCAATGGCAGCTGTAACAGCAGCGCATTCAGCGCGGTCGTCGAGCTCCGCGCGTTGTCATGGAGACGCTCGCACAGTGTGGCGCCGATCGCGGCACCCGCGATCGCGGCAAACAGGTGCCACGGCGACGGTGCCGCCGCGGGTATGAAGAATCGAGCCATCTCCAGCGCGAGCGACAGCAGCGCTGCCGAGAGCATGATCGACAGCACGTGCTGCCCCCTGCGGCTGGTTCGCGCACGGCGGGTCAGAAACCCGTACGGCAGGAACATCGCCGTCGTTGCCAGCACACTCAGCGGGGCAACCGAGAGCGTGAAATCGACTCTCTCGGGCAGCACGAACTCGAACGGCAGAAGGCTGAGCGCCGCGATCAGTACGACGATGTAGCTGAGCAGCGCCTGCGACAGTCTGGCGCCGGTATCGCGGGGTGCAGCGTGCGCGAGCCCCCGTTCGGCAACGTGGAGCTCCGGTCGAAGAGTGGCGGCCATGCAGGCCAATGTCGACGGAACAGGTGATTACTTGAGCCCGGCGGTCGCACTGGACTGGTCGGAATTCGAGCCGACCGCCCGCAGCGCTTCAAATTCACGACGGCGACCCCACATCTTTCGGGATGCCCAAAGCCGCCGTGGTTATCCGGACCGCCACACAAACGGATGTTCCGACCATCCTTGCCTTGATTCAGGCGCTCGCCGACTATGAGCGAATGCGGGGGGCCTGCGTCGCGACGGAGGAACGGCTCCGCGCCACCCTGTTCGGTCCGGCGCCCAGGGCGGAAGTGCTGCTGGCAGAGTCCGCCCAGGGAGAGGTCGCCGGTTTTGCCCTCTTCTGCAGCAACTACTCGACCTTTCTCGCCCAGCCTGGGCTGTGGCTCGAAGATCTCTTCGTACGACCAGAGTATCGGGGCCATGGCATCGGGCAGGCTCTGCTGGCGCGGCTCGCCCGGATCGCCATGGAGCGTGACTGCGGGCGGGTGGAGTGGGCCGTCCTCGATTGGAATACCTCGTCGATTGGCTTCTACGAGTCGCTCGGCGCGCGCGGGATGACCGAGTGGACCACCTTTCGCCTGACCGGCGACGCGATGACCGCCCTTGCCACCTGCGACGAATGACCACGCCTGCCAAACCCGTGACGGAACGGCTGCCCTTGCCCAAGGCGACCAGCGCGACCGAGCAGGACGTGAAGGCGATCGTCGCGCTGAACAACCAGTTCGCTGCCGATGGCCTGACACTGCCGCGCACGGAGCAGTTCGTTGCCCAGCATATCGGCGACTACCGCATCGTGCGCGGCCCCGATGGATCGATCTGGGGGCAGGTAGCGCTGGATGAGTATTCGCCATCGCTCTGTGAGCTGGTGTCGCTCGCCGTCGCCCCAGCGGCACAGGGCAAGGGACTCGGCCGGCACCTGATTGCGGCCGCGGTCGATCTCGCCAATCGCCGGGCGTATCCGCAGCTCTTCGCTGTGTCGCTCGCCGACACCCTCTTCCTCGGCGCCGGCTTCCTGCAGTCGTCAATCGATCAGTATCCGGAGAAAATCTGGCGGTACCGCGCCATTTCCCGTTCCGAACTCTCGATCGGCAAGAAATTTCTCTTCGTGCGCGATCTCCCGCCAAAACCCGCACGGAAACCGGCCAAGACGAGGTCACGTCGCCCGAGTGTGCGCGGACCGCGCAAATGACGTCTTGACACGCCCCCTCGGAGCTCGTAGCCTCTGAAGACAACCGTCCACGTGGTGATTTGCCGCCTGATTGCAGCCACGCTAAACAACTCGCTAAACTGGACGCGCCTGGCGGCTGCTGTTCGCTCAGGCGCGACGTGTATATGTCCGCATCACCGATACAGGAACCGAGCACGCAGTCGATTGGCCGCTTCGAGTTCGAAGATGGCGTCATCGTCGACGATGCGGCCTTCACGTTCGCACTGACGTCCCCCGCCTCGTCGAGCGACGGCCTCGTCATCGTCTGTCCCTCACTGACCGGCACGCCGGCCACGTTGCAGCAGTGGTGGAGTGATGTCGGCCCTGCTGCAGCGCAGCAGCACTATACCACCCTCTACCCGCACGCATTCTCGCCGTCGTCGGTCGGTTCGCGTGCACGGACGGCAGCGCCGAGTATCCGCGATCTGGCCCGGGGCATCGTGGCGCTGGTGCGCGCGCTCGCACTGCCACCGGCGACGCTGGTGACGGGAGGGTCACTGGGGGGAATGCTGGCACTCGAGGTCGGACTCGAAAGTGGCTCTCCGACGCACGCGTTGGTGATTGCCGCGCCCGCAGTCCAGACGGCGTGGAGCGCCGGTTGGAATCGCATTCAGCTGCAGGCCATTGAAATGGGCGGTGCGGTCGCCGGCCTTGCACTCGCGCGCGCGGTCGGCATGATGACGTATCGCAGTGAAGCCGAGTTCGAAACGCGATTCGGTCACGACGTGCGCGCCGATGACGGTCCATCGATGATCGGTTATCTGGACCATCACGGGCGCCGCCTGGTCGAACGCTTCGATGCGCTGGAGTACGAGCGACGGGTTCGCGCGATGGACACGCAGGATGTGGGTCGGGGCCGCGGCGGCTGGCGCGCCGCACTCCGCCCACACGCCGACCGACTGACTGCGGTGGGAATTCAGGGCGACACGCTCTACTCGGCCGACATCGTCGCGCAATGGGCTCGAGCCGTGGGCGCCGGATACGCCGCCATGGCGTCCATCCACGGCCACGATGCATTTCTGCTCGAACGTGATCAGATGCGCGCGGTGATCGAGGTAGCGTTCGCGCGCGCGGTCACCGCACAGACGGCCGCGTCACTCGGTGGGTGAGCGTGCCTGGTTTACCGTCGTGGCACCGGGAAGTGATGCGGCCAGCGTCGCCCATCCATTGCGGAACGGATGTTGTGCCACGGTGCCAGCGATGACGGGCGCCTTTCGATCACGATCGTAGCGCAGCAGCAGCCCCGAACGGTGCGCGCGCAACCAAGCGGGTGCACTCTGCGCCGAGATCATGTCGATGTGCACATCGCGCAGTCGGCCCTCGAAGTGATACTCGCCGTTATATCGGCCGATCATGGCAATGGGGTGACCGGCCGCCAGCGCCGACCGGATCGCGGTCGCCATCGGCGCCGTATCATAGGGGACTGTTCCAGCCCGCGCCGCGGCGAGCTGAATTGCGCACAACAGCACCGTCATTGCGGCTGACACCGCGTGTACCGCAGCATTCCGTGTGCTGCGACCGCGCTGCCAGACGAGCAGGAGCGCGGCGGCGGCAATCGGGAGCAGTGCCCACCACCAGTGGATGGCGTCGTGAGGCCACCAGAGCACGCGCGCGAACAGACGCGTGCTTGCGGCCGCAATGACCGCACCGCTGATCAGGCAGATTCCAAGCGCCACCAGCCAGGGACGGTGGAGCGGCGCGGCCTCACGCAGGCTCAGCCCTCGCGCCAGCAACAAGGCGAGGGCGGGAATCAGCGGCAGCAGATAGTGCACCTGCTTGCCGCTGACGAGTGAGAAGGTCGCGAGTCCGGCCATGGCCCAGACGACGCAGAGCCGAACCCCGGCATCACGTGGGCTGGAGCGAAGTGTGCCGAGGGCCCGCCACGACTCGGGCCAGACGAACCAGGGGAAGAGCACGGCTGGCAGCAGCGGCAGGTACCACCAGAACGGGCGTTGGTGCGCGAAGCTGTTGGCGACGCGACCCGTCGTCTGAC
>ENA-ORBV01015527-ORBV01015527.1-microbial-mat-metagenome-genome-assembly--contig:-NODE-15527-length-11182-cov-3.315263_pt1 | contig 11182 bp, 13 predicted proteins | sample MGYA00237777_ERZ505514 | MGnify/ENA primary metagenome ERZ505514 (study PRJEB26160, sample SAMN06269048) | microbial mat metagenome | isolation source: Oligotrophic lake microbial mat | place...
GGTCAATGACGAGGAGAACCTGTCCGCGTCTTTCTCGCTGACCATCAAGGCGGGGCAGAAGTTGAATTTGAGCAAAGAGCTGCAGTGAAGGCTCAGCCCAGGACCACACGCAGGATCAACGTCACCACGCCCGCCCCGCCCAGCAGCAGCGCCGTGACAATGCCAACCCCGGCAACACCGGCCAACGCGTAGCCCGCAACCTGCAACGGCAGGAAAAGCTGCGCAAAGAGCGCGTAGTTGGGCCCCACCTGCGCGCCCACCCTGCTCACCTCAGAATTGACATACACAAAACTGCCCCAGGACGCGCCGGAGCCCAGGGCGCCGGCAATGAACCCCAGCGCCCCCAGCGCTCCCAGCGCCAGCAGGCCCGCGCCGGCCGCGCCCAGCACCATGGGAAGTGGACTGGCGGGTGATGCCTTGGGCTCATCTTTGGGCGGTGCAGGAAGGGCGGCGGGCGGCGGAGTCTTCTCTGCGGTGGAAGACACATCGCTGGTGGGCGCTTTCTCAACGGCGGCCGGTGCCTTTTCCGCAGTGGCTTGCGGCGCGGGCTGCAACGCCGTCAGCGCGGTCCTGGATTGGTCCTCCGTGACGGGGACACTCAGCGGTTTGAGGGCGTCACCTGCGCGCGCAATGGGCGTCCCGCGCGCGTTGAGCACCTCAATGACCAGCTCCATCTTGCCGGACTTTCCACTCCGCTCCCACAAACCCGCCTGGTTCAGCACGCCCGCCGCCTTGGCCTCCACGACGGGGAAATCAAACTTCCGGTAGGTTTTCTCGCCCGCTGCGCGCGCGTAGACCAGCAGGCCCGCGGCGTCCGCCGTGTTCCCGTCCAGCGGAACATTCAGCGTGGCACCTTCCAGCGCCGGCGCGCCCAGCGTCACACCGTGCGCCTTCTGGAACACATCCGAGCGCTTCTTGAACGCGCCGCGCACATCCGGTGGCGTCTCCAGCTTGTTGGGCGTGAACAACGGACGTACGGCCAGCAGCTCATCAAAGCTCTTGTTGGCCTCATCCTTCTTGCCCAGCGCGTAGTACGAGGCGCCCCGGTACCAATGGATGTTCACCAGGTCTTCTTCCGTGACGTTGGGGGAGCGCTCGGCCTCTTCCAGGCGGGCCAGCGCGGGGCGGAACTCACCCTTGAGGAAGGCGGCCTTGCCGGCGTCAACGTCAGGATGCGCCAGCGCGGTGGATGCACTGAGCGCCAGCCAGACCAGGACGATGCTGCGCAGGTGTGTCATGGGCCCCTCACGGGGCCGTTCTACACCGGACCGAGGCGGATCCCGTCAAATGTGGCGGGGGCGTGCGCTCAAAGGACAAACGTCAACACGGCGCCAATCACCAGCGCCGTCAGCATGCCGCCGCCCACCACGAGTTCCAGCACGCCCATCACGGCCATCAGGCCGCCCATGCCAATGGCCATCATGGCAATGGGCTGGGCCTCTGGGATTGTGTTGGTGGTGTTCCACACCATGCCCATGGCCGCTGCGCTGACAAAGGCCATGGGCGCTAGCAACACCACCACAGCCGCAACGCCCGCCCCCGTCAGGAGGCCCATGCGCAGCATGGTCCGCTTGGAGAGACCTGTGGCCTCTTCACCGGGGGCCGCTTCAGGTGCGGGCGCAACGGCGGCCTCCTGTGGCGGCGCTGCCGCGGGTTCATCCGCAACCGCGCGGCCTGCCGTACCCACCAGCACCAGACACATCATGATCATCTTCATGGTGATTCCTCCTGACCCACAGACGCGGGCACAGGTGGATACTATTCACCGGGGAATCAGAATTTCGTCCGCCACTTGACGATGTGACGACGTTGATTTGTCACATGTGACACCCTGTGACACCGGGCCTTTAGATTTCAGTTATCCCGCTAGGTGGTGCCCGCGCGCCGCGCCTTCACGCGGGCAAAACACGCGCGCAGCTGTGGGACCTCATTGTGCGCAATGGTGCTGATGCGCAGCGTGCCCTCGGATTCCGCCAGGGTGTAGAGGGCGTCAAACTCATAGAGTGGTTGGCCGGAAGCATCCGCCAGCGCCCAACGGACGGCTGCGTGAACCAGCCGGGGGGAGATTTCCGTGGTGGTGATGCTGACCAGGTGGGCCTTGGAGACGCCCACGGCGCGGTACATCTGGAGCAGCTGGGTGAGGCTGGCAGCCCATGCAGCCTTGTCCGCAACGGTCATCAGCGTGACCGTGCCTGCGTCACTGGTGATGTGCGCGGGGTACGCAAAATGCGCCGCAATGATGGCCGCATCCAACGACTCAAACGCCACCGCGTAGGACTCAAAGAACGCCAGGATTTCCGGACGGGTGTCCATGTGTGCCCCCAGAAATGCGGAACCCCCTCCACTTCCAGGACGGAAGCGAGGGGGGCCGGTCATGCAGTCCGTACGGGACCGTTCAGATCTTGGTGTAGACGAGAATGGCGATGATGAATCCGTAGATGACCAGGGATTCAATCAGCGCCAGACCAAGAATCATGGGGACAAAGAGGCGGTCCGCGGCGTTGGGGTTGCGGCCAATGGACTCAAGCGCTGAGGCTGCCGTGCGGCCCTGGCCAAATGCGCCGCCCAGTGCGGGCAGGCCAATGGCAAGTGCTGCCGCCATGGCAAAATACGCCTTGTCCGACGTGGCGCCGCCAGCGCCGCCGCCCCAACCCTGGGCCATTGCGGTGCCGGACATCAGCCAAGCGGAAGCAAACGTCAACAGTGCAGTGATCTTCTTCATGGTCTTCTCCGTTGCTCGGGTCCTTCCGGGGAAGGGGGAGCGTTGTTGTCCTGGCTGGTCACCACAGCAGCAGCTCATCCTCTCTCTCTCTCCGTCGCCGCCCGCGAACCGCTGCTGTTTTCTCCAACCGGGATATTCAAGATGAAATGTCAGTGGGCCGGTGCTGCGTGGCCTTCTTTGGCGTGGCCTTCCGCGTGGTCATCATCATGGTGCGCCTTCTGCACAGCCAGCCCAATGTAGACGGTGGCCAGGATGCAGAAGACGGCCGTCTGGATGAGACAGACCAGGAAGCCCAGCAGGTAGAACGGCACGGGCAGCAGGATGGGAACCAGCCCGGCAAACGCAAAGATGACCGCGTGGTCTCCAATCATGTTCCCCATCAGACGGAGGGACAGGGAGAGCGGGCGGGCCAGGTGGCCAATGAGCTCCACGGGGAACATCAGCGGGGCCAGGAACCAGCCCCACCATGCGCCCACCGGGTTGGCCATGTGCACCAGGTGGCCAATGCCGTTCACCCGGAAACCCTGATAATTGTAATACAGGAACACCAGCAGGCCGCAGCCCGCCGTGGTGTTGAGGTTGTCCGTGGGCGGCGCAAAGCCGGGAATCAGACCCAGGAGGTTGCTGACCAGGATGTAGAGCGCCAGCGAGCCGATGAGCGGAAAGTAACGCCGGGCATCTTTGCCAATGATGTTGGTCATCATGCCCAGGAGCATTTCCACCAGCAGCTCAAAGAAGGCGGCCACGCCAAAGCGTGACGGCGGGATCACGGCTTTGTCCGTGTCCCCAAAGTGGCCGCGGACAGTGAAGCTCATGACCAGGATGAGGAACACCACCAGCGCGGTGCTGAACACATGGTGGACCAGAAACTGCTGCGGCCCGACGAGAGCCTTGGTGTGGTTCAGGTAGTCCTGCACGTTGGCGTAGAACGGAAGGAAGCTCCACCATGTTGTGTGATGATCCATCAGTACCTCCAGGGGGCGGCCTCTCTACTCTGGCTGCCCCGGCCTGCGAAAGAGTCCAAACACAAGTCCGGCCATGACCGGGACACTGAGCCCAATCCCAAAGCCCATGGCGCTGTCAGGAAAGCTGCGGATGACCAGCCCGGTCATGAGCAGCAGGAAGCCAAACGTGCCCACCAGCGCCACCGCGTAGATGCCCCGCTGCTCCTGCGCCATCAGGACCTTGCCCAGCAGCCAGGTGATGAGGCCCAGGTTGAGCACCATGGTGAAGCTGCCCGCCGTGACGCCCCAGGCAAACGCCGGGTCCGCCAGCACCCAGGCCAGCGCGCTGCCAATGGCGGCGCAGGCCACGGCGCAGATCAGGAAGAGTTTGCCCTGCTCGCCGGCGCGGGCGCGCATGGCGTCTCCGGCGGCGCGCTCTGCTTCTGCGTCCAGCCGCTCCTGCTCCTCTTCTTCCGGGGAGCGGGGCACCTGTGGTGCCTTGCCGTTGTTGGAGCTCATGCGCCCTCCCCTGTGCCGGCCTTGGGCTGGGGCGGGCCGGATTCCGTGGTGGTGCCAAAGCGGGTGTTGCGGGCAATCAACCAGAGCTCCCGGAAGCCGGCAGTGATGCCCAGGAAGAAGCCCGTGAGCAGGCCCCACGGCGGGCGGTGCGTGACGTAGTGATCCACCAGCCATCCGCCGCCGCCGCCAAGTGCCATGGCAATGATGAAAAAGTAACAAGCGCTGGCGGCGCGTCCGGCTTGCAGAAAGCGCACACTCTTCTCATCCGCGGTGAGCGGAAGGCTCGCATCTGGATTGTCAGAGGGATGGCCCATGACGACGTGCTCCCAGGCGTTGGCTGACGCGGGGGCTCTACGAGAGCGGGTCAGGGCGGTCAACCGCGGGGCCCAGAAAACGCGTTTTGCTGCGGCAGGTTGCCGCGCAATGGCCCACGGGGCGGCACCATGGCCGCCCCGCGCGCGCATTGCCTCAAGCTTTCCAGATCACGGCGTGGTGGCTGCCGGGGCGGCAGCGGCGGGGGCGCCACCGTCCGCGTCCACGGCAACGGCCGCGGCGCCGGCATCAGCCGCTGCAGCGGTTGCATCCGCGTTCGGGTTCGGGTTGTCAGACTTCTGGGCTTCCTTGCTGCCGCCGCAGGCAACAACGGCCGCCAGGGCGAGGGCGGAAATGACGATCACAACGCGCTTCATGGGTATCGCTCCAAGTGCTGCCCTCGGGATGGAGGACGGCGGGTCGGGGGGGCGCTTCTAAGCCCACGCTGGCGGGCTGCGTCAAGAGCACTACGGCGGAGGACTGGCACACACTTTTCAGATCCGTTTTTGCTTCCTTTGAGGATCCCGGAGGATCAGGGTCTGGCAGCCATGCGCTTTTCCCCCCGGATTCCACCACCACAGCCGCCGGATGCGGCAAATCTGGATGCGCAGACGTTCCTCCCGCGGTTGTGGCGGGTACCGTTTGTGGCCATTGATTTTGAACAGGACCCGCTGATCTCCGACGGTGCACACGCCGTTGGAATGGTGCGCGTGGAGCAGGGCCGCGTGGTTGGACGGCTGGTCAGCGCCATCCGGTGGCCAGACGGGGTGCACACGTGGCCGGTGCGTGCGCGGCAGTACGTGATGCAGCGTGCGGCGCCCACGTTTGCAGCGTTGTGGCCGCAGATGCGCGCCCTGATGGAGGGCGCGGAGTTCCTGGCCGCGCACAACGCGTCCTATGACCGGCGCGTGTTGCGCCATGCGTGTGTTGCTGCGGGTGTGGTTGGGCCGCGGTTACCTTTTGTGTGTTCGCTGGCGGTGGCGCGCGCCACGTGGCCGCTGCGGAGCCACGCACTGAACGTGGTGTGTGAGCACCTGGGCATTGCGCTCAACCACCATGAACCGCTGAGTGATGCTGAGGCCTGCGCCAACGTCCTCCTGGCCGCCCGGCCACCACGCCGCGTGGTGCACTGGACCCGCCCGGCCACCAGCGCACTGCCGCAGGACGTTGCTGCAGAGTAACGCCATTCCCCGAGGAGAAACTGCCTTCAACCCTGGCCGCTGGTGCAGGTGGGACGCTCTGCGCGGATGGGGCACCTTGACCCAGTGGCACGGTTTTCCGGTGTCATGCAGAGTGCCGCGCTGCATCCGGCACCCCGCCGGGCCAAGGGGGAAGCGCCCATGATGGACATCTCCATTCCCACCCGACAGAACTCGCTGGATGAGATGCCGCCGCCACCGCCACCGCCGTCACCAGTGCCCTGGGTGATTGCCGCGGTCTGTCTGTTGGCCGCGGGAGGCGCAGGGTTCTTTGCGTGGCAGGCCGGGAGCAAGAGCTCCACGGCGCAGGGCTTTCTGGACGAGGCGCGCAAGGAGGCCGCGGACCAGAAGTCCCGCGCAGAGAAACTGCAGGCGGAAGTGACGTCCCTGGAGGGAGACAAGAAGTCCCTGGAAGCGGAGGTGGAGAAGAAGCAGGCGGAGCTGGCCCGGCTGAGGCCACGTACGACAGCCTCCACGACAAGATGCAGGCGGAGATCCAGAAGGGAGACATCAAGCTCTCGGAATCCGGTGGCAGGATCCAGGTGGATCTCGTCGACAAAATCCTCTTTGACAGCGGTCAGGCGGTGTTGAGCCCGCGGGGCCAGGACGTGCTGCTGCGCATTGGCAGCGTGCTGGCAAAGATTGATGACCGGCAACTCCAGGTCTCCGGGCACACGGATGACAGCCCGCCCACGGACAAGATCAAAGAGCAGTTCCCCACCAACTGGGAGCTGAGCACCGCGCGTGCGGTGAACGTGGTGAGGTTCCTCTCTGAGAAGGGCGGTGTGCCCCAGAAGCGGCTGATGGCGGCGGGTCATGGCCAGTTCATGCCGGTGGCCACCAACGCCAATCCGGAGGGCCGCGCACGCAACCGGCGCATTGAGATCCTGCTGACGCCGGTCATTGAGGGGAAGGCCGGCCAACTCCACAAGGAAGTGGCGGCGGTGAAGAAGGCCAGGAAGTAGCCAGTTTCCACGCTGCCGTGGCATGGACAGGGGCATGCACCCACTCCATGACATCCTGGTTCCCACCACGTTTGCTGAGAACTTTCCCGCGGTGATTGAAATCCCGCAGGGCAGCAAATTGAAATACGAAATAGACAAGCACACCGGCATGCTCATGCTGGACCGCGTGCTCTATTCCAGCGTGCATTACCCGGCCAACTACGGCTTCCTCCCGCAGAGCCACGCTGATGACGGAGATCCGCTGGACGTGCTGGTGCTGATGCAGGAGCCGGTGGTGCCGCTCTGCATTGTCCGGGCACGTGCCATTGGTGGTCTGCGCAGGCGGGATGACAAGGGTGAGGATGACAAGATTGTGGCCGTGGCGGTGGATGACCCCGCCTTCTCACACTACACGGATGCCGCCCAGCTCCCGCCGCACGTGATGTTGGAGCTGCGCCGCTTCTTCCAGGACTACAAGGCCCTGGAAGGCAAGATCTCCGAGGTGGATGAGCTCTACAGCCGCGTCCACGCCCTGGAGGTCATGAAGGCGTCCCTGGATGCGTACCGGGACCGCGCAAGCTGGCGGAAGAGCTGACTGGACTGACTGGTCCAGAACTACGGCAGCAGTGAGACGTCCCAGCGGATTCGGCGTGCCATGGGTCCTTCCGCGTGCAGCGTGAGCTGGTTAAAACGTACGGAAGAGGTTGCGGCCATCTCAGAGGTGACGCGTTGGCGCTGAACGTCACCCACGGTTTCTGAGAAGTAGCAGTTGCTGCAGATGGGCAGCATGGCCGCTGAGACCTCCGTCAGAGAATCCACGTTGCCCAGGTCCGCACCACGCACAACTTCCAGCAGTGTGCCGTCCGCCAGGGTGAGGCGCGCGGTGGAATTGGGCGCCACCAGCACCAGCACATCCAGCAGGTCCGCCACATCCTCCGCCGTCACCACGGAGGGTTCCGTGGCGGGCGCCAGCGTCTGGACTGATTGGTCCAGAAGCGGGAGCAGCGTGTTCTCCTTGAGCAGGATGGGCAGTTTGGAGATGGGCGCGGGAATGGTGACTGTGGCGTTGCCGGCGTAGACCGTGTGGTCATCGATGTCCATCCAGCGTCCCGGCGGCAGCCACACGCGCTTCTCCAACTGGTTCCGCTTCACCACCGGCGCCACATAGAGCGAGGGGCCCAGGTAATACGCATCATCCACGGTCCACGCCTCAGGCGCCGTGGGATGCAGCAGGAAGGGATGGCGCATGATGGGAATGCCGGTGGCGTTGGCCTCATGGGAGAGCATCACAAAGTACGGCTGCAGGCGCGTATGCAATGAGGCGTAGCGGCGGTACTCATTCACCGTGGCTTCATCATCCCAGAGGAACCACTTGGGTTTCTCCTCGGTCAGCGCAAAGCAGCGGTTCTGGTCCTGCATGATGGGGGAGACCGCGGAGAGCTGCAGCCAGCGGTAGAAGAGCTCACGGTTTCTGTCCACGCCGGTGTTGAGGCATTTGTAACCCTGCGCATCACTGCCCCAATACGGGACGCCACTGAGACCCAGGTTGATTCCGCTGCGCAGCGCTGCAGGCAGTCCCTGCGTCTCATCAAAGCTCACTTCCGGATCACCGTTCCACACGGCGGGCGCCCAGGCCTGCGTGCCCGTGTAGCCCGCGCGCACAAAGAACAGGTGGTCATCCGGCAGCACGCGCTGCAGGTATTCACGCGCGGCTTTGGCACTGAGCACGGGGTAGAGGTTGTGCATCTCATCACCGTACTTGCCGTTGAAGAACAGCGTGTCCCGGGCGGTGTACTCGCCAAAGTCATGCATCCATCCGTCATATCCAAGCTGGACTGAACGGTCCAGAATGGTCTGGAACCAGGTGACGGCGTCCGGGTTGCTCAGGTCAATGCCCACAATTTCCTGGCCGGTCCCGGAGATGAAGAACGTCTTCTGCGGCACACCCTCCAGCGTGTTGATGAAGTAGTTGCGCTCAAGACCGTAGGCGTAGTCCGCCGCGCCACCAGGCAGTGAAGCAGACACGTAGGGATTGTAATACGCCAACACCTTGAGCCCGTTGGCGTGGCCGGTGGCCGTCCACGCGCGCAGCGAATCCTCATTTCCAACCTCACTGCGGTGCGGCAGGAAATGGAGCGCGTCATCCGCGGCAGTCAGCGGCATCTGCAGCTCACGCATCCGTTGCCACTCTGGGACGCCGTCACGCACGGAGCCGCGTCCAAGACGGCGGCGGTTACCAAAGATCCACGGCGCGGGGATGATGGGACGGCCGGTGTCCGCCGTGAACTGGTCCAGCGTGTCCAACGGATTATCATTCACGTAGATGACGGCGCGGAAGTCCGCAGTGTTGACGGTGGCGCGCCACGCGTCATTCCGCTCAGCACCAAAGTCCATCACCGTGCGGAAGGTGGTGTTGAGATGGATGCCGTAGCCCTTGGTGGAGAGGGCAAAAGGCACCGGGTAATACGTCATGGACGGGCCGTTGGGACCGGGGTTGGTGGGACCGGGCGGCACCAGTTCTCCGGCGCCGGTGCCTGCTTCCTCTGCCCAGGAGTAGAAGGCGTAGCCCCGGTGATCCACGCTGCCATAGCGCTCACCCATGCCCAGGAAGTGTTCATCTGCGGGGAGCGCAAAGGCCAGGGACGCGGTGTTGTAGCGGTCAATGACGCCCACCTCCGGCCCCTGGACCGCAAGCTGATGGACAAAGACGCGCGTGCCGTCAACGGAGAATTCCAACTTCAACGTGCCGTTGGCCACCGGGATGTCCACTTGCGCAATCCCATCACGCGGGGTGGTGATGACGGCGGTGCCACCCTGCTGCCACGGCGCCTCCTGGGCCTGGAAGCCATCCCAGCCCGGAATGGGCTGCTCAAACACCAGCGGCGTATCAATGGTGACGGAGGCGGGCTGGTACCTGGGGTCATCCGTGACGGCGGAGGAGCGCAACACCACCTGTCCGGCGCGCGTGACCTGGAATGAGAACGGGGACGGCGTCAGGGTCAGTTTGACGTCACCATTGCCAATGGTCACCGGGCCGGCTGGCGGCACCGGCGCGTCAACGGGCGGGGGACAGGCGGCAAACAGCAGGGCCAGGAGGCATGCAGGGATGCGCATGGGCGGCTGTGTAGAACGGGCCGCGGTTGATGTCATTGGACGGGCTCCGCTAATCAGCCGCGTATGGCATCCCCCCGCTGCTGGCTCATCAAGAGTGAACCCACCGTCTATCCGTACGAACAATTGGAGAAGGACAAACGCACGGACTGGACGGGCATCCGCAACTACGAGGCACGCAACAACCTGCGCGCCATGAAGAAGGGGGATCTGTGCCTCTTCTACCATTCCAACATTGGCAAGGAGGTCACCGGCGTGGCGCGTGTGCTGGAGCCTGCTGGACCGGACCCCACGGCGCCTGGTGAAGACTGGGCTTCCGTGGTCATGGGGCCGGTCACCCGAGTGGCAGTGCCGGTGACGCTGGCGGTCATCAAGGAGACCAAGGCGCTGGCCACCATGGAGCTGGTCACCAAGAGCCGCATCTCCGTGGTTCCGGTCAGTGCCGCGCACTTCAAGAAGGTGCTGCAGATGGGCAAGACCGCGCTGACGGCCTGAGTCCAGTTCTCCGCGTCACACCGGGCTGCGAAGTGCGTTGCGCATTGACCGCTTTGCGCGCGCTCTGCTAGCCGCACCGCCTCTTTTGGGAGGACGCGCCATGGGCAAGATTGCATTCCTGTTTCCCGGGCAGGGCTCACAAGCGGTGGGCATGGGCAAGGTGCTGGCGGAGTCATTCCCCGCCGCTCGCGCCGTCTTTGATGAGGCAGACGCCGCGCTGGGCTTCTCCATCAGCAAGCTCTGCTTTGAAGGCCCGGAGACCGAGCTGCGCAAGACCGCCATCACCCAGCCCGCCATTCTCACCGTCAGTGTGGCCGCGTGGAAGGTTTTCACGGCGGAGACGGGCATTACGCCGGCGGCCGTGTGCGGGCATTCTCTGGGCGAATACAGCGCTCTGGTGGCCGCGGGTTGCCTGTCACTGACGGACGCGGTGAAGGCCGTGAATGCGCGCGGCCAGTTCATGCAGGAGGCCGTCCCCGAGGGAGAAGGCGCCATGGCGGCGGTGCTGGGGCTGGAGGCGGGGGCAATTCGTGCGGTGTGTGAGCGCGTGTCCAATCCGTCCGCCAAAGAGCTGGTGGAAGTGGCCAACTACAACGGGCCGGACCAGACGGTGATCAGCGGACACAAGGCTGGCGTGGACAAAGCGGCAGCTGCGCTCAAAGAAGCGGGCGCCAAGCGTGTGTTGCCGCTGCCTGTGAGCGCGCCTTTCCATTGCGCGTTGATGGCGCCGGTGCAGCCACGGCTGAGCACGGTGCTGGAAGCGGCAACGTTCTCCGCGCTGAAGGTTCCATGTGTGGCCAACGTGAGCGCGCAGCCCAACAGTGACGCCGGAAAACACCGCCAGTTGCTGATTGACCAGGTGGTCCGCAGCGTTCGTTTCACGGAGTGCGTGGAAGCGCTGCGCACCCAGGGCATTGATACGTTTGTTGAGCTTGG
>ENA-ORBV01015528-ORBV01015528.1-microbial-mat-metagenome-genome-assembly--contig:-NODE-15528-length-11181-cov-5.927414_pt1 | contig 11181 bp, 7 predicted proteins | sample MGYA00237777_ERZ505514 | MGnify/ENA primary metagenome ERZ505514 (study PRJEB26160, sample SAMN06269048) | microbial mat metagenome | isolation source: Oligotrophic lake microbial mat | place...
GCATGATTCCCTTGAAGTCCATTGTCGCTTACCTCCTATACAAGTTCGCTATTAGCTACACCAGAGTTGAGATTTAGTAGCGTTGCTTGCTCAGAAAAAAGAAGGGAGGTTGACATGAGGGGCTTCGTCTTCGCTTCTGGAGGGTGAAGGAGGGCCAAACTCATCTACATTTTAGGCAGAACAAGGCAATAGTATGACATCCTTGGGTTCGTCTTGGTTTTCGGTTCTGTTTCCTGTGAAGCAAACCCTCAGAAAAGAATGCAAAACCACCACCTCGACGTTGACAGTTGTGGCGGCTTCAAAGAAGCAGCTACCGGTTTGTGCGGAACTGATGGTGTGCAGCGGCTAGTTTTCAGTAGCAACTGCTGCGTCTGCCTTCTTCTTTCGAACGATGCATGCTGAAGAGCTTGTTTTCAGACGTCGTGCACGTTCTATTTCGAATCCTCGAATAGAAGTGAAAAAAAGGCTGTGACTTGGTGCAGATGAAGTCGTACAACGGAACTGGGTGTGCGGCTAACCGGCGACGCCCCCATCGCGGGTTCTGTTCAGAACTGGAGAGCCATCACGAATAGAGAAGGAGCAGCGTTGTCAGGATCCCCTATGGTTGGCAGACCAGTGCTTTGGTGGGCAGTTAGTCTGGTTCGACTTCAAGCCAATTTCCAGCGCGCTTCCTTTTACCAGTATCACACAAATATAAGCAATGCCTCTCTTTTACTCTTCGTTGCTGTTGCAACTACAGCATCAATAAAGCCGAATCTTCTTTCGTTTCTGCTGTAGCCGTTTCCACCTGCGCACAACCCACTAGTTCTTGGTTGCGAAACATGCAATGATCACGAATCGAAGAAAAAATCTGCGACCAACGCCAACAGAAAGGCGGCTGATCCTGCTGATCCATGGTAGTGGTATGACGACAGGGCTCCACTCGTCGTGCTATTACCATTCAAAACAAGGGCACAAACATCACAATGACGAGCATTGATGAGACCCGAAATAATATCACTGTCTTCCTGCCAAAACAGACATCCGCAGACGCCTTCCGTGACGGTGCATTCCGTGTCACCTCCATTGCCTACTTGCGCCTCGTCCAATTGGCATTGGGGAGTAAACGTGTAGCCAACCGAATCGCACGACCCCTGCAACGTCAAACTCGTTCCCTGTGCCAAACAAGCTCGATGAGGAAAATTGGGAGAAATAGTGACACATCCATTTCCGCATCCATCGATGGAATCCGATCCAATCGAAGTAGTAACTCCTTGCCCCATATCCTTGTAGTGACAGCCACACTCCTCTGCCGTGACGGTACATTGTGTGCCATTGTTTCCCTCGACAATGGATTCGGATTCCGTAAGGATGCATTGTTCCGAGAAATTGGTATAATTGGTATTCCCAGAGCAAGGTCCTTTGAATGTGACACTATCACCTCCATTTATGCACGTGGATGATGATGCTCGTCGTTGTTGAGCGATGACTTGGCCACTGAAAATGATAACGCCACAAAAGAGTATTCTAAACAGGCGGAACGAGAGGGAATGGGACGTGATTTTCTGCATCATTATTTAATTTGTGTACAACGAAGTGACTTGGAAGATTCTTGTTGGCGACACCACTACTGAAAAATAATCAGAAATCGTCAATTCCGGAAGAGTGAATAATACCTTGCCTGCTGGTGTATTTTGCGTACTAGTATGGTCCAACAGTCGTGCAAAAAACGAAGATGGGATGATTCCCAACTTGCTATTAGCCAAAGGGACGCTATATGCTTCTAGTGTTACAGTAAATGCAGTGAACCTTGATCGTAGTATGGATAATGATACCACCAACAACAACAACAACAACAACAACAACAGCAAAAGCCTTACTCTTCGATGGTATAATCTCCAATCCAAATTGACTATTGACTCAAATAAAGGCTTCCCTCAGTTTGCGGAACGGTTTGTTTGCATTTTATTATGGGTTCCCATTTCTACGTGCGTACGATACTGTACGTGCAACACAAGTGCACTAATTTCGCACGACTGCCTCACCTAGTTCTGACATACCCCTAACCCAAGTGAAGAAGTTGAAAAGCGTCGACCCAAAGACACCACCTACAGTGTACTGACTAGAGCTACTGTAGTAGCTACTACTCGTAGTCCACGGAACCGCGATAAACATCTTGCGCTCGAGAGACAATGGTAACATTGCATTTGGGACTTGCGCACAACTTCTAGATCACCGTGCCTTTGGCCAGCTCAAGATCTAAAACTTCGAAAAGCACCGCCGTCCACACCAAGACTTGTGTACTCGTACTCAGCTCATGGAAGAGATGGCCGGCCTTTACGGGACCAGAGTTTTTTTTCAAAATAGGATCATTGTATCTACTACTAGTACCTATTGTATGTCGTCTACCAAACTGAGTACGGATAGACGCAAAGCATTTACCGTTATAGCTTTGCCCGAGGGAAAGGCAACAGGTAAATCCACAATCATGGTTCGAGGATCGCCGTCGGCATCGACACCCTCGACATTGGCCCGTAACAGAGCTCCCGAGGTACCGACAAAAGCAACGGCAGCATGTGTAATCTTCATATCGGATGGCATCAATTCATGCTTTTCTGCCAAGGCCAAAATTTCGGATGCAAATTCATCATCATTCAAAAGGTCTTTGACATTCCCGCATTCGTCCTGCATTTGCCAATCTCCCGTGGGCTCCGTCCACCAATCGGGTAGCACGGGACGTATTGTCTCGTCTTGCAGTTCAGCTCGCATTCGTTCATCACTTTGCACTTGTTCATAATTTTCTTCGGTTACCTCGGCTTGTTGAATGCCAGCGGTAGCCAATTGATCCAATTGATCGATATTGTCGAGGATGCATTCTTCTAGAGTGTCCTGGTCATTCGATTCACAGGGTATCGGAAAGGTCACGGGAATGGCAATGTTGACACAGTCTCCTCCTTCGCAGACCAAGGCTGCCAATTCAATTTCGGTGGTTTCCAAACGAATGATGGATATGCTTTCAATTTTGTTGATGGGAAGCAGTGCTTGTCCAGCAGCGGGAGCCATGCCGGCTGCTATGCGTTTCAAGGATGCTGCATACGATGGTCGTGACAAGCGTTCTATAATCTCCTCCAGGTTGACTTCTACTTCTGTTTCGATAACAGAAGCAGCTGGTGGGGCTTTGGTTTCTTCTTCTTGTTCTTCCTCCTCTTGTTCTTGGACTGTCACATCGTCCTCTTTCTCCTCGATAATTGGTGGTTGATCCAAGCCATGAAACTCGCGAATAACTTGAATAGTAAGCCTCAAATCTTCTTCTTTGGATACTGCTGGCTTTCCTTGGGGTCCCGTGATAATTTTACTCTTGGCAGCCTGCAACGACGACTTTATCCTTTTGCCATGTGTTTCTACTACGGGTTGTGAATAAGGATTCACAAAAGCCACCACAACCGAGCAGCTGTATCCAATTAGGACGAGCAATGCCAACCAACGACGAGTCGTCATGGAGGGGACCATTTTCTTTTTCTACTGCTAGCTAGTAGGATGGGTCGAGAATGAGATTCACTTGCTTGCTTCAATTCCCAAGGTACAGTGTGGAGCCTTGCGTTCTGTTCCTACGAGGCCGCAATCAATTTCGAAGGAACTGGAAATGGATGAGTTTGAACCCAATCAGTGGACCTTAAAAGTAATTTGGGCTGGTGCATTCAAGCCAGTCAGCGCGATGGTCAATGGATATTGTTATGATACCATGTAGCTGGTCCCTGGTGTGCTTTTGCCGTGCATCGGTGATTGGTTTGGTTGCATCCAATATATCCATCAAATCAATGGCAGATCGTCGTCTGAAAGATATCAATTTCAACAAAATCTTTCTTTCCGTCGCACACTACCTCTTTGTTTTCGGTCGCACACTAACTCTCTGCTTCCACATGTTCACGCTTTATTTCCAGTTACGTTAGTGGAGCAAGTGCGCTATCTGGAAGACCCAGATAGAATGAATGAATCACTGATGATTGACCAAATCCTTCAAGCGGCACCTCGACGTAGACAATGGCCATGTCAAAAGGACAGCAGATCCGGTTGGGATGTTGTTGAGCGTTGAGATGGACATTCGACTTCTCTCAGCCCTTAAGCTACTACTGCAGTATATTAGACTGGAATCATAAGCTCTGCAAGGTCTTCCTTTTATCTCTACCATACCAGTCGAAGTGTTGGCTTCGTTTGGATGTAGTAGGCAGTCAAACAACTTGGTTCGCTACAATAAGCACCGGGGCCCAGCGTGGTTGCGCTATGAAAGCCATAATTGGTTGCTGAAGGAATGAATCAAATTACTACTACTAGCTAGGCAAAGCAGGCAATGCATACTGCCACGTATCAGATTTCTCTCGATAATGGGCACTCTCTTTTCGCTTGTGAGGTAACGCACGGCGCGACCACCACGAAGGGAACAACCGCCAACACTGCACCACGCCGATCGCAACAAGGCGAAGCAGGCAACGGCAGGGATAACATCAACAACAGGATCCATTGTGATGGAGTATTCGTGGTGATTGTGGTACACGGAGGCCCTGGATTGAACAGTCACAAGGAGAGCTTTGAGGGTTTGAAGCCGTTGCTGCTGACTGCAGCTGATCCATCATCATCAACTGCTAATACTACTGCTGCTGCTACGAGTCGAGATCCATCGTGCTGCCCATGGATTCATGCCATACTATTTTATGATCAACTTGGTTGTGGTGCTAGCCAAGGTCCTCCTGTTCCTCCTCAAAGTGCCAACAGCAATGGCGATGAGACTACAGGTCTCTATTCCCTCGCATATTATGTGGACGAATTGCAGCAAGTTCTTCAACATACCCAACAGCGATTTCCAGGCCTGAAAATCGGTTTGCTCGGTCATAGCTGGGGTGGACAGATTGTCGTGGAATATTTACTACAGCAAGATACTACTACTACCACAGTTCTGTGTCATGCTGCCACTATTTCCAACGCGCCACTTAATGAATCCACCTACGAACAAAAGCAACAAGACATTCGCAGAGCCTTGCCCGACGATGTACGAGTCTTTCTAGAACTAGAAGAACAAGAGATGGCCAAAAATGATGCTTCTTTAGGCGCTGCTATTTATCAAAAACTTATTGGCATGAGTGACACTGCCATTACGGGGGAAATGAAGAACTGGAACGCCTTGGCGCGCATCCAACAATCATCATCACGACTACCCTGCCCATGCTTGTTTGTGGCAGGAACCAACGATACAATACCACACAAAGAGTATGAGTCCCTGGTTCTTGAACGCAAAACTGCTGACTCTAATGCTAGCAGCAGCGATGGTGGTGGTGGTTTCAAGGCTCAAGTGGCGATTTTAGACCATGGCGATCACGCACCCTTTTACGGTGACACAGCGCAAGCGTACATCCATCGAATCCAGGCGTTTTTGGAAGGTATATGTTGAGTCAGTTCAGTAACAGCAACGACAAAGTTGAAGCCTCGGCAACGCTTTTTCCAATTCCAAGTGTACATGCAGCACGTTGCAATCATTCATTGAATTGCTGGTCTGCTCGGGTCTGGACTGGATTGGATTCGACTGTTAGAAAGAGAAATGCCGGTACGTTTGTTTGCTTTGGATCACCCAGCCAGGTTTTTATTTATTCTTGTGTCGGAGAAAGCGGGGACTTATTTCTGTGCGTCAAATCCATGGCGTTTTTCAGTTTGTCACCCTCGCAACACTATTGTCATTTGTCCAACATGTTACTGCACGCCATGCCTGCCTTCACGGGCTTGTGCGCACGACGACTTTTTGGGTCTGTTGGTTACATTGCTCTGTCAATTATGATGTTTGGTATATATTTCCATTTTATCCATACAGTTATCTAACTTCCTTTTTGCTGGTCCAAAGTTTTCTTGGCGTCAACAAAATGTGTCAGCCAGATTGGCTCGATCCGTCCGGTCAGTTTTTCGGTGAAAATTCGAATTCCAGCGCTGGAGACTGAATCCAAAATTCTCCAAATTACCCTTCAATGGGTTAAACCAAGAATCATAATAGCTCGGCCACTGCCAAAATAGAGCCCGTCAATGTTGTTTCTGACAGTGACTTCGTCAAGTCGGGCAATAAAAAGAGGATTGTGAACATTAGAAATTAATCCATGTAATGCGATGTGCCATGCTCCATTAGGTTTTGAAGTAGTTTAAAAATAATGATCTTGACGCCATGGTCAAAGATTCAGCCAAGATTTGTTGCCCCACAAAAAAGCAAAAAGCAATGCTGTTGTTTACGTGTTCAACGTCATGCTCACGTCCGCAGCAGGGACCGAAAAATGACTGACGTCAGTCCACAGTCACCAGTCCACAGTGCCTCAATGACGCGCCGGCTTTTTAACCCTACTAAGGTCAACGCTAAACGCTGCACCACACATCCTCGGGACCCGGCTCGCATTCAAAAATGCCTGGTTCTCATCAGAACTCTTTCTCGTCAGGATCCATGCAGCAAAAGCAGCGTTAGCGAGTGTTACGTATTTATTGTTGTACTTACTACTAGTAGTACGTAGACGTACTGCAACACTGGTAATTAATTTGTTTCACCGTCATTCCTTGAGCCGCACTAGCTAGCTAGAGTGTACTGAAAAGATAATTTCCTGTGGTCATTTTGCAATTTGCTGTGCATTTTTCCTTGAACAACCTAAATTCAATCGACACCATGAGCCCTTCTACCAAACAAACCGGAGCTGTTTTGCTCGCCCCTTCTCCTGCCAACGTCACCTATGATGCGATGTACTACTTGAAAGGAGCCGCCGCTGGTGGCATTTGCTGCTCCATCACCCATGGAGCTCTTTGTCCCGTCGATGTCGTCAAGACTCGTGTGCAGTTGGACTCTGCCAAGGTGTGTTTATGTATTTGTGTGTGCCCTCCACTGGCCATGGCTCTCGCAGGGATCATGATGCCTTTTCAGAATTTTTCCTGGTTCATTTGAGAGAAAAGTATCTCACTTTCTTGATTTTGCTTTCTTTTTCAATTTTTTGTTTTATTTGCTTCGCATTTCCCTTGTTCACGCAATAAATCTCTCGGAAATGATCGCCTTGGAAACAATCTTCTTTTTACCCACACATTTATTAACCACCTCCTTAGTACAACTCTGGTTTGATTGGTGGATTCCGTACCATCATTGCCGAGGAAGGTGCCATGGCTTTGACGACTGGTTTGGGAGCCACAGCTGCTGGTTACTTTGTGCAAGGCTGGTTCAAGTTTGGCGGAGTTGAATTTTTCAAGATCAATGCTGCCCAGAGCATGGGAGTAGAAAAGGCGTGGGAAAATAAAACCACTATTTACTTGTGCGCCGCCGCTGCTGCCGAATTCATTGCCGATATTTTCTTGTGTCCCTTGGAGGCCGTCCGTATCCGTTCCGTCTCAGATCCCAAATTCTGTAATGGTCTGGCCGATGGATTTGTCAAAATGGCCAAGGCCGAAGGAATTGGTGGATTTTACGCTGGATTTATTCCCATTTTGGCAAAGCAAGTTCCTTACACTTGTGCCAAGTTCGTCGTGCAGGGAAATGTTGCCGATAGTATGTACATTTCCATGGGCACAAAGCCTGAAGAGTGCGGTGGTGGACTCAACCTCGGAGTTTCTTTGCTCAGTGGTGTCATTGCCGGAGTGGCCGCTGCCATTATCTCTCACCCTGCTGACACACTCCTCTCCAAGGTCAACAAGAAGGGAGCTGGCGGTGACGGTCCCATGTTTCAGCGATTGGGAAACATTGCCAAGGAAATTGGATTTTACAAGTTGTGTACGGTTGGTTTGATCCCCCGTTGTGTCATGATTGGTACCCTCACGGCCGGACAATTCGGTATCTTCGACACCGTCATGAATGCGTTGGGAGCATCCAAATTCCACTTCACAAACCCCGAGGGAGGTCATTAAGCAGCAGAATGATACTCTCTTTGTTATTACCGTCAATGTATTACCATTTCACCATGATATTCTTGAATAGTGATGTATTGTTGTTGATCATCACTATTTTTGTTTATCTCCCAAGGCACTCCTCTTCGAAATCAGAACAGAGCAAATGCACAGCAGATATGTCCAAATTAATTGCGAAAGCTTTCTCTAATTTTCTCGCTATTCTTTCTATTGTTTTTGCCTACAAACAAAACTGTACAGCGACAACGAATGATTGTGGTCGTCTGGTTGCTTTTTAGTTTAATCCCTGGAGGCTTTTTTTGTGCCCCCAAAACTGTCGCCTCTTGCTATTCATAATTAGTGGCGTCTCATGATTCAAAATGAAATTGAAATGGGTGGGGAATTCTCTGCTTTTTCTACACACCATGCAGTTCAAAATTGACACACTGATTTCCTTTGTCTAGATTCTCATGGTACGTTCGTTTTGGAATAATAACTCTTGCTGCCATCTTTCCGGCTGTGGCCTAGGTTCAAGGGAACCCCATCATTGTCTTCGAAGCTTTGCCTTTCAATGTTTTGCCCATTGATCTTGCTGACGGAAGAAAACATTGAGAGTCTATCTCTCTCCAGACAATCTCTACTAGTAATCAAGTCCAACCACGAAATCTAACGAGCCTGTAAAAAGTATCCCAAAGGTCATGGGTATGGAAAAAAAACACCCCCAGAACTGATGAGCCCAGTGCAGGCGAAAGAGAATAGCCAACAGAACCGAAGCTATGAGCTAGTGCAACTGCTGCTTGCTGGTGTCTATCTGGGAGCACTGCCAATACCAAAAATTGGATTGTCCCTCCCTGTTTCATGTCAGGCTTAGCCCAAAATAAATTCCACAACAGACTGAAAAAATCATTCACTCTACTGTATGCTTTTCAGTATGATAGATCAGAATTCAACTAAATACTTGACCGTTTGTCTGGCTACTATTGACTCGCCAGCTCTACTAGTAGGTGGCGGTAGAGGTTTTCTGCTGACTACAGTACTACTAGTACAGTTTTTATCGAATCAGGGAGGACAACGAGATGGCAGGCTCAACATTGCCACACTAACTTTGCTCGGGCATGAATTGTGCTGTGTACATGGTGGCTTCAAGCTACTGTAGGACCTGGGAGCTTGTCGACTGCAATAGCTTTCAACATGACATACGCTGCTAGCTAGTGCCACACAGGTAGATACGCAGCTTGGAATCGGTATCATACGTCTACAACATGCGATAAAACCGCAGACTCCATGGCTCGTTTATATATTTTATGCTACTAAAAGAGGTGCTGGAGATTGGCAGTTTACTCTCCTTCCGCCACTGCTCCCTTCTCACTGACATAGATACCATCCAAAAACTTACGTAAATCCTTGTGGCGGATGTTGGTTGCTTGTTGGATCCTGGCAGCGGTAAGACTGACCTTGGCAATATCAATTCCGGAGAGTTCGATTTGATCCTTGACAGTGGATGTTCGGGTGTATTCGACTCCTGGCAACAACTCGATCTTTCGGACACGACGTTCTCCCAAGAAATTACGGATTTCTACAACGTTTCCGACGGTGGTAACATTGATGGGGAAATGCGAATACACGAAACGCATCTTGTAGCAGAATCCGCGTTGGACACCGACGAACATGTTCTCAATGTGCGAGCACACAGTTCGGACACAGGCCAACTGTTTACGAGTGGAAAACCACAAGTCCAACTTGACGACCTTGTAAGTCTCTTCTGTCTCCGGATCAGGTTCACTGTCGGTGATCATCAAGTCCATGTTAATGTGCTTGAAGTCTCGCTCTAGTGTTCCCTTCTTTCCCGTCACCTTGACGCTGCGAGATTTGATGGTGATATCCACTGTGATTCATAGTCAACGCAACAACAACAGGAGCAAGAGGACGAGTGAGAAACTACATCATTTTCACTAAGAGGGCGGGCGCTAGTAGCGGGGATGGCTCTACTAAGGGATGTACTACTGCTTCACTTACCGCCATCAGGGATCTTGATACTACGAGTTGCGAGAAGGGTCTTCATGGTCGTTAGTTAGCTTTTGATCGGGCTATCCAATAACCAGCTACTGTACAGTACGCAGTGGCGTTGCTTTTGCTGTTGTTGCTTGGTCGAGTGCATGTGCCGCAGCTAGCTGCAGGCGGTTCATCGCGGTGGAGAAAAAACCAATTACCACCTTACTAAATTTGAAGCTGTATGTCTGTTTGTCAGGTAATTTGGTGCCCGATCAAGTAAGTGGCTGTGCGAAGGAAAGCTGTAAAACAAAGTCGCACAACTGATCTTATATATGATCGCACAACTGATCTTTAAAAGTCGAACCAAAACCACGACGGTTAGGAAGACTACAGTAAATGTTCTACTACTAGCTAGCTAGGACTACTCGTCTAGAAGCTAGCTAGACTAGCAAACTAGCAAGTGTATAACTGTATCAAGCACGTCGGCTTCAGAGCAAGGCTTTTCCCTAGAGGAGACTAAATACCACAGTGGGAAAACAATAAAGAGATGATTTTTTTTTTCTCGTGTTAAAATGCTACCTCATATGAATGTGCTTCCTAACTTGTCTACCTCTTGGCGAGGAGCAAGTGCTTCATCACACTTCACTTGATCAGGATTGTTTGTATACGTTGCGTGTTACTACGGCCAAAGCATGCCTGCATGCTGATTTATTAGTCATCATAAAATTCGAGAAATTGAATGAGACGATCCTGCATATCCTCCGTTTTCCGTCCAATTTCAATCTTGTGAGAATTACTCGAGATGAGCCACTGCTTCAAGTGACAATTGCCTTCCATATCCATGCGCGCCCTAAAATCCGGGCGCAAATGAAATCCGCCGTGGGAAAAGACTCGCATCATGCCCAAACATTCCCGACTCTGTAAGGTTCGAACGCGATGCTTGGTGGGCAATTGGAGAACCCTCCGAAGTTTGGAAATAGTGACTCCATTCATGAACCGTATCAACGTCTCTTTTGCCGCGTTGTCCTTTTCGGCAATCGCCGCCAAACGAAGCAGCTCTTTCTTCCTACCATCCTTAGTACTACTATCCTTGGAGTTGTAGTTTGAAGCAGCTGTTCTTCCAGTATTGGTTTTTTTCGTGCTGGCAGAGTCATCGTTTACCATTTGACTACGACCAGTAGGTGCTTGGTTCTTGGACGACTGCTGCGTCGATCCTGTCGAACTGCCAACGATGTCTGCGACAAGAGTGGAGGAGGGCAACGGGATTCCTCCGTTGCAAGTAGTAGTAGTAGTAGGAGGAGGAGGAGGAGGAGAAAGCTTTTGCCA
>ENA-ORBV01015529-ORBV01015529.1-microbial-mat-metagenome-genome-assembly--contig:-NODE-15529-length-11181-cov-4.916697_pt1 | contig 11181 bp, 7 predicted proteins | sample MGYA00237777_ERZ505514 | MGnify/ENA primary metagenome ERZ505514 (study PRJEB26160, sample SAMN06269048) | microbial mat metagenome | isolation source: Oligotrophic lake microbial mat | place...
TTTCAAGCAGAAGACGGCATACGAGATTCGCCTTAGTCTCGTGGGCTCGGAGATGTGTATAAGAGACAGACCCGGAATACATCAAAGAGTTTGAACGCAATATCGGGAACAAGGACAAGCTCACGGCCCTCCTCGATAAAGCCATTAAAGAAACGCGTGAAAAATTGGGCGACAGCCAGCGGAAGTTGGGCGCGCTTCTGGTGACCGGAAGTTTCATGGAGAGTCTGTACATCGCCACCGGGCTTGTCAAGAGCTACCCGAAAGATGCTTTCAATAATCCCAAACAACGCATGAGCGTGTTGACCGACCTCATCAATACGGTGCTGAAGCAACGTGCCTCCGTCAGCGATGTTACCAACATGCTCGGAGAAGTGGAACAAACCGAGTTGATCAAATTACTGGTTGCGGACCTCAAGGAATTGGAAAAAAGCTACGCTGCAGTAGCTTCCGAAGAACAGAAAAAGAGCAACGATCCTTCCAGAACCTACAATGATCAAACCCTCGCCCGCATTACACCCCTGGTGGAGAAAATACGAGCCAACATTGTAAAGTAAGAAGTTAGGACAAAAGAAAAGGGATTGGGAATAACCAATCCCTTTTTTATTTTAGGTCTTTAGCCATCTGGTAATAAGCCGGAAAACCCTTTGCAATTATGAGTGAACCCGTTCTGAAAGCCATCCTCAGGCTTTTCGCAATTGTCGCCAAGGAAGACGAGGTCACCCAGCAGGAACGGGACTATGTGCTGGCCTTTCTCCACGACCACCTCGGACGCAAATCGGTCATGGAGAAAATGGCCTACTTTGACGATTATGCAAGGGAGTTGTCCCCCGACCAGGAGTCCAACGTCAAGGCGCTTTGCCATGAAATAAACCAGGAGGTCACCCAGAAGCAAAAGGCAGTGATCCTGCTGGAACTGCTGAGCGTCGTCCTTGCTGACGGGATCATCTCCGACAAGGAGCGTGAATACGTGCAACAGATTGGGTCTTCCCTGAATGTGAGCCGTTCGGAGATTGAACTCATGACGCACTACATCCTGGGCAATCACCGGAACGCGTTTGATTCCGACAGCATCCTCACCATCGATTCCATCCTCGAGAAGCCGGCACACTGCAAACACATCTATCGCGAAAAACTAAATGGAATCATCGCCATTCTGCACCTGGTCACAGGCGATCTCTATTTCTTCAAGTACATCGGCCAGGAAGATGTTTACCTGAACGGCATTCCTCAAAAGTCTAGTAATATAAGCCCGCTGGCGCGCGGCAGCAGCATCCGGTGGGAAGGCACCAACATCCGCTGGGAGGGTGCCGATCCCGTTTACTTTGGAGAGATCCTCGGGAAATTCAAGAAGAAGACCACGGAGGCAAGGACGACCTTTGAAGCAAAAAATATATCCTTCCATTTTAAGAATGGAAAGATCGGGTTGCGGAACATCTCCCTCTCCGAAGAATCCGGAAACCTCATTGCCCTTATGGGCGCCAGTGGATCCGGGAAGTCAACGCTCCTGCAAGTGCTCAATGGGTCAGAGAAACCATCCGATGGCCAGGTCCTGATCAACTCGATAGATATTCATAGGAATCCCGACAAGGTCGAGGGAGTTTTCGGCTTTGTGCCGCAGGATGACTTGCTCATGGAGGACCTTACAGTCTACCAAAACCTTTACTTCGCTGCCAAACTCTGCTTTGATCATCTTCGGGAAAGCCAGATCAACGACCTCGTTATCAAGACCCTCTCCGACCTCGGACTCGATGAACTTGTCGTGACGGAGGCGGGCGAGCACCGGCTCGCCACTGACATGGCAGCTTGGGAAGCGACGCTCGGCGTTCCCGTCGAAATCCGCGAGGACACGCGCTTCATCTGCTCGCACGCGGCGTTCCGCACCTGGGCGCAAGATCGCAAGCAACTGCGGATGGAATATTTCTATCGTCAGATGCGCTCAGACACCGGGCTCTTGATGGATGGCGATAAGCCCGCAGGCGGACGTTGGAACTTCGATGCGGAGAATCGCAAACCTGTCAAAGCTGATCTTTTTATGCCGCGTCCGCCGTGTTTTGCGCCCGATGCCGAAACGCAAAGCGTGCTGAATCTCGTGGAAGAGCACTTCGCGGATCATTTCGGCGACCTGACGCCGTTCTGGTTCGGGGTGACGCACGATGCAGCCGAGCGCGCGTTGGAGCATTTTCTAAGCGAAGCGCTGCCGCACTTCGGTGACCATCAAGACGCGATGCTGACGGGCGAGCCGTTTCTCTATCACTCGATCATCTCGATGTATCTTAATGTCGGCTTGCTCGATGCGCGCGATATCTGCGCGCGGGCGGAGCAAGAGTATCGCAGCGGGCGCGCGCCGTTGAATGCGGTCGAGGGGTTCATCCGCCAAATCCTCGGTTGGCGCGAATATGTGCGCGGGATTTATTGGCGCGAGGGGCCCGATTACATGCGCCGCAACGCGCTCGGCGCGACGCGCAATCTGCCTTGGTTCTACTGGTCAGCTGAAACCGATATGGCGTGCATGGCCGCAGCCCTCGTGGGGCTGGTCGGCGTGGTTGGTGCCCAGACGCCGCAGTGGTGGGTGAAGCCCGGGGTTGGAGAGACGAACCGCTCGACGCTGACGACGAGGGATGCCTCGGGACGGATCGCGGGGACGGCATCCACCAGCGGGTTGAGCGGACAGCAGTCCGTGACCTACCGGGATGCCTCGGGGCGGATTGAGGGAACCGCCGCAACCCGGTTCAGCGGCAACTCGGCAAGCACCACCTATCGCGATCCCAGCGGGAAGATCGATGGCACGACGTCCTCAACCCGGTTGGGTACGGGAACCCGGGAGACGTATAGGGATGGCAGCGACCGCATCCAGGGCACGGCATCCACCAGCCGGTCGGGCAGTTCCGAGACCACGACATTCCGGGACGCCAGCGGCCGGATCACCGGCACGGCGACCACGGGATCATCGGGATCGACGACGTATCGGGATGCGAGCGGGAGGATTGTGGGGACGGCGAGGTAGGCGAGATCTCGCGGTGGCCACCGTTATCCTCGAGAGTCGCTTCTGCATTCTCAGAACCTGAGGATTGATCGCCATCACTGGGCAAGGCTGAGATGCATGCAAATACCACGCCGCTTGAAACCAACCGCACCCAGTCGAAACTCAAAACCGATTGCGCTGATCTTGCTCCTGGCGGCCTTGGCAGGGGCGATTCTGCTGTACGTTTGGGACTCTGGAACCCCCGACGGGAAGCTGGGTCCGTCGCCTTCGGATCCAGGAGCGAGTCCCGCAGATGACCGGGAAGTGGTGATTGATGATCCTGGGCTGCGGTCGGTGGAGCAAGTCATCGACTATCTCGTAGTTGCATCCGATGGCCTCAGCGCGAAGGTCTGGATCAATGGTCACTCCTGGAGTTTCCACGAACCGTTTCATTTCGGTGCTTTTGTGGATCCCGAAGCCAATTCCACGATCACCGAGCGTTTCACGGCTACCGCTGAGCAGGGAACCCTGCGCCAGTGGCTTCGCAATCACAAAGATGCATGAATCTTCATTCTGCCGGGTCGCCAAACGTCGTTGGACCAACTCTGGGTGGTTCTCGACGGATGCGAGCGATTCGCTATTCCCTACTTTCTTGAGAGGGTCGACACGTCCTCGGATTTCCTGGTGCTGAAGGCAGTCCGCCGGGTTCCTCGGCAGAGGGGGCCGGCAGAGGGGACGATGGTTCAACCGGTCCCTACGCCACCGAATCCAATCGGCTCAGCAGAGAGCCCGAGTCCAGGCTCAATCCGCTGAATGGCGGACACCGCCAGCCTCCTGGCACTTTGCAGCCGCTCGTGGCGGTCAAACCGGATTTCGATGATTCGGATGTCGTTCACGGTGGTTCCATTCATGGGGTTCGGCGGTTCGACCGGGCGGAACTCTCGCCCCGCCCGGCCTTTCCCCTCGAAGGCTCAGTAGCCCTCGAACTGTCGGCTCCCGATCTCTTGGCCCTGGGCGTCGAACGCCTTGAACACGCAGAAGTCGGGTCCGGGATCACCGAACGCGTTCCGGGGGCAAGTGATTCGGAGAGATCGATGATTTCAGACCCATTCCTTGGAGGACAATTCCTCAGTCCGTTAGGGTGTCAATCTCCATCGGAGGCACCACATCTCCATCGGAGGCACTCGGGCTCGATGGTGCTGCGGCAGAGGTGTCGGCAAGGGACGCGAAGCTCACTTTCTGCGCCTGAGCAACACTGTGTTCCCGGCGGAGATGTCCGTAGGTTTTCATGGCCAACGCTCCACCGTCTTTGTGTCCGAGCCACCGGGAAACCGTTGGAATATCCACCCCGCTCTCGATGCAGACTGTGGCGAAGAAGTGTCGGAGATCATGGTGGGTGATTCTGACCATGCCGATCTTTTTTGCCGCCCGGGTCATCGACTTCTCACAGTCGCGAACTCTGAAAACATGTTCGACCCCGGTCTCCCCGGCGCGGTCCTTGTGCATGCGCTCGAAGAGCTGCCGAGCCTCGGGGATCATTGGCACGCGTCGGATCTCCCAGTTCTTGGTGCCCTCGGCGGCATCGCCGCGCACCGTGATCTCCCCAGTGACGAAATCGATGTCACGCCATTCCAACGCTGCAGCCTCCCCGAGGCGACAGCCGCTGTAGGCCAGGCCTTGCGCCAAATCGGCACAGTTTCGTGAATCCCGTCCGCCGCCGGCGGACATCTCGGCGATGAAGGCTGTGAACTGGTCGCGCGTCGGCAGTTCTAGGCGCTTGGCTCTGACACGCATGCGCTTCAGGTTGGCGGCGGGATTGGAGAGAATTATGCCGTGTTCGATGCCCATCTCAAGGGTGTGCCGGAGGGTTGTGAGCGCACCGTTGTAGCGGGTGGCGCAGATGCTCTTGGAGTATCGGCCAGCCCATTCTTGGCAGGCACTGGGGGTGACCTTGCGAAGCTCGGTCTCAAGCAGACCCGGCCAGCTCTTCTCAAGGGCGATAAACGTTTGATCCCAATATGTGCGTGTGCGCCGCTTGATGGCCACGTTTGCCGCGATGTTCGCCTTCTTCAACTCGACCGCCTCGCCGAACGTCATGTTCGCATTGGCGGTATCGACGGGAGCCTTCAACACCCGCTTTAGTTCCTTCTTGTGTTCGGCGAGCCGGGTCTCGGCGATGGAAAAGTGCGAGGTCTTGAGCGCTTTCCAAACCTCCTTGCCGTTGATCCAGAAACGCCCGTAGTATTTGCCTCCTTTATGGCGAACCAAGTTCTGGATCCTCGTCCTTTTCCACGTTGGCTCTTTGGTGGGCTGCTGCATTTCGGCACCGGAGAAAGAGACCGTGAAAAAGCAAGTCGGAACTGGCTAAATTGCCCTGTGTAAACCTGACGTCCCTGTAGTTCAACGGATAGAACGGAGGTTTCCTAAACCTCTGATCCGGGTTCGATTCCCGGCGGGGACATGAAGTGGGTGGAAGCGCGGGCCTGGGGGATGGCAGCTCTCTCCGGCACTTCGTGCGGGTTGCCTAAGGGAGGCGCTCCCGACCTAACTGGCGTCGGGGTTGGCCGCGACTTGGTCGTCCGCTGCGAGGCCGACTCCGCCGGATTCGTCGAGACGTCCACCCCTCAAACCGCTGTGGGGTGTGCGAGATGCGCGCTAAAGCCGGTGGGAACCGGCGACGGATCAGCTCCGCGAATAGCGGGCATTGCCGCGGGTGCCTTGCATCTTAAAGCGGGTGCTGTCTTTCAAGGCGGACCGGATGGCGCTGGCAGGGATTCCAGGAAGCGCGGCGGTGATGTCGCTAAGCGCGAGGGAGCGCTTGCCGAGGGCGTCGGCAACCTGGTCGGGCAGGGCGGATTTCTGGCCGGCACTCAGGCGGGTCCGCTTCAACTCGGACTTCTCACCCGTCAGCGTTTTGCCGGTGAGGAGGGAGTATTGATCGGACAGATCGGCGAGCGTCCGTTTGGCCTCTGCAATCTTGGCGACCAACTCGCTGATTGCCTCCTGCTTGATGGCGGCGATTTGAGCGAGATGCTTGGATTCAAGTTCCTGGATGCGTTCGAGAGCGGAAGTAGTCATGGGTTGGTGGAAGTTGCCGAGTTTCATTGATATGGCAATAGAATATTTTGGGAATGTTTGTGAACGGATATTGATTACGCCCGGGCTAATGACACGGATGCATGCTTCCGAGGCAAGGCAACCGGCTTCTTCCACGGCAGGGCCACGAAGGCGGTGGGAGCGGAAATCCCAAAGGTTCCGTCTTCGCTCGATGCGGCATCGAACCCCGGCCGGTGTGAGGCGGGGGTCACCTGCTTCGGAAGTCTCTTCCACTTCCGCGACAAGAGGGCTGCGCGGCCGTTCGTCCGCCGCCAAGCGCCAACCGGGGACTACGCCGCGAGCGAATTCAGGGGCCCGGCGTGGACGGCGGCATCCACCGCCTCCCAGATGCCCGTGCGTCGCCCGTGCGTCCACTCCCGTCCCTGCGTGTCCGGGTCCAGTTTCGCGGCGATTCGGGCGACCGTTGCCTCCCACTCCCCTCGATCCTCGTTGCCGAGCACCATACCGAGGTGCTCGCGTCCGGCCTCGGCGGCGCCGAGCAGGCGTGCGGCATCGGCCGGGTTGCCTTCGAGGAGCCGGACCTCGGCGAACAAGTGGAGTTGGAATGGCAACGACCAGCGATTGCCGAGTTTGCGCGCGATGGATGCCCATTCCTCCAGGGCGCCCCGGGCGGCGGGGGCATCGGCATCGGCGATGCAGGCCCGGGCGATTCCCCAGAGCAGGTAGCCCGAGACCCATTCATCCCCGGTGACGCGGTAGATGGCGAGGCTCTCTTCCCGCAGGCGCCGGGAGCGGGCGACATCCCCCCGGAGCAGCGCGTAGCGGGCCAGGCCGCTGAGCCCCACGGCGATGAGCCGGACATCGCGGAGTTCGCGGCCCGATTCCATCGTCCGCTGGAAGGTGGCCTCGACATCGTCGATCCGGCCCGCATCACACGCGACGAACGCCAGCATGGCTTCTTCCCGGATCGCATCCCGGGTCTGCCCAAGCTGACGCAACAGCTCGACCGCTGCGCCGTAGCGACGTGCGGCCTCGACCAGATCTTCACCGCCCCAAGCCATGCGTCCCGCCCCGGCGAGCGCTTCGGCCCGGGCGGGCGTGGGCGCCTCGGCACCCGGTGCATCGAGAAGCGTATCGTAAAGGTCCCTCGCTTCGACGAAGCTCCCGCGGATTTCCAGGTAACGGGCCAGGGCGCCCGCGATGCGCAGGCCTTTCTGCACCCGGTCGGGCGAACGGGTCGCCCATTTGATGGCTCGCCGGAAGTTGAGTCGGTCCGCATCGATCCGATCCAACCATGCGGGGGCGTCGACGCCTTCGAGCGCCGGCCGCGCCGCCTCTGCGAATTGCAGGAAATAATCGAGATGCAGGTCGCGCAGGGCGGGTTCCTCTCCGGCAGCGGCGAGGCGTTCGGCTGCGTAATGCCAGACCGATTCGATGAGCGTGTAGCGGACGGCATCGGCGGCATCGGTTTCGACCGTGATCAGGGATTTGTCGGCAAGGGATTGGAGGAGATCGAGGACGGAGTCCGGCTCGATTCCATTTCCGACGCAGACCGACTCGAGGGCTTCGAGCGAACGACCGCCCGCGAACACGGCGAGCCTGCGAAACAGGATGCGTTCGGGCTCGCCCAGCAGGTCGTGGCTCCAATCGATCAGCATGCGCAGGGTTTGCTGGTGCGGCAGCCCCGAGCGGCTTCCGCCTGCGAGCAGCTTGAACCGGTCGCCGAGTCGATCCGCGATCTGTTGTGGCGTGAGCACCCGGACGCGGGCGGCGGCGAGTTCGAGGGCGAGGGGGATTCCGTCGAGGCGCCAGCAGATCCGTGCGATGGCCTCGGCATTTGCGGCCGTGACCGTGAACCCGGGCTTCACGGCGGCCGCCCGCTCGGCGAAAAGCCGGACCGATTCGAACCGGGCGATGGCGAGCGGCCCGTCGCGCATGGAATCACCCCGGGGATCGGGTGCGGCGAGGGGAGGGACCGGCCAGGCTTGCTCGCCCGCAATGCCCAGCGAATGACGGCTGGTGGCGAGGATCTTCATCGTACTGCAACACCGCAGCATTTCAGAGACCAGCGCGGCACACCCCTCGAGCAGATGTTCGCAATTGTCCAGGATGAGGAGGACCCGGCGTCCGCACAGAAATCGCATCAGGGCCGCGCGCGGCGATTCACCCGACTCCTCGCGCAGGCCGGCCGCGACCGCGATGGCTTCGGCGATGCGGTCGGGGTCGGAGAGCGTGGCAAGTTCCGCCAGCCACACGCCGTCGGGAAAATCGCCGAGCATCTCCTCCGCCGCCTGGATGGCCAGTCGGGTTTTGCCGGTGCCGCCCGTGCCCATCAGGGTCAGCAGGCGTCCCTCCGAGAGGCGACGTTTCACCTCAGCCCGCTCGCGCTCGCGTCCGATGAATGAGTTGAGCGGCACCGGGAGATTGTTGGGCGTGGCTTCGAGGGTGCGCAGCGGCGGGAACTCCGAGGGCAACGCGTCCATGGCCAGTTGGAACAGGTGTTCCGGGCGGGAAAGATCGCGCAACCGGCGCTCTCCCAGGTCGCGAAGATCGACGCCGGGAGGGGTTTCATCGCCGAGCAGTTCGCGGGCCGGGAGGGATAGGAGCACCTGCCCGCCATGGGCGGCCCCGAGGATCCGTGCGACGCGATTCAGGCTTGTCCCGAAGTAGTCGTTGTCCCTCGCCTCGGCGGCTCCGGCATGGATCGCCATCCGCACCTTGAGCGGGCCGGCTTCATTCCAGGCCTCGGTGTGCAGGGTCGCTTGGGCGATGGCGGCCGCGGAGACCGCCTCGGCGGCCCCATGGAACGCGATGCAAAAGGCGTCCCCGATGGTTTTGAAGACATGGCCGTTGTGTGCGTCTGAGGCAGCCCGGAGGATCGCGTCGTGCCGCCGCAGGGCCTCCCCCATCGACCGCGGATGCCGCTCCCAGAGGCGTGTGCTCCCCTCGATGTCGGAGAACAAAAAAATGATGGTTCCGGTCGGTGGAGGCATGCCCCGCGAAGGTAGGCAGGGTTCCGGCCAACTCAAAACAGAAACGCATCAGGAGTCGGGTCGGTCGGCGGATCGAGTCGCTCCGCGCGCGATGGGGGGAGGCCTCCATAAGGTCCGAGTCGCTTCGATGGCCTCTGGACGCCGACGGCAAGGCGCGATAAAGTGGAGCGTATGCGGCAATGGATTGTGCTGATTGTGTTCGTGCTGATCACGGTGGGCTACGCCTGGCAGACCGGTTTGATGAAGCGGCTCATGCCGGCACCTCCGCCCGTTGTGGTGGTGCCTCCCCTTGTGGACCCGGCGACCGTCGCGACGATCAAGGCGTTTCTAGCCAAGAGCACCCTGAGCGCCACGCTGGCAGGTCCGCCCGACATTGCGGTGATCAATGCGAAGCAGACAGTCAGCGGTGGCCGGCTGCTCGCAGCGCCTGGGATCGAGCTTGAAGTGAGGGAGGTGGGCGATGGGTTCGTGGTGTTCGGCTACAAGGATCAGACATTCCGGATCGAGCGGGCCACGGCTCCGGGGACCGCGCCAGCCCGCTGACCTGCATTTCTCAGCTCCGGTGAGAAATCCGGGTGAACCGCCCCAAGCCGAATCCGAGGAGGCAAACCACGTTCCCGCTCAGTGGATCAGCGGTCCGAGCACCAGCGCCACCACCGAGATCAGCTTGAGCAGGATGTTGAGGGAAGGTCCGGCGGTGTCCTTGAAGGGATCGCCGACCGTGTCGCCCACGACCGCTGCTTTGTGCGGGTCGGAGCCTTTGTAATACATCTTGCCCTGGATTTCGATGCCTTCCTCGAACATCTTCTTGGCGTTGTCCCACGCTCCGCCGGAGTTGGCCTGGAAGATGGCCAGCAACACGCCGGAGACGGTGACTCCCGCGAGGAGTCCGCCCAGCGCCTCACTGCCTGATCCGGTGAAGAATTTGAACCCGAACCCGACGACCACGGGGGCGAGCACCGCCAATAATCCAGGCAGCACCATCTCGCGGATGGCGGCTTTCGTGGAGATGTCGACGCAGGTGCCGTATTCCGCCTTGCCGTGGGCATCCTCGTAAACCGCCTGATCGGCGGCGCTCCACTCGGCGTGGTCCCTGCCTTCGTTACGACGCATCACTTCCAGCGCGTCCTTGAGTTCCCGAATGTCGGAGAACTGGCGGCGCACTTCCTGGATCATCGCCATGGCGGCACGTCCGACCGCGCCGAGCGCGAGGGACGAGAACAGGAACGGGAGCATGGCGCCGACGAAGAGCATGGACATGACCGCGGCCTTGGAGATGTCGATGGACTTGAGGCCGGTCACCGACATGAACGCGCTGAACAACGCCAGCGCCGTGAGCGCGGCCGAGGCGATGGCAAACCCCTTGCCAATGGCCGCGGTGGTGTTGCCGACCGCGTCGAGCTTGTCGGTCCGGGCGCGCACTTCCTTGGGCAGACGCGACATCTCGGCGATTCCACCCGCGTTGTCGGAGATCGGTCCGTAGGCGTCCACGGCGAGTTGGATGCCGGTGTTGGCCAGCATGCCGACCGCGGCGATTGCGATGCCGTAGAGACCCGCCATCTCGTAGGCCGCGATGATTGCGGCGGCGAGGATGAGGATCGGGATGGCGGTCGAGCGCATCCCGACGCCGAGTCCGGCAATGATGTTGGTCGCGCTGCCGGTGAGCGACTGGCGTACGATGTCGAGCACCGGGGGCTTGCCGGTCCCGGTGTAGTATTCGGTCACCAGCCCGATGGCGACGCCGGCAACCAGCCCCGCGATGGTCGCCCAAAAGACGCCCATCGCAGTATACGTGTGTCCATCCACCACCCATTCCCTGGGCAGCAGACCCGTGATCAGAAACCAGCTTGCCACCAGCAACAGCGCGGCCGCCACGAACTGACCCAGATTGAGCGCCGTCTGCGGGTTGCCCCCCTCGCGGACCCGCACGAAGAAGGTGCCGATGATCGACATCACAATTCCCGCGGCCGCCAGCAACAGTGGGAGCAGCACGGCGGTCAGCCCGCCGAATGGCATTGCCTGAAACTCGGGCAGCATCACCATCGCGGCGCCAATCACCATGGTGCCGACGATGGATCCGACATACGACTCGAACAGATCCTGTCTCTTATACACATCTGACGCTGCCGACGAATAGAGAGGTGTAGATCTCGGTGGTCGCCGTATCAT
>ENA-ORBV01015530-ORBV01015530.1-microbial-mat-metagenome-genome-assembly--contig:-NODE-15530-length-11180-cov-6.019274_pt1 | contig 11180 bp, 9 predicted proteins | sample MGYA00237777_ERZ505514 | MGnify/ENA primary metagenome ERZ505514 (study PRJEB26160, sample SAMN06269048) | microbial mat metagenome | isolation source: Oligotrophic lake microbial mat | place...
TGATGATGCTAATGATGCCAGCATGACTTGTCATTAGTTGCCAATGATAAGGCTAGGGATTACCGTTACCAAACACTGTACGTTGAGCTTTGTCCTGAGTCCTGATCCCGACCGTTTTCACGGAATGTTCTAAATAATGTTACTGTAACAAGCTCAGACTGTCATTGTACGGGACTATGCGTTTGTGTAGTCTGGAGCATTGGTACTTATTGTTGTACTCCGAGTAGAGCACTGACGTAAGAGGACCAGGAACGTTCTTGTCCGCTCAATGTCATGGTTCTTATTTACGGCAGTGAGTTTACTCAGCTTACATTGTTGGTGGATTTCATTCACAGTCATTTTGGAAGGTGGGACCAAACCCAAAGCACTGATGGGGGAGCAATGGCAACACACTTTCCGCCCCTATGAAATGCAGACTACGTTGAGCAAATTGTAAAGCAAGCCAAGAGGGACATTCCATGTGGGCTCAACTCTCTTGCTCTGTTGATTCATCCCCATTCTTCACAGCTGCATGCATCACAAGTGATGACGGGGTCAGCATCAGTGTTCACAAGTCAACACCCCCTCCGATGCACTGTTCTGAGTGCACTTGAATGGTCAACCACAAGTTGCTATGGAGTGGAAAAGACAGCACTGGAACAGTGCAATTGTTGGGACTGTGAAGCTGCTTGTGAACTGAAAATTCATTTGCATGTGTCATTTTTCCCAAAAACTTGGTGCACAGACATTGATGAGAATGTCATCACTCAATTGAAGCAAATCTAACTTCAATGGCTCTTGTGTTGTCAACATATCCAAGGATTTGTCAAATGATGTGCACATCAAAAGGAAGAAAAAAAGGACAAAAGATGAAGAAGTGGACTTTGAGAATGCATGATTTTCAAAATTGTTAGGCTCATTGCGTGTCATTGGTCAAACACATGCTAATTTGATGTCGAACAATTACAAAAGGCGCTTTCCAAGGACAAGCAAGCATAGCTGACAATGGGAATTTTTGCACTGCAACCCAAATGACATTCAATCTTGAGATCATGCAAAAAGTTGTCAGTTGTGGTGCACTTGTCGACAAATCAGATGACACTCACAATTGACATTGGCCCCTGTCTAAGCCAGTTTCCCTTTTATGCTCTTACAACAATGCCCATCTAAGCTAGACTGGGTCAAGAGGCTGTAGTTGATACACAAACAAAATGTCAAAAGCAGAATGACCATCACAGCATGTGCCATCCATTGGTTCCTGTTGTGTGTTGTTGTCTGTCCTTCTACCAGGAAGATTCAGTCATGACAAATTCAATCACCAACAACGTTGCTCCTGTATGGTCGACCAACCATGCAGCGTTCCAACCATGGCCATGCAGATGATATTGTTGCTTTGATCTCGATCTCCATCAAACAACCAAGTGATCTCAACTATCGAGTAGCTAGCTAGCTCGACGTTCAACAGCTAGAGATAGCAGTGTCCAATCCTGAATATCTTAAAATCATCATAACAACGCAATAATAAACACGCTGACCTCTCGTGCAGTACCGCAGTTCCCCGTTCGCTTTCACGCAAGCGCAATAATAAATACAGTAATTCAAAATGAGTGACGACGAAGATCCAATTGGAAGTGGCGATGGATTTGATAATTCCGGTGGTGTCTTTGATGCCAACGACGACGAGCAGGGCGCCGAGTCGGGTGCTGCATCGGGAGCCGATGGCGCCGATGATGACAATGATATGCAAGACGACGAAGATGCATTAGACGTGACAGGGGAACGAGAAGATGGAGTCGTCGGCGCCGTGGGTGGTGACGTTGTAGCGGTTGGCGGAGGCGATGACTCGGGGCCTGCAACGGCTCCTTCGGAACGGATTACCACGAGGTATTTGACCAAGTATGAACGAGCCCGTGTGCTGGGAACTCGAGCCTTGCAAATCAGTATGAATGCACCTGTGATGGTCGATCTAGACGGAGAAACGGATCCCTTGAGAATTGCAGAAAAGGAGCTGCGAGAACGGAAAATTCCAATCAGCATTCGACGATATTTACCTGATGGCAGTCACGAAGATTGGAGTATTGATGAATTGATTGTGGACTAGTAGTATCATGAAGTCATGAAGTATTGTGGCCTGGTGAATTCGAAATTCTACAATCATCACAACTGCTGCGAGACAATTCAAAGATGTGTAGCTGAAACCAAAGCTGTAAAGGTTTACCAATCTCGAAGAAAGGTTATTGGAGGAGTTATTATTTTTCAAATCCTAAAAATCAGATTTGCTACAGGGCATAAATGGAAAGGATAAACTGTGATGATATGTTTAAAAAACTTGGAAGTGTTGCTGGAGAAATAAAAGCTTCTTGATATGTTAGTCGTCAACGAAAAGGACTGAAAAAATTCAGTAAGAGTTTCTGAGGTTTGACTTCCCTTCAAAAATCAAAAAATTGTTCTTTTGTGCGCCAGCACCGTCGTGGCCGACTGTTGCTGGCTATTTCGAGTCAGCACCAGTTAATAACCAGCAGAAAGAGTCCAAACGCCATTTATTATAGTACTCGAGCTCCGTGGCACATTTAGCATATTGCTAACTGATCTCACTGGCTGTTACTGGCGTTCAATGTCATTGACAGCGACCCTAGCTTACCGCACGGGTCAACAACAATGGAATATCTTGTCAATGTAGGACATGATATCCGTTCCAAGAGTAACTCAGAAGGTTACCACACTAGCTAGATCAAGCGCTGATACAGCATTGGACAGAAATGCTGTAACATTCATCCCGTGATATGTTTGGGGTATGAGCTTCATCAAAGAGAGAACAATCTGCATGTTTGTTGCCATTCAGTGGTAGGTCCCATTGTTGCCATTTAGTAGTACTCAAGTTTATTTGTATACCCAAGGATGGAACGCACAGTTGCCAATCAACAAGAAGCCTATTTTTTTGGTGTGCTGAAGGTTGTAGCATCAATCAATTGAAAGGAAAAGCGGGCATTGAACTGATCTGCTTTTGTGGTTGAAGATATCAGATGTTTCTATTGATATTTTAATATGTTTACTTGCTTTAAATTAGATTTCAGCTGACCAGTGTAGATTGATCCTAGCGATGGAAAGTGAACCCAACAGCCCCACGTAGTGCCACTAGCAAGTGCCTGCATGTAGTAAGTGCTCTGGCACCACTATGTCGTAGCTACTACAGCACCGCCACATTTGATTGTGCCCGTTGTCGCGGTACCAGCCACACACAGGTAGCTTCTACTTTTGTAGCTTTTAGCTGAGCTAGCTATCAAGCCACTGTAGCTGGACTGGACAAACAAAGTAACTACTAAGTTTACTCCCTCATATCTACATCTGGCTACTGTGCTATCGATCAGTTGACTTACGCATAGCTATCTACTCGCATGAGATGGTGAACGATGTGAACTTTGCCTCATCTTAAACACAGAGCTTGGCCATACGACACTTTCATTGGCCCAGCTTTTATCGGCAGAATAGCAAGCTTGCAGCCTTTGCATTGCGTTCGCCAACATGGTAAAGAAAAGACCCACGAAAAGATTTACTTTTCATTGCACAGAAACACAGGCTCGTCAGCTGTAAAGAGAAAGACAACAAAAGCACAGGTGAGAACACCAACAGAGATGGCAGATGATCGAATGGAATACAATGAATGCTCTTACATCCTGGTATATTGCCCGTTCCAGCTGTGAACGTCTTTACTTTCAGCGTCAAGGTGTTGGTCCCCTGTTCAAACTTGGCTAGCATAGAATCATAGCCGGCAAACGCATACACGTACGCAGGCTGCCCAATGGTACAAACCACCTTGCCTTCAAATTTGACCGGGTGAATATACTTGGGGCAATTGAGCCACTCAATGACCTGATCTCCTGTCAGTTGCCAACGGTATGATCGAGCCGTTTTATTGACGGCAGTATCTTCAAAGCCCTTGAACAACTCCCGCGCTGCTTCCAGCGATGGGACCGATTCCGTCAGCTCTGTGGTCGGCCTTCCCTTCCAATGATGTGGCCTCTTTTTGATCAAAGAGGACATAGTTTCGGCGATTCTAGTTTTGGCTTGCGCGACATTGTACTGCGGGACGGCCTTGGCACGCGGCGGGGCTGGCAGGAACGGCAAAAGATTGCTTGCCTTCAAGGCAGAATTGGTGGGCAAGCCTGGTATTGGTACCCCGGTCGGTTCCAACGCGTCATCATCGTCGTCTCCATCACCGCCGTCGCCACCATTGACTTTTCCGGATCCACCACTGCCCGATTCTCGTTCGGAGACAACCGATCGAAGCAGGTTTACTAACTCTTCTTTGGAAAGAGACTCTAAATCTTGCGGAACTTGTGTTGTGGATACATTTCGACTGAAATGAAAGATAGAATAGGCAAAAGAAACATCAAATGAGGGATCGAGTTCTCTCTCAGTGCCATTAGAGGCCACCGGAAAAGCGATCAAAAAGGCATGTCATCACTTACGGCTTGGTGTACTGACGGACCCACTTCTTTCCCCAACTCAGACTCGCCGAGAACCTGGTGATCATTTTCCGTTCAGCTAAAAACGAAAAAAAAGTTCTTAGTATTGACATCCAGAAAGTTGATCCCATTCGCGAATCACTAGTGGAAGCTTGCGTACCTTCTGACAAAAATGGCTTCAATGACAGTAAGAGGGGTAGGCTGGGTGAGTTTTCGATGATTCACGCATATGTTCAAAATCATTCCAGAGTTTCTACATCTATGCAACCACACGGACGAACTGTACTGTACGGAATACGCAACTCTCACTCACATTTCGTGCATCCTGATCCAAGATTTGTTTTCGTATTTCATTGCCCTTGTGAGCAATCATGCGAGCCGTAATCGTGGGTTGATTGCCCCGGGTTGAATAATGTTCATCCATAAACTTGATGAGCGCTGCCGTGACATGCTTCAAATGATCGACGGGGTTGGCCTTCATGTTGCCCCGTCGTTGGACGGCTTGTTCAATTTTGTCCTTGTGTTTCATCCAATCCCGCAGTGTTTGTTCGGCCACGCCATAGTGCTTGGAAATATCGGTCAAGGTATAGCCTGGTTCTTCCAATTCACTCACGACTCTCATTTTGAAATCATTGGAATAGCGCGTCCGTGTAATGTTTGTTTTTGGTGGTTGCTGACGACGACTGACTTTCCCGTTACTCCCATCGAGATTGTTCTCGTCGTCGTCGTCGTCATCCTCATCATCATCCTCGGAATCCTTGTCGTTTCCCCGCCGTTTTTTGCGGGGTGGGAGTGGGGGAGGTAAATCCTCATCATCTTCCAAAGATCCATCGTCACCCTCATCATCATCTTCGTCGTCCTCGTCCTCCTCCTCGTCACGGCCATGATGATGATGAGCAATGATATCCCCAATCGTAGTAGTATGCTTTTGCTGTTGTTGTTGAGCTCGAACAAAATTCGCGGCCGCGGCATCCAAGGCATCCGTATGATCATGGATGTCATTATCGCCCACAACGCCAACGCCAACGCCACCAATCGTAGTATCCACTCCTCCTCCACCACCCATGCCACTGACTCCTCCCAAGGTTCCCAACAACCCCACGGGATCCATTGGAGGAACCGCGGCATTATTATTATTATTGTGAGTCAATTGAGACAATTGTGCTGCCTGTTGTTGGAGTTGTTGTTGATGAAGTTGGAGTTGTTGGTTGTATTGCTGTATATTGACATTGTTGTTGTTGTTGTTCAGCTCTTGCTGTTGTTGCTGGTGATTCTGCTGCTGGATATGTTGTTGCTGATTGTTGTTTTGTTGTTGTTGCTGTTGAATTTGTTGGTGCAACTGAGGATGAAGTTGTTGCAGCTGATTCAGGTGTTGAAATTGATTTTGAAATTGCTGCTGAGCATTATTGACATTATTATTGTTGTTATTATTCTGAGGTTGCTGCTGATGCTGCTGCTGGACTTGCTGGACTTGTTGTACCTGCTGCTGCTGTTGCTGCTGCTGCAAGAGCTACAATTTCGAGACAGAAGGACGTGATCGATTTTATAAAACATGAGTTTGCTTCACGCTTTGCTTCCCCATCACGATCTTCAAAACACATACAGTACAGTAGGACGTACCTGAAGCTGAGCGTTGATACTATTGTTGGCACTACAGCTGTAGGGACTGCAAGATAAATCACAAGTAGGTCCATCATTTGATTAGTAGGAATCCGCACACATATGATGCCATTGGTGAGGCCATCAAAATGAATCAATCAATCAAACAAGCAAACGTACCAATACAAGTTGCCATTGTCATCTCGATTTTGGGTGCATTCGAAGTGAAGTTGTGCTTGGCAGTTTTGACATTTGTTGCGAGGCAACAAATCCAAATGCGCATTGCGACAACCGGGAGCACTGCAAGGACCTTTGCTACTGTGATTGTCGCTGTTGTTGAGACCGCCAAGATTGATAGAACCACCGCCTCCTTGTTGCTGCTGAGCTTGTTGTTGTGGTGGTTGCTGCTGTGGTGGTGGTTGCTGCGGTTGTTGTTGTTGCTGCTGCTGCGTAGGTAGTCCAGGAGCACCCGGATAGAAAAAGCTGTAACTCATTTTTGTTCTGCTACTGTACGAGTGCTATTAGTAAGTAGTGCCCTTTCCTTTTAACTATTATTATTCTGTTCTTTTACAATTACTTACAGTTGAGTGGCGATTCAATAGAAGATGGGGTACTCGTACGAAGGCACAGTTTATTGTTTTGGTTGAATGTTGCCGTACACAGTTTGCCGTGGCTGCAGACTTGTCGAAAGCGAGGTCTCGGGTCAACAGAAAAACTGATTTTTTTACCAAGGTTTTACGGGGTGCGGTGGGCATAGGTACATACATCGAATCGTAGACGTGATGGCTGTTACGACGTACTCTGGAGTTGAGCACCGCTCGAAATGACCTGCCGGCGCGATTCCATAGATTTTTAATTTGATCAAATGTGCACTCCATGTTTTCCAATGACTGCTTCGAATCTTCGTGTCACAATTGGCCCTAGCCCTTTCGCTACCTTCACCATGAAACAACTGAGTAACCTACCATAATACATGTACTATCAAACCAAGGACACGCTAGACGGAAACGAAGACACTACTGTAGTACGGAATGGTTTCAGTGCTGAATGCAGTCAATGCAGGCTGCCATTTTGCGAGCAGCAACAGAAGGAGGGCAAGAAATTTTGGCGACGAGGCTGATGTAGAAGACGCAAAATATTTATAACACAACAGATTGATGGATTCTTTTAGCTTTCATGGATTCATTCTTTTTTTTTCAAATGCAAAGTCCTATGAATTGTTAATATCCAAAAATTCTATCATAAAAATATTACTTTGGAGGATTGGATCTACGCGCAAATGTGCTGCTTGGAAACAAATCACCAACAGCAGTGGATTGGTCGAAGAATTCTGCCTTTTCCTCTGGCGTGTAGAATTTGGCAAACGGGGCCTGAATGATCATGAAACAAAAAAGTGAGTCAGATTCAATTTAGATCCATTATTCCGTAATAACATCACAATAGTAAATTGAGTCATACCTGCTTGAAGGGAACAAAGCGTGCTCGCTCCTGATCCAAGATGTATTCGGCTTCTTTCGAGACGCGTTGCAATTTGTTGCCGTAGGCCATATCCGCCATGTTGCCCAAAAGGACACCACCAATCACAAAAGGAATCGCCGCCACGTGTGGAACGGGTTTGCCGGCCAGTTTGGCCATGGTCACGCCTCCCAAGGTCACGCCATAGAGACTGCCAAAGATTTGAAGCGTGTCCCGCGCCCTGGAAATGTTCAAGGCCATGTTGATTTCGCGCTGTTGCATCATCTTTTTGGCCACTTCCTCTTCCACTGTGGACTTGATCCTTTCCTGGAAAGACATTGTGGATGATTGTGGTTTGCTAGAGGAACCTCCCATCTTCTTTTTTTCGTTTCGAGTAGTTATTATTTGTAAAGAGCTGGACTTTGTTATGGGCAGATTGGTTTGTGTTGTTTTGTGTTCAAAAATTGTAGCGATTGCTCTGACAGTGGGTGGCATGGTAGTACTATAGTACACGCGATTTGAAGTCAGTCGTTGCGGGGGGGATACTAGTATCGAACATTGTTGAATCTTGTTATCCGGTGGGCATGTCGGAATGGTCGCTGGAGCGTTGTCGAAGTTCCAAGTTTGAGTCAAGGATAGGAAGCCCCAACCCTAAAAAAGCACAAATCTCTCATGTGTTTCTGCAGTGCTATTGTTTAAATTACAATTACCCCAAAAACAATGCTGATGGTGTTCCCCTCTGGTAGGTTTTCTATCAATAGAAAGTATCTAATCACTAAATACCCTGCCATGGTAGCAAGGAACAAAATCTAACCGGCATTAAAAAGAAATGACAAAATGGGGAAACAGGATCCAAAATTCGAGTCTTGGCTAATTTCTCTGGTGATGATTAAAACAAACCTCTATGGTGCACCTCTAATAATGTTTTGGGGCATTTATCATCTCAAAAGTATCCTCCCTCTATTCTTTTCCCCTTTATCTCCCTCTGTTTGATCAGTTTCGACATTCTTGCATTCACAACGAAAACAATGCTAAAATGTGAAAGAATTTGGACATGGCATCAAAGTGAAGGTCATTGCTGATAGAAGTTCACAAGCTAACTCAATAGTTGAGCAAACTCATAAGAGTGTGCGTAAAGGCCTGATTAGATGTTCAAGGTCTTCAAAAAGGAACAGTTGAATGAATCAAAGCCCCAGTTGCGGTCCTACTAGCCTTAGCCCTTTCGACACCGTCACCATGAGTCACTGAATTGCATCAAACGGACTCTAGTAAGACGACCGCGACAAACAAACTTTGGCGACAAACGAATGAATGATCAATCAATCAATCAAAATAATGCCAAACAGTTTGCTGCATTGGACGCAGTGAGTAGCTACGTCGTACAATTGTATAGCTACTGTTAGCTGACCAACTTGCTGTTGCAGTGGTCATAGTCCAAGGGTCCAGTCCCTCCCTCCTCCTTGTGAGTTAGTGTAACTTACTACTGCACGGTAGAAACCAAGAGCCGTCGTTTCCTAAGCGAACAATTAAATACAGCACGTTCCGATCTCCTCATTGATTCCTTCGTGACACTGCACTAGTGCTTCCTACGCGTTCTACTAACTCTGGTGATTGGTTGGCTGGTATCGTCTTCCCAAACGATCCATCGTGTCACAAACAAACGAAAGTCGTCAGTCACGCCATTCACAGAACTGAACTCCCTGCTTCAGTTTTCACAACAACAAATCATAATGAGCAATCGTCGACCACTGACACAAGTTCCTCACGATGTTCAATATTATTCCGCGGACCAAATTCTCAATCTCTTACGAGTCGTGGCGGCAGAACGAGATGAACTTTTCCTTGCACTCCAAAATGAACAAGCCAAATCTGCGGCGTCTGCTGCAGGAGGACTAGGCGCGCCGAATAATTATCCAAACGATGCCTTTGGTTTTCCGTACCCCAATGATGGAACTGCTGCTCAAGATCATCATCATGCACAACAACATCCACATCACCACCACCACCATCATCATCATCACAACCCACAGCATACGCACGCACTCAATAACAGCCAACAACTTCACCACCATCCAAATCACCACATAAACAATGGTCACAACACAATGATGATCAATAATAACGGCACCGGCAATCACAATCATAACACCACCGCCACCAACAATAATAACATGAATGGTCTTATGCTCAACAACAACAACACAAATAGCAACACAAACAACAATGTTGACAATGATACCATTCCTCCAACCTTCAAAGTCGATGTCATTAAAAAGCGGATTGCCAAAAAATCTTTTCAATTGGTCAAGAAGACGGCCCACAATCAAACCCGCAAACCCTACACAGAATTGGCCGAAGCCGTTCCCAATTCGGCGTGTGCCTTGGCATTGTTTGAGGGATTTGAACCCAAAAGCGATACCAGTCGATTGCTCAAATTTGAATTGCAAGGGTCCGATCAAGTTGTGGCGTGGTTGGGGGGTGCCAATAAATATATCCATCCAGTCAAATATGACGGCAAAGTCATATCCTTTGGTGGTAGCGGTACCGGCAGTGGTGGTGCTGGCAAGCCCTTTGTCTATGCATGGGCCAAGTACGAATCGTTACAAGCCAAATTTGATAAAAAGGGTGCTTCCTTGTCGTTGAAATTTCGTACCAAAATGGTGGGATCGGGGAGACCCGCGGAAGGATCCGATATTCCTCCGTCGTTTGGAATGTAATTCATAAACAATAATGTAATACTATGTACTATACTCATAATAACGGCATGCGTGCAGGGTTGCTTGTGGGTTCTATGTTTTCAGCTCAGTTTATATTTTGGAATGTATATAGTGCTCCACCAGTGTGCCAGAAGGGCCAGTTCTTGCCACTAAATTCCGATGCATCTCCTTCTTCCAAACATTGGCCATAAAGTTGAACAGAGCCTTGCCCAGGTCCGTCAAACTGACTGACAAAATCAAGTTCACCATCTGTGCAGAGGGCATACCCCAACAATCCTTTCCCTTGTTGGACCACTACACGAGATCTTGTCGAATGAAATCTTTCGTCGTCTCGACTCCATGGGGTAAGTAGAACGATGGATTCCCATTTCGTTGGTAACCCCTGCCACCGACAACACTGTAAAAGCCGTCAGGTGAATCACAGACCCCAATGAATGAATGGCATGGACTGCCGGTACTGTACTAGTGCCTGCTGTACTGTTGTGGAGTCATTTCCACCAAGCGCCAAAGTAAAGCAACCAATGCCAGCGCGATCCCACAAGCAGTTCCACGACTCACACTGATAGGTAAAAAGCAATGAATTTGGTCGATTGTTTTCTTATTGCCCGTCGCTCGCTGTACATGATGGCTTCGACCGCCACAACGAATGTACCCAAACGATCCGAGTCCGAGTCCATTTTCGGAACCACCCACTGACAGGTAGTATTGGATATGGTTTGCGACCTCGCCCCTTTCAAATGCTGGCAGAGCCGATGGACCAGTCAAGTGCGCGTAGTACCGTGGACCCTCATCGGTCATATTTTCACCCGGAGTGCAAGTGTAGATGCATTGTGCCTGCGTGATGTAGATGGATACGAGAAAGTACAAAGTAAGGAATGATATCGCTAGTTTAACTGTCTCTTATACACATCTGACGCTGCCGACGAATAGAGAGGTGTAGATCTCGGTGGTCGCCGTATCATTA
>ENA-ORBV01015533-ORBV01015533.1-microbial-mat-metagenome-genome-assembly--contig:-NODE-15533-length-11179-cov-5.325077_pt1 | contig 11179 bp, 4 predicted proteins | sample MGYA00237777_ERZ505514 | MGnify/ENA primary metagenome ERZ505514 (study PRJEB26160, sample SAMN06269048) | microbial mat metagenome | isolation source: Oligotrophic lake microbial mat | place...
TATATATATTGGAGAATAACGGCCCGATCTTGATTCCTCATTTTCGAACAAATGATCATCTCCGTCGAGTGCGTGGTCAATGGAATTTCGCCGGTGGCATCCCCCAGTTGGACTACATTGCCGAACAGAACCGTGATACGGTTCATTTTCTGGAACTTTCGGAACCAGCTCCCGACGAAGACGAGATCGTCGAGAGACTTAAAAGAGCCAACGGGTTTGCTGCTACGGATGATGATACCCCGTGCCTTCAAGCATCGTCGACGGGAAGTTCAGAATCCAGCAGCCCGCGCAATCCTGATGACGGAGACGACTCTCGTAAGCCTCCAAAAGACGGATCGCATTCACTGGTAATGCTTGCGCATCGAAGGGAAGAGCAGGAGGGCCGGAAGACGAAGCACTGGTTTCTTATCCAAAACTCCTGGATTGATCGTCCACTCTTCGAGGTACTCACCTGGAGCGCCGCAATCCAATGCATGCCCTCTATTTTTTGGTAGGGCCACCTTATGAATTGCCGAAAGCGATTCAGACCAGCAAGAGTCTCTACCTCTCGGCTGATTTTGATGATGGGGGAGACGAAGATGAGGACGAAATTGAAGACGATGAAAAGCCGTGAAGGAGAAAGCTGATGCTGTCGTGTAGCGTAGACAAGGGAGACGAATTACGAATTAGAGAAACCAAGAAAAACTATTAGAATAAACGAATTGTACTCGTGAATAGCGTAGACCGTTTTCGACCCAAACCCGGCACCGGCAGTGTAGCTGGCACAGAGCACTAGTACTGGTAGACTAGCCATGTTCGTGGTAGCCGTACCAGTAGGTCCTACTTGCACAGCACCACTCAGCGCATACAAAGTTTGGCATTTTGCAGCTACTGTGGTCTTGTGTCCTAAGTTATTGGGAAATCAAAGCAAAAAAACCAATTTGCTTTTCACCCTTTGTTGGAGGTCTAGCCAATGACCAGACTGCTGTCATTACAGTGCTACAGGTGGCATAGCAAACTTGGTCCAATCACAGGGTGCCCAAACTGGTTGTTCCCATTTCATTGTCTCGAAACCCAACTGCTTCCACATTTTTGACAGAAATGGAGGTCAACACACCATGTTGAAACTCAAAACATTCGGCTGTCAGTGTCAAGGTGCGCAGGGCTACATGACTGATGCTGGCTTGCACCAACAAACAACCCAAACAGATGTCAGTTAGTTTTGACAACTCACATGTGGCTCATGGTCTGTGTCAAGTTGTGCTCTGCCTGACTGCACTGTGACTCCACATCATCTTCTGTTTCTGTGTCTTGAACTGCTCCACCGGGTTTCTTTTCTCCGCAATTCACCAAAGAACAGAACGTCAAAATTGTGGAAAATGTGAGAGTCAACAACCCCAGGGCCTGAACATGACCACCTTTTGCAAATCCATCATTGGCAGGATGATTTAATTTGGTGGGCAATTTTTGCACGAATGATGACATTCTGAAGGGTGAAAGTCGGTGATCATGTTGCTGGATTTTCAAACCTTCTCAATGCACATCAAGTGTTTGTGAAGAGACAAAAATGATTCATTGGGAGCACTGGTTATGCTGATGTTGCCAAACACACACTTTCAAGCACCAAAACAGAGTCACAAATTGCATTGATCTCATCCTCAATGGCCATCCTTTCACTCTTGACCAAACCCTGGCTCGGGATCAACTTTTGTTGTCAATTGATGCTTTGTGCTGTCTGCAGAAGAATTCAATTTCATTGTTGACTTTGACACTTGTGTAAGATGCGCAACCGCTCACCCGAAAGCCAAAAAAAAGGCCTTGGAGTCCAATTTGTTGTCCACTGATGTGATTGAAATGGACGGGTGGGTGGTCTTGCTGATCTTCCCACAAAATTGAATCATCCAAAATCATGCACATTGAATGTTTTTGGAATCCAGACATGAACATCATGTGATGAAGCTTGTTTTGTGTGTGCTCTGGATGATGCAGTCTGCCCCACTGAACAACATCTTGGAGTCCTCATCTTTTTCACAATCTGAAAAAGTCAGGTCAGTGCATCAGCTCTGCTGATCTTGTCCGTGCATCCATGTCTTTTGAAGACTCTGAGACCAAATGCGTCTCTGAATTGGTTGTCGGCTGAAAGTCTTTTGCTCTCTTGATTTTGCTTTCCCCTCCAAGCATGCACACAGCAAATTTTGGTTTTGAAAGAGACACAGATGTGCATGCTGCATTTTGCCACAGTGCGTTTCAATCAGTGATGCATGAGAAAGTCATGTGATCAAACACCATGGGAAAGAAATGCTTAAATGTGAAAAACTGGGCAGGTGCTTCTTTTCCCTCCCAAAGAGAAGCACTCCTTTGCACTTTTTTAGCTACTAGCAGAGGCCATTGCAAATTTTGCTTGGCCAATTGATTAGGGCTATGCAGGAATGAGTCTGACTTCACTTCAACACCATGGAACAACCACCCGAAGCACAATTCGTTGGCTGGACATTTTCGACAGTCACATGACTGGTCTAACTAAGAAAAATACCGAAAAGGTCATTCTTTCAAAAGGCATAATGACAGTCGACGGAGTGGGAAATAAAAGGAAATGTGCAGTGCTCTCTATCTGTGGATGCCGAATTGCCGATATAATAATTTAGCCGTCGTAAGGTGCAGCTGTGGTAGGAGTAGTGCTATGCATAAACCATAATCTTGCCAGTTCTCTGCAAGCGAAGTTCGCAACAATCCAGATGTTCAAGTACAGTAAGACTTTTCCGATCCCCTGCGTTCTACTCCGAGTAACTCGAAAAGGGAGGGGCATGCAGGATTGCAGGTACTCTAGCGTACAGTAACATATTTACAATTATTCACGTAGACTACTCCAGAGTAGAAGTGCAGGGGTGCACAGATTATATAGACGGCTTGTTATGACGAACTTGACACACGATCTAATGTTTCAACTACAGTAGCCAGTACGAGCGGAGTACTCGATCGTAAGCGAAAGAAGGGTACACTCACATTTAACGTCAGTTGATAATTCCCACTTTACTACTTCAGTAAGAAGCAGTCGCAAAACCTGTATGTTAAAAACTGCTCGTGAGGAACCAGCATACTCAGTCGATAAGTGCGCATAATTACAGGCTACTCTATCTTGTTTTGGTCCTTTCTGTACTAGTACCTTCCACCCACCGCACAAACCACTAGTCTACCAGTACTGGTACCTACAGTAGCTACTGTACTATCTAGCTAGCTATCTAACTAGACAATATTCATCCTAACACAGGCATAATAACCACAACAAACCAAAAGTACTACTAGTAGTACAACCAACAATCGAGTCGTAGACTATACAATGTTGGATGGCACCATGAACCACATCATAGCTGTCCACGAGGATCAGCCCTTGGAGCGGCTCTGCCTTGTTGGATCCCAGAAAGCAGCAACATGTACAGAACTAATAGTAGCCAAGGCGCCAATAGCAATCAACGCAACTGCGGCCGCTGCTGCTCCTTCTAAACGCACTTCCTTGTTGATTGATTACACGAAAAGTCGGGCCGTCGCAACATCAGAACAAGGCACTACTGGAAACTTTAGAGACATGGGTGCCGGTAGTTGCCACCAACGGAAAGGAAGGACGCTTGCTCCCAAACCACGGCGGGGAATTCCTCGTCGCGCCATGTCCCTGGAAACCGCCATTGAAACGACGGTTTCTTTGCTCTCCATTCCCATGGAAGGAGATCCCAAACAACTCTGCATGGTGGAAAACGCCAAAGTAGAAGAGATTATTCAAGCCCAAAGTCAAGAAGAAAAACGAAGACGCCACACAATGGGAACACGACTTTCCACCATTCAAAGTCTACAAATTGCCACGAGTGGATTTGAAATGAGTGCCAGTGATATGGGTACTTCTTCTGCGGATTTTCTCGACAAGAGCAACCTCTTGTCGACGAGTGAAAGTAGCGCTTCCATTGAATTGACTGGTGATGGGAAACGTCTTTCCATTCGCAAAAATCACTGCCGACGAAGAAGGCCAACTCTCACTGACAAGTCCAATACAAATCATAACGAGATTGAATCCGTTTATGATGATGATGATGACCATTCCGAGAGCTCTTCTTCTTCCTCCTCTTCTTCCGGCTCTTCTTCTTCTTCCTCTTCTTCTTCCTCCAATAATTCGGCTTCTTCTTCTCCTTCCGCCAAAAGCATTGACTTAATGGGAGATAGTTCCTCCATTACCAACTTGTCCATTCCTTCCTTTGCCACCTTTGGCCGTGACGTCAAGAAACCCTACATTAATTGGAATCACAATGCACTGGCCACCACCAAGACCTTTGGAAGTCGGCGCCATTTGCCATCGCAAAAGAATGTATCCTTCAAGCTGAAAAAGTCCAGTCTGCACAGTCACAATTACATTGGGGAGGGTGGTGAAACCGCCGAACAAATCTTGGCCAAAGCCCAAGCCATGTGGTCGGAAGATTCCGTGGTCGATTTGGATATGGAGAAAGAAGAAAGTGGCAGCGATGATGATAGCAAGGGTGATGATGACCAAAAAGGAAAGGGTGAACCAAAAGACGACAACAAGAACGACACATCGGAGGACAAGGAACTGTTGGAGTCAGCTGTCACCAAGGCAGCCCACAGCCTTGCGTTGGAGGCTTCTATGGCCGCCGAGGCGGATATGGGACGGCGGGAGATGATTGCTCAAGCAGCAGCCAAAGCGGCAGCGGAAGCAGGAGGAAATTTGACCAAGAAGGAAAGACGTCCTAGTGACAGTGCCCCCATCGCCACGATTATGCCCCCTCTCTTGACCGCGGCCATTCCCACGTCCAAGGAACCCAAGAACAATACTACGAATGATGCCGTAGACAGTCTATCCGCATCTACCAAAGCTGTTACGATGACAAGCCCAAAGCCTACCAGTAGCGATGGTGCTGGCCAATCATCATTGTCGTCATCCAACAAGCCAGTTACAAAAGTGGATCGAAGGGCTATGTTTGCCCAAGTGGGCAAGAGGATTAGTCTAGGATGTATCAAAATGATGGACGAGGGCGCAGATGGCAAGGCACCCAAAGTCGTCACACGTGGAGGATCCTGTCGTGATTTGATGAGGACCATGCAGGCAGAAGATGCCAGTGGTGCTGGTGCCAAGGCAAAAGGCAAAATGCCTGCAACCATTGATCGACGTACTCTCAAAGCTCAATTTGGACACCGCAAAATGTCCAACTTGACCGATGACATGCAACAGTCCCATAGTTTTGGTATGTCGAAAAACAGCGTCACGTCATTTGCGACCTATCAAGGCAGCAGTCCCAAACCACCCATGGACCGACGATCTCAATTCAGCCAAGCCGGGCGAAAACATCAAAGTATGGGCAACGTGATGGGCGCCAACAAGGCTTCTGAAGGCAGGATAGCCAAAGCCAATAAGGCTCGTGACGTCATTGCGTCTATTCTGGATGAATCCAATCAGGACAATAACAAGCTTGGTATGGCCGATGAATCCAACACTGCAAAGAACAGACGGGGGCTCCGACGTTCCTACACGTCCAATGATGCCGAAATGGAAGAGAGCTCCAGGATGGGCTACCGAGTGGATTCTTCCCGACGAAGTTTGTTGGCCGGCGCACGGCGCAAGCTCATGGTAGACAATTCCGGTGCATCGTCCAGGAAGAGCATGGCGGACTCGCGTAGACGCCGCACATCCGCTACCGAAAACAATGGGATGGACGAGAGCGGCGCCATGTCTATTCGCAGCAAGAATGTCTCGTTTCACTCGGCCCATTCTTCCTTGAAGCCTGTCAGTGATCACATTCCTTCTTCCACGCACAGCTGTTCCTTCCACACGGCTGCTACGACTATCACTCTGGATGATAGTTCTGGATATTCGAGCTTTATGGGAAGCTCCAGCTTGATGGGAGATTTTTCCAAGGAATCGGATTCATCCTCCAATAATGCGGATTTGATCGATTGCATTCCCAGTGCAAATAATAACAAGACAGCTGGTGACCATAGGAGAAAGTTGGCGACCAGCAAAAGTACGTCCTCCCTTCGGACGCCCCCCTCCTCCAGGAGAAATGTTGCCGATGGGCCATCGTCAAGACGCAATGTGATGACCAGGAGCAAGTCCAACTCGAAACGAAATTTAATGTCCGAGAGCTCGAAGCGTAACTTAATGTCCGGTAGTATACGATCCGTGTCGAGTCGAAGAAACGTGATGCAAGATACCACCGATACATCTCATTTCGTCACGGGTTCTCGCATCCGACGCATCGAGCATGCGGGCGATCTTTCGGGTGCCCAATTTTTGACCAATCGAAAGTAAATCAATTTCCATAATAAGAGAGCCAGGGAACCATACGATTGGGTCCCAGCTCCAACTGTAATCATATAAAAGCAGAATCTATTAGATGAAACATACTGTAATGGTCTCTGTTAACTACGATACAGTGTTCTGTGGAGAGGCCCGATCGGACGCGATTCAGTCTAAGTGTTCATGACTTCGAATTCGATAGAAATAGTGGCTTCTACTAGAGTACTAGTAGGGCTAGTTAGTATACCGAACACCCCCGTCCATCTGACCTGACACCCGCATCGATGGCTTGGGACCATGTGCCCCGTGGCCGCTCTGGATAGGACAATGGAAAGACAAAGGCCAATGTACTAGCGCTGACTACTTAACTAGACTTTTGAAGTGGAATAAGATGAATGAACTATCGTGTTACATGGAACATGTTCACGTGAATATGTTTCTTTTTGTTTTCTTTTTTTCTGTAGCATACTGAGAATAATAATAATGCTTGTATAAATAATAGAGTACCTTGCGAGTACATTGGTCCTTCAGAGATCTCAAAATGATCCATCCTCTTCTTGTCTTCCTCGTATAGAGGACAACATGATGTCTGCCTACCTGCACTGGATGCATCACATTTGACGAGACATAATCAATGAGAACCTTGATGATAAATGACCGATGCCAGGACATGTATGTAGACTTGTGTGTGCAAATGTATAGTATAGTTCTTGGAGATGCCTGCTCTCCTTTCTTTCGCCAGTCAACGCAACAACAACGAGCAGGAACGAAACGTAACTCCATCCTCTTTGTCCGTCTCTCATTGCTGTCACAAATGACCAACCAATCCATCCGTTTACCACCACGACGAATGACGATCGTTCGAGCTTGTCATGCGTCTCTTGATTTGCGCTTGACTGAGCTTGCCCTTGTCACGAGCGGCCATGGCGGCAGCCTTCTCTCCAGGACTCATACCGGCAAAGGCCACGTTTTGGTCATGCTGTTCCGAGTCGCGGCGTTTCAACGTGGACATGACATCGGGATACTTCATGCATTCCGTCGGCAACGGAGACGTAGGACACATGTTCTTGGCCAAGTTGAAACAAGTGCGCTGGTTAAAAGGACTGGCCGGTGGAGAGGCATAGTCCTCCTCTGCAAGGGATAGAAGGAAGATAGAAGAATACATGAAAGTCAGAAGAAATGACCCAAAGGTATCTTTTGCAGAAGCAACCAACCAACAACAAGAGATCCAACAGAGAAAACGATAGCTGCCAGTCTTTACTTACGAAGAAGATCAGGCTCGTTTCTCGAGCTCAAACGACGGGCAAGATTCATAGCTTCGGCGGCCATTTTGATCGTATCACTTTTGTTGGTACTGTATTGGTGGTCAAAAACGTGAAGTTCTTCTCGGCTGGTTCTTTTAATTTGTGTGATGGGTAACGCAAACAAAAAAGATCCACAATTTTACGGGACGAAAATCGAAGAAGAAATGAAGAGCAAAAAAAGTGAGTAACCAGTGCGGCAATAGTGCCAAAAGTATCTTTCAAAGTATTCTTCATGTCTGTATACTTTTGAATGCTTGACGTCAACGTAGACCTCAATACGTTTTCTACGTGTGGTACGATTGATACGTAAAACAAAATCCGCGAAGCTTGCAATCACCAAATCTTACGGAAGAAGAAGACAAGGCCAATTAGGAAATTCTCATGCGTTTTGATTGGTCAATAGTCGATTTGACCCGGCTTCTGGGACTGACGTGGGATACCTTTCAGCCTTGTAGTGTACTAGTACTGTACCAAATGGGATTGCCTCCGGCTTCGAAGGAGATAGGCGATGGATCGCATATATGTGTCTGGGACTCTGGATTTTAAATGCTTGTCGCATCGATCTGATTGGTGGATATCCAAGTTGCGTGATAGCCTGAGTACCAGATTGCCCCCACTTTGAAAGAGACGCTATTGTAGTACCGTACTATGTAGAAGTACTGGTACTGTAGGAAGACAAAGGAAGCACCTACGTCGGACTCTGGGACTCCCAGATATCGATGGGATTGGCTCCGAGATAATTTTAGCGGTCCAAGAATCCAGAAAGCACGGCATCATCCTATCCAAGAGTCAAGGACAACAGATTGTCAATGCTCTATCAGCTCAGGATTTTTCTAGAAACATCAAAGGGTGAAACGCTAGGTAACAACTAGTGCTCTACTAGCTAGCAGCACAGTTCAACTAGAATCTGCAGTGGAGAACTGTGCTTGCATGGAGCTTCAAGCTTTTTGACGAGGCAATTTAACGACATTTGTTAGAAGCTCAGCATCACTGACATCCTTCATTAAAAGAATGGATCAACATGGGCAATTTTTTAGCAATTTTGGTAGATAAATTTGCAGACTTCTTTGGTTTTCTGTTGTTGTCTCTTTTTGCTGGCTTTTGAGAGTCAGGGGTCAAGTTGCTCCAAATCTCACCATTGTTGAAACAAAATCATGTCACAACAAAATGGGTGGACTTGCAAGCCATTTTAGTTTTGTAGCTCACTTGAATAAACCATGATAAGCACTGTCTGTCAGGTTCATGTTTCAGAATTTGTGATTTGCATGCTGGGACCAGAAATTTGAAACAAATGATTGGAAGGGAATGCAAAGTAAAATGTGTAAGATTGCACAAAATCAGGGAGTGAGGGCCCTCAGGTGGTCTTTAACCACTGGCTACAATTTCACCCCCTCATAAAACCACACCAACCTCACACAATTATCTGCTTGTGGTGGTAGGGAATTGTGTGTCCCATCTGCTCTTTGTTCTTCCGTTTTGTTGGACATGCAGCAACCCCGTGGAATGACCTTCCACTTGTTTGCCATCTGTCCTCCCCCCTCTTTAACCCTTCCAGAGTCCACCATCCCTTGGTAGATTGTGGATCGTTGGGTTCATAAGTACAGCAGATGTCACAAAGGACAGGCAGTGGATGCTCCAGTTGTAGGAGGAAGCAGAACAAATGATGACTGTTGTTTTCCAACAATGTAACATAACATCTCGCCCGGGTTTCCAAATTAATCTTTGACCCCTGATATAGTGAAAACCTTCATCTTTTTCGACCAACCAACAAACCTCCATCGAGCATGCCATCCTCGACAGGAATGTATCACCATTACAGTACAATCATCGTCTTGTGTTTCACACTAATAGGAGATTAAGGCCACCTATCTACCTGCCTACATGCGACACATGATGAGCAACATCCGTGCGACTGCTGCGAACCGATAAAAAGATCCACATTCAAGGACCGTCTTTTGTGTGTGGGCGGACTCACGCAGCCTGCATATTGACGGGGATCATTCTTTCCTACCTTCATTTCTTTGACGAGCCAAATTGATTCATTCATTGAGCGAGTTAAATACGACAAACCGTCACCTCCCAAAAGATTCCCCCGCCAGTCGCTGGTTTGTCTGATACTCCACTCATAAAGGAACCCATCCCTCATCCTTATGAAACCACCACCACCACCAACAACAATGAATTGCGTCGGCGCCAACGAGGGCGATCAAGATGGCTTCACGAATGATCTTCAGCCTCCTATTCACGAAATTGAGGAAGAGCACCTACCACCGGCTTCTCCATTACCGCCCACTACTACTATTACTACTGCTGCTGCTGCTACTACTACTACAGATATCACGATAATTCACAATCGTTGGATTTTATTTGCCTTTGCTTTTGGAAGTACTTCGCTCGTGGCGGGTGCCATTTACGGATGGCCAGCCCTCCGACGCCAATTGCAACAAGACGGGACGACGCTGAGTGAAAGCCAATTGGGAGCCATTTATACCGTGGGAAGTTGGAGTGCCCAAGGGGGACGATTTTTTACGGGTGTGGCACGGGATAGATATGGAACCCGAGCCGTGGGGTGTGCGGCATTGGCGTGTTGTGTGGCGGGGAGTCTGGGGATTGCTTTGTCACATCCCGACGATTCCTGGGCCTTGGGAGCCTCCTTGTTTGTCATGAGTTTGGGAGCCGGCATTCAATTGGTCGTACAACCCGTCGGGAGTTTATTTCCAAAGTATTCTAATTCCGTCATTTCGTCCTTGTCGGGGTCCTTTCAAATTTCGGGATTGGTCTTTTTGGCATTGACCAGTTTGCCCGCCAGCCGAAAACAAGCATTTTTGGGATATGCCGTTGTAGTTGCTGCATTGGGCATTATGGCTTGGTTTTTGTTGCCGACATCGGCTTCCTTTCTTCCACCTCCACCGGATACCACAACAACAACGACTAGTACGACACAACCATCATCATCTGTCACCGACGGCAACATGGTCGTGACAAAACAATCAACAGACTATCAGGACCGTACCGATGGTGATGATCTTGGACCCACGGGTCACTCGGATGACAATCCACAATCCGAAAATGATCCACGCTGCATCATTGACGCGGAGAACGAGAATGATTACGACGGTAACGTCTTGGAAACCAAACTGCAACAAATGATCAGTTTGGAATACGTGGCCCTCTTGGTTTGGTTTTCGGCTTGCTTGATTCCACTTCAATACTATGTTGGTTCCATTGGCTTTCAACTCGAAGAAAAGGGAGATGCGGATGGATTTTATTCCAATTTGTTTTCGATTGTCTATGCAGCAGCGGCAGTGGTAGCACCCGCGGGAGGGTACTTGTCGGATCGTTTGGGACTGGGATTAACGCAAGGGGTTGCCACCATCATGGTGGCCTTGTCCTTTTGGATTTTGGGGGCCACACAAATTGAGCTCCAGGCACATGCGGCTGGATTGGTCTTGTACAGTGTGGGACGCATGTTGGTCTTTGGAATGTTTTTTAGCAATATTGGGCGACGCTTTGGGTATCATAATTTTGGAACCTGTCTCTTATACACATCTCCGAGCCCACGAGACTAAGGCGAATCTCGTATGCCGTCTTCTGCTTGAAA
>ENA-ORBV01015534-ORBV01015534.1-microbial-mat-metagenome-genome-assembly--contig:-NODE-15534-length-11179-cov-3.658170_pt1 | contig 11179 bp, 8 predicted proteins | sample MGYA00237777_ERZ505514 | MGnify/ENA primary metagenome ERZ505514 (study PRJEB26160, sample SAMN06269048) | microbial mat metagenome | isolation source: Oligotrophic lake microbial mat | place...
GAGTCTGAGTGATCCGGGTCATCGACCAACCGAGCGCGGTCGTCGTAGAACACGGACTCGCGCGAGGAACCGGCGGAGTTCTGCAGCATAACCAACTTGAAAGAGCTCGGCCGGGATGACCATTCCCAGCCGCCCCTTCTCGGAGACAAGCGCAGAGGACACGGCGAGAAAGGGAAGCCAAGCGTTCGCCAGGCGGCTCGGATTGAGGCCCAGCTGCCGCATCAGCCCGAAGGATAGTTGGCGCTGCTCCTCCGGGAAGTCTTGGTAGCGAACGAAAGGAGGGTTCCCAACGACTAGGTCGAATTTGGTTCCGCCCTTCAGCAGTCGCTCTGCAACAGAGAAGAACTCTGCGCTTTGGACTCCTTCACCGGGGATCCCGTGCTGCTGGAGCCTGGCTCTCGCGACCGCTGCTTCTTCGGGGATCAGCTCAAAAGCACTTAAACGAGGGCGCCTCGCACCTAGTGCCCGGCAACGAAGAGCTACTTCAAGCGCGACGTTTCCATCACCGCACGACGGTTCGAGAATAGTGTCTCCGGAACTCTTAACCCCCCAGGCGGCGAGGAACTGCGCGATTCCGAAAGGAGTGTAGTAGCCTCCGCGCAGTTTTTCCGAGTTAGGTATTTTTTTCACGCCGGGCTCTCACTTGTCGTGCGGTGGCAGACCCTTGTAGCGGTCGACGTAGCACTGGAAAATTTTGGGCATGAGTTGCTCGTACCGCAACGACGAGTCACGATCAGGAACATTTGGATCGATGAGTCCGGTAGCAGGGTCCCATACGACAAACGCGATCGCCTCCGCCAAATGGTTCTGGTCAATCACCTGCCTACGAGTTCCGAGCCGTTCGAGGGTCCGGATCAAGTCGGCCTGCTGTCCAGGCCCGAGGGCTGGCTTCGGTATCGCCACGATGAAGGCGACGACGGCGTACGGGAAGCGAGTGTGAACGGTCGTCGCCTCCGTCCCTAGGTCGTTCACCATGTTCTGCCAGTTCTTCTGGACACTCTTTGCGTCGTTCAGCGTCTTGCTGTCGTAAGCGACTCGGACGCCGTCTGGCCGATACGCGACGTCAAAATTCTGGGGCCTGACGCCTCCAATCACACGCGCAGGCCCTACCTCGACGCAGTCGGGGTGTTCGGGCAGGAGCGACGTCGACTTGGGCTGCTTGACTGGAACGCCCCCCAACATTGTCGCGAGTGCCTGGCCAACGGCCTTGTCGAACACCTGCCCGAAGTCCATCCCTTGCTTCTTGTCGAACGCGGACGGGTACTTCTTCCCCGGCTTGAAACGCGCAAGTATGTGGGGCGGCACATCGGCGCTCGCCGGAGAGATTCCCCTGACCGCGGCCGCGCCAATTGCCATCGGATCAGCGGGTGAAGGCGAGGCCCCATGTTCAGCTGCGGCGATAATCTCGCTGGCCGCCTCGGCGGGCGACAGGTCTTCGCAGATTTCTGACTGCGTTGAGGCGAGTGCAGCCGCAACTGCCTGGTCAACTGCTCCGTCGTCAGCGCCTTCGTCCTCATCGTCGGCGGAGTCCGCCCGCTTGCGAAGCTTGGTGCCAAGCCGCCAGATCCACCCCCACTCGCTCAGCTCATTGACGTCGAACACTAGCGCGGGAGGACTAAGGCTCAAAGAAGCCACGGGAACCTCGCAATTGGACAAATAAAACGGTGTGCCTCCACCATTCAGTTCCATTCTCCGCTCACTCGTGTCCCCGCGCAATCGCGATCAGCGTCTCGCGCGGATGCGCACGTCGTAGTGATTTTCGGCGTTCAGGTTGATGAGCGCCACGAACACGCGGCCCTCGGCGCGACCGATCGTGGCGGACTGCGACACCTCCGACACCTCCCACCCCGCGGGCAGCAGCACCGTGTTGCGCAGGCCCTTCAGCGTGCGCGCGAACACAAGGTTGCCGCCCTCCACGGTGTAGGCCGGATCGGTAACCGTGCCGGTGAGACGCAGATGCGCGCTCTGCTTGTCGTTGGTGATCGGCACGTCGAGGGCTACGGTGGTGGACGCGCCGGCCTTGGTCGGCGTGAGCCGCTTGGCGGTGTCGAGATCGGTGACCTGCAGGTTGTCGAGCGGCAGGTAGGACAGCGAGTCGAGCGTGGCCACGACGCCCTTGGTCTTGCGGAAGTCGCTGTAGCTCTGGTCCACGGCGAAGCGATGCGTCTCGGGCGCCCCCAGGTCGTAGAGCGTCTTCACGTCGTCGAAGAACACATCGGCGCCGGTCGTGGGCGTGAAGACGGCGGTGGTGCGACGGGCGTGGATCGTCACGGGATTGCTCTGCCCGCTCGGGTTGGCGAAGGCCAGCTTCAGCCGGCCATCGCTCGTGGTCGAGAGCTGCGCCGCGACGTTCGACGACAGGAACGCGAAGCCCTTGGGCAGCAGCACGCCGAGCCGGTAGCCGCTCAGGCTGCGCACCCAGACGATGTCCTCGCCGTGCATGGTGTAGGTGCGCGAATCCTTGTAGGTCTTGTAGATGAGCACGCGGCCGATGCGCCAGGGAAGGGGGATTGTCGCGATCAACACGACAACATAGCCAATGCACTCATCACCCACGGGACTGAAGACCCAAAGAATACGGGATGGGACCGAACTTGCTTGATGTCCTATATATCGTCGGTGCTGGACACGACTGGCACTAGCAGCTACGGGAACGAACGCGATTTGGCCTGCTTCTGCTTTAAGTGTGTCCTCAGAAACAGGGGCTGGAATCTTGTTGCGCTTCCCGTCCCGCAGGGTGACCTGCAAGACGTGGCGGGAGTTTAACCAATGCCCTACCAGTTGACCCTCAAACTTCCGTCCACCCCGGCTATTGCCGATGGCCCGATTCTCCTTTCCATCGCACTCAAGAACCTGGGGAACACCCCAGCGGCGTTTCCGTCAAGTGAGGGGCCATCCCAGTTTCGCTATTCCATTTATTCGCCGGAAGGTGACCGGTTCCTGCAATCGGCCAGCCGGGCCGAGCGGCAAAAGGCGAAACCGTGGCTGGCCCAAATGAAAGAATTGCCGGCGGCCCAAAGCGAGGTGCTTCCGGAGCATAGCCTCGTTTACCAGGAGGACCTCACGCCGCTCCTGGCCCACCCGCTGGAACCGGGCAGCTATATCGTGGAAGCGTCGTACCGGTTCCCGGATGGCGAAACGTGCGTCTCCCCGCGCACCACGCTGGAGATTGCTGTTTCGAAGCCCCAAGCCATCGCCCAGGACATCGCCATCTCCGACGGCATGGTGGTGATCGCCGAGTGGCATCGGGACGCCGCCGCCAACGTCCTCCGCAAGCGCGATAGCGGCCTTCCGCCGCTCGGCCACTTCGACAAATTGTGGACATCCACGGCGCTTGAACCGATCCGCCAGAGCGCCATGTCTCGCAATGCCGCCTATGGCATCCCGCAACGCTGGCGCTGGCTTTCCTGGATAAGCGGCGGCCACCTGCTGGCCGGCGTGGCCCATGATCGCCGCTGGATCTACCCCACCCTGCCGATTCCGCTGGATCTCGACGCTCCGTCGCTCCTGCCAATCGGATATACGACTGCCGACGCCGGCGCTCTCTTCCTCATCGCGGGTAAAAAGGAAGGCCGGCCCAGCATCCGCCTGGTCGCGATCCCGCCCGGAGAGGACGCGCAACCGGTAGTCACCACCGTTGCGTTCGATACTTTGCCGGACGCTATACCGGAGGCCACCTGTGTCTGGGGTCCGGATCGAGCCCCGGAACTCATCCTAAGTTGGACGGTGCCGATCAGTGGTGTAACCATGGTCCTGCTGGGGCGGGTGAGTGCCGTGAGCGGAGAAATGCCGGCGGATCCGAAGGCCGTTTTCGTCACCCTCCGGTCCGTGTGCGCGGTTACTTGTCCACCCTCTCTCGGTCCGGAAGAGCAGCGGTACGGGCAAGTGCTGATGGCGCCGGATTCCGTCGGCTTACCGTATACCCATGTCGCCTTCGATATCGCCAGCCCGTCCAGCCAAACGTCGCGGGAACTGCCGTTTATTGAGCGCGAGTTTGTCCCCAGCGATGTGAAACGCTGGGTGCTGCCTTCGGAGCCTTTCCCGAATTCCCCGGTCCTGGCAGTAACAGCCGAGGAAATTTGGGCGTGTGTTGGGAGCGAATGGATCCTCGTGGCGGATGGAGCTATCGACGCCTCCAGCGTCCGCCTTTGGGTCTTTTCGCCAGCGCGGGTGCTTTGCACCTGGTTCGACCGGGATCGGGGCTACCGATCGGAGTTGCTGCGCGGTTGATGCCGGCCCTTTAGGAATCGCGACATCCCAATGTTTGGCGGGGCGGGCGGTTCTATCGAACGCCGGCAAATCTCGCTTTGGCGCATTCGTTAGTTAGTTCCGGGATGCGGTTGGAAGAAAAAAGGGACAGCCTGTCACGCTAGCCACCGGAATGCATCTGGATAAGCAGGTCCATGAATAAACAACTGCTAATCCTGGCGTTGGCGGCCACTGTCTACGGGCAGGAGAGCATGTCTCTTAAAGACGCCGTAGGCTTGGCGATGCAAAAAAGCAAGGTGATCGAAGCCTCAAGTGCGTCAAACGACGCAGCCTCCGCCCGAATCACTCAAGCCAGGGGCGGGTTTCTGCCCAAAGTGAACTACTCAGAATCGTGGACCCGGAGCGATAATCCGGTGTTCGTCTTTTCCTCGCTGTTGACGCAAAGGCAGTTCAGCGAATCCAACTTTGGCATCACGAAACTGAACCGGCCTGACTTTTTGAACAACTTTCAGTCGCTGGTGACCGCAGACCAACCTCTTTATGACGCGGGGAAAACCAAGCGTGCTGTGCGGACCTCGGAATTGGGCAAGGATCTATCGCAGGAAGAGGCGCGGCGGAGCCAGATGGAGGTCATTGCGCAGGTGGTTCGGCATTATTACGACACGCAGCTTGGCGCCGAGCAGGTGAAGGTGACGACGGAAGCGATGCGATCCGCAGCAGCCGATTTGGAGCGCGCCGAAGCGCGCCGATCGAATGGAATGGCCACGGATGCGGATGTGCTTTCTATTCGCGTGCATCTGGCAGCGATTCGCGAAGAGCAGATTCGGCGAAACGCGGACCTCGAAGTGGCCCGGGCGGCAATGAATGATGCGATCGGATTGCCGCTCGATACCGAGCATACCCTCACGACCCGGCTCGCCCCGCTACCTCTCGCGCAAAACGAAATTAGCGGGTTGGAGAAGACAGCCATGGAGATAAGACCGGAAGTTCGGCAGACAAGGCTGGCCTCGGAAATTGCGACGTTGCAAGCCGCCGAAGCCCGTGGCAACTATCTGCCGCAAGTCAATCTGCACGGAGCCTTCGAGGCGGACCGCCAACGATTTGTCTCTCGCGGTGGTGCGAATTGGCTGGTGTCAATCGGTCTACGCTGGAACCTCTTCAACGGAGGCGCGGACAAGGCCCGCATCGCCGAAGGAGAGGCAGCGATCCGCCGCACAGCCGCGGAACAGGCCCGCGCCGAGTCCGGAATCCGCCTGCAGGTGCGCCAAGCCTGGGCCGGGCTGAAGGCCGCGCAACAACGGATTGAATCGGCGCAAGCGTCGGTTGCGGAAGCCCAGGAAAGTTTGCGGATTTCGCAAAATCGTTTTGCCGCGGGGTTAAGCACGGTGACCGATTTGCTCCGAACGGAAAGCGCGTTGCTCGAAACGCAAACCAGATATGTCGCGGCGGTACACGATCAGCGAATTGCGGCGGCGATGCTGGAGTTCGCCGCGGGCACGCTGAATGCGAACTCGGAGGTTCTGAACTAATGCGACCCTATTTTGCGCTAGCGCCATTGCTTTTACTCGCGGGTTGCGGAACCGAACCAGCGCACAAGGTTGAAAACAAGCCGGTGGCTGCTATACGCGTGGAAACGGTAACCCTGGCTGAGGCCGAATGGCCGTCTACTTACGAGGCGACGGGAACAGTACGCGCGCGAACGACGGCCACGATCTCAGCGAAACTTATGGGCTACGCACGCGAAGTTCGAGCGCAAGTGGGCGACCATGTGCGCGAAGGACAGGCGTTGGTTGTGCTTGACGCGCGTGAGATGGATAGCAACGTAAGTCGTGTGACGGCGGCGCGTGAAGAAGTAAAGAGCGCCATTCCCGAAGCCGAAAGCGGCATCGCCGCGGCGAAGGCGCAGTTAGATCTGGCGCAGGTCACCTTCAACCGCATACAGGACTTGCTGAGCAAGCGCTCCGTCACCAATCAGGAATTCGACGAAGCATCCGCGCGACTGAAGGCCGCCCAGGCGGGGTTGGACATGGCACGATCCAGGCGCGCGCAGTTGGATTCCAAGCTGGCACGGATCGAACAGGAAATCCGTGCGGCGGGCATCCAACGCGGGTACACGGAGATTACAGCACCGTTCGCCGGAATGATCGTCACCAAGTTGGTTGAGCCCGGCACGCTGGCCGTGCCCGGAGCGCCGCTGTTCACTATCGAGCGTGAAGGCTCCTATCGGCTAGAGGCAGCGGTGGAAGAGTCCCGATTGCATCTTGCGCGCGTTGGAAAGACTGTCTCGGTCACGATCGACGGAATCGACCGGACTTTCCCGGCACGAATCGTAGAGATCGTTCCTTCCGTAGATTCAGCTGCGCGAACCGGCACCGTAAAGGTCGACTTGCCTCCGCTTCCGGAACTCCGCTCGGGACTCTTTGGAAGAACGCGGTTCGATACCGGCATGCACAAAGTGTTGACGGTACCGCTGGCGGGCGTGGTGACCCGAGGCCAACTCCAGTCGTCTATGTCGCGGAAAACAACATTGCTCATGCGCGCCTGATCACACTTGGCGCAGCCGCGAAAGACCAAGTGGAAGTGCTCTCCGGCTTGAATCCAGGAGACAAGGTGGTTGTCCCGATTCCACCGGGCCTGACTGACGGCTCACCAATCGAGGTTCGCCCATGAGTTCCCCCGACAGTTCCACGCTTACGCGCAAGCTAGGTCCAGCTGGCAACTTCGCGCGCGCCTTTATCAATTCGAAACTCACGCCACTGGTGATCGCCGGTTCGGTATTGCTCGGCGCGTTTGCCGTTTGGAAACTGCCGCGGGAAGAAGAACCGCAGATCATCGTGCCCATGGTCGACGTATTCGTGCAGATGCCCGGCGCTTCTCCGAAAGAAATCGAGGAGCGGGTTACCAAACCAATGGAAAAGTTGCTGTGGGAGATCCCTGGAGTCGAGTATGTTTACTCGACCTCCAGCCCCGGCTACTCGACCGCGATCGTCCGGTTTCTCGTAGGACAAGACGAGGAGAAGGCCATCGTCCGCCTGAACCAGAAGCTTGCGGCTAACATGGATCTGATCCCTCCGGGTGCGTCGCCGCCCTTGGTGAAGCCGCGCTCGATCGATGACGTCCCGATCCTCGCCTTGACGCTTTGGAGCAAGCGGTACGGTGATTATGAGCTGAGGCGCGTAGCCGCGCAAGTTCACGATGTCGTCAAACAGACGCCCGATGTCTCGGCGGCGGTCTTGATCGGAGGGCAGAAGAGAGAAATACGAATCACACTGAACGCGTCCCGCCTGGCCGCTTTCAACCTCGCCCCGATGCAGGTGGCCGCGGCACTGGGTGCGTCCAACCGGCGTTTGCCCGCTGGCGAATATGCTTCGGACAACCATGAGGTTCTCCTGGAAGCAGGACAGTTCCTGCGAACAGCGGCGGAAGTACGCGATGTCGTCGCGGGTGTCGCCAACGGCAAACCAGTTTACGTGCGCGATATAGCCGAAGTTAAAGATGGCGGTGGAGAACCCTTGGAATACGTTCGCTATTCGCAGGGCGGCGTGTCGTACCCCGCTGTGACGATTGCGATTTCGAAACGCCAGGGCACCAATGCCGTGACGGTCGCCGACAGCGTGCTATCGCGCATCGAAACCTTGAAGGGCAACGTTGTTCCATCCGAGGTCCAACTGACCGTGACACGCAACTACGGTGAAACGGCGAAGGAGAAATCAAATGAACTCCTTGAACACATGCTGATTGCGGTGATCTCGGTGAGCATACTGATCGCGATCACGCTGGGCTTTCGGGAATCGCTGATCGTATTTATTGCCATCCCAGTGACGCTCGCCCTGACGCTGACCGTTTTCTATCTCTACGGTTACACGCTAAACCGAATCACACTGTTCGCCCTCATCTTTTCGATAGGCATTCTGGTCGACGACGCCATCGTGGTAGTGGAAAACATTGTGCGGCATTGGCGCATGCCCGCCAATCACGAACGGCCAAGCGTTGACGTTGCAGTGGAAGCAGTGGATGAGGTGGGAAACCCGACCATTCTGGCGACATTGGCCGTGGTGGGTGCGATTCTGCCGATGGCCTTCGTCGGCGGGTTGATGGGCCCCTACATGCGACCCATCCCAATCGGCGCCAGCGCAGCGATGTTGTTCTCTCTAATCGTCGCGTTTCTGGTCACGCCCTGGGCCGCCATAAGGATTCTGAAGCAAGGCGCAGCAAGCCATGAAGCCGTCGCGGAGGATTTCTTTACGCGCTTTTACCGCCGGGTCATGGGACGCCTGCTGCACCGCCCCGTCGCTCGCTGGAGTTTCCTGGCAGGAGTTCTTGTCCTGTTGGTGGGCTCTTGTTCGCTGTTCTACTTCGGGGCGGTAAAGGTGAAGATGCTGCCTTTTGACAACAAGAGCGAATTTCAAGTGATTGTCGACATGCCCAACGGCACGACTTTGGAGGAGACCGCCCGAGTCACTCAACTGCTAGCCGTGGCAGCGCAGAAGCAGCCGGAAGTGGTGAACCTGCAAACGTACATTGGAACGGCTTCACCCTACAACTTCAACGGCTTGGTCCGGCACTACTATCTCCGCAAGGGTCCGAATGTGTCGGACATCCAGGTCAATCTGCAATCCAAGGACGAACGCAAACTCCAGAGCCACGAAATCGCCAAGCAAGTGCGCGTTCGCCTGCAACCAATAGCTGAGCGCAACGGGGCTCGCATCAAAGTAGCCGAAGTTCCGCCAGGACCACCTGTTCTGCAGACGTTAGTCGCTGAAGTCTACGGGCCCGATCTCACTCGACGCGTCGCACTCGCCGACCAGATGAGAAGCATCTTCAAAAAGACCGCTGGCATCGTCGATGTCGATTGGTACGTGGAAGACGATCAAACGAAGTTCGAAATTACGGCGGATCGAGAGAAGGCGGCGTTACACGGAATCAGCGAGGACGACATAGCACAGACGCTACGGCTTGCCTCGGCGGGCCAATCCGCTGGACTCCTTCACGTTGAAACCGAGAAGGAAGACGTGTCGTTGATGGTCCGCCTGGACCGCGCGAGCCGTTCGGACCTAGACAAGATGCGGGCGCTGCGTATCGCCGGGCGGGATGGACAGTCGATTGCGCTCAGCGAGTTGGTACACACCAGGCAGGTTATTGCCGACAAGAGCATCTATCACAAGAACCTGATGCCGGTGACCTACGTCACGGCCGACGTTGCAGGCGCGATGGAAAGCCCAGTGTACGCCATCTTGAAACTGATGCCGGAGATTGACAAGATCGTGATTCCGGAAGGCTACAAGATCGAGCAGAACACCGCTAGCGTCCCCTCCGATGCCAGCCGCTACTCCATGAAGTGGGACGGTGAATGGCATGTCACGTACGAAGTGTTCCGGGATTTGGGCATCGCATTCGCCGCCGTCTTGATCCTGATCTACGGCTTGGTGGTTGGCTGGTTCCAGTCGTTTCTCACGCCCTTAATCATCATGGCGGCTATCCCCTTTTCGCTTGTCGGAACCATTCCGGCGCACGGGATGCTGAATGCCTTCTTCACGGCCACCTCCATGATCGGCTTCATCGCCGGTGCGGGAATTGTCGTCCGGAACTCTATCATTCTGGTTGACTTCATCGAGTTGCGCCTGGCGGAGGGAATGTCTTTGGATCAGGCAGTCATTGACGCCGGCGCGGTACGCTTTCGCCCGATGATGCTGACCGCGGCCGCCGTGATCGTCGGCTCATCCGTCATCCTGTTCGATCCGATCTTTCAGGGACTCGCGATTGCGCTGATGGCGGGGGAAATCGCGTCCCTACTGCTCTCGCGCATGACCGTACCGGTCCTGTTCTTTATGTTCAACCGAAAAGGGAGTGTGCCTGTATGAATGTCGAACGATTCTTGAGACTGATCGCGGGAGCACTGGTCATGTTGAGCGTGGCGCTCGGCTACTATGTCAGCCCGTACTGGTTTCTGTTCACTGGTTTTATTGGGCTCAACCTGTTCCAATCGGCCTTCACAGACTGGTGCCCGATGATGACGATCCTGCGTAAGCTCGGAGTACAAGCGTGATGATCCGCAAACAAACCTCCGAGAACTCCCCGACCGCATAGCCAGTGGTTTTGGCCATCGCCGGGAAGCCATTGATAGGAGAACCATAAGTCATTTCTTGTGGGCGCTGTTACGCTCGCGTAGCTAGGCGCCGAAAAGACTTGGCCCAACACCACGGATCTGGGAAGAATTGCCATCACGAACAGCGCCACTGACCGCATGGTGTTCAAAGTACCGTCCTTTTGGAATGTGGAGGAGGCTCATGAGTCACCGGTCAATCCCACGCCTGCCTATCTATTCGCCCCCCGGATCTCCTGCCAAGTCCGCCAGCGCTTCCGTCGCGAGCACGGGAGCGGGCAAGACGGGCAGAGCCGACCTATTCCACGCGCGCAAGCCCCGCTTTGGCGCATTCGTTGGCGACGGTGACGTAGCGGACTACGGCGTCGTTACCGATGACATAGGGATGCGGTTCAGTGGGGCGGCGTTTGGCCATTGCGGGGAGCTTGTTTTTCGCATCGTCGAGGTGGGTGTGGTTGGCGATCAGGACGTCGGCTCCGGCCTTTGCGACGATGTCCTGGAAGCGGGCGGAGGAGTTGATGTAGGCGTCGAACCAGAATTTGTTCGGGCGTTCCGGCGTGATGTAGATCGGGCTGCCGCTCAGCCAGTTGAATCCGGTGCCTCCCCATGACGCGGCGAGGTGGGGCTTCCCGTTGTCCTTCACGGGGATCAGCAGTGAGAGCGTACCGAGGGTGTGGCCGGGGGTGACGTAAATGGTGATGGTCGTATCGCCGAGCGTCAATTTCTGGCCGTCGGTGGCGACGATGTCGCGACGCGCTTTCAGCCAGCTAAAATCCGTGCGTTCGAGCAGAGCCCAGTCCTCAGCGCCCATGATGACGCGTGCGCCGAAGTGTTCCTGCAGATATCCGGCGCCGCCGACGTGGTCGC
>ENA-ORBV01015536-ORBV01015536.1-microbial-mat-metagenome-genome-assembly--contig:-NODE-15536-length-11178-cov-5.517521_pt1 | contig 11178 bp, 9 predicted proteins | sample MGYA00237777_ERZ505514 | MGnify/ENA primary metagenome ERZ505514 (study PRJEB26160, sample SAMN06269048) | microbial mat metagenome | isolation source: Oligotrophic lake microbial mat | place...
CAAGTCCAAGTCAGCCCCAAGCAGAGGAGCTAGATCATCTGTGTCCCTTTGGTGGGGTAGAATTCTTCCACCACGGCATCTTGCAGGAGCCACAATGATTGTCGATTGGCGTTGTTATTTCAAATTGAATGATGCGACAGTTGTGTGCTCCGTAGGACTACCCAATTGTCACCGTGTGCTGCCAAGGCAAAATGAAAGTCATTTGAACATCGCACAAGTTTCCAGTGCTTTGACCTGGTAGGAAAAACTCTGTGGACATTTGCCATGAATTTTCTAGCAAAGGCTGCCTGTGGTAGAAATGGAAAAATGTGCACATTTGGGTGTAACGGTTTTGCGACATCATCCAATCCCGCATGCTTTTCCGGGAGTCCTGCTGGCAGCGGAATCTAGGAACCTTCACAACTTTTTGTGTGCTCGTCTGTTAGTAGCTAGCGATTAACCAATCGAAAGATCAATTAAACACCGAGCTGACACCGTGGCCGGAATTTTGTCAAAGCTAACATCTAGCTATTTATTAATCCAAACTGGTACAGTGCTGTGCGATTCAGAACAAAAAGAATTAACAAATACCGGTCGTTAAGTAAGATGCGAAGAGTGTTAAATCTCCGATGAAAAACTACTTTTGGCGAGTCTTTTTGGTCGATTCATTAACAAGCTATAGCTAGTTAAGAATTAGCTTTTCGTTAAGCTATCATGATTTGATTACTTTATTTATCAGTGTCATCGAAGGCAGTCTATCTCTAACTACTGTCGGTCAGTAGCTGAAAACCGGTAGTAGCTAGCAGAGTGTTCTACCCGCCAGCTAGCTATTGCTACTAGTAGCATAGTAATAATGAAGACTGAAGCTTGAAATCGTAGCGACTTGATTTTGCCAGCCGAACGATGTAAGAACAAATCCTAGCTAGCTACTCTGGAGTGGGTCTAACGGTAGTAAAAAGAGAATATTTTCAAAGGTATCTAGCTTTACGTAGGCAGTTCCTATTAGCACCAGAAGTAGATGAAACATGCTCAACACGGCGACCTCGGGAAAATCCCAACAAGCTATGGGACCAGGTTGCTTATCAAGAGAGCTTCACACCCGTAGTTTGTCTGTCACCTCCACATATGCTAAGGAAGTGGTAGCAGGTTGTCGTTGTTTCAACCGTCTGTCGTATCAGGGGCAAGCCCCATAAAAAACAGGGCACGCAAAAAAAGTATGACAAGCTTTTCAGTGTTGCCTTGGTAAAAAGATGGACGTTCCTTTGAAGATTTTTAGGGCCAAGTTTCGTCTTCTGTCGGCCAACTTCTTGCAATAAAACAGGTTGATCTCGCCTCAATTACTTTACCTACGAGCGTCAGCATTGTCACTAGGACCAAGGGGTCCTCCCACGAAGTAACCCAAAGAAGGACCCGGGTTTGCCTTTTCTCGCTGCGACCAGAAACTGGCTCTGCTGCCGCCATACTGCGACCCGTCGTAAGCACTTTCACCTCCAACACTGCTCAAGTCATCTGCACCGGCGTAGTGTGGCAAGGGTGCAAAACTAGGGATTGGGAGCCCGCGGTTTGACCCACCGTGATTGTTGTTGTTGTTTTCTTCATATCCTCCGTACCCATTTTCATAACGCGGATCAAAACGAGAATCTGCCTGTTCCTGCTTGCCGCGGCCGCGTCTGCCGCCATTACGGAATCCAGGTGCGCTATGAGGCTGATCACGACGATCGTCCCACCTACCATCCCAGCCACCCCGAGCAAGAGCAGTGAAGGCGTAGCGCGAGTCGCTTGCCACACTGCGCTTGGGGCGAGCAAAAGTCATATAACTCGGCTGTAGATTGTTCAAAGGGCCCTCTACCAAGCAATCGTACTCCTTGAAATGTAAAAGGAGCGCTGCCCAGAGAGGGTTCTTGCTCAAAACACGAGGATTTCCTAGCACAATAACTCCAAGACGAGCTCTTGTCAACGCGACATTCAAACGGCGGGGATCCGACAAAAAACCAATTCCTTGAGTTTCGCTGGAACGGACACAGGACACCAAGATGAAATCTTTTTCACGGCCCTGAAAGGCGTCCACAGATGCGACCTCGATAGATTCATAGAGAGTACTTGATAGGGCGCCTGCACGACGCATGTATTCAGATACATATTTCTTCTGCCCGTCATACGGAGTAATAACACCAATCTGGGGTGGTGTCACACCCATGCGAAGCAAGTGCGTCACGACCTTTTCAACGTAAGATGCTTCCGTGCGATTCAGATAGGAGGTTCCTGAAGCCGAAATTTCCTCCATTCCAGAGATGGAGTAGAAGAACATTGGCTTGCTCGGCACCGGCCAAGGAAAGTCCTCTTTTCCTGCGTATCCTGGCATGTTCAAGAGTTGGCGATCCGCTTCCGTAACACCATTCTGTAGACTACCCTCGTAAAACATGTTTGAGGGAAACTCAGATAGTGCTGGGTGCATGCGATACTGGACCTGGAGACGGATTGGACGGTTTCCAACGAGTACCAAGCGCTCAAACATGCTTTGTGTCAATCCAGCTTTGGCGGCAGCCTTGCACATAACAACCGGACCAAGCTGACAGTGATCTCCAACAAAGACAACCTGCTTTGCGCCCATAGCAATGGGGATCAACGCTTCTGCTTCAACTGCTTGGGTAGCTTCATCGATGAGCACCTGGCGGAAACGAAAGTTCTTCAAGCGAGGGTCACCAGCACCAACACAGGTGCAACAGATAACATCCGCGGCTTGCAAAATCTCGCGTTCCGTGCGATTCCTGAGCGACCGATACTTCTTTTGATCGCGATCCGTAAGATCACCAATTTCATCCTTAAGGCGTTGCAGTTTGTTGAATTCGTCACCGGCAGCAAGCGGCGTCATAACATGTAAACACAAGTGGTCCACAGAGCTAGAAGTAGCTTCACGCGTCTTGGACGCCAAACGGACTACGCGAAGTCCCGTGGCGGCAATTTTCTCGGTCAGCTGATCAACAGCGACATTACTTGGCGCAGTAACAAGAACTTGCCCCATGTTCTGGCGTGTAAGATGATACACCAGCGTGGCACTAGTAACGGTTTTACCAGTGCCAGGAGGACCCTGGATAAGACTCAAGGGGCGCTGAAGGACCGCAGCCACAGCCTCAATCTGAGAGTCATTGAGCGGCGGTAGACCAGGTACAGTAAAGGCTTCTTCACCGGTTGGTACGCGAGCTGTAGCGATGCGCTGTTCCTCGACAGGATGACCAAGCAACTTGTGATAAATATAACCAGTAACAGATGTATCATCGATCGCAAACGTTTTCATAGCACTCTGCATCCGATCATATGAGGTACTCTTCCAGATATATTCGACAACGTAGTCATCCGAGATAGAATCCGGCACATTCCCCCCGGTTCGAAGTTCCAGCTCAACTTCACTGTCAATGATATCTTTGACATAGCCAACACCTTCCCAGGGTCGACCATAGAGAAATTGAGCTCCTTCTCCGAGCTTGAGGCGTAACTCGTCCCCAACCATAATACGTGATTGTTCGACGGCCATGCGATGGAAGGAAAAGGTGGCCACATTCTTACCAGAAAGAGATTTGTCCCACCTAACTGAAATGCTTTCCTCCGTCAAACTTTCTTTGATCTGACGATCATAATCGGCTTCTATTTTGACCAAAGGGGCCAAAATATTCTGATAATGAAAGCCATCCTCGTATTGCAAAAGGGTTGGCGCCATTTCTTCCTCGTCGACAACATCAGGACGATGAAGATCCGCATATTTGACATCAGGCTCAGTTTTCCATAACTCTTCCAACTTTGTCATTTGTGCCTGAGAAATATCCCGAGCTCTCAACAGCAATTTGTCGGATGGTACCTTTGTCGCATTACATTATTTGGACACACATGAGGGGATTCCTTTTCCCAAAGACGAATAACTTCCAGTTGCCAAATCTCTCTTACCTTGATGAGCCACGGAAGAAATTTTCGATCCTGGATCAGCGGATGCCACTGGGCGAGTTCCCAATCCATGTCCTTTAACGCTGGAACAGTCTCCACACAGACACGGCATAGCAACACCACAACGCTGCTGGAGCTAGCTGGAACAAATCCCAAAACAAATGAATTTTTGGAGGCACAATTGTAACACTCTAAGACGGTATCTCCGAGAGGACTTTCTGGGTGAAGCTGCACCTGGTTGGATCTGGAACGCACGAGGTGGTGAACAAGGTGGCTTCCACCGCTTCCAATCACAGCATTGCAGAACCATTTCTTGGTTTCGACGCATTTTGCAACACATGCCGGATCGTGAATTCCACAATAACGGCAGGAGTACTCAGGTAGGTTCTCCTCGTCGTAATGGTCCAAAGTATACAAATGCTGCTCGTTGTCGTCCTCCTCGTCGGTGATGCTGTCTTCTTCTCCTGAAACATCCGATACATCGTCGTCGTCCTCCTCTTCTCCATCATCATCCTCATCGTCGTCATCTTCCTCATCGTCATCCTCTTCGTCATAGTTTACTTTTGGTTGATTATCATCCTGACTTCCAGGATTTGAAACTTCGTCGTCTTCGTTGTCCCCCGCCATGGCTCAATTCAAGATTTAAAAAATGAGAATCAAATCAAGGCGAAACGAACCACCAAAACCAATGCACCTGCGTCCACGTTTCTCAAATGCTTGTTCTCCGAACAAACAATCCTTCCCAGCTAACCAAAAAGCACAAGCTTCAAAATAGGAGGTGAATACAGTAGGTAAAGGCGCAGCTGAACAAGCTTCCAACCTCGGGCCTAGTGTGTACTGATCAAGAAATCTGTAGCTTGCCCTCAAGGATTTTGGCTGCTTTTACCTTTACACGCTAAGTACAGCGCAGTACTTACTGTATCAACTGGTACAGCACCTGTTAATCACGGCGGTGCAACTGTGGTATTGAAAGTTCCAAAGAGCCAAATTATTAGTCGTTGTCTGGTTCGTTGCGATCGCGCGCCACGCGCGTGCAGAGGAACGCAAACTGGCTCCATTATAATTAGAGCAATGCCACAGTCCTTCGTTCACCAGTGCTATAGCTAGCTAGCTACTAGACTACTAGCTAGTGATTTTGGCCGTCCTATTAAAACTAATGTTGTTGTTTGCCCCAGAGGGCATCTTTGTCTACTAAGCACAGAGTTTGATCAATGAATTTACTTTGAAGTCTTCTTGTAAAGGCTAGAGTCTAGCTGTCAAAAACTGTTAGCATCCTGGCTTGTGTAGCATCAGCTCTCAGCTGGAAAAGCAGCAGGCAGCATGTGCCACCATAGGCTAGCATTGCAAGTTACTGCTCTGTATTTTCTCACCATCAAAAATCAATTATTGCCTGACTTCATTTGCACCCCTGGTGAGACACAATGTGTTGCACACATGTTGAGGCAAAATGTGTGATGCTACTAGCTATTGCTACTTTCCATCCTACTACCAAAACTATAGATCTGAAAAGGGTGAATGTGGGGATTGCCAAGGGTTAAACATTCGCCCAAACACTGTCACAGAGACCGTTCGCTTGCTCAACCTGGAAGGACAAATTCGAACTTTCCCATGATAATACCGCATGGATACATAAAGCTATTTATTTATTTTCATATTTTTAAAACTTCCGGTAGAAGTGAATGCAGAGGCCACAGGAAATACTTTTATCATTCATTCATGCATTCATTCCAACCAGTTCAATCATTGTCCAGCAGACAACAACATCTTCAAGATCCCATCCAATCGAATAACAGTACTAGGCTCGACACTTTTTGTGTAGCTAATTTACTCCTTCTTCTCCTCCTCCTCATCGCCTCCAACTTTCTTGTTTCCCAAGAAGGAAAGGAAGACGTTGTAACCAATCTGAATGGAGTTGATGTACAGCAAACGCTGAGATGGTGGAATGAAGGCAAAATTGATTGTGTGCTGTGGGTGGAAAAGGGAAAGTATGGTTGTCATGGTGAGAAACACTTGTTTCGACAATGACGAGCAATCATCAACTGCAACGACAGTATTATTTGTCTGAAATGACAAAATTATAGGTTTGAAAACCAAACAACATCAAAACTTACAGCAGGCACCCACACAGCCCAACTGCCCATAACAGCTGTCTTGAGATCCGCCTTGAGCTTATTTGTGTAGTCTTGGAAAGACTTTCCTTCGCACAAGTTGAGGTACCCAAAGAACATAAGTCCAAAGATGGGATTCCAAATGGTCTGATCAATGGCGACCTTAGTGGCCACCGTGATTGGCTTGGTTCCTGGCAATTTTGAATCCAAAAATCCGTAAAAGTAGTGCCCCGTGGTTCCGTGAATCAAAAATCCAAAGGAACCGAGACGGACAGTACGCATAACATCGTAGGGCTTGTCACCGGGTTCCACGAATTTTTGTGCGAGGACATCTCCAGCAGTGAATCCAGTAAGAGATGTCAAAGCCTTTGTAAGAAGCGGTTGTGCTTCCAACAATGCATTGTAACGTGCCCAAAGTCCAGCCATGGTGGAAAATTAATTAATAGTCTTGAAAATAAATAAACCTGAATATTTTGCGGCAAAGGAATGGAAAAAAACTTGGTGAGAGACGGAAAACAAATAACATGGAGGATGTGTTGAAAATAATTGAAAATTACGAAAACAAGGAGATGTCTGCTGTCCGAATTATGCCTTTGACTATACAATAAAAAATCAGGACATACTCAAATGGAAGCAGATCAATAATTTGGCGCTCAAGAGTAAGGGACTGCAACCCAAGAAAATCCAATTTTTCTGGAAGCACACGGCGCGTGATCAAGATGCACGAAGCATCGAGTCCAACAAGCACCATTATGCCACAGGAAAAAAAAGACACATGGTAGTTCCCTGTCGCAAGTATGAACGCATAGAAAAAAATCAAAAACGACAAATCCAAATTCCTGTCATCAGAGGGAGAGAGAAATAATTTTTCACGGAAGAGCCCGCGGTCCAAGTTTATTCTCGTGAAGCCAGGAGATGCCATGCCCCAAGACCATTTATTTTTCCAATGGCAAAATGTGCATCGGCACTCTTCGGATCTCACGAGCAGGGAAACTTGGATTTCGAGGGGCTTTTACCGCTTGGACATAGAGGTACCCTTAATGAAATAATTTCTCGTCTCCCTTGTCAAGCTTCTCTCTGCCATATTGAATACCTGGGTCTTGGACAACAACAACGACTATGTCGACTACGATGAATAATTCTTAAATTTACCTGGAGATACAACCTTCGAGGTGAAATCTTAAATAATGAAGTAATTATCTTCGTCCTTGTAGCAGAGAAGCAACAGATAGATGAGGATGAGAACAAGTTCTGAGGGAGCTAAGGTCGGTTGAACTGCTTCTTGCAATTTACATGTAGGTTGCGTTCTTCCCGAATCCAATCCTTGCTTGAAGTCCTGCGTCGATGACGAGGGCGGGCAAGTCACTCTGACGTTCTTCTTACTTATTACTAGAAACAGTACAAATCTACGGGACTACGGTGTCCGCAAACGAGACTTAGCCTAGTACAAGAGGAAAACATTAGGGCTGGAGTTAAAAGCCATGACCATTCGTTTCTAGTCAGACGCACATTGGATCCAAACAAACAGAAGGATCACAGATTTTTGTTGATGGCTGCTTCAGGAACATGCTGATTTGCTTCCATCCATCAGATGATGCGGCACTTTTCAAAGTACTGGCACTCCAAGACTAGAACAATATTGTAGTATCCGAATAGACGCAAAACTCCACTCCTTTCCTGTTAGTAGAAATTTACTAGTAGTCCACAATCATGTCAGGGCGAGGCCGTGGAAGAGGACGGGGCCGTGGGGCGCCCCCCAGTGGCGCCAAGCTTCTCTTGATGCGATCCGCGCAAGAATCCGGCCTCGACGATAAGAATCTGAAATCCTTGAGCGAAATCACCAAGCCTCCTCTCTTTCCAGACATGGTATGGAATTACGAGGGAGGTGGTGGTGCAGGAGATTCTACGGTGGCCAATTCTGGAGCTGCAGCAGCGGCATCGTCTTCGTCGGCCAAAAGTCGTCAATCGTCCACGGTGTATTTAATCAACAAGGGACGGGAAATTGATCACCGGATTCAAACATCGGCTCATTGGGTACGACCCAGCCAAACACAAGTGGATGTCGTTCGATATCAAAGTGAAAAAAAATCTCATAGAGTTGCACAAATGCCATCCGATTTGGCCATATTAGAGCAAATGGGTAAAAATTTGGCCATGGATGAAGCCTATGTGCCCACCGAGCTCATTCCTTCCAACGTGGCGACTAGTTTGGGGAAAAAGCGGTCGCTGATTGATTCCTCGGATGCGGATGACAATGGAACGGCCAAAAAGAAGCCCGCCTTGGAAGAATTGGAGAAGAGAGAGAGTCAACGACTTTTAGAAGAGTCCAAAAAGCAAAATGTATTGGACGAGGAAGGAGGTTTCAGTGACGCCGTAGTGGAGGACGAAGAAGAAGAAGAGGTGGAGGACTACACCACGAATTACTATGCTAGTGATGATGAGAGTGGTGGGGGCGATGACGAAGCCGAAGCTACGTTTTAGTCTCCTTGCTTGCTTGCTTGCTTGCTTGGTTGTAGATGTCATAGTACAGTCGTCAATCCACTGAAACGGTAACAATTCAAAATCCGGCGAGTCCCAGGGTTCGTTTGCCTGGGCGAAATTGTAATGCATCTCCTTCTTGACCATGTTTTACGGAAGGGGAGGTTGCCTCATTCGAACAATCCCCAAGGCGACGCAAGCTATATCGCAAGCTTTGGAAGGCGGGAATAAGTACTTGGTGGATTAATATATTGTGGTGGGGAGTCACCAGCCCTTCCTTGTCCTGGCTTTGGTGCCCCTTCTCACCAGAAACAATGATCCGTCATTTTCCATACAGCATACATGGACATGCAATTTAATGGTTACCGGTTAGAACGCCATGTCAAATCTCTGAAAGAACAGGTAATACCTCTGTGAGAGGGATTATTATTATATGCGGGTGAAATCAATCCGCTTTACAGCCAGTGTACCAACTTAAGGCTCCTACACTCCCAATAAGTAAATCATCCCACCTTAGTCATCGCATACTTCAAGATGCTTAATCTAAGTATCCCAGACTACTCGTTGCCTGGTGCCACCATGGACCATGGCATGGCTCCACTGCAGGTGTCATGCTAATTTTCTCAAGTTTCAAAATGAAAAAAGAATGCATGTCTGTCAGAGGAAATAAATCTGTGCATCAATGGTGCAGGCATTTGTATGTTTTATGGATGCAGCACAGCTTATAGAGAGGAATTTTGGTCCAGTGCTGATTCACGCATGTAAACTGAATGCGACGTTTCTCTTAGAAAGGGCAGCGAAGCGAAGAAAAGTAGCTATGTCCAGCTCCTGTACATGTAGTAGACTAGTAGGCTAACAAAAGTGACCTAATGACATTATCTACCCCAAGCTACTGACCATCTAAGTGGATATCTATCTATGGGCTACCGCATAGCATATCGCTACTGGTGCCGGATGACAGATAGTTCCGCGTATTACACCGCAGTATGCAGGAACTTGCCGCAACCTTCTTACAACTGGTACAGATTAAGTACCCTTTTTAAAATCGGCCCATAAATAAAAATCGGTTCATATGTGTGAAACGATTTTTAATAAGACTAAAAAAATCGGTTCATAAATCTTAGGCTGATTTGAAATCGGTTCATAAATAGAAATCGGTTCACAATTGTGAACCAATTTCAAACAGTGCTAAGCAACAGGTCTCCATGTAATTGTGAACCGATTTATGAACCGATTTTCATTTGTGAACCCTTTGAAGAAAAATCGGTTCATAAATATTTGTCTCTTGTACAAAAGGACTATAAAAAAAGAAAGGTTCACAAAAAGGTTCATAATTATGAACCCTTTTCAAAAAAAGGTTCACAAATAAAAGGGTTCACAAAGTTTACTAGCCGTTAAGTTCTCAGTTGAGGCCAGTTCCAGCATGTCCTCAATGCTGCATGGGAGTCACGCCGGGAGACACACCTGTTAATGAATTCACAGAAACACACAATCTCTTGGTTGGCAAACCTTAGCGTGTCTTGACATTGTTCATCATGCAATTCCGTTCACCCTCACTCCTCACTCTGATGAGTCGACTCACAGTTTTTTGTCCAAAAGACATCTTGTGCTTCTCTGCATTGTCATGAGAAGAGACAATGCATTCACACTTTGTTTGCAACCACTCCATGAATGCTGCTAATGGTTGTTCTGCTGTTTGAACCAGAACAGTGTTGAAAGGGTCATTCCCGTTCAGAAGCACATGGAATGCCACAACACTGTGGTGCAAAGAGACAATTGATCCAACAAATTGGGATGGATCCCTCTCCCTGTTGAGAAGCCTTTTGATGTCAGTCAGTGCGCAAATTTTTGAAGAGTGGTTTCATTGCTCTGCTCATCTTGTCCAGCTAACAGAAGCTGATCCTGCTGACAGTCGGCTTGCACCATGAAGCAGCCGCGCAGTGAACATGCAGTGTGTGCAGCCAGAAGTTCTTACAAGGTTAATCTCTGATGTTGATTTCCCTTGTTGTTTAGCTGCTCCTCTTGCTAGCATCAAGCATGGGTGGATCCTTTGTGCTTCCACAAGATTTTCTTTCATCACCTCCCCTGCAGGTTGCACATTCCCCCAAACGCTTCACGTTTTCCTCCAATTCATTTTGTTTTGCCCTAATTTTGTTTTCGTTTTGCAACTGACACACTGTTTTCCTCTGGGCAGTCAGTTTCCTTTTGTCACTGAGCAGCTTCTAGCAGAAGAGCATGGGTTTTCCCAATGTGCTAACAAATCACGCCACATCCACTTCTTCATCTGCAATGCCTAGAACAGGACACACACAAACTGAAGTGTCCTCAGATAGGACTCATTCGTTCATGACTCAGTCACAGAAGCTGCGCTCTTCAGCGTGTGGGACCAGTTTGCCACTAGCCCAATTCTTCACGAGCAGTGAAGAAGGTTGCTCAGGACAGCATCCAAGACCAAACGCCTGTGTAGAATAACGGCTGCATGATGCACCCTCCCAAAAACGTCTGGAAGACATTTTGTTCTGGATGGTGCAACACGAGCTATCGTTGTGACACAAAGTCATAACAAACCACACAACTGGCACGCCGATTCTTCACGCAGAAGCATCGTTCATCTCAGCAGAGAGAGGATCACGCCGAGGATCTTGAGCTGAACCTCTCTCAAATGTTGCATTCATTT
>ENA-ORBV01015537-ORBV01015537.1-microbial-mat-metagenome-genome-assembly--contig:-NODE-15537-length-11178-cov-4.942077_pt1 | contig 11178 bp, 5 predicted proteins | sample MGYA00237777_ERZ505514 | MGnify/ENA primary metagenome ERZ505514 (study PRJEB26160, sample SAMN06269048) | microbial mat metagenome | isolation source: Oligotrophic lake microbial mat | place...
GGGCCGCTCCCAAGGCGCTCGCTACCGCAGCCGCCAGGCGCAGGTGCTCCACTGAGCGCCGCCGGGCCGCTCCCAAGGCGCTCGCCACCGCAGCCGCCAGGCGAAGGTGCTCCACTGACCATGTCCATGCAGCACACCAATACCAGGGGAAAAACATGTTGAGCCGCACTGCCGACCATTTGTTCTGGATGTCGCGCTACACCGAGCGGGCGGAGAACACCGCCCGTTTGCTGGACGTCAATTACCAGACTTCCCTGTTGCCACAGTCCGAGGGGGTGGCGCTGGTGGGCTGGCAAGGCCTGATCAGCATCAGCGAACTGCTGCCCACTTACACCGAGCGTTACGGCGAGATCCGCCCGCGCGACGTGATGGACTTCATGGTCAAGGACGAAAGCAATCCGTCGAGCATTGTTTCGTGCCTGGGTGCGGCGCGCGAGAATGCGCGCGCGGTGCGCGGCACCTTGACTACCGAAGTCTGGGAGACCCTGAACCAGACCTGGCTGGAAGTGCGGCGCATGCTCAAGGCGGGTGAGTTCGAGCGCGATCCAGGTCAGTTTTTCGAATGGGTCAAATTCCGCTCCCACCTGTCGCGCGGGGTGACGGTGGGAACGATGTTGATGGACGAGGCGCTGTACTTCATGCGCCTGGGCACCTTTCTGGAACGTGCCGACAACACGGCACGGTTGGTGGACGTCAAGTTCCATGCGGTCGCATCGGATTTCTTCGGTGCCGCCAGCGAGAAGGACCAGGAGTACGACTTCTACCACTGGAGTGCGATCCTGCGCAGCGTTTCGGGTTTCGAGATCTACCGCAAGGTGTATCGCGATGTCATCAAGCCGGAACGGGTCGCCGAACTGCTGATCCTGCGCCCGGACATGCCGCGTTCGCTGCATGCGAGTCTCAATGAAGTGGTCAACAACCTGGCGATGGTGGCGAACGACCCGGACAGTGAAACCCACAGGCGCGCGGGCAAGTTGCGTGCAGAGCTCAAGTACGGCCGCATCGACGAGATTCTGGCGACCGGCTTGCATGCCTATCTGACGCAGTTCCTGGACCGTGTGAACGACCTGGGCATGCACATCAGCCGCGACTTTCTTGTTCCGTCATCCGCTTGAGTGTCTAATCGTCTGTGACCGCGCGCGTTACCATTCCGGTCGCGCTTGAGCGACACGAATGACCACAGACGACCACCATGTAAGCGGCGCGGCACTGGACACCCTGATGCGGGACGAGCAGGTGCGACTGCACGCCACCACCTGGCCCGTTGCAAGCGCCGGTAGCGCTGCCCTCGGCTTGATCCTGGCCGGTGTCATGTCCTCACTGGTGGCGCCGGTCGCACTGCTCTTGTGGCTGGCTGCCCTGGCCGTTGTGCTGGGCCTGCGCGTTGCAATCGGCAGGGCCCAGAACCGCGCCATGGCGTCGGGTGTGCTGGACCACGCCTGGATCGGTCGGCAACGCGCTGTCTCGGCGGCGCACGGGCTGGTGTGGGCGCTCGCAAGTATCCTGATGCTGCCCGAGCAAGACCAGCTCCGCCAGACTTTCCTGGTGCTGGCACTGACCGGCGTCTGCGTGAGTTCGCTGTCGGCCTACGCGTTCGACATCAAGTCCTCGCTGATGTTTTGCACGCCGACCCTGTTGGCCCTGGCGTATCGCCTGTTCACCTTGGGCGATGAGGTGAGCCGGGTGTTGGCGTTCACGACCCTGATGTTTCTCGTTTATATGGCACTGGTGGCGATGCGTGCCCATCGCGCGGTCCAGGTGAATGTGGCCTTGCGCGGATCGGAGGCCCTGCGCATGGCGGCCCTGCGGCGCAGCCATTTGCAGCTGGGGCAGGCCGAGCGGCTGGCGCAGTTGGGCAGCTTCGATTGGGATCCGGTGTCTGGTGCGCTGCAGTGGTCTGACGAACATTACCGGCTGTGGGGCCTGGAGCCGCGCAGTGTTCCGGCCACCTACGCGCGTTTTATTGCTGGAGTACTTCCCGATGACCGCGAAAGGCTGGAGCAACTCCTGCAGCAAGCCCTGCGCGGCGAACGAAACTACGACTTCCACTATCGGGTCTGCCGCGCCGACGGCAGCCTGCGCCACGTCCATGGTCGCAGCGAGGTGTTGTTTGACGGCGCCGGGCGCGCGACGCGCGTGCTGGGGACGGTGCAGGATGTCACCGAGCGCAGCCTGGCCGAGGCCGCGTTGGCCGACAAGCAGCACCTGCTGTCGGCAATGCAGCGCACGACCCAGCTTGGCTTCTGGTTCGTGGACAGTGCCGGGTTGACCACCGAAGTCAACCCGGCAATGGGTTCCATGCTCGACCGCGAGCCGAAAGACGTTGTTGGTCGCTCGATGTTCTCGTTCTTCGACGACACCAACGCGCAACTGCTCCGGCGACGCCTTGCGTCGGCGCCCGACACGCCCGGTGGATTGGAAGTGACCCTGAAGCGTCCAGATGGATCCGGGCTGCACTGCCTGGTGAACGCCACCCCGATCACCAACGTGCAGGGTGAACAGGTGGGCGTGGTCGGCATGTTCTCGGACCTGACCTTGATCGACCGCACCCGGCAGGCCCTGACCACGTCCGAGTTCGTCGTCAACTCTGTCGGCGACATGGTCAGCCTGATGGACGAGCACAGCGTTTACCTGCTGGTCAACGATGCCTGGTGCCGCACGATGGGCTTTCGCCGCGAGCAGGTCATTGGCCGGGCCAGCCGCGACTTGTTGCCTGGTTGGAGCGAGCCCGTTCAGGCAAACGCATTTCGCGAGTGCGTGGAGCTGGGCCAGTTGCGCGTGGTCAGGATGACGGTCGATTTGCCGGGCGGCGGGCGGCGGCATATGGAAACCCGGCTGACGCCGTATCGCGCCGGGGGCGGCGGTGGCCGCGAGGTGGTGGCGGTCACGCGCGACATCACGGACCATGAAGCCACGCGCCAGGCGCTGGCCGACAGTCTGGAGAACCTGCGGCGTACCTTCAATGCCACGACCGATGGTATGTTCGCCTACGATGCCAATGACCCCTCGGGTCGCCTGTTGTTTGCGAACGACCGGTTCTTCGAGATGTGGCAGATTCCGATGGAATTGTCCGGACAGGTCCGGCGTGCGGATGTCATCGAGTCCTCGCGCAAACTCTTTGCGGATCCAGACAAAGAGCAACCACGCATCGACGCAATTTTGGCGCTCACGGTTCCGCATGAGGACCGCCTGGTCCTGCGCGACGGCCGTATCCTGCTACGCCACTGCGTGCCACTGCAGGATGGAAACACGACGACCAGGGTCTGGTCGTTTCGCGATATCACCGTGCAGGAGCGGGCAATCGAGGCTTTGCGCTCCAGTGAAAGCCAGCAACGCGCGGTGATGGAAGCGTTTCCAGGGTATGTCGCTGTCACGGATTTGAAGGGTGTATATGCGTATGTGAACCGGCGCCTGGCCGATTTGATGGGTCAGGCGCCTGAGGCATTGACCGGGCGCCACATGCGTGAGGTTCTCGGACCAGCCCGTTTCGAGGAGGCCGACGCGGAGATCGAGATTGCCCGACGCATTGGACGGGCTGTCTCGACCCGGACCTATCCGGCCACGGCGCACCGCGCGCGGGTCGACCTCCAGGTGACGTACGTGGTCGGTGTTGATGCACAAGACGCCGACCAGCGCTGTTATGCCTTCGGGGTCGATATCACGGACCGGGTGCGGGCAGAGGAAGCCCTGGTGCTGGCCAAGAACGAGGCGGAACACGCGAACGAGGCGAAAAGTGCATTCCTGGCCAGTGTCAGCCACGAACTCAAGACACCCTTGAATGCCATCCTCGGGTTTGCGCAGTTGCTGCGCGGCGATGCCCGGATGTCGGCGGGTTCCAGTGACAACGCGGCAGAAATTGAGCGTGCCGGGCGGCACCTGCTGTCGTTGGTGGATGACCTGATCGACCTGGGCCGGGTCGAAAGCGGGCATCTCGAGCTGTTGATGGCCAGGGTCCCGCTGGAGGCAATCATCAACGACAGTTTGTCGCTGGTTGCGCCTTTGGCCGCCCAGCAGGGCATACGCATCGTCTACTCGGGCGGCGACGCTCGCAATGCGCTGGTCATGGCCGACGCCGTTCGACTGCGCCAGATCGTGATCAACCTGTTGTCCAACGCCATCAAGTACAACCGTCCGGATGGATCCGTGCGCGTCAATTGCCAGCGCCGCCCAGCTGCAAAAGGGGAGTCGCCACGCATCCGGATCGCCATCAAGGATACCGGTATGGGAATCTCCGAAACCCGGGCGGCCGACATGTTTTCGGCGTTCGACCGGCTTGGAGCGGAACGCGGTACGGTCGAAGGTACCGGAATCGGGCTGGTCATCAGCAGACGCCTGGTGCACGCCATGGGCGGCGACCTCGGGTACGAGAGCGAGGTTGGGCAGGGCAGCACGTTCTGGGTGGACCTGGCGCAGGCCGGTTCGGGGGCGGCCGCATCGGCACCTGAACCGATTGCCAGTTTTCCCCTGTCGGCACGGCGCAATCGGGGGCTACGGCCGCGCTTGCTGGTTGCGGAGGACTATGCACCGAACCAGGCCGTGCTGAAGCTGCAATTGGCAGGCTTGGGCTGCGAAGTGGAAATGGTCAGCGATGGCATAGCGGCGCTGAGCCAGTGGAGCGCTGGCAGTTACGACCTGATTCTGAGCGACCTTGACATGCCCTTGATGGATGGGCTGGAACTGGCGCGCACGATCCGCTTGCGCGAGAAAGCGTGCGGCGGCCGGATCCCCATCATCGCCCTGAGCGCGGCGGTGATCGGGACCGAACGTTCGCGCTGTCTGGAAGCTGGCATAGACGATGTACTGGGTAAACCGATATCGGCCCAGGGCCTGGGCGCCATGTTGGACCGATGGTTGGGCGATAAGCGGCCGCCAGCAGCTGTCGCGGGCGTATCGATGGATCTCACAGCCACAGCCGGTGCAGCGCTGGCCGTGCTCGACCTTGAGCGCCTGTACCTGGTGCTCGGGCGCGTCAGCCTGTCGCAGGCGCGCGCCTTGCTGGCGACATTCCTGGATGCGGCAGAGTCTGGCCTGCGTGAAATGGGGCGGGCGAAACTGCAGGCCGATGCCCTGGTGCGGGAGATGCATCGCCAGCAGTCTTCAGCCAGTACCGTCGGAGCCTTGCGTTACGCTGCCATGGCAGGTGGCCTGGAGCGACAGGCACGCGCGGGTATGCCGTACGACCTGTCGCTGCAATTGGCGCAGTTGGGTGTGGAGCTCAGCGCAGTGGCGGGCGAGCTTGCCGGTTTGGAGTCCGACCTCTTCGACTCGGCACCGACGCCGCTGGCGGCGACGGATGCCGCCATGGTGCACGGTTCCGTGCTGGTGGTAGACGATGACCCTGTGGTGCTGATGCAAATGACCCAGATGCTGGGCAGCATCGGTGTACGCGAAGTATTGACGGCGCGCAATGGCGTGGAGGCGATGCGTCTGGTGGGCCGACGGCACACGGCAATTGATGTGGTGGTGTGTGACCTGAACATGCCCGAGATGGACGGTGTCGAGATGATTCGACGGTTTGGCCAGGGTAATTTCCGTGGCGCGCTGATCCTGATGAGCGGTGCGGACGAGCAAATCCTTTCAACCGTGGGCAAACTCGCGGTGTTGCAGGGCCTTACCGTGCTCGGCCAGATCCACAAGCCGGTGACACCGCAGGCAATGGGGGATTTGCTGCGCCAGACATCTGCAGTGCCGGTGGACCGGCCAGTTCCGCTGCCCGGCTCGGTGCTGACGCCCGACGCGATTCGCAACGGAATCGAATTGGGTGAGTTCTCGGTCTGGCTGCAACCCAAGGTACATGCCCGATCGCTGGAGCCGGTCGGTGTCGAGGCGCTGGCGCGCTGGCGCCGACCCGACGGCCGCTACATTTCGCCCGATCTGTTTATTGTGGTTGCCGAGCGCTCTGGAACCATTGCCGAACTGTCTGCCGTTTTGGTGGCCCATGCGCTGGCGGATGGAGCACGGCTGCATGCGGCAGGGTTCCCGCTGAAGATTTCCATCAATCTTTCTGCACTGTGGCTGGACGACTTGAGCTTGCCAGACCTGATGGCGAAGTCGGTGGGTGCGGTCGGAATGAAGCCCGCCGACATCATCCTGGAGGTGACGGAAACCGGGGTAACGAAGGACGTCGCCGTGGCCCTGGATGTGCTCACCCGCTTGCGCCTGAAGGGTTTTGGCTTGTCGATCGACGACTTCGGCATCGGGTACTCGTCATTTGAACAGCTGGGGCGTATTCCCTTCACCGAACTGAAAGTTGATCGCAGCTTCGTGAACCGCGGCATGCAGGACGCTGCTGCCCGCGCCATTTTGGAGAGCAGCATGGCGATGGCACAAAAGCTCAACCTGAGTACCGTTGCAGAGGGTGTCGAAACGCCGGACGAACTCGAGTTGATGCGTAGCCTGGGCTGCGACAACGTGCAGGGTTACCTGGTTGCGCGTCCGATGCCAGCCAGCGAGCTCATCGCCTGGCTGCAGCAGCGACCGCGCAACCCGTGACAGTGTGAGAGGGTCAGCGCCGCCGGGCGGCGGCGACTTCCCGACCGAGTTCGATCACCGCCATGGCGTAGTAGCTGCTCCAGTTGTACCGCGTGATGGCGTAGAAGTTTTCGGTACCAATCACATAACTTGCGGGCGCGTCGCCGTTTTGCAGCTCGACCAGCGCCAGCAATCCCCGGTGTTGTGTTGCCTGGCCGTTCAGCACAACGCCTTTGGCCGATAACGCGGCTGCGCTGAAGGTGGGCAGGATGTCGGGTGCCAACAAGCTGTCCAGATCGAGTCGGCTTGCATCAAACTGCGCGTCAAAGTGGGTCGGCATGCCAGGCTGCCAGCCAAACGCCTTGAAGTAATTGGCGACCGACCCAATGGCGTCGGCGCGGCTCGAGAAAAGATCGACTTTGCCGTCGCCGTCATAGTCGATCGCGTAGCGCACCCAGCTCGATGGCATGAACTGCGGCAATCCCATGGCGCCAGCATAGCTGCCCTTGAAGTCCAGCGGGTTGCTGCCGCTGCGGTTTGCCAACGACAACAACTGCTCCAGTTCGTCCTGAAAGAATTGTCGGCGCTGCGCGGCGCGTGGATGGGCATGCGGAAAGTCGAAACTCAAAGTGGCCAGTGCGTCCATGACGCGGAAGTTGCCGGTGTCGCGCCCATAAATGGTCTCCACTCCGATGATGCCAACGACGATCTCGGCGGGCACCCCGAACTCGGTTTCCGCGCGTTCCAGCGTGGCCGCGTTGGCGTTCCAGAATTGCACGCCCGCAGCAATCCGTACCGGGTCGATGAAGCGGCTGCGGTAAACGCGCCAGTTCTTCGCGGTACCGACCGCAGGCGGCAGGACCCAGCGCGTGATGCGCGGGACGTTGCGCGCGGAGCCGATGGCCTGGCGCACCCATACCGGGTCGAGGTTGCGGCGCTCTGCGATTGAATCTGCCATTTGCATCGCGTCCGGGCGGCTTGCGTAAAGAAACCCGGGTGACTGTTCCTGGCTGGCTGGCCGTTTGTCCACTTTCGCCTTCGGTTTGGCCGCCGCAGCGTGGCCGCAACAGGCCCATGCCAGCGCCAGCGCCAGCGTCCCAAACGCCAGGCGGCGCTTCAACCCGGCCATGGAAGACGCCCCAGTTCACGTTGCAGCAGGCGCAGCTGCGCTGGTGCCCGGCCATCCTCTGGTGCGTACCGCACCGCCTCAAGCTGCAACAGCCAGGCACAGACGCTGGCAGCGCGGCGATCATCCGCACCGAAGCGCTCGCGCAGCATTGCGGCGAGCTGGCGCGGCGGGCTGTTGGCGGCCGCAGGAAGGCCGGCGCGTTGCAGGTGGCGCACGGCGCGGCGCAGCAGCCGCAACCAGGGGTCCTGCCGTGTGCGTTCCCACAGGGTCCACAGGGCGCCAAAGCCACTGGCCGCGACGACCAGTGCCAGCAGCACATAGGCAAGGTCCACCCACCCCGGTGCGTTGAACCCGATGTTGCGCAGCAGGTCGAGTTGCCTGGCCTGGCTGTAGTTCAGAACCCATTGGTTCCAGCGGTTGTTGGTGGCTTCCCACAATGCGCGCAGGTTGAGCAGGGCTGCCGGGCTGACACTGGCCAAGGCGCTGCCGATCAACCCGCTGGGGGCCTGCAGGCGTTGCAGCGAGCCGATTCGCCCGGGCGCTACTGCCGCAGTCGGATCGACGCGGGTCCAGCCACGGCCGGCGAGCCATACCTCAGCCCAGGCATGGGCGTCACTTTGGCGCAGCACCCAATAATCGTCCAGATTGTTGCGTTCGCCGCCCTGGTAGCCGGTAACGATGCGCGCCGGGATGTCGAGCGCGCGCATCAGGATGACGAAGGCCGATGCAATGTGCTCACAAAAACCTTCTTTGCGGTCGAACCAGAATTCGTCGGCGGTGTTGGCACCAAAGACGCCGGGATCCAGCGTGTAGCCATAACCGCCCGTGCGAAGACGCTCCAGCACTGCCGCGACCAGTTTGTCCGGGTCCTGGCCATAACGCGGGTCGCGCTGCAACTGCGTCGCCAGTTCCATCGTGCGTGGGTTGAATCCGGGGGGCAGGTCCAGGTAGTCCTGCAGGCCCGGCGTGCGTCTGGCCGGACCGTGGCGAAACTGGACGTGGCTGGTGGCCTGGTAACGCAGCAGGTCGGACACCGGCCGGTCCGACAACCACTGCAACTGCGGCGTCATGGCGAGCTCGTGCCCAACTACCTGAGGTTTGGTGATCGCCGCGTCCAGTACGAATATCCAGGGCCGGTTATTCGGCTCCAGCGTCACCTGGTACGACACGACCGGACCGTCGACCTGCAGGTTGGCGCCGTCCTGCCAACGTGCGGGCAAGGTGGAACGCAACAGTTTCCATTCCCGTCCGTCCAGAGTGGACAGCACCGGACCGCGAAAGTACAACTCCGATTGCCGCGGTGGCGCACCCTCGAAGCGAACCCGCAGCGCGATGCTGTCGTCCAGGGCAAGGCTGGCGATGCTGCCGACCTGCATGGTGGACGACAAGCCGCTGCGTCCGCTCATGGCGTCACCGGGGACTCCCCAGAGCGGCGCGATGCGCGGAAACAGCACGAAAAACACCGCCATGATGGGCGCTCCGAGCAGGGCCATGAACGCTGCAATCCTTGCGGCGTCGCGCAGCGGTGGCTTGCCGGCCGGCATGTGGCTGTTGACCAGCGCCGTCAGCAGGCCCAGCAAGCCCACCAGCATGGCGCCCGCGACCAGCAACGATTGCGAGAAAAAGAAGTTGGTGAGCATCGTGAAGAAGCCCAGGAAAAACACCACGAACGCATCGCGCTGGGCGCGCAGCTCCAGTGTCTTGAGCGACAACAACACGACGATCAGGGTTACACCCGCGTCCCGACCGAGCAGGGTTTGGTGCGTGTACAGCGTCGCACCAACCGTGAGCACGAGCAGCGCCAGCAGCCACCAGCGCGACGGCAAAGCCAAGCCTTTCCACGCCAGCGTGCCGCGCCACAGCAGCACACACAGTGCCAGCAGGCTGCACCAGAGGGGGAGGTGGGAGGTCTGGGGCGCGATTACCCAGGCGATCACGAACAAGAGGAACAGCGTGTCGCGCGCCTCGCGTGGCAAATGGCGCAGCCGTTGCATGGTTGTTTCAGGCGCCATTGCCGTGCATGGCCAATGCCTCCAGGCAGCGCCGCCGTTGTGCCTCGCCCGAGGCCGGCGGGATGTGCAAGGCGCCCAGGCGCAAACCATAGTCCAGTCCAATCCGCTGCGCCGCAAGTACCCAGGCACACAGGCGCGACAGGGCGAGTTCCAGAGCCGGACCGGCCGTGGCGAGGTTGCCCGGGATGCCGGTGTGGGCCAGGTCCAGCCAGAGTTCGAGGCGATGCGCCTGTTCCGTGTCGCGGCTCACCAGTTCGTCGGCCTTGGCAGCTTTTTTCCAGACCACCAGCTTGCGCGGGTCACCGCGCTGGTAGGCGCGCACACCGTCGTAGTCGCCGCTGGCATGCCGGCGTGCGCGGTCGACAGCGGCGCCTGCATGTGCTTCTCCCGCCGGCAGTGCAGGTGGCCGCACCTCCGGGGCTGGATACACCATCAGCCTGGAGGCCGGGCGCCACACCGTCCACACGCGGAATGTGCCAAGCGGGAAGCGGGTCTCCGCCGTCAGGGCGGGGATCTCCTGCAATCCGCGGCGCAGCGGCCTGAAAGCCACATGCACAATTGCGCTGCCCTGCGCGCCGACATCGGTCCAAGCCCAGTGGTCTGCGCCCAACACACTCACACCGATTCCGTAACGCACGCGGCGGCGCTGGTTGTGCAGGGTGATGGCAAACGCCGAATTGCCAAGGGCGAAGCCGGGTGGCGGCGGCTGCAGGTGCAGGGCCAAACCGCGCAGGGTTGCATGGCACAGGTGCATGCCGACCAGGGCGCTGCCTGCCAGCAAAAAGGTCAGCAGGTAGCCCAGGTTGAGCTGGTAGTTGATCGACGCCACCAGCAGCACCAGCAGGGTCGCGGCAAGCATCCATCCGGCGCCCGTGGGCAGGATGTATACGGTGCGTTGCGTCAGCACCATGCTGTCGCGCGGGGTCAGGCGGTTGAGCCAGAAGTGCCGCAGGCGCGCCCGCAGGTGGCGCAGCGGGTTTGCCAGTGCAAAGGGCAGGCTGGTCGCCATGCTGCGGGTTTCAGGGCAAGGCAAGCGCTGCCACCATGGCGCGCACCTGCTCCACCGACCCGCGTCCGGCGTCTGGGGCCGGGGTCAGGCGGTGCGCGATGGTTTGGGGCAGGATCGCCTGCACGTCGTCCGGCGCCACGTAATTGCGCGACATCAGCATTGCCTGGGCTTTCGCAGCGCGCATGATCGCGATACCCGCGCGCGGGCTGAGACCCTGCACGAACCAGCGTCCGCTGCGGGTGGCCGCGATCAGATCCTGCACATAGTCCAACAACGCGGGTGCGGCATGCACGGCGAGCACTTCGCGTTGCAATTGCTCGAGCTGGGCCGACGCCAACAAGCCGGGCAATGCCAGCACCAGCTCACTGCGGTCGCGGCCGCCCAGCAGTTCACGTTCGGCGGCGCGGTCCGGGTAACCCAGCGAGATCCGCATCAGGAACCGGTCCATCTGCGATTCGGGCAGGGCATAGGTTCCAAGCTGGTCATGCGGGTTTTGCGTGGCGATCACGAAAAATGGGGTCGGCAGGGCCCGCGTCTCGCCTTCGATCGTGACCTGC
>ENA-ORBV01015538-ORBV01015538.1-microbial-mat-metagenome-genome-assembly--contig:-NODE-15538-length-11178-cov-3.628322_pt1 | contig 11178 bp, 11 predicted proteins | sample MGYA00237777_ERZ505514 | MGnify/ENA primary metagenome ERZ505514 (study PRJEB26160, sample SAMN06269048) | microbial mat metagenome | isolation source: Oligotrophic lake microbial mat | place...
GCCAGGGCACCGACCGTTTCGCCAATACCGGCCACATCCCCACCACCCAGCACCTCCGTCGCGGCGTGACCGGCCGCATCGAGCGATCGGCCCCTTCGACCCCCGCTGAGACCCGCGTCGCCTGCGCCGTCTGCCGACGCGAGTTCCTGGTCGTGGCGCGGCCGCAGACCTACAACATGGTGTGCGTGCATTGCGGGCAGCTCAACCGCATCGAGCCGCGTCCGTCCTGAACGGACGGGCATGGAATCCGTCGCCGCCGCTGCCGATGCATTTCTCGCCCATCTCTCGGGCGCCCGCCAAGCCTCTCCGCATACGCTGCGCGCGTATCGTCACGAACTCGACCGGCTGCTGACTTGGTTGGCGCGCGAAGCGCCTGACATCGCCGAGGTGCGCGCGCTCGACGGCCGCACCTTGCGCAGCTTCCTCGCCGGACTCGCCAGCGACGGGCTGACGCCGGCCAGCCTGGCACGCGCGGTGGCGGCGCTGCGCTCGTTCGGACGCTTCCTCGCCACCAGCGAACGCCTGGACGCCAATCCCGCAGGCATCCTGCGCGCGCCCCGGCAAGGACGCAAACTGCCGCACCACCTCGAACACGCTGAGATCGCCGCGCTGCTCGCCGCGCCGCTGGCGCATGCGCGCTCGCCGCAGATCCGCATCGAAGCGGATGCCCATCGGTTGAGCCTGTGCAACGTCAGCGATGCACCACCGGCGGCACTGCTGGTCGAGGGTGCCGCGGGCCGCCAGCCGGGCCTGAAGGGGCCGGCCAGCGGTGGCCAGGGCCTGGGTCTGTCGATCGTGCGACGGCTGGCCGAGCGCCATGGCTTGAGCCTCACGCTCAGCCACGAGCAAGGGCACACGTGCGCCACGCTGACCGAACTTGTGGGCTTCACCGGCGCTTCACCACCGGCTGTGTAGCCTGCCGGTGTCAGTCAACACCCAGGATCACAACCCAATGCAACTCCACTCCTCGCCTCACGAGGCACGCACGATCATGTTCTCGCGCTTCGGCCGCGACGCAATCGGTCTGCACCTACTACGCTTCAGAACGGGAGCCCTTCGCATGTCTCAAGATCTCAACATCGCTAGTCTTGCCTTGTGTCTGCTGGCGGCGGGCGTCGTTGTCACGAGTCCGGCGGCTCTGGCGAGTCAGTCTCAGCGCAACGCCGTGATGACGTCGCCGGACGGCCTGCGCTACCAGATCGTGGAATTCGGTGACCTGAGGCTGGGTACGGCGGCGGGCACCCAGGCGCTGCATGCGCGCATTCGCAGGGCAGCAAGGCGGGTGTATGGCGATTCGGACCCCAGGCTCCCGTTGCGACAGATGGCGGATCGCCGTTGTGAGCGGGCCGCGGTCGCCAATGCAATGGCCGCGATCGGTATCGGGCGACGGCTCGCCATGCGTCAGGGGCAGCCCTGAGAAACCGTCCGGGTCTTTGCTCGAGCGAAGCAACATGAGATTCAACCGGCGCATACGGATCCTGCTCGGTCCTTTGGTGCTTCTTGCATCGGTGTACGTGGCTCGCGCCATCATGGTCGCGACAGACAATCGGACGATCTCCACTATTGAAGGGGATCGCTCCGGATATCAGACGATTGCCATATTCGGCGCCAGCGGGACCGCGGGAGACGGAATCCTCGAGGCGGCACTGGCGGATCCCGACATCGAGACAATCCAGGTCATCACGCGGCGCGCGACACCGCGAATAGACCAGGGAGTCGCGTCAGGCAAGGTGCAGATGATCTTGCATACGGACTACACCGACTACACAGCGATGCGTGACCGGCTTGCCGATACCGATGCCGTCTTCTGGGCGCTTGGTACAAGTTCCCTCGGAGTCGATGAAGAAACGTACGCCAGGATTCATGTCGCGTTTCCCATGCGCTTCGTCGAAGCGTGGGTCGATGTGAGCACCAAGCCCGACAAGTCCTTTCACTACGTCAGTTCGAGCGATATCTCCGAGGACTCCAGCAGTATGTGGGCACGCCAGAAGGTTCGTGCCGAAAAGTCCCTGTCTGCCTTCGCGGACGATCGCTCGCTGAAAGTCATCGCGTACCGTCCCGACTACATTGGCCCGGCGCGAGACGAGGCGCATATCGGGCAGGACTTGCTGTTCTGGATCTTTCGGCCGGTCGGCGCGGCAGTTCGAGCGGCGGAGATCGGCCGGGCTATGATCGAGGTGTCGGCCCGCGGAGCCGACTTCAAGAACGGCGATAAGCTCGGGACCGCCAGCATCATCCGATATAGCGACGCCTACGAGAGGCTCCGGCGACGACGATCGTGAGGCGGCGGCCATCGTCTCGTTGGCAGGCGGCTCGCTGCTGCTGGCCTCTGGGCGAGTTATCCTGGCCTGGGCGCAATCGTCGCCACCGGCTCATCCCCCTGCCGTCTTCGGCAGGTATTCCGGCTTGACGACGTTCTTCCAGTTCTCGCGCACGCGATCGGGCACGACGAGCTGCTCGTCGACGGCGTGGAAGATGACGTTCATGCAATCGGGGTTGTCCAGGCACTCGCGGGTCAGACGCGCGAGACCGTCCCGCGTGACGGCGCCGACGACGGTTCGGTCCCGGGTCAGCTTCGCCTCGCCCGACTCCTTGAACTGCGCCGGCAGCAGAGACAGGTGTCGGATGATGGTGTACGGCACGCCGCTCGCGATCAAGATATCCTCGGCCACGGTCTTCGATGCGATCGCCTTGCGCTGGACCTCGAAGGCCTTCTCGACGTTGATCAGTGCGGCGCTGTCGCCGGCGCCGATCGCCCCATGCAGGATCATCTGGCGGACGCCGGTGGCGGCGGCCCACTTGGAGATGACGCGCTGGCTCTTCTCATAGAAGTCCTGCGGTCCATCGAAGGGGGCGTTCGAGGCATCCACCACGGCGCGATACGCCTTGTCCTTGAACACGCGTTCCATGTCGGCATCGGACAACATGTCACCCGTCACGAAGGTCACCTTGACTCCGTCGAGCCGCGAGCGGTTCGATGTCGTTCGCGCGAGAACCGAGACGTCCTCGCCCGCTGCCACCAGCGCCTTGGCGACCTCGGCGCCGAGCTGGCCCGTTCCGCCGAGGACGAGCACGCCGCGCTCCGCGGCGCGCGCCGCAGCGGACAGGGCGAAGAAGCTGACGACCAGAGTGATCAGCAGGCGGAAGAACCGCTGACCTGATGGCGTAGCACGTGTCGACGCTGCCGTCGTAGCAGGGGCAGCAGTAGCAGCGGGGATGCGGACCTGGGACGAACGATTGGGTTTCATGGGCTCTCGCTGGCGTGTGACGGACCCTGTGACGCGAGGCCTAGCCTACCGCGCAGAGTCACTGCCCGATATCCCCGGCCGCCCGACTGCAGCTCGATCGGGGCCGGCGTTCTGCAGGCCACCTCCAGCAGCCTCGGTGAGGCGACGAGAATCGCGACGCACCTCGCGCGTGACGATGCGGCGTTGCTCAGGATCTTGCTAGCGCGCGGCCTGGCGTATCGGCGCCGCTGGCGCCGGAGTCACCTCGCGCGCGATTCGCCGCGCATTCTTGATCTCCGCTACGCGCAGGTCGTGGTTCATCTGCAGGTTCAGCCAGGACCGCGCGTCGCCCCCGAAATAGCGCGCCAGGCGCATGGCCGTATCAGCGGAGACCGCGCGACGCTTCAGTACGACATCGTTGATCCTGGGAGCCGGCACGCGCAAGGCCTTCGCCAGTGCGTTGGCACTCAGGCCGAGGGGCTTCAGGAAATCCTCCTTGAGGACTTCGCCCGGATGGATGGGTCGCATACCGTTACGGGTCATGATTTTCTGCCGGTTCGCTCAGTGGTAGTCGACGATCTCGATATCGCTGGGTCCCTGTTCGGTCCACCGGAAGCACAAGCGGTATCGGGCATCGATACGGATGCTGTATCGCCCGGCCCGATCGCCTGACAATCGGACCTAGAGGGGACGCTACCCTTCACCTCGGATCGGCGGCGCCATCCTGATGCACTTGCGCGTACCCGAGTTTCTGAACGAAGGCGGCAGGAACGCCTGGTCGACTCCCGTGGGTAACCGGCTAGCCTATGGCTTCACCTTGCAACCCGCCGCCTCGCCGTGGCCCCTGTATGTCCTACCTGTACTCGCTCTATGATGCCTTGGTCGGCATCAACGTCCCGACCGACAAGGCTCGGGCCGTGGTCGATGCCATGGAGCGCGACATGCTCACTCAGTTGGCTGGAAAGTCCGATCTCGAGAACCTTCGATCTGCTGGCAAGGCAGACCTCGAGAACCTGCGGTTGGCCGTCAAGGGCGACATCGACGCGATGGGCGCCCGGCTCGACGCACTCCGACAGGAAGTGCGGATGCAGCAGGAGTTGCTGCGCTCTTCGATGACGATCCGCCTCGGGTCGATGTTCGTCGTCGGCTTGAGCCTGTTGTTCGCCGCGCTGAAGCTCACAGGGCCGTGATGCCTGATGCCTGCAGGTAGCGCCAGGTCTCGTCATAGTGCGACGGTAGCCGCGTCGGGTCGGTGTCGTCCCCCGGCGGCACGAACACCACCATCCCCTGACGCGCCCGCGTCAGCAGCACGCGATAGGCATTCTTGAGATAGCTCCGATTCTCCGGGCTGTGGATGTTGGTCCACCGATCGCCCCGAAAGTCGTGGCAACTCCAGCCGCTCCCCTCTGTCTGCGCCCGAAAGTCCCCATCCCACGTCACGCACGCCCAGTCGAGCTCCAGCCCCTGCACCTGGAACTCCGTCGCGCAGTCCTCGAGATACCAGCTCGAGCGCACGTCACTCCGGTCGTTCAGGAACCATTGCACCGGGTCGACACTGACGCGGATGTCGATCGCATAGGGCTTGAGCCGCATGGCCTTCGAGGAGGCCAGCAGCCCGTACTGCTCGTTGCCGCGCGCCTGCTCGCGCACCCAGGCCTTGGCCTGGTCGAGATCGCGGGTGATGACGATCGGGTAGCGGTCCTTGAACGACTGGTACGCCGCGGCGGCGCCCTCGCGGTCGCAGTCGAGCAGCGCCTTGACGAAGTTCGAGACGCGTTCGGCGCGGAAGGAGCGCATCGAGACGTAGAGGTGCAGCGCCTGCTCGTCGAGGTGCACGTTGGGGCGCTGGCGGATGAGCTCGAGCGCCTGGCCCGCGGCGTATTCGCTGTCGACGAGCTGCGAGGAGACGTGCAGGTGCCAGTGGGGGAAGTGCGTGGTCGCGGCCTGCAGCCATTCGGCGATGCCGGCCTCGCCGGTGTGGATCTCCTGGCCGCCACCGATGAGGCAGACGATGACGGCCCAGTCGCTGTGCCGGTCCATGTACTGGATCAGGAACTCGGGCTCGGAGTGCGCGAAGCCGTCGATGCCCTTGCGCTGCTTCATGAAGTCCACAACCCGCGCCACCTGGAAAGGAGGCAGGAGCTGCAACAGCATGAAGCCGGCATCACGGTGGGACGTCAGCGGGCTGGTGAGCAACGTGCCAACAAACACTTCCTTGTGGTCACGCACACTGCCCGTCTTGAAGTACCAGGCAGCCAGGTGGCCGTAGAACATGGCGTCCCGCTGCACCATGGAGTCATGGAATCCCGCAACATCCTCCAGCTTGCGGTGCGGCGTGGTGAGCAGGCTGTTGAGGATCTCCAGGCGGACATCCTGTTCGGGCTTCATCGTCATCATGGGACACTTCCTGTGGGCACGCGCAAGGCGTGCAAGCCGGGATAAAAGCTACCGCGCAAGTCAGGGGGACACTTCTCCGCCCGCGTGAACGGACGGATGTCTGCAATCCATTTGCAGCGCTTTCAAGGCGCGTATGAAAGTCCCCAAGGTGAGGGCGCGGTACGGTTGTCCATGAACAGGGACGGCAATGTTGAAACAATTTCCGCGTAAGTCAGACCGGATGTTTGTGTTAAATACGAAGGATTTGAACCTTCAGGTGCTTTCGCACGCCTAATGAAAAGTCAGGTGCCTGTTCCCTTTGGCGAGTATGAAATCCGGGATGGTTGGGACGCAGAAAAGTGAAATACTTCACGCGCAAGTCTGATGGGCTGTCCTGGCACTGGCGCTCTACCGCTGAGCTACAGCCCCACTGCGGGGCTGACGGGAGTTGAACCCGCGTCCGCCCGATTTTGCTATCGACGTGTGAAAGCCCTTCATATCAGGGCGCGTGAAAGTGAAAAGATTGGGTTTCAGCCGTACACCGCCTGTGGGCGGACAATCACGTCACCGCCGGGCGCGCGGTCCACCACGTGGTTGCGCAGCCGCTCCGCCGGGACTTCAAGCTGGCGCGCCACCAGGCTGCGGATGTCCGCATCCGTCATGGACGCAACCTGGCCGTAAGCGGCTGCAGCGAATGCTGTGGACCGTCCTTCAAAGCGCACATGCACCATGGTTTCCTCCTTGTGTTGTTGTCCGCGCTTCACTGCGCGTGACGCTGTTCGTTGCTAGAATCATGTTTTCTGAAGCGGGAGGTTGTATGAAGAAGCGCCCCATGGGCCAGACCGGCGCCATGGTCTCAGTCATTGGCCAGGGCACGTGGCGGATGGAGCGGGACAACCCTGCACAATGCCGCCATGCACTGTTGGCTGGCATTGACGCCGGAATGACGCACATTGACACCGCGGAGATGTACGGGAGCGGCCGCGTGGAGACGCTGCTGCATGACGTTGTGGTGGCGCGGCGCAGTGAGCTCTACCTTGTGAGCAAGGTGCAGCCGGTGTCAGCCACCCGGAAGGGCACCATCACCGCGTGTGAAAAGAGTTTGCAGCGGCTGGGGACGGACCATCTGGATTGTTACCTGCTCCACTGGCCAGGGGAACACCCACTGGAAGACACCATTGCCGCTTTTGAAGAGCTGGTGCGTGACGGAAAGATCCTGGCGTGGGGCGTGAGCAACTTTGACGTCCCTGAGCTTGAAGCAGCGCTGAAGATTGCCGGACCCGGACGTATTGCCTGCAACCAGGTGCTCTACCATCTGGAAGAACGCGCCATTGAATTCCGCGTGCTTCCCTTCTGTGCGCTCCACGGCATCACGGTCACGGCCTACAGTCCGTTTGGTGCCGGGAGTTTTGTCCGTCCCGCAACCATGGGCGGGCGTGCCTTGGCGCAAGTGGCGCGCCATCACGGCTCCGCCCCGTTCCAGGTAGCGCTGGCATTTCTCACCCACAATCCCGCGGTGGTTGCCATTCCCAAAAGCACCAACCCCGCGCACGTGGTGGAGAACGCAGGCGCGGCCTCCGTGACGCTGACGCCGGAGGATTTCACCACGCTGGAAGCTGCATTTCCCGTAGCGCGCCCGGGGTATGCGCTTCCCGTATTGTAGCGGCACGGCTGGCGGGAAGTGGCCTGCGCGCAAACTGCACGCGCAAGCCAGTTCAACATTGAATGCAATAGTATGACATCAATTGCCAATAGCAAGCGGAAGACGGAGGGATTGAACCCCATGCCGCGCACGGCACGCACCCGCTAGCAACGGGGCCCGGGTCCACCACCCGGTTCATCTTCCATGGCACGCTGATCTACTGTATGACTCATAATTCGGAAGGCCGTGGACTTGAACCACACCGGTTGACCGGCGCGCCCGTTTCGAGCGGGGCCGCGGCCCTGCCGCGTTGACCTCCCGTGCGGGAAGTGGTGGAGTCGAACCACACACGCAGTGCGTGCGCACCGCTTTCCAAGCGGGCCGCCGGCCTCCCGGCGTTCACTTCCCAATCAATTGCTTTGGGTTTCCGGGAAACCGTGGAGTTGAACCACACACAATTGCTTGTGCGCACCCGTTTCAAGCGGGGCCGCAGGCCACCCTGCGCTGATTTCCCAGGAGTTCCGGCAGATGACCGCCTGCCGGCGCGCGGGTGAAGGTCTGAAGACGTGAGGATGCGCGGCGGAACTGGAAGCAACTTGGCTCCCACCGCTTGCGGTGCGGCACCCGCCCACCGCGCATCATTCACGGTCCATCAGACTCAAGCTCAACATTCCAGTAGCCGTAGTCACGCAGCCACTGCTTCCAACCCGGCGGCATTCCCGTCTGCCACATCATGGTGATGCGCGTGGCCTCCGGGATGTTGCGCGGCTTCACCGGCTTGGAATGCAGCAACATGCCGGCCTGCTGCGGCGTACGTCCGCCCTTCTTCTGGTTGCACATGAGGCACGCAATGACAATGTTCTCCCACCGCGTGTGCCCACCCTGGGACCGCGGTGTGACGTGGTCATACGTGGCCTCGCCACGCCCAACGGTGCGCTGACAGTACTGGCAGCGGCCGTTGTCACGGGCGTAGACGTGCTCCCGGGAAAACCGCACACCGCGCTTCTTGTGGCGGATGGCGTGCAGTGAACGGATCACGGACGGAACCTTCATCTCCAACGTCACGCTTCGCACCGTCCAATCAGAATATTCCTCAACAACCTCCACCCGGTTGCGGAACAACAACGTGACCGCGCGTGTCCAGGAGACCCTGGCCACGGGCGAATATCCCTGGTCCAAAACCAACGTGTCCATGACAGCCTCCCTTCTTGGGTTTCATTGTAACGTCAGAGCTTGCCGCATGCCCGAAGCGGGATTTGAACCCGCAATGCACACATTGTGCGCCGGCCTCTCAAGCCGGTGTGGCTGCCGTATTTTCACCATTCGGGCGTAGTGCCGCATGAGGGAGTTGAACCCCCACTGTGCCGGTTTTGAAGCGGCAGCCTCTGCCAGTTGGGCTACTGCGGCGTGTTGCTGGACCAGGGGATTGAACCCTGCTTGCCGGCCGTGTGATGACCGTGTCCTCTCCAGATGACTCGTCCAGCACAAAGTGAAGAGAATGCTGGATCAGGGAATTGAACCCTGCTGAACGGTCATGTCAAAACCGCGTCATCACCAGATGACAAACCCAGCAAAGATGCCCGGAGCGGGATTTGAACCCGCAATGCACCGCAGTGCGCCGGCTTCTGAGACCGGTGTGTCTGCCAGAGGTTCCACCATCCGGGCGCAGACTGATGTCCGGCCCGCATGCAGGGTGTCACGGACTGCTCAGGGAACCGTGACAATGGCATCATGCATGCGGACCGGAGAGTTGACATCGTGGACCAGGGACTTGAACCCCGGACAACGGGCTTATGAGGCCCGCGTGCCCATCCCGGGCCATCCACGTTGATTGGTATGACGTTTTGTGTTTGCCCCTGGCCGGATTTGAACCGGCAACCACGCGCTTAGGAGGCACGGGCTCATCCACTTGAGCTTCAGGGGCATGGTTTGACCTTGGGGAGAATTGAACTCCCAACCGTGCGCTTAGAAGGCGCATGCTCTTCCATTTGAGCTACAAGGCCGCACTCCTGGCTGGACTTGAACCAGCAACCGCACGCTTCGGAGGCGTGTGCTCATCCTTTGAGCTTCAGGAGTATGACTGTAAATAGCCCCGGGAAGAGTTGAACTTCCTGCTTCTCCGTTCGTAGCGGAGCGTTCATCCGTTGAACTTCGGGGCCGTGAAAGATGGACCAGCAGGGAATCGAACCCTGGTCACCGGCGTGCAAAGCCGGAGCTCTGCCATTGAGCTACAAGCCCGTGAAGAGATGCCGCCCCCGTGGATCGAACACGGATCTCCTGGGCTTCAGCCAGGTGCCTTGACCACGTCGGCCAGAGCGGCATGAAAGGTGGGGTGACTGACCGGACTTGAACCGGTTAACGCCAGATTCACATTCTGGCCGCGCGACCGCTTTGCTGTTCAGCCACCATCATCCCACGTACGGGAATCGGACCCGTCTCAACTGGTTGACAACCAGCCTGCGACGCCAGTCGCATCACGCGGGAAAAGTGTTACTTGATCGGGACAGGAGGAATTGCACCACCATCGGCCGATTATCGGTCGGCTGCTCTGCTGATTGAGCTATGTCCCGGAAAACTGGTCTGAATGGCGGGAATTGAACCCGCAGCCTCACGCACCCGAAACGTGCGCTCTACCAAATTGAGCTACATTCAGACATGAAGTGACAATAAATCGGAGTGGCAGGATTTGAACCTGCGGCCTTCTGCTCCCCAAGCAGACGCGCTCACCGAGCTGCGCCACACCCCGAAAATGAGGAAATCCAGGCAGCAGGATTCGAACCTGCAACTTTCCGGTCCCAAACCGGACGCTCTGCCAAATTGAGCCATGCCCAGACAATGCCGCGTGCGGGGATCGAACCCGCCATTCCGGTGTGAAAGACCGGCGTCTTCACCAGTTGACAAACGCGACGACGTCAAATGACCTGTGCGGGAATTGAACCCGCCCTTCCGGATTGAGAAACCGGCGTCGTACCAACAGACTCACAGGCCACAAGGCCCGCCCTGGAATTGAACCAGGCTTATGGCACTTTTGCGGAGTGCCCCCATCCCAGATGGAGCGGGCCAGGACTGCACAGGCAGGACTCGAACCTGCATCTTTCCGCTTAACAGGCGGAAGCCTTGCCATTAGGCCACTGTGCAATGGTGTTTCTTTTGATTTCTAGCCGGGGGCAGGAATCGAACCTGCAACCTGATGCTTACGAGGCAACTGCTCTTCCATTGAGCTACGCCGGCACATCCGGGTGAGGGAGTTGAACCCCCGCCTGCTGGTTCAGAGCCAGCCGCCCTTCCATTGGACCAACCCGGAACATCCATTGGGGCGGCAGGACTTGAACCTGCATTGGCGGATTCAAAGACCGCGGTCCTACCCTTGAACGACACCCCAACGCGCACACATTCCCGTCAACAAACTGCACATCCGGACCGTCGGAGTTGAACCGACCTCACCCTGTTTGGAAGACAGGTGCCTCTGCCGCTCGGCCAGACCCGGACACATGGTGCCTCCGCCTGGACTTGAACCAGGAACTCGCCGGGTAAAAGCCGGGAATGATCCCATTTCACCACGGAGGCAGAAGAGTGGGGCCGGAGGGAGTTGAACCCTCAGCCTGTCGGGTAAGAACCGATTGCTCCGCCAATTGAGCTACGGCCCCACATTGCCGTCCCTATTCAGTTGTCAAAGACCAGAAACTGAAATGATTCAGATTCCGGACACAGCTTGCCCTTCATGGAATGACGCGTATTGCGCACGCCGAAGGAAACCTTCATGAACCAACCGGCGGGAATTGAACCCGCGTAGTCCTGACTGGCGGTCAGGCGCCTTGAGCCCCTCGGCCACGGTTGGACATCACGTCATCAAAAGACACTTCCTGTCTCTTATACACATCTCCGAGCCCACGAGACTAAGGCGAATCTCGTATGCCGTCTTCTGCTTGAAAA
>ENA-ORBV01015539-ORBV01015539.1-microbial-mat-metagenome-genome-assembly--contig:-NODE-15539-length-11177-cov-4.724955_pt1 | contig 11177 bp, 4 predicted proteins | sample MGYA00237777_ERZ505514 | MGnify/ENA primary metagenome ERZ505514 (study PRJEB26160, sample SAMN06269048) | microbial mat metagenome | isolation source: Oligotrophic lake microbial mat | place...
TCCCTGCCTGTTTGCTTTGGGCACGTTGCAGGGTCGAAATGAAGGGCTCGCGCCCAGCGTCAGGCCTCGCTCTGCTGCTACTAGTGAGCGGGTTCTTGGCGCTCATGGGAGCTGCGGCAGAGGGGCACACGCCCAACGGCGATATTGTCTCCATTGACGTGGTGGCGCTGAACACGTTAAGCGTGGATGGCGACCTGGGCCGGACCCAGGTGCCCGCCTTCGGCCCGCAGACCATCGGCGCGCGGCTTGGGCTGGCGACGACGCTTCAGGCCGACGTGGGAAGCCCATTGGGCATGCCCACCGCGGGCGCCAACGGCGTTCGTCTTCTCGATGGCGATCTCGCCGCCAATAAGATCAACCGGGCGATCAACGACGACAACTACGGCGGGGGTCTGGCCGCGCTCGAAGACATCGGCTCGCCCTTTGACCAGGAACTGAACGGACTTGTGGTTCGAACCGGCGGGGTTAACAGCGTCCGCGCCAGGGGTGCCCTTGGCGACGTGATTCTTCAGTCCGCCACCGGAACGCTTCTCCTCGCCACGGCCAACTACGACGGGATCACGCCGCAAGGGCGCTTCGACGGGGTCATCGGAACTATCTTCGCGGTCAACATCGCTCGCGTCGATATCGGCGACGGCCTGGCCCGTCCGGAGCCTTCACCCTTCTCAACCACGGGTATCTTTGCTGTCAACAACCTGGGCGACATTGGAAGTCTCCGGAGCAACGTTATCGTCGAGGGGCCGATCAACGCCTCCAACAGCATCGCCGATGTCCCCTCGGCCATCGTCGAAGGCATCAACCAGATTTCCCTCACCGGCGCCCGCTTCACCGACGCCTACATCGGCACCGAGCAGATCGACGGCTTCTGGAAGAGCTTTCTGTACGAGGACGACAACGTTTCACTTGGCGACATGGGCTCTTGGCGCCTCACCAACTCAAACTTCTTCCGCTCCGACATCCGCACGAGGCAGCTGCAGGAGTTCAACATCACCGGCACCTTTGATGCCTCGCGCATTAACGCCACCGACCGCATCGGCAACGTCTTCGCCACCAACTACAAAAACTCCACGCTTCTGGGCAGCCTTGATGAGCTTCGCACCAACGAAATTCTCACCGCCGCCGATGTGGACCGCATCGAGGCCGTCGGCGGAGACATGGACGACCTGCGCATCGACGTCGTTGGCAGGGTCCGCAACGCCATCTCGGCCGTCAACATCTCCCGCTCCACCATTGATGTCGATAACGAGCTTCTGGTTCTCACGACATCCGGTTCCATCCGCGGCAGCGCCATCACCGCCGGCGAGTTGCCCACGGTCAACGTCGCCCGCGATGTCCAGACCTCTACCTTCCTGGTCTCGGGCGTCATCCGCGCCTTCTCGGTGGCAGGCGGAATCGGCAACAGCCGCATTGAAATTACCGGCCCAGACGGCCGCCTCGACGCCGTCACGGCCCTCACCGGCATCAGCGGCGTGATCTCCGCCAGCGGCCCCATCGGCACCGTCACCGTCACAGGCGGCGACCTCGATGCCACGGTCATCACCACCGGCGACCGCGGCAACGTCACGGCCCTTACCGCCAGCCGCGACCTGGCGATCCGCAGCGATATCAGCGGAAACGTCGGCACCCTTACCGCCGGTCGCAACATCGGCAAACTGGGCGAAACCAGCGTGATCCTCGTGCGGGGAGACCTGGGCACCGCCTCGGTCGCTTCCGGCAACCTCTACACCGACCTGCGGGTCGGCGGCAACCTTACCGGCACCGTCACCATCGGCGGGACGATCGGCAAGCCCGACAAAAACCAGATCAGTTATGGCTCGATCCTTGCGTTCGGCAGCATCAAGGGCGTCGTTATCAACGGCGACTACGACGGAGACATCAAGAGCTACACCGGTGGCCTTGCCAGCATCGCCATCAATAATGGCTCTTTCCTCCCCGGAAACCTCATCGCCGCATACGACGGCAGCATCGCCAGCGTCATCATCACTAATGGAAACCTCTACGGCGACATCCACGCCGACTTCGACATCACGCTTCTCACCGTCGCGGCGGGCGCCGACGGCATCACCTTCGGCGACGTGGGAATCAATCCGGCCATGTCCGCCGCGGCCTTCTACGACGCGCGGCGCAATCAGGTGCCCCCGGGTGTGCGCGAGGCGCGCGAGTACCAGGGTCCGAGCATCACGGCGGGCAAAAACATCGTGAAGTTCACGGTGGCCAACGGCTCGGTCTTCGAGACCAAGGTCTTCGCCCAACGGGCGATCACCGCCATCGCCATCACAGGCAACGTCGATAACGACACCCTTTCCACCGGCAAGGGCAGTTTCTTCGCCGCGGGAGACAACATCGCCTCGATCATCGTCACCGGTGCTGTGACCAACACCGCTTTCGTGTCGGGCATGATCGACATGGGGGCCGACAACCGCCCCGGCGGCATCGGCCTTAATGCCGACTCTGTCAAGTCCGGCAATATCACACTGGTGACGGTGACGGGTAAGGTCGCTTCCTCGACCTTCAGCGCCGGCATCAACGCCGGCACGGACGGCGTCTACAACAACGCCGACGACAAAACCGCCTTCGGCGTCTCGACCATCGGCGCGCTCACCTTCGGCTCCGTCGGCGAAGGCGTCAGCGTCTTCGGCGATGCGCCGTCTGCAACCGTCGCCGCGGACACCCGTTACACCAAGGCTGGCCCGGCACTTCCCAACACCAACACTCAGGTGATCGCCCCCGGCGTCACCCCCGCCGGAACCGCCTTCACCGCCGGCGTCCGCACGTTCGACGTGATGGTCACGGCCGCGAACAAGGTGACCATCACGCTGGTTGGGCCGGGGACCGCCTACTTCAACGCCGCGACATCCACCCTTTCACTTGTCAACACGCTGCCCACGACCAACCTCACCATCACCTCGTCGCTGGGCACGCTGACCAACTTCGACATCGTCTCCAACGGCAACGCCGCCCTCGGCATCGTCACGGTCACCAGCATCCTGGCGGGCGATTCAGATATCGTCATCGACGGCTCGGTGACCACGCTTGCGCTCTCCGGCGGCGTCAACGGCGTCGGCTCGATCAACATCGGCGGCGACGCGACGACGATGACCCTGGCCTCGCTCATCGGCGGCTTCATCGAAGCCCGCTCCGCCACCACCCTGACCATCTCCGGTCAGTTTGGCGCAACGAATCCGCAGATCACCGGCGAGGCTTCGATCAGGCTCCTCTCGGCGGGCGCCATCACCATTACCGGCGTCAACCGCGGGCTGCTGAGCGTTGACCGCGAAGCGGCAAGCCTTGCCACCCCGGCGGGCATGGAACGGGCGCTGGTTCGCTTCGGCAACGGCATCGGACCCATCACTTCCGGCCCCGTGCGTCAGACCGTCATCAGCGCCGGCGACTCCATCGGCGCCCTCACCGTCACGGGCGACTTCTTCGATTCGGCCCTTGTCAGCGGCGTTGACCTGGGCAGCGACGCTTTCTACGGCGGCAGCGCCCCCCTTGCAAAGGACAGGCTGAGCACCGGCACCATCGGCGCGGTGGCCATTTCCGGCAACTTCAACGAGTCGGACGTGGTCGCGGGCTATTACCGCGGCCCCGACGGCTTCTACGGCACCACCGACGACACCGTCGCCGCCGGCCGCGGCACCATCACTTCGATCACCATCGGCGGCACCGGCACCGGCTCCTCTCGCAGCACCGAGGCGTACCGCATCGCATCCAACGGCTCCCTCGGCCCGGTGCGGATCGGCGGCCTTCCCTTCACCGGCACGATCGCCAACTTCGGCACCGAGGCTCCGCGCCTCGCCCCCGCGTCGGCCCACGTTGACGAAATCCGCCTGAGTGTCGACGCCAAGGTCTTCACCGGCAACCTGGTCTTCAACCAGCCCATCGACTTCAGCACCTTCGGCCCGTCCCTGAGCGTTTCAGAGGTCCGGGGAAACGGCGATATCGAGATTCGCCTGATCGAGGGCGTCGATTACACCTTGGCCTACGACTCGGTCAACAACACCGCCAAGGTCATCTTCTCCAAGAACGTGACAGAGCGCAACCTGCCGCAAACCCCGGATCGCCCCGGCCCCGGCATCTACCGCTTTGCCATCGCACAGTCCCTCTTCAACGCCAAACTCGTCGGCATCGGCATCGACGGCAACGGCGACGGCTTCTCACAGGTCGGCGACAACTTCTCCGAGGACAGCATCGTCGGCGACGCAGGCGACAAGATCACCGGATCGAGCCAGTTCCTCCCGCGCATCATCAATGGCTCCACCCAGTTCTATCGCGTGGATCTCTACTCCGCGGCCAACCTCGACTTCGTCATGGATGCCAACGCCACGGCAGACAACCTGCCCGACGTGAACAGGCCCTACATCGTCCGCGGCAACATCGGCGACCACCCAGACAACGATACCAACGTCTTCCGCTTCGCCGGCGATGTCGATGTTTACAAAATTACCCTCCAGGCCGGCCAGATTCTCCGCCTCGGCAAACTCCAGGGCACCGCCACCCAGGCCAACCGCGGCCTGTACGACAGCACAGGCACGCAGATCTTCCAGATCGGCGTCTCGCCCGCCGCCGTCTCACTGCCCCCCCCGCTGGCCACCGAAACCGACACGACCTTCGCGCAGGCATGGCTCATGAAGACGACGGGCACGTACTACATCGTCATGGGCAACAACGCAAGCCTGACGGACGGCTCCGTCCCCAACCCCGACGCCTTTCCCCTCACCCTGGGCGACTACAACTTCGCCGTCGAAGTCTTCGACGACGGCGACTCGGGCTTCACCGCCACGACAGACGCCGGAAACGGTGCGCTGATCGTCAACGCCCCCCACAACGGCGACTTTGCAGGCCCCGATGGCGCACTCAACACCGCCGACGATGTCCAGGAACTCATCGCCTCCGGGTTCCGCTTCACGCGAGACAGCACCTCCAACACCGTGACCGGCTCCGACAGCCGCGGCGTGATTTCGACTCGCGACGCCAACGGGCGGCTGGTTTCCACCATCACCGCCGCGATCGGTCCCAGGAACCACGCGGGCGTGCCCAGTTCGCTCATCGCCGCCGATGTCGATATCTTCCATCTCAACAACCGCCTGCCCATCGCTCCGGGCACCCGCATGCAGATCACCGTCAAGCTCGCCCAGTTCGGGGCGGACCTCGGCAGCGCTTCGCCCACCAACTTCAGCGACAACCGCGGGTCGGTGCAGTTCGGCATCTTTGATACCTCCACTTCGGTCAACGTTGAAGACGCCCTCGTGGTCTTCAGCCCCACCGACTTCCTGCCTTTTGCCCAAACGCCCAACACCGTCCTGGCCGACAACGGCGAGACCAAGTACGGCTACGACGCCAACGGCGACTTCTACATCGTGTTTGTCGTGCCCGACCGCTTGGGCGGCACGACGGGCGCTCCGGCCACCTTCGCCGCGTACGTCCAGGGCGTCTACAACACCGACTACCAGCTTGAGGTCGTCACCGAAGGAACGGGCACCATCACCAAGCACCTTCAGAACGTCTTCATCGAAACCCGCGGCGGCTCAGTCCCCTGGCTCCAGGTCGGCGGCGTGACAACCCCCCTCCGCGAGTTCAGCCTGCGGGCGCTGGGCTTCACCGGCTCGGTTGGCAACGGTCAGCCGATCGATCAGTATCTGCTTTCGAGCCTCGTGAACTCCCTCAACGCCCTCTATCAGGGCCAGGGCTTCGATGTCCTCTTCTCGACCAACTCCGCCGACTTTGAGTTCCAGCCCTTCTCGACCATCTACCTTTCGACCACGAGCGATCCGGTGCTCCCCATCTTCGATTCCTTCGCGGGCGCCTTCAACTTCGACTTCCTCTTCAATACCTTCCGCACTACCCAGCCCTACGGCTTCAGTCAGCGCTCCGACCCCTTCAACACCGACCTCGAGGACGACGCCGTGGTCTTTGTCCCCTCCTTCGGCATTCAGGGCATCGCCCCCGGCCTGAGCGGCGTGGAAGAGATCAACCAGTCCCTTACAGCCGCGATTTCAAGGCGCGTCGGCGAACTCATGGGCCTCCGCATCACCAGCGACAACCCCACCCCGACCAACACCGTGGCGGTTTCCGCCTACGACCCCTTCGCGGCCAACTCGCCCGACAATCGCCCCGGTCAGGCACGTGCCTACTCGCTTATCAACGGCTCTCGTGCCCTCTCCAACGCACTGGATTCGATCTCCGACACCAACTTCTTCCTGGGCCGGCAGAACTCGGTCTCCCTGCTTGACAAGGTTCTGTCCCGCCACTAGCCACGCTTCGGTTCGATACCTCTAACGCAACTTGCGCAACTTGCCCAACTTGCCCAACTTGCCCAACCACGACCCGGAGTGCCCGATCACTCCGGGTTTTTTCTTGCGCTCTTGCATATCGCGGGAAATGAACTCCCCTTGCCCCGCCCCCCGCGAACCGCGGGGTACTATCTGCCCACTCTGATTGGCTGAAAAACTCTTACAAACCTTGATGGATGGCTTGGCGGTCGGCAGTCTTTACGCGCTGATTGCGCTTGGCTACACGATGGTCTATGGCATCCTCAAGTTCATCAACTTCGCCCATAGCGACATTTTTGTGCTAGGCGCGTGGGTCAGTTACAGCGTCGCCCTCGTGGCGGGATTCCTCGATCTTGATCCGGGAACGATCGGGCTTCAGGCCGCACCGATCGCCCATTGGGTGATGTACGGCCTCTACGTCCTCAGTGGCGCGACGATTCTGGTCGCCGCGGGCGGCTATGCAATCCGCAAACGCATTCCGGGTGCAGGCAAAACGCTCATGCTCATCTGCGCGTGGGCCTGGGCGATCCTGGGCATGGTGCTGACCGCGCGACTGCTCAAAGGCCACGACTGGAGCATCACCGCGGGCGGTGTCATTCTGCTGGTGGCGATGCTCACCTGCGGCCTGGTTGGCTTCACGCTTGAACGCCTCGCATACAAGCCCCTGCGTAAAGCCCCCCGCCTCAACGTGCTCATCACCGCCATCGGCATCAGCCTGCTGCTCCAAAACATCGGTCAACTCAACTGGATGTTCGGCACCCGTCCCCAAGGAATGCCCACGCTGCTCCCCGACGCGGTTCTCTACGAACTGGGCGGCACTGCTGGCCCCCCCGCCCCCGATGGAACCAAAGTATGGTCGGTCCAGCCGGTGCGGGTTCGTCTCCTTGATGTCATCGCCGCCTCCACCGCCCTTGTCCTGATGCTTGGCCTTGACCAGTTGGTCTTTCGCACCAAAATCGGGCGGGCCATGCGGGCCGTCTCCTTCAACGAGCGAAACGCCGCGTTGATGGGCATTCCCGTCGATCGCATCATCAGTTTCACCTTCGTCCTGGGGGCCATGCTCGCCGCCGCCGCCGGGTTCCTCTACGGCCAGAAATACTCCAAACTCGGCCAGACCGCCGACGCCACATGGGTGCTTCTGGGCCTCAAGGCCTTCGTCGCGGCGGTCGTCGGCGGCATCGGCAATATCCGCGGCGCTATGCTCGGCGGCATTCTCATTGGCCTTCTTGAGTTTTTCGGTGTTGCTTACCTCAACCCGCAACTGCGGGAGGTGTACGTTTTTGGCATTCTCATCCTCGTGCTGCTCGTCCGGCCCGGCGGCCTGCTCGGCAGCACGGCGATCGAGAAGGTGTGAGTGGCAACGGGCTTCCGCCCGGTGATCGGCAGTGGCACCGGGCTTCCGCCCGGTGATCTGTGCTCCCCAGCACAGCATCTCCGAGCGGTCTTTGGTTTTCAGGAGCAGTGCTTCTTTGTGGATTCTGTCTCAGAACGCGAATCGCTTGCGGCCCGGCGGGGCCATGGCGATCCTGCGCGGATGGATGCCCATTGTCATCTGCCTGGTTGCCGCCCTCCTCGCCCAACTTTACTTAAAGCCCTTCCTGATCACGACCATGGGATGGGACTTTGCCGCCAAACTCCTCGTCGATGTCGGCGTCAACATCATCCTCGCGGTTTCGCTCACGATGGTCAACGGGTTCACCGGCCAGTTCAGCATCGGCCACGCGGCGTTCATGGCGGTGGGGGGGTATGTCGCCGCGGCGATCATGTACTACGGCTCCTACCGATTGGTGGGCAACGCCGACCTCGCGGGCGGTGAACTCTCGAGCATGATCGTCGGGCGCGGCGCCCCCTTGGCGACAAAGTTTGACCTGCTCTTCCTGGTCGCCCTTCTCGCGGGAGGGCTGAGCGCGGCCGTTTGCGGATACCTCGTCGGCCTTCCCAGCCTGCGGCTGCGGGGCGACTACCTCGCCATCGTAACGCTGGGCTTCGGCGAAATCGTGCGCGTCCTGATCCAGTCCCAGACCAGCGACGTTCTGTACGACCCGGAAGAGATCGACCGCGTCCCGTGGTACAGCCTCGCCACGAAACTCGGGGGCAGCCTGGGCTTCAGCGGCCTGCCCTTCTATACGAGCATGTTCTGGGTCTTTGCGTTCATGTTCGCTACGCTGCTGGTGGCCTGGCGCATCAAGAGCAGCACCTACGGCCGCGCGATGCTCTCAATCCGCGAGGATGAAATCGCCGGCGAAGCGATGGGCGTCAATACCACGCAGTACAAGATTCGCGCCTTCGTGCTCAGCGCCTTCTTCGCCGGGTGCGCGGGCGGCCTCTTCGCTCACACCGTGGGCGTGCAGCTCAACGCAGGCGAACTTGGGTTTGTCAAATCATTCGACATCATCATCATGGTGGTCCTTGGCGGACTTGGCTCGATCTCCGGCGCTGTCATCGCGGCGATCATCCTCACCATTCTGCCCGAGGCGCTCCGCAGCGTCGCCTCCTACCGCATGGTGGTCTACGCCATCGCCCTGATCGTGATGATGATCGTGCGGCCAAAGGGGCTGCTCGGTGTGCATGAAGTGTGGGAGCGCAGCGCGTGGGACTGGCTCCTGGGCAAGAAGAAATCGTGATCGCATTAAGGACCAATCAAAGCGTGGCAACTCCAATCCTTGAGGTCAGAGGCGTGTGCAAAAGTTTTGGCGGCCTCAAGGCCGTTCAGGACTTCACGCTCGTGCTGAATAAGGGTGACCTGCAAGGCCTCATCGGCCCCAATGGCGCCGGTAAGACCACCTGCTTCAACCTGCTTACGGGCGTTTACGCCGCGGATGTGGGGGGTGTGACGCTTGACGGCGTTCTATTGCGGGGGATGCGGCCCAGCCGGATCGCCGCCCAGGGCATGGCCCGCACCTTCCAGAACATCCGCCTCTTCGGTGAACTGAGCGTGCTCGACAACGTCAAACTCGCCTGCCACGTGCGCGTTTCCCACACCATGCTGGGGGCGGTGCTGCGCAGCGCCAAGCACGTCGCCGAGGAGCGGGCCATCCACGAGCGCGCGATGGAACTGCTCCGGCTCTTTGAACTCGATGACCGCGCCCGCGAGGTCGGGCGAAGCCTGCCCTATGGCGACCAGCGCCGGCTCGAAATCGCTCGCGCCCTCGCGACATCCCCCAAAGTGCTCCTTCTCGATGAGCCGGCCGCGGGCATGAACCCCCAGGAAAAGATGGAACTGGCCAAACTCATCCGCCGTGTCCGCGATGAGTTTGATGTCACCATCCTCCTGATCGAGCACGACATGGGCCTGGTGATGGACATCTGCGAGCACATCACGGTGCTCGATTACGGCGTCACCATCGCCACCGGCACACCCAATGAAATCCAGAATAACCCCCGCGTGATCGAAGCATACCTCGGGGGTGTCGAATGAATCCGCTTTGGGTGGCCCGGTCGTCCCCACCGGGTCCGGCTTGCTCAACATCGGAGGCTTCCCATGCTTGAAGTCTCCAACCTCTCCGTCGCCTACGGCGCGATCAAAGCCCTCCATGGCATTTCGCTCAAAGTGAATGAGGGCGAGATCGTTACCCTCATCGGCAGCAACGGCGCCGGTAAATCCACGACGCTCCGCGCCATCTCCGGCATCGTCCGCGCCGCCTCGGGCCGCGTCACGTACCGCGGGCAGGACATTACCTTTACGCCCCCTCACGAAATCGTGCGCATGGGCCTTTCACAATCCCCCGAAGGCCGCGGCATCTTTTCCAACATGTCCGTCGCCGAAAACCTCGACCTGGGCGCCTTCACCCGCACCGACCACGCCGCTATCGCCAAGGACCGGGAAAAATCCCTCAACCTCTTCCCGCGCCTGCGCGAGCGCATCAACCAGAACGCCGGCACGCTCTCCGGCGGCGAGCAACAGATGCTCGCGATGGCCCGCGCCCTTATGGCCCGCCCCCGGCTCCTGCTCCTCGATGAGCCAAGCCTCGGCCTCGCGCCCCAGATCGTGCAGGTCATCTTCAAGATCATCCGCGAGATCAACGCCGATGGCACAACGATCCTCCTCGTCGAGCAGAACGCCCACTTGGCACTCAAGGTCGCCCACCGCGCGTACGTGCTTGAAGTCGGCCGAATCGTCATGCAAGGCGACGCCAAGAAACTCGCCGCGAGCGATGAAGTCCAGAACGCCTACATGGGCAAGCGACACTAGCGTTCTCGCAAACCCGGAAGGAGTTCGCGACGGATCGGCACGGATGAGAACCGCTCAGAATCAATCCATATCCTGAGAGCACCTGTAAAATCACGGCTCTCATTTTTGTTCTGTATGTGTCTTTTCGGATCCGGTCGTTTTCCTGATCCGTGCTAACTGTTTTCAATCCGCGGCTGCTCTTGGCTTTCGTGTCTCTTCCCCACCCGTGGTTCAGTGCTCGGTTGCAGCGTCACATCCGCCGCGGCCGAAAGTTGCGCAACGAGCGCGCCCAGCTGCTCCTCGAAGATGCGGGCAGCGGCCTTTTCGGCCTCTTCCTGAACCCGCGCCACGAGCAGCCGTTCAAACCCCGCCGTCTCGTCCCGGAAGGCTTCGATCCGGGCGGTCACGTCCCGATTCACCGTCACGATCAGTTGCTCGACCTTCGCGATGCGCTGATCGATGGTTGGGATCAACCGTACCGCGGTATTAATCTTCCCTTGCAGGTCGCGGTTCGCAGTACGCAACTGGTCGCCCATTGACTTGACATCCCCGGTCGCCCCTAGGAGAATCCGGCTTTGCCCCGCCGCGTCCTTGAGCAGTGATTTGAGCGTCACCGACAGTTCATCAAAGGTCCGCTGGTCCACCACGCGGGGTGCGACAAAGACCTTCGCAATCTGCGCTTCGATGCTCGAAGGACGCCGGGGTGTGCGCCCATCTGTTTCGGGGGGTGGGGG
>ENA-ORBV01015540-ORBV01015540.1-microbial-mat-metagenome-genome-assembly--contig:-NODE-15540-length-11176-cov-5.775295_pt1 | contig 11176 bp, 8 predicted proteins | sample MGYA00237777_ERZ505514 | MGnify/ENA primary metagenome ERZ505514 (study PRJEB26160, sample SAMN06269048) | microbial mat metagenome | isolation source: Oligotrophic lake microbial mat | place...
GGTCATTCCATTGGATTATACGTATACCTAACGAGATGGTTCTATTTTGAACGGGTAAAAATGTGCTTGGAGCGTTGCGCTGGGGAGTCAGGGGAAGTGAACAGAGAGGCCCGCAATGGAGGGAACTCAAGAGCGCGGTCGCCCATCAAAGCCATGATTCGCGACGATCCCACAATGTCCTGGCACGAAACGGGATCCGGCGATCGGAACCATGCGAAGCATCGCCAAGCACGCCGGATGGAGCAAGCCATGAACTACCCCGTAGTGATTCACAAAGACCGCAAGAGCGATTACGGTGTGAGCGTGCCGGCAACGTGCTCCTCATCTCCGCCCACCCCCAACCCCTGACCGTGACCGAGGGTGATGCCGCGGTGTTCTCCGTCACCACGCTGGGTGACAACGGGGCCCGGTGGTACAAGGGGGGCACCGCGCTCAACGAAGCGCGCCAAATACTCGGGCACGCAAACCAAGACGCTGATTATCTACAACTGCACCGACGCGGACGAGGGCGGATATGGATGCTTCATCCTGAGCTTCTGCGGCAACCGCGCCAGCAACTTCGCCAACCTCACGGTGATCCCCGGCCAGCCCAATCCGCCCTGCCCCGCCGATTTCAATCAGGATGGCGGCGTCGATGGTGCCGATGTCGATGCCTTCTTCGAGGCTTGGGAAGCCGGGCACGCCTCCGCCGATGTTTTTTTGTCGAGTTTGACGACGCGAATCGGTTAGGGTACAATTAGTAAATGGAACGGAAAGGGGTCCAATATGGTGTTGCGTTGGAATTGGTCTGCAACCGGCCCAAGGACTATATTGACCGATTCGCCGAAGAAGCGGCGGACGAGATGCTGCCTCCGGGTGGCGACATCGTGCTGTTGACTGAAAAGCTCGGCGGCAGGATTCACTATCGCAATATCTTCGAGGACGATGCCGATGTAGACACGATCTTCGTTCATCGGATGAATGATTTTGACATCGTGCTCCCCGACCACTCGACGCCGCGTCGAGATCGGTTTACCATCGCGCACGAACTCGGGCATTTCTTCCTGCATTCGTGGATGGGGCAGCGGCCCTTGAAGGCTGCTCGCAGCGGCTCAAACCGAGCGGAATGGGAGGCGAACTGGTTCGCGGCGGGCCTTTTGTGTCCAAAGACGAAGTTCAAGGCCGCTCATGGCAAGAAACGATCACTGAGTTGGCTGGCCGACAAGTTTGATGTATCCGAGCATGTGGCGAAGATCCGCTGCGTTGTGCTGGGGCTCTCGATCTGACGCATGACCGACGATCTCCAAAAATGGCGTCGTAGGGTGTTCGCCAGCGTAGATGTCGCGGGCTCGACCGCGTTCAAGCAGCGGAGCCCCGAAGATAGCGGGCGGTGGGCGTACGTTTTCAAACTCTTCTTCGACGAGTTTCGTACTACGCTGCGAGCCTGCTTTGACAGATTAGGAAAAGTCGCGGACGGGAGGCCCGTCGTCCCCATGGCCGTCTGGAAGTTCGTGGGCGACGAGATTCTCTTTTCAGCGCAAATCGAGCGGCACGAGGCGGTTGCATTTCACGCGATCGCTTTTCGGGACGCCATCAACGAGTACACGGCGCAACTCAAGAAGAAGCCGGAGCACGCGGCGTTGTCACTGAAAGGCACCTTCTGGGGGGCGGGGTTTCCGGTTTCAAACGTCGAGGTTGCACCCAAACTTGGCGACGGTGAAAGTGCTCCGCGAGACTATCTCGGACCTTGTGTGGATCAAGGGTTTCGCCTTTGCGCACTGGCGGATGTACGTCGAATCCCGATCTCTGTCGACATCGCATACATGCTCGCGACGACGACGTTTCACGGTCAGTCGCCGCTCAAGGTGCAGTGCGAGGAACCGAAGCCTCACAAGGGCGTGCCACTGCCATACCCGCACATCTGGCTTGATCGGCTCGATGGAAGGGAATCGCAGGAAGATAAGATATTGGAACGCCGACCGGTGATGGACCCGTCGAGACTCAAGCCGTACCTTGAAGAGTTGTTCACGGAAAAGCGGCCGGGACTGTTCAAACCTTTTCTCGTCAACGATCCCAGCGGTCTGTTCAACACGATCCCGCCGGAGATGGCTGAAACCTGGGAAAAACTGCTTCAACTTGCGGCCGAACGGACGTACTCCGTCAACGAAACAGCAACGACGGCGGCTCCGGGCAAAGCACCTCCTTTGCCGACGCTTCCGAAGAACGCCAAACGATCGAAGCCGTCAAAGGTACGAAAGAAATCCAAGCGGGCATGACGTTGGGTCGTTTCGGCACTTGCTGTTACGCATCCCGAGCGCCGCGCGCGTCATATTCTTGCATGTTGTCGCTCCTCTTTCCCTCCGCCCTCTGGAGACTTCCATGCACCTCCCCGCCCTCGCGCGTTCCTCTGCCCTCATCCTCGTGGCCATCGCGGGCGCCGCCTTTGCTCAGGAAACCGCGGCCAAAGGCGAGCAGCTTCCCATCAAGGGCATCACGCTTTATCGATCGGGCGTTGGCTCTTTTGAGCGCCGCGGCATGATCGATGGCGACAAAACCGTTCAACTGCGCTTCAACACCGATCAGATCAACGACATCTTGAAGTCGATGATCGTGCTGGACCTTTCCAAGAATGGGCGGGTTGATGGGGTGAGTTACGGATCGCGCGATCCGCTCGCCAAGCGGCTGTCGAGTTTCGGGGTTGACATCTCGGATGAGCCGGCGCTTGGGACGATTCTCGCGCGGCTGCGGGGGGCGAAGGTATCGGTGACGGTGCCCGATGGGCAGTTTACGGGGATCATCGTGGGGGGCGAGGTGCGGCAGGAGACGCGGGGCGCTTCGCCGACGCCCGTGGGTGTGCCGTACCTCAACATCTTGACCGGCGCGGGGATCAAGTCGCTGAATCTGACCATCGCGAGCGCGATTGAGATTCTGGATAAGGATCTCGCCGCGGAGTTGCAGCGGGCGCTGGGGGCGGTCGCCGAGCATCGGGCGGACCGCACGAAGACTGTCGATGTGAGTCTCAGCGGCGAAGGCTCGCGGGAGATCGTTGTCGCGTACGTGCAGGAAGCCCCGGTGTGGAAGGCCAGTTACCGGCTGATCCTGCCCGATGCGACGGCGGCGGAGACGAAGGCCGCCGCCGCGATTAAGGACCAAATGACGCTGCAAGGCTGGGCGATTGTCGAGAACACGACCGATGAGGACTGGAACAACGTGACGCTGTCGCTGGTGTCGGGCCAGCCGGTGAGTTTCCGGATGGACCTGTACCAACCGCTCTATGCGACGCGGCCGCTGGTGGCGGTGCCGACGGTGCCGGGGGTTGCGCCGCGGATTTTCGAGGGGGGGAGGGTTGCGGAGGAAGGGAAGCGCGTTGACTTCGCAGGGGGGGGCGTTTTAGAAACGTTGAACGCGACCGGCGGTCTTTCGGAAAAGCAAATGTATTACTCGCAAGTGTCGCCGCCTGCGCCCGCCGCGGCGCCTTTGGTTCGGCTCAAATCCGCGGAAATGGCCGAGTATTCGCCGACTTCGCAGGCGCGTGGCGTCGAGAGCGGCGAGATCTTTGAGTATCAACTCGATCACCCCATCACTGTCGAGCGGCAGCGCTCGGCGATGCTCCCGATCATCAGCAGCGCGCTCTCGGGCCGGCGCGTCAGCATCTTCAACCCCAACGAAGGCTCGACCCATCCGGTGCGCGGCGTTGAAGTCACCAACAACACCACGCTGCAACTTCTGCCCGGCCCCATCAGCGTGTATGACGGCGGCGCGTACGCGGGTGATGCCCAGATCGGGCATGTTCCGCCCGGCGATAAGCGGCTGCTCGCCTACAGCGTCGATCTCGAAGTGACGCACAGCGTCGATGAAAAGACCGACCAGCAGATTCAGCGCGTCCGCATCGTGAAGGGGAGCATCGAGACCACTTCGCTCTACCGATCCACGGCCAAGCACAACTTCACCAACAAGGATGCCAAGCGCCCCCGTACCATCATCTTCGAGCATCCCAAGACGAGCGGCTGGACGCTCAAGCAGCCGGAGAAGCCGTATGAGACCACCGACAGCCTCAACCGCTTCCTCGTTGATGTTGCCGCGGGGAAGGAAAGCACGCTGAACGTCATCCAGGAACGCACGGAGTACCAGACGTTGGGGGTTCTGCAAACCGGGATCGAAACGCTCTATGCCTATCACCAGCGCGGCGGAGTTGTATCGGAGAAGATCATCGAAGCGGTGAAGGAAGCCCAGCGGCGGGCCGCGGCGGTGAGGGACATCGAATCGCAGATCGACACGCTCAATAAGGAAAAGTCGGCGATCGATGCCGACCAGGCCCGCATTCGCCAGAACATGAACTCGATTGATCGTGCGAGCGAACTTTACAGCAAGTACATGAAGAAACTGACGGAGCAGGAGGGTCGCATCGAAGCCATCGGGGTGGAGATCGCGGCGGCGAACAAGGCCAGGGCCGCGGCGCAGAAGAGCCTCAACGACTACGTTGGCGCTCTTGACATCGAGTGACCCGGAAAGCGGCGTGATGGAGAAAGTTTCCACGACGCCGCCCACCTTGTCTTCGCCTGTGGCGAGCGGGCGAGCAGGAGCGTGACATCGTGCGAAGGTTGAGGGGGGAGGGACATCTTGTAGAAGTTGCAACGGGAGACGGATGCCGATTGTGCGAGGGGCGCGGGTCGCGCGGATGGTACGGTGTGCTGCACGGTGTGCGCGTTTCAACGGTGCAAAAACCTAGGTGAGCAACGCTGGTTCTCGCTCTAAAGAATTGAACGGTTATACTTGTTCCAAGGAGTTTTCGATGCGCCACTTGCCGCTAGTGTTGCTTTACGTATGGATGACGGTTTTTGTGAGCGATGGGTACGCCCAAAGGGGAGCGCGGTCTGAAAAGGATGCGCGGGTTGAAGCGACGCTCTCGGCGGCGGGTGAGAACCGCTCCAACCTTCAGGGGGTGCTCGACCATTATGCACTCGCCGTGGAGGACGGTAAGGATGCCGATGCAGCGCTCAAGTTGGATGCCGCCCGGTACCTCATTGCCAACATGGAGGGGCAAGGGTTCGTTCTCACGGCGTTTTATGATGCGAAGAAGGTTGAAGTCCCTTTCGAGGCGCTTGATTACAAGAACTATGGCGAGGCTCAGGCCGCGATGGACAGTCTTGAGAAGGAGCATGGCTCGGTTGACTACGGAAAGAAGCGGCTGGACAGCGACGCGGCGACGATGACGGCGGAACTGCTTATTGAGAACATCGAGTGGGCGTTCAAGGCGTGGCGCGAGCGGCCTTGGGCCAAAGGCATTTCGTACGAGACGTTCCGCGATCACATTCTACCGTATCGGGGCAGTGAGGAACCGATCGGTTCTACGCGGCCTGAGCTCTTCAAGCGGTATGACGACATTCGAGGGAAGATGAAGGACGCGAGCGACCTTGCGGAGGCCGCGGCGTTGATTCGGCCAAGCATCGACTCGTGGATGGGGTTCAGCGAACTCTATTACCTGCATCCCACCGACCTGAGTTTCGCGCAGATGCGCGAGCAGAAGCGGGGGCGGTGCGAAGACATCACCAACGCGGTGCTGTACTCGATGCGGGCGAATGCGATTCCCGTCGCGGGCGATTACACGCCTTGGTGGGCCAACCGCGACAACAACCACGCCTGGGAAGTGATTCTCGACAAGGATGGCAAGGGGCACGCGGGGCTGAGCAACAGGGCGGCGAAGGTGTATCGCAAGACCTTCGCAACGCAACCCAACACGCTGGCGGACGCGGCGGGAAGGTATGAGAAACTCCCCAAGTGGATTGCGAAGCGGACGTATGCGGATGTCACGGAGCAGTATCAGCCGGTGTCCGAAGTCCATGTCTATCTGACCGCGCCGATTCCCAGCGGAACGAAGATCGCGTACATCTGCGTCTTCAACGGCGGGGAGTGGCGCGTGATCGACTGGGCGAAAATCCAGCCGGGGATCAAGATCACGTTGAAGGGATCCATGTCGTTGAAGCTCGGCTCGGGCTCGAAGGTCTCCGTTGCGAAAGTGATGTCTTTGCAATTTCCGTACGCGAAGTTCAAAGACATGGGGCGCGGGATCGCTTACATCGCGGCGTACTGGTCGGGCGATGCGGTCGTTCCTGCATCCAATCCGTTCATTCTTGACGAGCGGGGCGAACAGCAGATGCTTAATGGGGATGAAGTCGGCACGGCGCCTTCGTTCGACTCGGTTGAGATCGCCGCGACGGTGCCGACAACGCCGGACGCCGACACGAAACGCGACAAGCCGCTGGTCAAGGTTGAGGCTGATGTTGCCTACGACCTGAAGTATTGGAAGGACGGCAAGTGGGAGTCGATGGGCACGCGGCAAGCGGCGAAGGGGGAGCACGCCGCGGCGGTAACGTTCGAGAAGATTCCGACGAACCGGCTTTTATGGATAACCACTGAAAACGGGCGGAAACTCGAACGGATTTTCACCATCGAGAAGGGGCGGCGGGTTTGGTGGTGAGGGACCAAAGCGCAAACAGCAAATGGTGAATGGCGAATTCGGAGGGGAGAAGTCCCTTCGTTTTCGCTCGTTGACATTTAATCGCCGGTGTCGAGGACGGCCATGAAGGCTTCCTGCGGGATGTTCACGTTGCCCACGCTCTTCATCCGCTTCTTGCCCTTTTTCTGCTTTTCGAGGAGTTTGCGCTTGCGGCTGACATCGCCGCCGTAGCACTTGGCGAGCACATCCTTGCGGAAGGCCTTGATGGTTTCGCGGGCGATGATCTTGCCGCCGATGGCGGACTGCAAGGGAATCTCGAACTGGTGGCGGGGGATCTGCTCTTTGAGTTTGGAGAGGAGTTGGCGGCCGCGGTTCTCGGCTTTTTCGCGGTGGACGATGATCGAGAGGGCTTCGACGGGTTCGCCGTTGACGAGGATGTCCATGCGGGCGAGGTTGTCGGGCTGGTAGCGCGTCACTTCATAGTCCATGGTGCCGTAGCCGCTGGTCATGCCCTTCATTTTGTCGAAGAAGTCGTAGATGATTTCGGCGAGGGGGATCTCGAACTGGATGAGGTCGCGGGAGTTGGAGACGAAGGACTGGCTCTTGTAAGTGCCGCGGCGTTCGAGGCAGAGTTTCATCACGTCGCCGATGTTTTCCTTTGGGATCATAAGGTCAACGCGACACATCGGTTCGCGGATTTCGGCGATGACGCTGCCGTTGGGCAACTCGGCGGGATTATGCACTTCGACGAGCGTGTGGCCCTCGGGGACGTTGTGGAGTTTGGCGGCTTTGGCCAGTTCGGCGATCACATCGCCGCGGACGGTGCCGTCGTGGCGGAGGCCCGAGCGGGCGACGACTTTGAGAATCTGGCCTGAGGGAGAGACGACATCATCGGTGCCGCGGCAGAGCACCTGGTAGGAGACTGTCGGCGCGGTCTGGACGATTTCGACGTTGCCCTCGCGCTCCAGTCGCTCCTGGATGATGTCCATGTGGAGCAGGCCGAGGAAGCCGCAGCGGAAACCGAAGCCCAGGGCCTCGCTGTGGACGGGCATGAATGTGAATGAAGAATCGTTGAGGCTGAGTTTCTCGACCGCATCGCGCAGGTCGCCGAAGTCGGTGCTTTCGCCATCTTCGCGGGTGGCGGGATAAAAATCGCAGAAGACCATCTGGCGCGGCGGCTGGTAGCCTTCGAGGGCTTCTTTCGCGGGATTGTTTTCGTGCGTGATGGTATCGCCGATGCGGACATCCTTGAGGGAGCGGATCGCGGCGACGACGTAGCCGGTTTCGCCGGAGCCGAGTTCCTTGACACGCACGGGCTTGGGAGTCATCTTGCCAATGTCGGTCACGAGGAAAGTGCGCTCGGTGCCCATCATGCGGATTTTGTCGCCGAGTTTGAGGGTGCCATCGAAAACACGGGCGTAGACGACCACGCCGCGATAATCGTCGTAGACGGCATCGAAGATGAGGGCGCGGAGTTGCTCCATCAGGGGCTTGCGCGGGGCGGGCAAACGTTCGCAGATGGCCGCGAGAAGTTCCTTGATGCCTTGGCCGGTCTTGGCGGAGACGAGGAGGCAGTCTTCGGCCTTGAAGCCCAGCGTCTGCTCGATTTCATCGGCGACTTCATCGGGGCGGGCTGAGGGGAGGTCGATCTTGTTGATGACGGGAATGATGGTGAGGTTTTCGTTGACGGCGAGGTACGCGTTGACGAGCGTCTGGGCCTGGACGCCTTGGGTTGCATCGACAACGAGGACCGCGCCTTCGCACGCCTTGAGGGCGCGGCTGACTTCGTAGTTGAAGTCGACGTGGCCGGGGGTGTCGATGAAGTTCATCATGAACACCTCACCGTGCTCCGCCGCGGCGCCCTTGGCGGATTTGTGCTGGCCGGCCTCATCGACCGGGGCCTCGAAATCGGTTTCGAGGTCATCGGCGGTGGCGCCGATCTTGTGACGGTGCATGACGGTGACGGCGGAGGCCTTGATGGTGATGCCGCGTTCGCGCTCCAGGTCCATCGAATCGAGAATTTGATCGCGAGCTTCGCGCTGGGAGACGGCGTTGGTCGCTTGCAGGAGACGGTCGGCCAATGTGCTCTTACCGTGATCGATGTGGGCGATGATACTGAAGTTGCGGATGTTGGGGGGCTGATCGGCCATGTGGGGTGTGATTGTAGTGGAGTGGGCGGGGTGGAAATGGCGAATGGGAAATTCCGGGCGTATAGCGGCGGGTCGAACGCTGGACGGCTTCGTTATCCAAGTCCGGGTCGTCTACTGTCCCGGTTGAGTGCCTGATCGGGGAGGCAAAGGACCGAAACATTCGTTCAAATGAACACACAAGCGTTTTCACCCGGATGTCGATTGTCGGCGTTCGATGGCGGTATCCTCGCCGTCGGTGGCTTGGCGGCGGCTTGCATTTCTTTGGCTGATCCACGGCTGGGAATCGCCATCGTCTTTGTCGTGATGCACTTTTTTCTATTTTGTAACGTGCTGCGGATGTCAAGGCGGCTCGAGATGGTCTGGGCAGGAGTGTTTCTGGGATTGGCGGCGTGCTCAATCCTGTTCCATTGGATTTCGTGGCCCGCTGTGTTTGCGGTTTCGGGAGTTGTTACTGCCTTGGTGGCGGTCGTCGAGATCCGGAAGCCTTCGTATCACGGGGTGGGCTGGAGGAAGTTCAACCCTCAACTGCCGGAGTGGTGGCGGGCACAGACACAATCCAGCGGCGAAACGGATCAGCCGCGGGCAACTGATGGGGGTTTATCGCAGGGCGGCTCGTAGTCACATTGTTTGTGCGGCGCTCTTCGGGGCTTTGTCCGCCGGGCTGTCATGCTAAAATAGTCCCATGCCGCAACTCAACTGGTCCAACAAACGCATCATCCTCACCGGCGGCGCAGGCTTCCTGGGCCGCTGTGTCAAAGCAGGGCTCCTCTCCCGGGGCGTGAAAGAGGCCGACATCTTCATTCCGCGCCGCCGCCACTTTGACCTGACCAGCGAGATGGATGTCGCGCGACTGTATCGGGAGGCGTTCAAGCCGCAGCCGGCGGACATTGTGATTCACCTCGCCGCGGAAGTGGGGGGGATTGGGGCCAATCGCGCGAATCCGGGTCGATACTTCTTTGCGAACATGGCGATGGCGTTGCACCTGATCGAGCAGGCGCGGCTGAACAACTTCGGGCAGCGTGATGGGAAGTTCGTGCAGGTGGGGACGATTTGTGCGTATCCAAAGTTCACGCCTGTGCCGTTCCGGGAAGAGGAACTGTGGAACGGGTACCCGGAAGAGACCAATGCTCCTTACGGAGTTGCGAAGAAGGCAGCGTGGCAGATGCTCGATGCGTACAAACTTCAGTATGGCTTCAAGAGCGCGTATCTGCTTCCGGTGAACCTCTACGGCCCGCACGACAACTTCGATCTGCAATCTTCCCACGTCATCCCCGCGCTGATTCGAAAATGCGTCGAGGCTCAGAACGCCAACGCGAAAGAGATCGTCTGCTGGGGGACTGGCACGGCCTCGCGCGAGTTTCTGTATGTGGAGGACGCGGCGGAAGGGATTCTGCGGGCTACCGAAGTGATGGAAGAGCCGGACCCCATCAACCTGGGCGCGGGGTTTGAGATCAAGATCAAGGACCTGGTTGAACTGATCGTGAAACTCACCGGCTTCAAGGGGGGGATTACCTGGGACACCACCAAGCCCGATGGCCAGCCCCGCCGATGCCTTTCGACGGAAAAAGCGTCAAGGCTGCTGGGCTGGCAGGCGCAGGTGGGGTTCGAGGAGGGCCTGAAAAAGACGATCGAGTGGTACCGTGCGAATGGCGCGTGAGGAGAAGGGGTGAAAGCAGAGGCAGCAGAATGAAGAGCGAAACGCGAGGGAGGTGCGGGAGTTGTCACGGTGGTATCCGGCGTTTGGGTGAATCGCGATGTTGGGGGAAGCCCAGTTTGAGCACGACCAGGCATTGCATACATTTGTAAACACTTATTTTGGTATCACCGTGGATTCAAATGCCCGGCGAAACATACTGACAGAAGGTTTTGCGACGATGCTCGGAACTAAGCCGCCCGCGCCAGAGTGGCCCGACGCGGACTTTTCGGCCGATACATAACGGGCTATTCATCCTTTTGTGAAGCGTGGGCGACTGCGAAAGTAGTGAACAAACATGGCGAACGGGAAAGAAACGATCAAAGTGCTGTCAGTGGATGACGCCGAGGATCACAACATCCTGATGGACTGGCTCATGCGCGATGAGCCGGATCTGGAACTTGTCGGGACAATGGAAAGCGCGGATGGGGTGGTCGAGGCGGTGCAACGCTGGCGGCCGGATATCGTGTTAATGGACCTGTTGATGCCTGGATTGGCGCCGGTGGAGGCCATCCGGGCGTTGAGCCTCACGACCCCATTTTGCCGGGTCATCGTTCACAGTTCGCTGGACGATTCAATCGAACAGCAAGCGGCGATCGAGGCCGGGGCTTGGGGAAGCGTCTCGAAAAACGCGGAATCTTCGGAGGTTTTTGCCGCGATCCGGCGGGCGGCGAACGAGGATTGACTGCGGGCGGTGTGGTCAAACAATGACCGCGGCACGGAATGACGCAAAGGCGACTCGCGAGCGTTACCGCCCGCTCGGGTGATGGCGGCGTGACGCGCACGTCCGACAGCACCCCGGTTTCCCGCCTTTGGTGCATACCTCATCCGATAGAACGGTCAGCATGACCTTTATCGCCGGCCAAACACCCCATCCACTGTCTCTTATACACATCT
>ENA-ORBV01015543-ORBV01015543.1-microbial-mat-metagenome-genome-assembly--contig:-NODE-15543-length-11174-cov-5.085248_pt1 | contig 11174 bp, 10 predicted proteins | sample MGYA00237777_ERZ505514 | MGnify/ENA primary metagenome ERZ505514 (study PRJEB26160, sample SAMN06269048) | microbial mat metagenome | isolation source: Oligotrophic lake microbial mat | place...
TCCGGGCTTGCGTTTCGAGGCGGGTTTGGCCTTCGGTGTAGTCATAGGCACCGATATTGCAACCTAAATTGCAATTTGGCGAAGATCACCGGGGGCAACGGCGCGTGTAGCAGGTCACGCAAACACGTTTCCAAGTCTCGTCTTGGTAGAACGTCCGCGTCCTGCAGCACGGACAACGGATTGTTCCAGGGGTGAACTGCTTTTCAGTCATGGCAGCTCATCCAGTGTTTCGGATGCCGGTTGCTCCGCGCCCACACCACCAGAAAATGTGCGCTCTCTTTCCCCCACACCCCCTGCATATGTGGGCGCGGTGGGCGCACCCCCATCTGCGCTATCTGCGCCGTGTGCGCCATCATCGGATGTGGGCGCGGCGTTGCCAGAGCTGAGTTTCTTCAAGTCTTCCCAAAGCGTGAATTCGTCTTGTGAAATTTTGACGCTGCGTGCGCCAATCGTACCCGGTGCAATCACGCGCAAGGGATAGCCATGCTCAGAGCGCAGCGGTTCGCCATTCATCTCATAGGCCAGAAGCACATCCTCCATTTTTTCTAGCGGGACACTGCCGCCAAAATGGAACGATGACTCGCCCTTTGGCACTTCGTCCGCACCGAGGAAGGCGATATGTGCCGCGCCGTCTTCAAGTCCAGCTTCCATCAAAAGATCGCGCAGCCACAATCCGCCCCATGTGGCTGTGCTGATAGCGCTGTTATCCCAAGGGAGTTCATCCTTAATCGGTTCGCGTTGATGCAGCGCCAGCCGTCGATTACCCGCGCACATCAGGGTTGCCGTGATGACCTGTTTGGGATAGCGCATCACATCCTCTAAAGTCAGCGTGAGCGATTTTTGAACGAGGCCGTTGATGTTTAAGCGATAAGTGGTGGGGTCAAGGGTGGGGATGGGGGCATGATTACGGGCGAAAAAAAGTTCAGTGGGCGTGATAAAGCTACTACATAATAGGTCTAAAGGAGGTTCGGCGTTCAGATGCGCGTCTTCGTAAACGATCATCGCCGGATGTTTGTTATTTTGGGTCATTGAAAATCCTATTTTGACTGTGACGGGTTAAAAGCCGCAATAATGTTTTACACCTATTCTCTCAAGATTAACCACAAAGGCGCAAAGATCACAAAGGGCTAGAGAGATTAACTTGTTTTCTTTGTGTCCTTCGTGTCTTTGTGGTTCAAAATAGCGCTTTACGGCTGATATAAATTTTGGTTCGCTCACCCTTTATCTTACTCGCGCCTTTGCGTTAAATCTTCTTTCTCAACTCATCGCTCAGCACTCAGTACCATTCCTACTGCCATGTTTGCGGGATGAGATCGCTGTGGAAGACTTCATCGCGCCGCTTGAGTGTTTCCATCCACGCTGGCAGGCGCGGGAAAATTAGTTCCGCCACGCGATACGCTTCTTCCAGATGCGGATAGCTGGACAAAATAAATTTATCCACGCCTAAATCCATATATTCCTGCATCCGTTCCGCCACTTGATCGGGATTGCCGACCAACGCCGTGCCTAAGCCTTTATTCACGAGGCCGATTCCCGCCCATAAATTCGGGCTGATCTCCAGTTCATCGCGTCCGCCCGCGCCGTGTAAATTGACCATGCGGCTTTGCCCAACCGAGTCAAAGCGGGCAAGATGCTCCTGACGTTCTTTAATCGCCGCGTCGTCGGCATATTTCAGAATATCCTCGGCTGCCGCCCACGCTTCATTTTCATCCTCGCGCACGATGATATGAACACGCAGTCCGACTTCTACCGTGCGTCCGAGCGCAGCGGCCTGACCTCGTACATCGTCGATTTTGGCTTTGATGTCTTTCGGCGGTTCGGCCAGTGTCAAATACGTATCGGCATGTTTGGCGGCGACTTTATGCCCGGCGGGGGATGATCCACCAAAAAACAGCGGCGGATAGGGGCGCTGCACCGGTGGCAGCAGCAGTTTCCCGCCTTTGATCTGGATGTGCTTTCCTTCAAAATCAACCGAATCACCTGTAAATAAGTCGCGGTAAATCGTACAGAATTCATCGGTGATTTCGTAGCGCTCATCATGTTTGAGGAAGGTGCCGTCACCTGCCAATTCCACCGGATCGCCGCCTGTGATGATGTTCAGCAGCAGCCGCCCGTCAGACATGCGATCAAACGTTGCCGCCACCCGTGCCGCCAACGTGGGCGATAAACTGCCGGGGCGTAAGGCGATCAAAAATTTCATCCGTTTTGTTTCCGGGATAAGCGTGGAAGCCAGCACCCACGAATCCTCGCAGCCTGCCCCTGTCGGTAGCAGCGCACCGCTAAAACCGAGCGCATCAATCGTTTTGGCGACAGTGGCGAGATAGGCATGACTGGTTAAACGGCGGCTGACTTGAGTCCCCAAATAGCGGCTGTCGCCATGACCGGGGATAAACCATAAAATTTCCATTTTTTGCTCCTCGTATTTAGTGTTTAAAAATAACCTGAGTTTCGGATAGTGTTTTCATTCTATCCCCACCCCTAAATCCCCTCCTCACTTTGTAGAGAGGGGACTTAAAGAACTATTACGAACCAATTTTCTCCCCTTCGCCATGCAATGGAGAAGGGGTCGGGGGATGAGGACATCATAAAAGTTAATCAAAGTGCGCTATCCAAAACTGAGGTAATATTAACTCAAAGATCATCATCAGCCTCATCCTCTTCATATACACCGTTTTCATCTTCCATATCGGTGGCATGAGAACGCTCCAGCGCATCGTGATTCATCCATCCCGGCATGTCGGATGGCATGTTGGTTTCTCCGAGTGGCACATCCTCATTAATTTGATCAAACCCGTAGGCTTCAAGACCGTCTTCAATTACGGCTAGGTCTTCATCTTCGGGTCCAATACTTTTTAGAAACTCGCTGGGTCCGCGCAGTTCATTTTCATCAAGTGTGCGTTCCGGCTCATCGTCGAAGCGGTCACCAAAATTCGGCTTACGTGGATTGTTCATTTTATCAGACTCCCCTTACCTTCAATTATATATTTATCAGATATAGCACATTTACATCGGCGGCTTGTGAGTTTTGCCAAAGCAACGGGTAAGAAGGCAAGCAAGGTTCGGGATTTGGAATAAAATGAGGAGGCAGCTATTTATTCAAAGGAGCCAAGCTATGTCTCATACCGCAATTCCATCTGGCCCCAAGGGGGATATCTTTGGCCTGAGTAACACGATTGCCTTTCAACGGGATCCGCTCGGATTTTTGACACGTACCGCGCACGATTATGACGACATCATCCATTGGAAGTTTGGCCCTTACAACACCTACATGATTAAGCATCCCGATTACATCCACGACGTGCTGCTGACTCATGCGGATAAGCTCACGAAATGGGATCGCTTTATGGCACCCTGGTTTAAAGCCTTTGGGAACGCCTCTTTTAACACTGAGGGCGAACTTTGGCGGCGGCAGCGGCGGCTCTCGCAACCGGCGTTTCATAGTCAACGCGTGAAAAATTACGCCACACTGATTGTCGAACACACGGAGCGAATGCTTACGCGTTGGCAAGATCAGCAAGAATACGAGATGAATCATGAGATGAGCGATACGACGATGGGCATCATCTCCGAGATTCTGTTTGGTATTAAGGACGTTCAAAAAGATGCGGCTGAATTGCACGAGGCGCTCACGGTAGAGTCGGAAATGATTTATTTAGAAGCATCATCTTTGATCCCCGTGCCGGATTGGGTGCCAACGCCGCGTAACTTGCGTGAGAATAGGGCGATAAAGACGGCGGATGACTTTGTTTTGAAAATTGTGGAATCACATCGAGCTTCTGGCATCGATCACGGCGATATGGCCTCCGCGTTGCTTTCTGCGGTTGATACCGAAGAAGTGGGTGGGATGATGACGGATCGTCAGGTTTGCGATGAACTGAAGGGGTTATTCGCCGCTGGACACGAAACAACCTCCCAAGCTCTCACTTGGACACTTTACTTACTCGCAGAGCATCCTGAAATTCAACAAAAATTGTACGAGCATGTTTCCGGTATTTTGGGTGATCGCAGCCCAACATTGGACGATATAACGACAATGACCTACACCGATAAAGTGCTGCGCGAGGGGATGCGGATGTATCCCCCGGTGTGGATGCTGCAAATCCGCGAGACGACTGAAGATATTCAGGTAGGTAATACAACTATCCCTAAAGGCGGGCTGATTTTTATCTGTCCCTGGGTGATGCACCATGATCCGCGTTATTTTCCTGAACCACAGCACTTCGACCCAGAACGCTTTGATAGGGATTGGAAAAAGCGCATCCCAACCTATGCTTATTTCCCCTTTGGCGGCGGGATGCACGTTTGTACAGGCAGCCACTTGGCGATGTTAGAGGCCGAAATTATGTTGGCGATGATGATTCAGCGTTATCGTTTTGAACTCGTGCCAGGGCAAACCATCGAGCCGCAGGCGTTTGTGACGATCCGACCCAAAAATGGACTTCACCTTAAAATTCATAAACGATAAGCGTAAAACACGTTATAATCTGTCACGAAATGAGAAGGCACAAAGCAGTTTGTGTTGTGCTTTCGTTTTCCGTTTATAGCTTATTGATAATGTGAATGGAACACGATGAATTTACACCATTGGACAGCCGGGCTGCATCATGACAGCTCGGAACTCTATGTTTCTAATCCCTTGCCGAAGCTGGACGAAATCGTTACGATTCGCCTACGTGCGCCGTTAAATGCGCCGATTGATCGTGTATTCGTCCGCAGTACACCGGATGGCGAAGGTCATTTTGATCGGATGGAGATTGTCGATCAGGATTCGGTCAGCGCGTATTGGAGCGTGAAGATTAAGGTCACAAATCCATTTTATAATTACCGATTTAAGATTATCACGACTGAAGGCGCATATACCCTGAATCAGCTCGGCGTGTTCAGGTCGGAAGTTCCCGATTGGCATGATTTTAAGCTCATCGCCAATTTTAACGCGCCGGAATGGTTAGAAGACCGTGTTTTTTATCAGATTTTCCCTGATCGTTTTCATGATGGTGACTCAGCGAACAATGTCCCGTTGGGTGGATGGGAACAGTGGGGATTTAAAGCACAGCCCCGCGCTTGGGGTGAGCCGCCGATGAAGTGGGAAGACGGCGCGAGCATGGATTTCTTTGGTGGCGATCTGCAAGGGATTCATCAGAAAATTGATTATCTGTGTGATCTAGGTGTAAACGCACTCTATTTGACTCCTATTTTTACCAGCAAGAGCAATCATCGCTACAACATCGAAGATTTTTATAATGTTGACCCGCACGTCGGTGGCAACGACGCGCTGGTGAATTTGCGCGAGGCACTGCATGAGGCTGATATACGTCTCGTGCTGGACGTGACCCCCAACCACACAGGCGATTTGCATCCCTGGTTTATGGAGGGACGCAAAGATGCCAATGCACTGTCGGCTGATTTTTATACCTTTTATGAACGTCCCGATGATTACGAGGCATGGCTAGGGGTGAGATCGCTACCTAAGTTGAATTATGCCAGCGAGAAACTGCGTGAGGTCATGTATCGGGCTGAAGACTCAGTGCTGCGCCATTGGCTTAAAGCACCATACAAAATTGATGGTTGGCGGCTAGATGTGATGAATATGACGGCGCGGCAGGGAAGCCATCAATTTTCGCATAAAATCATGCGCGGCATTCGGCGGGCGGTAAAGGCTGAAAATCCACAAGCGTACTTATTAGGGGAAAACTTTTTTGATGGATCGCCCTATCTGCAAGGTGATGAGATGGACGCGACCATGAATTATTCCGGCTTTAATCTACCAACATGGCGCTGGCTCATCGGTTATGAAAACGGTGCGGATTGGCGGCCTGAAATCGCGGATAATGTACCTTTGCCTTCAGACGCTTACGCCGATCAACTCAATCAGTTCCGGGCATCTATACCTTGGGTGATTGCCAAACAGCAGTTTAACCAATTATGCAGCCACGATACCGCCCGTATACTCCATATCGTCAAAGGCGATAAATCGCTGGTCAAATTGGGCGCAGCGATGTTGATGTGCTATGTGGGTGTGCCGTGTGTCTATTATGGGGATGAAATTGCGCTCCCCGGCGGTCCCGATCCTGATAATCGGCGCACTATGCCTTGGGATGATGCCCAATGGGATAATGACATGCGGGGGTGGTATCAAAAATTAATCGCGCTGCGGCAGAATTCGCCAGCGCTCAAGCGCGGCGGCTATCAACGGGTGATGGCAGAAGGCAACTTGATGGCTTTTCAACGCCAATCACCAGAACAGCGCCTAATCGTCGTCGGCTATCGTGGGCCAGATGCGGCGGAAGCAGCAACGATTCCGGTACGGCATACGGGATTAGCGGATGGCGTAAGGCTCGTGGATTTGCTCGGCAGTGGATTGAGCGTCACCGTAGAAAATGGCGCGATTCAGTTAGGGAAATTGGAAAAAGGCACAACGCTAGTTTTGGAAGCACACGCATAGTTTTATCGAAATAAGGCGCGTCACCGTTTCGATGTGGACGCGCCTCAATAGTTAGTGTCTGTGCTGCTCGTTTTCTTCTTGGGATTTTTCAACTTCTTCTTGCGTTTCTTCGGCTTCACGCAAGCGGCGCTCATCTTCAACATCCGCCATTTCAGCGATTTCCTGCTGTCGTACTTTGCCGATTTCATTGGCTAAGCCGGGAACAAGCGTTGGGTCAATCATCATAAGCCTCTTTTTCCTAATTTCTCTATAGCATAATTGGCTAGGATAAGATGAAACCAAATAAATCCTCAAAAATACCTAACGGATTGGCGGTCTTAGGGAAAAGTTTATTTTGGTAACTGACTTAATCTTTGCGTTCTTCCCCTACTCCATTTAATCTCTTAGTGTGATGTCAAGGTAATACGAGGAGTTCATGTCATGCTGCCTGATCTCAGTTTAGATGCTGCCCGCCGTTTGCGCCCTGAAGGGCCATTTCATCTGCCACCGCCTGCCCAACCTCCCAACAGCCGTGTCACGCTGACCTTAGAACGTGCCGGACAAATCCGCATCGCTACAAAGGAACCGGAAATCATCCTAACGGATGTGCGCCGCGATTACACCTGGCGCGTGGGGATGCTGCCCACAAGTGAAGCGCAAATTTGGCAGGCTGAGGTGCTGCTACCGTCAGAGCCGACCATTATTCAGTATCACTTTTTAGTGAATGGGGAAAAAGTGCTGGAACGGCGACAGGTGGAAGGGCATAACCGCCCAATTTATGGCGAATGGCAGAGCTTAGATTTCAAGATTGCCGTGTATGATCCTGCCCGAATGCCTGCCGACTGGACGCAGGGAATGGTGATCTATCAGATTTTCCCGGATCGTTTCGCCAAAGCCCAAAGCGACGACGAAGCGAAATCCAGGATGAAGGGTGTTTATGGGCATGAACCCGTCTTTAAACAGTGGGGCGATACGCCGGAAGCGCCGCCGCTTGGACGTGATTTTTATGGCGGTGATCTGCGCGGGGTGATTGAAAAGCTGGATTACTTGCAGGATTTAGGCGTGGACTGCCTGTATTTTAATCCGATCTTCGAGGCCGCGACCAATCATCGCTATGAGGCGATTGATTTTATGAAGGTGGATCAAATGCTCGGCACTGAAGCGGATTTTGATACCCTCATCGAAGCCGCCCATCAGCGCGGCATCAAAATTGTGTTGGATGCTGTGTTTAATCATTGTTCGACGGACAGCATTTATTTTGACATCGGCGGCAAGTTCGGGGATAAAAATCGCCCAGAAACGCTCGGTGCCTATCAATCCAAACGCTCTCCTTATTATCGCTGGTTCAAGTTTACCGAATGGCCTTATAAATATGATGCCTGGCTTAGTCTAGGCTTTATGCCGGAATTTGTGGAATGTCCCGAAATGGAAGCCTATTTCCTCGGTCAAGACGGCGTAACCGCACACTGGCTGGAAAAAGGCATTGATGGCTGGCGCTGCGATGTCTCTGATGATAATACCGATGAATTCTGGCGGCGTTTCCGTAAGCGTGTGGATGCGACTAAAGCGGGTGCGTATACTGTCAGCGAGGAATGGCGCGATTCGACACATTATCTGTTGGGGGATATGTATAACGCGACCATGAATTATCGGTTTGCGTGGGCGGTGCGCGGTTATCTGGCGACGGATGATCTCACGCCGTCTCAACTTGATGATCGCCTTCAAGTATGGATGCGCGATACCCCTTCGCCAGCAATCAAGGCACAAATGAATTTGATGGACTCGCACGACACAGATCGGGTACTCACGGCCTGCCGGGGTGATCGGGCGCGGCTCCTGCAAATTGTGGCTTTTCAGTTGGCTTATCCGGGGGCGCCGTGCATTTATTATGGCAACGAAACCGGCCTAGAAGGTGCTTTTTCGGAAGATGGGCGGCGCTGCTTCCCTTGGGATAATCTCGATGTTGAACTTCACGCCTTCTTTAAGCGAGCCATCAATCTCCACAAAAATTCGTCCGCGCTGCGTTTAGGGAATACCGAAACAATCCTGATTGAAGATGAACGGCGGGTGTATGGCTTTGCGCGACGACATGGCGAACAGGTAGTTTACGCCTTGTTCAATGCCAGTGCCGAAACGGTAGAGATCGAGATGCCTTTGCGCGAAGATGAAACTGGATTGTGGGTTGATGGGCTGGAAACCCATGCAAATGTTGAGGCAAGCGTTGGGACTTTAACAGTCAGCCTTAATCCACGCGGTGCGGCCTGGTACATTCGAGAAAATAATTGACTCGCCTTACCCAAGTTATGATCTTTTGTAGGGACGACTCGTCGAGTCGCCCCTACCGAAAACGCCGCTTAAGTGTGTAACATCAGTAATTGAGATGACATAGCATCCTTACGAAGTCATCCCGCAGTCGATAGGATTTCAGATTGATAACAGCAAAACATATCCTGCAAAAACCACCTTTGACGCATGAAACCTTAACGGACGTGACGGATTTATCGCTTTGGGCGGGGCAGATGCTCTTACAGCATGGCGCGGATTCACAGCGGATTGAGGAAACAGTCCATCATATAGGCACGGGGTTGGGCTGCGATTGGCTCGATATATTGGTTTCGCCCAACGCGCTCATCATCACGGCGAACAGCGGCGGGGAATTCCGCACCAAAGTCCGTCGGGTGACACGGTTGGGGGTCAATCTCGCCATTATCGATTCAATCAATGATCTCAGCCGCAGGATCGATCATGGCTTAGTAGATCGTGTGTATATCCGGGCGGAGATGGAGCGCATCTCTAAAACGCCTGCGCTTTATAACCGTTGGCTAATTGTCGGCATGATCGGCTTAAGCTGTGCGGCCTTCTGTCGGCTTTTTGGCGCGGAATTACCGGTTACGCTGGTGACATTTTTCGCGGCGGCGGCAGCCACTTTTTTCCGGCAGGAGATGATTAAGCGCCATTTGAACCCGTATGTGACGGTCATGGGGACGGCGTTTGTGGCGGGGGTGATTGCGAGTACCGCGACATTGCTCAAGATAGGGGCGCAGCCGCATCTCGCATTGGCGGCTTCTGTCTTGCTGCTGGTGCCGGGTGTCCCGCTGATTAATGCCGCTGAAGACCTGCTGTTCGGGCATTCCGTCACCGGGATTGTACGCGGACTAACGGGCGCATTGATCGCGCTGTGTATTGCTTTGGGATTGCTGCTGGCGATGGGTTTGATGGGGGTAAGCGGCTTATGAATCCGTTAGATTTACTCGGCGTAGTGGTTCAGGATGCCTTTTGGTCGGCATTGGCGGCGGCAGGTTTTGCAATGGTGTTTAATGTGCCGCGCCGGACATTATTTGGCTGTGTGGTCGCCGGGGCGGTAGGCCATGCCTTCCGCACTTTCTTGACTAAAACGATGGGCATACCCATTGAGCCAGCAACATTAATGGGCGCGGCGCTGGTAGGATTTGTCGCCATGTTTTTCGCTAGGCGGCTGCGGGCACCTGCTTCAGTTTTTGCTATTTGCGGCGGAATCCCGATGGTGCCGGGGTTGTTTGCTTACAGTGCTATGCTCGGTTTAATCCGATTAGCTGATCCGAATGCGACCAGCGAGGTGCTGCTTAGTGCGGTGGTCAATTTGGTGCGTACCGGATTAATTCTGGCGGCGATTGCCATCGGAATCGCGCTGCCCAGTTTTATCTTCCGCCGAGAAAAACCCGTCGTTTGAGGCGCACTATTTCGTTTTGTTGATCTTCGGCTTGATGGCGCTTTGGAGGTGTTTGTCCATAAAGGCGAACATCTCACGTAGGGCCAGCCGCTGCTGTTCGCGTTGAATATCGTTGGGATGATCGAATAAAAATTCGTGACCCAAACCGGGAATAGTGACGACTTTATGGGTAAGGGTTGAAGCCGTGAGTTCTTTGCGAAGTTTATCGACAGCCGCCGGGACGACGTGCGGTTCATGTTCGCCATAAAGTGCGAGAATGGGCGCTCTTGCATCTTTAAAACGTCCGAAGAAGCGCTGCGGAAATCCAGCAAATGCGACGGCGGCTTCCAAATCAGTCCGGGTGAGGGCTGCTTCAAACGCTAGACTGCCGCCCATGCCGATTCCAACCGCCGCGACGCTGCCGTTGCAATTGTTGTGGCGCTCTAAGACGGCTAAAGCACTGTGGATGCGCGGATAACCGTTGCCTTCACCCAGTGCCTCGACGAGCCTCATCGCTTGCTGCGGGGTATGGGCGGTTTCTCCATTGAACAAATCCGGCACGATCACATAATGTCCCATCGTCGCCATGAGATTGGCTAAACGCCGCACACTACTCGTCAGCCCCCACCAATCATGGATAAGGGCAACACCGGGGAACTTCATGCCGAGGGTTGGATACGCCCAATAAGCCGGGTCAGGTTTGCCTTCTTCCAGTACAATCTGGACGTTGCCAGCGATGATAGTGTGTTCAACATGATCGGGATCGTAATTGGGCATATTGATCTCTCGGTCACTAGCGATGCGCTTTAGATAAAACAAGTGTCTCTTGCCGATAGTATAGCACGGGCAAGGAGGTTTGCGCCGTTGTTAGACGTTATGATTTCGCCTGAATTTTGTCACACGTCTAATGCAAGGATTTCTTGTTGGTAGGGTGTCGCTTCGGCTTCCGCACCCAACAGATTAACCAAGGTTTCTGGCATCGTCAGCACCATGGTGCGGAAGTTTTCGCGGTGCGCCCAATCACGCAAGGCTGTGAGGAACTGTGGGGTTAAGGGCTTGGGCGAC
>ENA-ORBV01015544-ORBV01015544.1-microbial-mat-metagenome-genome-assembly--contig:-NODE-15544-length-11174-cov-4.758583_pt1 | contig 11174 bp, 11 predicted proteins | sample MGYA00237777_ERZ505514 | MGnify/ENA primary metagenome ERZ505514 (study PRJEB26160, sample SAMN06269048) | microbial mat metagenome | isolation source: Oligotrophic lake microbial mat | place...
ACGATATGTAGTACTGTAGATGAATGACTTTTTGTAGATGAATGACTTTTTCTTGTATGGGGGATCCCACAACCTCCAAAAGTGAGTAATAACAAGTAATTAATAAGAAATAAAGTTTGTTAGCACCATGAAGCAACTGAATTGGAATGAACGGAAACGGCAACAAAAACGAGAAGACGAAGAAGAAACTGCCCGCTCAGCATCATCCTTTTCCGACATGGGGTTGCCAATGTTTCGATTCTCGAAACCGATTTTTATGGCTGTGAGCATGGCCATTGTGTTCGCCACTGTCCAAGTGGTGGATTTCCGATACATCCAATGTAGCGATGGTGCACTGCCACTGGAGGATGCAAAAGGCGGACAAGCCGCCTTGGCCAAGCAAGTGCTATTGGCATCATCATCTTCACTGCAACAATCCTTGGGAGACGCTCTTCCGGTACGACGCTTTTGTATCAAGGAGGGTACGGGCCGGCTGTTACGCAAAGAGGGATCCAACCATAATGTCACGTCGTCGTGGAAGGCATGTCGTGACGAATGTGTGACAGACAAACTGTGTGATGCTTGGGAATGGAAGAATGGCGGTGATGTTCCATGTTGTTCCCTGCATGCCCATACCGCCAATTCTACAGTGGCATCTCATCAAGCCCCCAACAATGATCCCACTCATGTGGTGGGATTCTTACAACGTCGAGCGTCTGTCGTTCGTCTTGTGGCGACCAACCACAGCACAAACCAGACAACATCCACTACTATAACATCCGCAACAACAACAACAACAACCATTTCCAATCGAGTTTTACTCGTGGTGCACTCGCATCACCCCTTTCGTGAAAAAGTGCTCGGCATCCTCATGGATCGCATGTTGGCCACCTCGTTGCCACGCGACCTCTTTGATGTGGTGGTCATTTCCCCCATTGAAGAATCCATTCCCGCCTTTGCCGGAGGTCCCATTATTGGCCATTCGCTCGTCTATCCCTTTGTTCCCATTGTTCCAGGAACCAACGGCGCCAATGCTCACATGTCCTTGCCGATTGCCATGGCACGATTTCCAGGATACCGTGGATATTTGGTCATAAACGATGATGTCATGATGCGATTTTGGAACCTCACGCCGGAATTGTGGTTTCAAGATCGACCGTGGGTCCAATTTCCAACCTTTTCCTCGGGCCAAGCCACACCGCGACAACCACAGGATCCAGGACCTCGCCGCATGCCCCGACGATTTCCCCATGGTGCCTATGGCGGTTGGGCGTGGTGGAATATCGATTCGGGACGCGTCGAACGCGAAGAATTGGGTCAGACGCGTTCCAATTTCGATGCCGCCTTGGCCGCCAAGAATGAAATTTGTACACAGCTGCCACACTATATATTGCAACACCATCGACGGACGGAATTTTGCAACGATACCACGACCACCTTGCGACCCTATATGCATGGGAAAGGGGACGTCTTTTATGTTCCGGGCAATGACTTGGGAAAACGCTTGGCCCAAGCCATGACCATTATGGGAGAACATGATGTCATGTTGGAAATTGCCGTCCCGCTCGCCTATCATTTGATCGTCCCCGACGATATGCATTTGGTCATTCCCTATTGTGATGGAGTGCAAATGATGGATCCGACCAAGAAAATGGTCGTTTGGAGGAGCCCTACCGTGGATTACCAGTATGAACCTTTGTATTGGACGCCCTATGATTCCGAGGCAAAATGTGCTACCATTCATCCCGTGAAATTTTCGGATCCACTCGGCATTGCCTATTGGGAAGGTGTCTTGCAAGCCGAATGTTCGACGTGCCCACCATTAGCAACCTTGACGAGTGAATCGTCTTGGAAGTGGGATCCTGTGGTAGCATCCCAACCACAAGAAAGGCAACCATTGGGTCAGGAAAACATGATTAGTTAAGTTATAATAGGTACTGTACTACTGTATATAGCAAGGTGAGATCTAATAATTATTAGCAAATGATGACGTCGACCAAGTGCAGCACGGCTGTCGTGGCGGCGCCCACTACCGGGCGCTTTGGGGACAACGGAACAATGAGGTCCAACCGTCACGTTCCAATGTATTTGTCGCTTGTGGTTGCTGCTGCTGCTGCTGCTGTCAACACCATAACATTTGGAAGCTTGTGTCTAAGCAGGCGAAACCCGACCGGCCTGATTGGATTGTTTTTGTCTTTCTAAAACGCGCTAGTAGATAGTTGAGGTGCAGTCATCTTGATGATCGTTTTTGACGTTTCTTCCAACGTCCATGAAGGTCTTGAACGAATTCAAGGGTTCGTTGATCCAAGTACTTTTCCAAGCTCTTTCGTTTGCGATTTATGGTTTTCAGTGCTATCCGCAAGTTGGGTGGAAGCTTTCGAAATAGTTTACGGCCATAATTCATGCCCTTCATGGATCTCCCTTTTCCCGAGTCCGAGTTCAAGGATTCGAATGCGGAACTCATAAACTCCTTGGCATTTCTCACCATGTGTGGAACTGCCACGTATGCCTTATTGAGTAGGTGCTTTGCTTTTCGCAACAGCCGTTCGTGAAATTCTTCTTCTTCGTCCTTGTAATATTCCCCATACTTGGAATTCTCTTTGTAGTTCCACTCGTCGGTCTTATGAAAGAAGGATTGCACAAACTCCTTGACATTTCGTGCAATCCCCGATAGTTTACTGGCCAAGTTCCAATCTTTCGAGTCCCCCTCCGTTGTAAACAAATAGGTCACAAACTCCTTGGCCTCTTGTACAAATTCCTTCATATCATGAGCAAACTCACTCTGAAGCAAAGAGCTCATAAGCTCCTTGGCATCTCGTACCAATCCAGACAATCGAATGCACCCCAAGGGTCCCGTGGCGTAGACACACGTTCCCAGAGCATCACTATCCTGGTTCGTCCTCTTTCCCAAGGACGAGAACACATCTACTTTGTAGACTACCAATTTCCCATCATCTTCCAGTCGGGCCACAAATTCATCGGTGGGATCCATGCCGTTGTTGGTATCCAGGGTGCTTTGCCAATATACTTGTTGTGGTGATTCTGGAGTGCCCGCGGCAATGAACAAGAGACCATGAGCAAAGCCTAGAAAGCATTCCGTTGTACTTGAATATGGCATGTCATTGTTGGAGCTCCAAACCATTTTAATCTCGGGAGTACGACCGGACAAGTTCCTGGGAGTTTCAATGACCAGCTGACAGCCTTGATTGAGTCGTGCTCGATATCGTTCATTTTGCGATAAAAGGTATTCCTCAATACGTAAGACATCCCCCGACTGTAGTGTATTGCCAATGGCTGGATTGGAACGCTGGCGCTCCTTGCTATTATTCTCAGAGAGTAGTGGACCCTCTTCTATGACTTGTGGTTCGGGATACATGGGACGATAGTTGGTATTTCCCCAAGCATCCATGGATTCCACCAAAAAATCTTGCACCAAAATTCGATAATATTTTTCCGCCTGGAACTCTTGGTAGGTAGTCTCTCGTAGGATGGGAGTGCCCGTCATGGGATCCATCAGCAGTTCGCGAGATTTTTGTTCCAAAGAAGGTTTTGCATTGTTATTATTATGATTTTGTTGCTGGTTTTGTTGTCGTCTGTGATTTTGGTATTGATTGTTGCTTTGGTAATTGTTGGAATTATGTTGCTGATAGGACGATTGTCCTCCTCGCCTTCCACCTTGTCGGCCATGATGATTGGAGTTTCCTCCTCCGCCTCGATCTTGCAGGTACTGACAATTTTCCAAAAATCGATTGTAGGCGTTTCGTTTCGACGGATCATGGAGTGTTTTATAGGCTTGTGCAATTTTGGCAAAGCGGGCATTGATTTCTTCTTGCGTCAAACTAGCACTGGCTTGTATCTTGTCGGGATGCCATTGCTGTGCTTGTTTTCTATATTTTTTTCGAATGGCCTTGTTAAATTCGGTCGGCGATACTTCCATTTTCATTCGGATCCGTTCCTCCTCGGTAAACCCCAAAATTTCGTAGTAATTGAGGCGCTCCCAGTCATAGACGGGATGGTCGGGAGCGCATTGCAAGTCCTCGTCAAAGTATGCTTGGCCATGGGTGGTACTCGTACACGAGAAGAAAAGACATGCTATGAGAACAAATGTATTCAAGAAGCAGTGGATACTCCTCCTTCTCATGATTCATTCGTCTCTGTTTTTAAATTTGTATTGTTTTTGTTTTCGTCTGGTGAAGTGCATCCATGGCTGGAGTCAGTGTACCACCATCGGTTCAATTAATTGTGGCTGGAGGAGCACGAGAAAAAATGAGAGATGAATGTTTTGAACGTGTGAGTGAGTCACTGCACCATGTTTTTCGTGCGAAAAAGCTCCACGTGTCATAAAAACACAATGGCCAATCAAAAGCTGGTGGTACCAGTTGAACCCTGCATGTATGCTTTGAAATGTCCAATGTTATGGTCATTCTAAGGTCATTTTGCGCACTCTACCAGTCATCCATACAGTCAATGAATGCCCCTGGTGCTAGCAGCTGCTGTAGCTAGCTACTGCACTGCTGCTGCTCACAACATGCATGCAAACCTTCGCAGTCGTTGTTGAATTTTTTGCTCCACAATTTCATCAATGGGCTCCTTTTGTCATTAGAATTGACAGTGAATTTGTTAATGAAGCTTTGCTTGCTGTCATTGATGACAGTTTGTCATTTGCTCTTCTCAACCCTGAAGAGCGAAGAAAGAAAGCAAAAGAAGGGTGTCGAATTGTTGCAATTGCAGTGAGTTGAAGCAGTGGACTGACACAATGTGATGCTGAAAATGACAACATTTGCCTGATGTGCAAAATTGGGATGTTGCTTTAGTTGGAGACAGAGACACAGCTTCAAAAGCGCTTACCATGACAAATGTCTTCCTTGGTGCATCGAATGGGAACAGCAGCATTCAGGTTGTCGAGGCAATTTGTTTCATGAAAATGGGACAAGTTTTTAAATTGATTAAGACCACGAAACCCGTGCCCAAGATGGAAAAGCAGCAAGGCATGCAATTGCAGATGGACAATGTTATGCCCTTCCTGCCCTTCCTCCCCTTCCTGTGGTGGCAAGTGGGAAGCTGATGCCACATGGTTGCATCACAGGCTGCAAGTGCCAAGCTGGCACAATGGATTCAATCATCAAACCTGGGCATGTTCACCACAATGTTCCCATCATGAATGACAAAGAGAGGTTTAATTTTTTTTCTTGGAATGCCTTGATTCGTTGGTCACATGTCGGGATCTTAATCTGAAAGATGGTGACTTGCTTCCGGGTGATGACGGAACATCAACACTTGAATGTGGCCTGATATTTTTGGACGTAGCGAACATGGATACTCTATGTCGTTTTACTTGTTGATTGAGCCCTGGTGATTCTGAATGGAATGCTACAGTTTTTCGAGAAAGTGAACATTTGGGATTGCCTTTGGTAAATTGGATGGGCACAGGACGGGGTCGGATGAGGACCCACTCCTCAAAAAGGTTTGGAACACTTCCTTCTTCAACTTCTGCTTGACCAATTTTGACAAGAAAACTGTGGAAAGTCTCTTACAAGGTTACGAAGGGGAGGTAACTATCCCGACGTCCGCACATTTTTAGGTGGGCCCTTAAAATAAAAAGCAATTATGAAAGTCAATTTCCATGCACCTTGTACGATAGAGTCATAATCTAGTTTACACCCGCAATGCGATGGAGCCCTTTACGATAGAATTGGTGCCCCATGAAGGAAAAGGAGATTATTTGGGACAACAGGGGCACCAAATACTAGTACCAATCCAGTTTGTGGATATTCGGTAAAGGATTCAACATTCCTCAAAGAGAGTAAAGCAGAGGATCGAGAAAACTGCCGGTGTGGACTAGTAGGGACTTGCTGTTCATCTGCAAAAACTAGAATTCATTCATTCATTCATTCATTCATCTTCGTTTAATGATTAGGCAAACAGAACAATGTATTCCAGGAGGGAGATCCAAAAGACAAACAAGAAGGGACCCACAAACCAACGCCTCTCTCGTCGCCTATCTTCTGGCTGATTCCCATGCAAGGTAGCATAGCCTATTTCAAATGACTGCAGGCCCAGATGCATGGCTTTTTTGACGCCGCAGAGAAGGATCAATGTTACTGGAATAACTAAAGCAGATACGAGCAATCGAGCGGCCATGGCCCTTGCGTACACGAAACAAAATTCCTTCCAGGAAAAAGCGAAATAGCCGTCTAACAATACTGCGGATGCATCGTCCAAGTCACACGTGCCATCATCTATGGACCCGAGACCATCACCAGCAGCACCCCCGCCCTGCTCATCATCCCACAACAACTGTAAAATGGTGCTTGTTTCTTCTTGGAACTGACGGTGATAGGAATTCCAAAGACGCACGCCGAACCAATGTCCAGTAATTTGACAAACCTGCCATGCAATGAGCGCAATCCGCGCCACACACAGGCAGGAAAGCGTGGCAAGATGACATTCCCCTCCAGGCACGTGAACATTCCAAAAGGAATACTTCTTCCACCATGACGATGAGACAAACGCCCGACCAAACCATTTCCAAATCAAGACACCATCCATGACGACCTCAAAAACGGACGACGACGCCGCAATGTTGTTGTTGGTGGCAGCCTGTGTGACCAGCATACCAACTGGACCAAATACACATGCCCAAAGCAGTGGTTCCACGGCATTTCCACCACGGCGAAGGGTCCGACGGACGTATTCGGTTCTAAAATTGTCCAAGGAACCTTCCGTCGGATAATTCAACCACGTTCGATGCGTAAAGGAAGTGAAAAATGCGGGTACAAAGAGACTGGCAGCAATGACCGAAGCCAAGACAAAACCAAACGGGACCTGCTCCTCCACACTGCCGCTGCTGCTGCCATTAGTTTGTTTCATTTGTAGAGTTTGTTGGTGGAGCGAAATGGCAACACTATAAAAACAAAACAAGCTTGCGGACACCTCCGCAACGCCCACTTCTTCGTCGCCCTCCTCCTCTTCTGCTTCATCACGCCATCGACGATCATCATTATCCCCGTCAATCAGTCGAGGTTTTTTCCAACACAGCGGAGAATTCTCATCCCGTAAAAATCCTTCGGCCATGGTCATAAATAGAAAAAAGATGGCTCCAATTTGAAGAAAAAACGTGGGTGTAATGGGAAAGGATGCTTTTGCTGTCGCTGTCGTGGCTGCATTGACACACGTGGAAAAATCAGGCCACTGCAACTTGAGTAAGCGCAAGGTCGTCGGTGTACTTGTTGTTGTAGGAAAGGTTTGCTCGAGGGCACAAACCCCAAAGGGTCTGGCCACTTGTTCGTACCATGCCCCATATATCACTCCACTTTTCCAAAGCAATTTGGCGCCCAACAAAAGAGTGGGCAGCAGTGCCATGGCATTAATGACAATGGCACGATCCCGTGGAATGGTAATGTATCGCGCCCATTTCCCAGATCGTTCTTGAATGATGTGGGATGGCATGAATAGAGTTATGATAATAAATTGACAGACATGTAGCGGATTATAGGGACTGCAAGGTATAGTATCGGTTGGGACACCGCCGCCACCAACGCTATCTTCCTCAAGTATGTTGGCGAGGTTGTTGGCGCGATCCACCCATCGTTGAGGTTGTTGCAAGTTCGTACTATACGGATTTGTTATTGGCACCTCGTGTGCTCGTCGTTGCCGCCTGGGATTATTACTATTGATTTCGGCAATGGTATTTCTTGCGGCATTATGCCTGGTTTCGGCTTGAATGTAATACAATTCTTGTTGCATGCGTGTAATATCCCGAACTTGTCGTTGTTCCAATCGTCGGAGGCGTTGTTGCAAGGAATGGGACTCTTTTCGTTGTTTTTGAATGAACAATAACAAACCAGGATTGGTGGCCAATCCACAATTTTGCGTCAAATGCAATTTGTAGTTGGCTCGAGGCCCCTGCCAAGTGCAACCAAGTGGAGCATATTGACATGCCAATTGGACACAAGGACAATACATTGTCTCATGTCGCTTCATTTGATGAAGCAACAACGGTGTATTACATCCGTGAAATCGACAAATAACTTGTTCCGTCGCCATTTGAGATTGACACTGCCAATTCGAGACCACACCGTGCATCATGTCTCGTCGACAGGTCGGACATTTGGCAAGACAGAGCCGGCGACCGCCTGACCACAATGCGTTGCTTCCTTGACCATGTCGTTGTGCGCAATCTTCTTGCTCGTGTTTCACCAAACAAAGACGACAAAAGATTCCCGAACAAGTCTGACCGCCCTGTTCTGCCTTTAATCCACAGCCCACTGGGTCGTCTACCACATCCTGGCAAATGGCACATGCTAGAGATTGCAGCATCGTACTTTCTTCCGCAGAGACAGTACGATAGGGTTGGTCAAAATCCGATAGTAGTTCAGGCTTCAAGTGTTTGACATCCGTCAACAATTCGTCTTCGGCATGACGCTGCCACGATCCGTAGTATTCGTCGTCGTCGTCGTCCTCCTCCTCCTCCTCGTCGTCGTAGTCCTCCTCGTCTGGACCCGCATGATCATTATTTATAGGAACACCACGACGGGTCAACATGCTGCGAAGATTAAAATAAAAGCCACGATTCGGGTTGTAGCCGTCAGTATCCGTACCACCACCATCGTTTTCGTCGTTATTGGCGTTTTCGTCGTCATTGTTGTTGTCGTCGTGGTCTTCCCATTCTTGGTTGTCGTCGTCCATTTCTTCTTCGTCATCGTCGTCCATTTCTTCTTCGTCTTCCTGGTACTCTTCATCATCGTTGTTGTCATCTGCTTCATACCTACGGATCAATCCTTCGATGTACGATTCTTGGCCCGCGTTCTCTTCCATCTTGAGGTTTTTTTGGGATTGTTTTGCGGTTTTTACAAGAGTGAGTGACTTTTTCCTTCCAAACGACGGCGCACCCGTAACGTTGATTACTGTAGTGGTTCCTGAAGCGATCGATTTTTTGTCTACTGCTGTACTGTATATAGAACCCAATGCTACTAGCTACTAATATCAAATGGCAGCAGCAAGAGACAATTTTGCATCAGTAGGAAGTATAAGTAAGTGCAGTTTGCCATCGACGAAAGTCGTCAGCACCATGACTGTCATGCCTGTTGTCTGTTCGATCGTTGTTGTTTGTTGTTGCCACCCGAAGAGCGAGAAGGCGCACAGCGTACTGACAACCGCAGTAAATAACCTACAGTGCGTCACTGCATGTGCGGTCAACGAGTCAACGGATGTACAAAACCGCGTAGAAAATTCCCCAATCCGGTAGTGACATACTAAACGTAGGGTTAAGGATAATGAATACTGTAGCTACCTAAAGATCCTGAAACTCGTAACCCTTTCCTCTATTCCCGTATGAGCTACGCTTTACAGACCTATGCTAACATACTATTTGTTTTACTTGCTCGTGTGGGGGGCATTCATGTTCCATTTCTTTTTATTCAGGTCAAGATCGTGGTTGCGTCAATCACATTCGTTCGCTACATTTTCATGAATTATGTTTGATAATAATTGCGTAACTCTCTGTAAGGTTTGATGCAAATGATTATTTGCAGGCTAGTAAATACAGTATTCTTCGCAAAAAATGACATTGACTCAACACAAGGGCATGAAGGGTGTTTCGCCAACTTTGTCACATGCAAGGAAACATGATTGTCATTGTGCCTCCTCCAACACACCGGCTTGCTTATCATAAAGCGTTCGTTTCCATCGCGGAATCATTTTCCGGGGAAGGGCCGGAATTTCTTGTTGAAACAATTGTTGTTCTGCTGCATCTTGTTCTTGTACGGCCTCGTACATGCCCACCAAATGAAGTCGGGAATCCAAAATGCCCAAATTTCGAATGACTTTATTGTTGAAGGATTTTTGTTCGGCGTCCGGTACTAGAATGGCCACCGCGGGAACCAGAAAGGTATCTTCCATTTCCAAAATGGTCTTGACGCGCAACGACAAATCCGCCGATAACTGTGCCGTTTGTTGAATGGCCTTTCGTCGTTCGGGTTCCGACGTGTCGGGATGGCTGGCAATTTCGGCATTCTTTTTCTGCAAATTGGAATGCAAAATGGATTAGAAACTGACGAAGGAAATGGGGCATTGTGTGATAGAAAACGATAAACAAACGTACGACTTGCATCCCCAACTTTTCAGTGGCCTTCTGCTCGGAAATGACCATATTCAATACACTGGAAAAAGCCTTGCCCAGATTCGGATCCTCGACCGTACTCAATTTCTTTTTCAACCAAGGATAAAACAGTTTATTTTCAATTCGGTACAGTGCCTTTAGGTTGAAATCAATGACGTGATGGGCCGCTTTGGCGAGTCGCGGAATTTCATCCTTATCCTTATGGACGTTGTGGTTTCTGGGATTATCATTGACAAATGTATATGCCAAACTGGACAATCGTCGGGCATCTCGAATGACCGACATAGTGTGCCATCTCCATCCTTGAACACGAAAATGTTGGGAGGGTTGCCACTTTTCGTTTAGAAATTGATGTATGGTTGTCTCGGCAGCTAAAAGTTCATAATCATTCGATCCAACGAACACTTTGTTGTTGCCCTTCTTGGGTGCCGCGGAGGAAGAAACAAATCTAGGTAACGGGCTATGGCTTCTGCTGCACAAAGTGATAGAACTGTACAGCAACGCCAACAACACACCCCGACGGAGGGACCACATTCTCGTCATTTGATTACTAGAATGGTGGGAACTGATGCCAAAACCAGAGCCAGTATATAATAGTAGAAAGCTCCTGGACCACAGTACGCCCCATAGTCAGTTCAGATGGCGCCATTAATACTACTAGTAATAGTAGCTAGCTAGAGCTCGCACTTGTAGCTAGCTAGCCATTATGCATCGAGTTCGACACATCGTAAGATATGGTAGCCCTCAACGGTAGGTAGGGATAGCCCTCAACGGTAGGTAGGGTTATTACTTTAGCCCTCAACGGTAGGTGCGGTTATTACTTTTAGCCCTCAATGGTAGGTAGGGTTATTACTTTTTTCTAGTCCCGGTGTGACGTTTGTTGGTTTGTTGGTGGGTCACATAAGGGGCAGTTCCCTAACCCTAACCCTAACCACTTTCACCTCATAAGGTCCCATGCCATTCACACTTCCTACCCTTCCTACCTTTCCTTTCTTCACACTGTTAAACATTGTTTGCTACCTGTGACACCCAAGACAAACAGCACAGCAGTTAGCACACTCAACCTAACATTTCC
>ENA-ORBV01015545-ORBV01015545.1-microbial-mat-metagenome-genome-assembly--contig:-NODE-15545-length-11173-cov-15.159337_pt1 | contig 11173 bp, 9 predicted proteins | sample MGYA00237777_ERZ505514 | MGnify/ENA primary metagenome ERZ505514 (study PRJEB26160, sample SAMN06269048) | microbial mat metagenome | isolation source: Oligotrophic lake microbial mat | place...
GACCGGACCCGGTTGGACGTCGCCCACGCCTATGGCTGCGAGACGCTCATCGGCGACGCCACCGCGTGGGCCCGGCAGCGCGACGGACTTGGGGCCGATGGCGTCATCGACGCGGCGGGCGCCTCCGCCGCCCTCAAGGCTGCCCTCGACCTGGTCCGTCCCAACGGTTGGATCAGCAAGGTCGGCTGGGGACCGCAACCCTTGGGCTTTTCCCTCGATCCGCTGGTCCAGAAGAACGTCACCCTCAAGGGGAGTTTCTCGCACAACTGGCCGGTCTGGGAGCGCGTGCTGGCGCTGCTGTCCTCCCGACGGCTCGACGTCCGGCCAATCATCGGCGGCGTCTGGAAACTGGCCGACTGGCACGAGGCCTTCGACAGGATGCACCGGGGGGAAATCGTGAAAGCTGTCCTGCGTCCCGAATAGCATCCGCCTCTCCGAAAAAGCCATCATCGTAACCGGCAGCACCACCGGCATCGGCCGCGCCCTCGCCGAACGCTGCGTACGCGAGGGCGCACGCGTGGTTGTCCATGGCCGCAACGAAGCCGAGGGACGCCGCCTCGTCGAGAAGCTCGGCGACGCGGCCGTGCTGCACCTCGATAGCCTTGCAGACCCGGCCTCCGCCGGTCGCCTCGTCAGCGCGGCAGTCAAGGCCTTCGGCCGCATCGACGCCGTGGTCAACAACGCCGCCAGCATCGTGCGCAGCAACCTCAGCTCCACCCATGCGGAGTTTTTTGACGCCGTTATGGCCGTAAATGTCCGGGCGCCCTTGCTCCTTATCCAAGCCGCCATGCCGCAGCTCAGGCGCAATCGCGGTTGCGTGTTGAACATCGGTTCGCTCAACGCACTCAGCGGCGAGCCGGGGCTGCTCGACTACAGCATTTCCAAGGGCGCCCTGCAGACCCTCTCGCGCAACCTCGCCAACGCCCACGCCGCGGAGGGCGTGCGCATCAACCACCTCAACGTGGGGTGGGTGCTCACGCCCAACGAAGATGCCCTCCAGCGAGGTCTTGGCCAGCCCTCCGACTGGGCGTCGCGACTGCCGCCTCAGTTCGCGCCGTCGGGCCGGCTGATCGCTCCGGAAGAAATCGCCGCCGCGGCCGTTTACTGGCTGGGCGACGAATCCCGTCCCATCAACGGCTCCGTCGTCGAGTTGGAGCAGTACTGCGTCATTGGCCGCAATCCCAATAAAGCCTGACCTGTTACCCAGCAAATGGCCACAAAAGGCTCAGAAGGCACAGGAAACGTTCATTAGGCAGTGATCGATACGATACGAATCCAACCGTCCTCAATTTGTCTGCTCCCGCTTTCGTGTATTTAACCCGACTTCCGCTCCTGGACCCGGTTTCTGATTGTTTGGGTGGTCGAGCGCGTCGCAAGTCATTGCCCGGCTGAGATCGGGTTCCGCGAAACGGCGTGTAGTGGCGACCTACCCTCTAGCAGCCCGTCGGACTTAGAAAACTACGAAAGTAAGAAAATGAGAAAGCACGCCGGTTTTTTCCAGGATTCGGTTGAAAACTGTTTTTTCGCAGGGCGACTGGTAATGGACAACCTCAACACCCACGAGGTCGCCTCGCTTTACGAAACCTTCGCGCCAGCCGAAGCCCGTCGTCTGGCCGAGCGCCTTGAAATCCACTACACCCCCAAGCCCGGAAGCTGGCTGAACATCGCCGAAATCGAATTGAGCGCGCTCACACTCAACGGCCAATGCCTGCGTCGTCGCATTCCTTCGCCGCAGGCAATGCGACGCGAAATCGCTGCCTGGCAATCCGACCGCAACAATCGCGGTGCCCCGATCAACTGGCGCTTCACCACCAAGGATGCACGGATCAAACTCACTCGCCTCTATCCGAAATTATAGACGTTACGGGATAATAGTGACCGGTCCGTCAACTTTCCCGGCGCCGTGCAGATCCTCGATCTTTTCCACACCTTGGAGCGGCTGCATATCCCCGACCCGGGTCCCTTTCTTTGTCTACACTCAGAGCTTGGATTCAGCGTTGGCTTTTCCAGTCGTTCCCTTGAAAGCCCCAGCCGAGGACGTTGTGCTCCGAGTACGCTAAAAAGTCCGGCAACAAGCCAACGTCCAGGTGGCTACCCCAGCAGGTGGCGTCAGGCGTCAACCCGCCATGGACTGCGATGTACCGGGCGGGGTTGAGTGGATGGGGAAAGACTGCAAAGACTGCCGCCTTCTCACCCATGAAATGCCGGTCGTACACCCGTATCCCATCCCGCTCGAAGGCGAGAGGAAGAGAGTCACGCAGTCTGGCAAGCACGGCGTTGGTCTTGTAGGTGCCAAAAAGAATCAGGTTGCTCTGCTGCAGCTGTTCGTCAGTGAGAGCATGATCGGGCACACGGGTAAGATCCACGGCGTTCTCGCCCATAATCCCGCCGCGATGCAAGCCCCCGTTTCGCTTCCGGTAATTATTCCATACATCGCTTGTGGCCGTCGCCGCAAAATGGGTTTCCTCATCAGTTCCGACTGTGCCTGGGACAAGAATTACGTTTTCGAAGAACAGGTCACCAACGCCCCCTGCCGAGCCCCGACGTTTCTCGTTTTCCAGTTTGAACTCGCCCGACCGCCAGCGGCCCGCTTCGTCCTTGCGAAACTGAACGGCCGTTCCCAGGTCCCATTGCCCGAGTTCCTGTCCGTCAATCGAAATGCCTGTCTGTCCAAACTCTGCCACCGGACCCAAGGAGAACATCCTAACATAGTCAGTCGTCACAACCATCCTGCCGCCCGCCTTGCGAGCGTCGATCTGGGCCCGCGCAGCACCATAAACCTGCAATTGATCGATAGTGACCCAATAGGATCTATTGTGCCGCAGATCATACGTGACCAGAGTCACATGCTCCGGTAACCGGACTTTCCGCTGCGCGAGCAGCCACAAGATCATTTCCTCGAACAGCGGCTCCGTATCCCTGGTAAAATGATGGGCCTTCCCTGCGACTTCCAAGTATTTTGGCGCAAATCCATGATTCGTCATAAGCCTCTTCATCTGCCTGGCGTGTTCAACCGAAACGCCGCTCCCCGTGCCACGGTCCCATTCTCCATGCAGGATCCACACGGGCGTGTGGACGAGATTTTCGACGAGGAATACAGCGGAGCGCGCGATCCACGAGGGCTCGTCCCACTCCTGCAGGTGGAACGTATAGCCTCCGGGTTTCCTCCAGAGACGATAGTCGCTATAGCCGGACATCGGGGCGGCAGCTGCAAAAATGTCCGGATAGTGCGAGGCGAGGTACCATGTCGCAGCCCCGCCCATTGAGTGACCATAGATTGAGATGCGGTCCCGATCGATGGCGTGTTTGCTAAGCACGTCCTCCAACGCGTCGAAAAGATCCACTTCCCCGTAGTTCATATACAAGGTTCCCGGGCCGCGCCCGGTGGGCCGAAGGACAACTCCGGCCTGGCCGTTTTCTTTTATGATGGATGCCACCAGGCCGGTTCGGTAAATGGCATCTTCCAGCCGATCCCCGGAAGGACTTACGCAGATGATCAGCGGCTTGGGGGTGCTCGATGAGTCGGTGGCACACACCGTATACGGTCGTTCCTGCCCGTCTATCTTGGATCTGTAGTAAGTGACCGTACCTTGGAGCGCCGCCGGGGTACGAGCCGGCCGGCGCATGGTAGCATCTTCAGCCCCAAATGCCTGGGTTTGCGCTTCGAAGGCGCACGGGATAAGAGTTCCCAGGACCAAGAATCTCAGAGCGCGTTTCATAGCTGGCTGGCGGTCCCTCCGTCCGCCACCCTCACGTCCGCAAAGGCTGGCCCCTCTTTACGGGGCCTCGCCCGGCTAACGATTGAAGGAGTTCTCATGGTTGGCGACTGTAGGCGTTCTCGTGGCAGAGGGAAGATGGGACCGCGACCAAGCCTTGCTGCCCGCAACGACAGGTCGCAAGTCAAACCGAATGGTATGCTAACAGAAAGGCTGTCAGGATAGCCGGAGCGTCAAAAGTCGACGACTCGCCCCCTTTTGAGGCGGTGGATCTGTTAACATACCATGACGATCCTCTTGCGAGGTATTTTATACGCCTCCATGGCATTCCTTGTCGGCTCCCTGCTTATCGGCTACCCATTGAGCATCCCCAAGACCCCTTATCATGAATAATATCATACCCGGCGAGATCGGCCGTTGGTTTCGCAACATTCGTCCGGTCCTTCTAACCGTCATGTTCGGCGGCAGCTTTATGCTGTCCCCTCTCCCCGCCCAGAATCCGCGTTCTGCCGAGACCGGTACGGTTGCCGGCCAGGTCACCTCAAGTGACACCCGAGGTCCGCTGGGATTCGCCGTTGTCGAAGTCGTCGGGACTGGCCTTCAGACTTCCACCGAGCGAGACGGAAGCTTCCGTCTGGGTAATGTCCCCGCGGGCTCACAAAGCGTCCGTATCACCTACACCGGTCTCGCTTCAAGTACGCAATCGGTGGCGGTGCCTGCCGGAGGCATCGTGAGGATCGACGTGGTGCTGGATGCAACCGAAGTGCTCACCATGGAGGCGCTGACTGTGACCGGTGAGCGCAGTGGCATCGCTGCGGCCATTCAACAGCAGCGTCATGCGGTGAATACGGTCTCAGTCATCACGATGGACCAGTTTGGTGGCGTGGCTGATGGGAGGATCGACGACGCTTTGAAGCGCATTCCCGGTGTCGGCCTCAACAACACCCGGTTCAGCATTCGCGGGGTGCCCGATACTGAAAACTCCATCACCATCGACGGTTCACGCCTCGCCAGCGCCTCGCGCGCGCAGTCGCGAACGATTGAAACTGATCGCATTCCCGGCGACCGCATCGCCACGATCGAGGTCAACAAGTCCTTGCTGCCCCATATGAACGCGGACGCCGTGGGCGGTACCATCAATCTCGTGACGAAGAGCGCGTTTGATCTTCCCCGAGGCGCGCTGGATTACAGCTTTGCGCTGAGCGGCCTCAGAGGCCTGAACGACGATCCGGACGCTGGCTATGCCGCCAGCCTCGCTTACAACAATGTCTATGGCGTCTTTGGAGGCGAAGGCAATCTGGGTGTCAGCCTATCGGTGTCTAAAAGCGACAAGCCAATGATTGCAGATCATCCCACGGCGGGAAATGAAATGATCAACGTGTTTTCGAATCGCAACATTGCGGGGGTCTCAGGTCCGACTCCCGACCAGATGGTCGGGAACAACACCTTTCCCGTCACCATCCGTCGGATCAAGCGACTGGAGGACGCCGACCGTACCAATGCCGGGATCAAGCTGGACTACCGATTTTCTCCAGAGTCTCAGGTGTGGTTCAATACCTTCCGCAGTGCGCGAAAGCTTGAGCAGGTGCAATTGAATTCACGGTTGCAGATCCCCAACGGCACCGCCGGCCCGCTGCCCGTGGATGCCGCGGGGAACCCCGTCAATCCCAATGCGGCCGGCATGTTGCCCGGTTACGATCCTCGCGGGCTCATCCAATGGCGGAATGCGACCACCCAGATGGACAACGACTATGTAATCGACGATTCAGAGGTCTGGCTCATGCAGGGGGACGGCAAGCATGCCTTCGGCGACTACAAGTTCTCGTGGAATGCCTCCTACAGTTCGGATGACAATACGTTTGACCGCAAACTTATCGCCGTCACCGGCGCCGCGGGCACCCATGCGACGATTGACCGGAGCGATCTCCTGAAACCACGCATCACCTATACGGGCGGCGCTGCACCTTTGCAGTACGGACTGGGGGTTGCCGGGAACACGCTGCTGCAGCAGCAATATTTTGCCAATGATAATACACTGACGACGCTGAAGGCTGACGTGACCCGTGAAATCGCCACACGCTACCCTCTGCAGATCTCCGGTGGAGCCCAATATCGGACACAGGAATTCAATATGAATCCGATCGCAAACTACGTGAACACCTTCACCGGCACACCAGCGGATCTGTCGGCCTTCGAGACTGGGCCCATCAATCCCTTCGGCATTTTCGACGACCGGGTCAATGTCGATCCACGAAAAGCCGCCGCCGACTTGGTCACAAGCCCCCAACGCTGGGTCTTCGATCCGGTCGCGGCGATACGCGCAGATAGAGCCCAAGACGGCGACATAAAGGAAACCATCTCTGCCGCCTACCTTATGGGCCAGGTGCGAGTGGAGAAATTCATGCTCACCGGTGGCGTGCGTTGGGAACGCACCGAAGTGGAAGGCCGCGGATTCGAGTTCCGGGGAGCTTCGCCGGGCGTGCCTGTCGAGCAACAATACACGGAGGCTCGCACGAAGGGCGACTATGACAACCTCTTCCCGAGTGCCTTTGCTCAATACGCACTGCGTCAGGATCTCCAACTTCGCGCCAGCTACAGCAATGGTATCGGACGTCCTGGCTTCGGGGTGTTGCGCCCGACCACCGTAGTTAACACCAATCCGACGACTTCCGGAGCAGCAGGATCGATCAACCAGCCCGATCCTGCGCTCAAGCCCCAGTACGTCGACAACTACGACGTAGCGCTCGAATATTATTGGGAGCCTGCCGGCATGCTTTCACTCGCCGTTTTCCGCAAGGATATCACCGATTTCCACGACCAGGTCACCCGGCGTCTCGGCGCCACGGGGGAGGGCTTCGGGGCGGAGTTCGCCAACTACGATTTGATCACCCGCAGCAATATCGGAAGCGCCAAGGTTGAAGGTTTCGAATTCGCCTATCAGCAACAGTACACCTTCCTGCCTCGATTTCTTTCCGGCCTGGGCGGCTTCGCCAACTGGACCCATCTCAGCACTGAGCTCCAGAACGTCACTGTGGGTTCCGATGGTTTGGCCAATCATGTTCCGCATCACGCTCTTTCAGGGGGTGATCGTCATGATAAATTCGGCGAGCGTCACGATGGTTCCGGCGGAGTCGGGCGGAACGTGACGATGGACGTAGCGGGCAGCGACGCGTCACCACGACAAGGGCGGGCGTAGATCAAAACAGGGATAGCTGCCGGTCGTCGGGTTTTTCACGTTGCGACCGGCGTCCGTGGATCAGGCGGTGCGTAGCCGCGAGCAGCTCGGTGTGTTGGGCGTCGCATTGAACCGCGGCGGCAAACTGGACGGACGCGAGCACCTGGTCGAGGGCGTTACGGATGTGCTTGAGCTCGTCGTAAAGTTCTTCGCCGTGATGCTGGAACCAGTCCTGGAGGCATTTCAGCAGATAGGCGGGAAAGTAGCCGTTCGACGAACTCAGGCCGGGTGCGCCGTAACGCGCCGGATCGCCATGAACGGCGATGTCGCCAAGCCGGGTGGCGATCAGTTTTTGGTAGCGGACGGCCGGGCAGGTGAGCCCGCGATGTTCCAGCCAGACCGCCGGCCACGTGAGAGCGTAGAGCAGCATGCGTCGATCGCGGTGGAAGCTTTGCGCGGACTGGCCCGCATAAAACTTGCCCCGCACGGCTTCGAGCAGTCCCTCGACCGATTCCGCGCCGGGAGTGGGTCGAAGCGGTTGCCGAACGACGCCATCGGTCCTGGACCGGTGCGCTCTGGATTCGTCGGGCTGCATGGCCGCGCGGGGTCAGCTCGGCCGCACCCGGGCGAGCCAGGGCAAGGCATCGAGAGCGCGCTGGACATCGGCGGAGGTAACCGCGCGGCGGTTCGCCGAGGCGGCCTCTTCCATCGCGCGCTGGAGGAGCGTATTGAGGGTGCGCGGCAGACCTTGCGCCGATTGCAGGAGCAGCGTTTCGGCGGGAGGCTCGAACGGGCTGGAGTGGATGCCCACTTCCGCGAGGCGCTGGTGGAGATAGGCGCAGAAGCTCTCCGCCGGCCAGCGCTCCAGCTGGAGGCAAAAGCCCAGGCGCGACACGAGCGCGCGGTTCACGTTCAACTCCAGTCGTCCGAGCAGTTCGTCGTCGCCACAGAGGATGAGCGAGAACGGCGGGGTCGCATCCGAACGCGCACACGTTAAAAGCCGCAGCTCTTCCAAGGCCGCGATCGCCAGATCCTGCGCTTCCTCGATGATGACGGAGCCGGCCTGCGTGAGAGGTAATGCAGGCGGCAGTGGTTAAAACGCTAAATAAGTTTTTCGACTGTTCCCATCGGCAGGAACACGCGATTGGGATGACTGCCGAGGTTCGCAAACCCGAATTTCCGATAAAAGGCCAACGCGTGTTCGTCCTTCGCGTCCGCCACGACCGCCAGAGACGCGATGTGGGACGACTGCTGATACGCCCGTTCAAGTGCATTCATCAGGAGCAGCGAACCCGTCCCCGGGAAGCGTTCATCGCGCGCGAGGCGTCCCAGCAGCGTCGCGGGGAGCCGGGGGTAGCGCGGAAGTTTCTTTTGAAGCACCTCCGGCAAATCGACGATTTCGACCGTAAAGGCCGACAGGGTATAGTAGCCAATGATGGTCGCCGGCGTTGCCTCATCGACCATCACGAAGGCGGCGCTTACGCGCCGATCCACATCTTTGCGCGCGAGCGTGCGAAGATACGTGTTCAGTTCCTCCCTGCTGGAACGAAACGACGCGCGATCGTGCTTCCGCGCCAGCACCTCGAAACGGTAGGCCATCAGGCCCCCGCCACGACTTTACGATACCGACTGAAAGCCGCCTTGAGCGCTCCATTCGGCGGCGGCGGCGAAAGCAGGGTCTCCACGAAGCGATTCGATTCCTCGGCGGAAAGCCGGACGCGCTCGTGGTCGTCGATGACGGCCTGGGCACTTGTCTGCAGCGCGTAAACGACGTAACTGGTCAGCGTGGAATGTCCCGTCACGGCCGCAGCCTTCTGGAGCGTTTGCTTGAGCGAACGCGGCACGCGGGCTTCGAGCCGCTCGGTCGGCGCAGGTTTCGGTCGTTTGGATTTGGTCGCCACGGCTGCCATCAACCGACCATCCGGCAAAATGCCGGGTTCCGCAACACCCGATTTTAAGGCGCAGACATGCGCGGGATTTTCGGTCACTTTTCATCCCTAAATCGCTGGCACCAACGTGGCACCAATTGTAAAAATATTACGCAACCCTATGGTTATGGTAACTGCTCAGGTAGGAAAACGCTGACGGTGAGAGCGCAAGGTCCGAATAGAAAACGGAATTTGGTGCTGGACTCGGACTGCGGAGAAGGCGTAGCCTCAGACATCCTGATCTCCACTGGAATCAATCTGAGCCCAGTTGACGATAAACGAGCCTGAGGTCGGTCGTCGGGAAACAGGTTTCGGTGGCGGTGAGTTCCGCGCATAACTTCGCGACCGCCGCATCCTGCAGGGGGCTGCCCAGGCGGTGCAGTTCGACGGTCAGGATCTTCCGCTCATAATCGGGTCGCAGATTGGCCGGCGTCACCAAAATGCGGCGCATCAGCGCGCGTTTGTCGTCGCCGCGTTGGAGGTGCTCGCCGAGCTCTCCGGCCAGCGCACTCTCGGCCCGGTAGGCGATCATCTTGATCGTATCGATAAAGTGCTTACTTTCCGGACACAGCTGGCGGTAACGTTCGGCTTCCGGCAACTCCTTGAGCTGGACCTTGCGCGAGATCTGCCCGCGTTTTTCCTTCCCTTGTTCGAGCAACGCGGACTGGACGCTGATCTGCTCGCGCAGCTGCTCACCGCGCTCGGCGAAGGCCGTGATCTGCTCCGGGCTGGGGGCGTGCGGCAGGGTGTGCGCGGCCAGCTGCACTTGTAATCGCACCAGCTTGGCGCGCTCGCGCCGGACGATTTGGTCGGCCTGGCGGTGTGCCGGATTGACGACGACGGTGGTCTCTGGAAGCGGCAGGGTTCCGTGCTCGATAAGCTTGTCCAAACCAAATTGTTCCCGCATGTATTTCAAGAAGTTTTCCTGCGACCACCGCGCCGGCATCCAGGCCGCCACCTGGCAAAGATCCAGGTGTCGGCGGGTACTCAGAATCGAGGTTTGATGGCCGTCGGCCTTGCGTATCCGCACTTCGGTTACCCACATCCCGTTGCTCAACTGCGTGCCCCGTTCGGCCAACTCGCGCTCGACGGTCTCGCCCGTGTGCAAACGCACCTGGCGCCGCGCAAACTCCCCGGCCGGCCAGGCCTCGGTGGGGTATTTGTGATAGGTCAAGACCCCGATGTGCTTCGCCTTCAAATCCGCGAACAGCTTCGGGGAAAACCCCTCCCGGTCGAAGATGAGCGTGAAGCGGATCGCTTCCGGATCGTCCGCCTGCGCGGCAGGAAGCACAGGCGCCAGGTCCAGCAGTCGCGGGACGACCTGCTCGTGCAGCGCCGCGATCAGCCCGGCATGAACGGCCTGGGTGACGACAAAAAACGGCTCGCCGCCCAACCCGTTGACCCAAAAATCGGCCGTCCCGCGCAAGCACAGTTTTTGTCGGGCGACATATTGCCGCGGCAGCGGCCCGAGGTCGCCGTGGTAAACGCGCACATGGCCGTCGACATAGAACAGCCCCAGCCCGTCCTCGTGCGCGGGTGCGGCCATCCATTCGGCGGCCAGCCCGCTTTGCCACTGCGCCGCCTGACCGGGCTGCTGGCACAAGTGCGCGAGCTTTTCGCGCAACGTGCGTACCTCGGGGATCCGATCCAGCCCCAAAATCTTTCCCCATTCGCCGGGGGACTGATAGCGCGTCTGCTCCAGCGAACGGCAGCGCGCCAGGGCCAGCAGCGCCAGTAACAGGAAAATGGATTCAAGCGGATAAAAACCCGGCGGCAGCGCGTAAAGGCGGCGGGTGTGCGCGAGGAGCCCCTCGGTCAAGAGGGCCGGCAGCGCACAAAGGACACCGGCCTGCGGCACATCATCGGCGGGCACAAACACCAGCTCGGCCTTCGTCAGCACCCCGCACGAGGCCAGCACGCGTTCCAGCGGGCGCGTCGTCGCGTAGCCCATGGGCGCCTGGCTGTCCGCCAGCGAGCGCGCGCTCAGGTTCGCAGGCGGTAGGGCTGTATCGGATACAGGTGACGGGCGCACCGCCGGCGCAGCCGCGCGGTCCGCGCCCGGCGCGGGCGTGGCCTCGCCGGCGGTCTCAACCTGGCCGCCGGCCGCCGCGTCGGCAACCGGCCGTAATCCAGTTTCGTTTTTTTTACTGCCGGGAGCCGTTGCGCCTGGATGGCCTTGCGCAGCGTGTCGGCGAGCACGCCGGTTTCCCGGGCCACCACCGCCAGCGGATGGCCTTGCACCAGCAAGGCACGCGCTTGCTCCAGTTTGTCGGCATTGAGTCTGGGCCCTTCCCGTCGAGCTTTGGGCGCAAAGAAACCGGCGGCGCTCCGCTCCCGATACAGCTTCGTCGAGC
>ENA-ORBV01015546-ORBV01015546.1-microbial-mat-metagenome-genome-assembly--contig:-NODE-15546-length-11173-cov-5.466474_pt1 | contig 11173 bp, 6 predicted proteins | sample MGYA00237777_ERZ505514 | MGnify/ENA primary metagenome ERZ505514 (study PRJEB26160, sample SAMN06269048) | microbial mat metagenome | isolation source: Oligotrophic lake microbial mat | place...
ACGATGGAGGAACCCGTACCATCCGAGATAACAAAGAACGTAAGTGTTGGATGGCCGGCGGTGATAAGAATGTGGTTGGTACCGATTGTGGAAGAGCCGAAGCCAAAAAATGGACGGTGGAAAACGACGGTACCATTCGCTACGATGGTGGGAAAGCTTGCCTTCAACGTACCAGTGGTAACAATGTGGTGGTATCCGACTGCACCGGGAACGAAAACCAACTGTTTCTTGTTCCATTGTCGTTCGGCAATAGGAGGAACACCATCAGATCGCACTTCAACAATAACTTATGTAAGATGACGTGTCCTGTGCTGTCCCATCGTAACCCTGGCAATGTTGGAATCATACACTAACACCAAACTCTTGCCTCTACTATGACAAACATTTCTCCTCAGGCTTGGATTTTGAACCCACTAGCAAGAATATCTACATGGGCAGCTGCCATGGCGGTATAAACCAGAACTTTTACTACGCGAAAAACACAAAACGTATCTTTGTTGAGCTTAGGCGGGGACAAGGTAATTTCTGCCTCAACAATCCTATCAACAATCCTAGCGTTTCCGGCTGGGCTTGTCACGAAAACCCGCACCAGCAATGGTTCGCAGATGATATGGGCCGGCTTCACACCGGTCACGATGGAAAATGTCTTGAGCTGAATGATAAAAACAACAATGATGTCATTGTAGCGGACTGCACTGACAGCGGAAAGCAACGATTCATTTTGCCCCAGGCTTTGGCCCAAGGAAATACCGCCCCCGTTAAGGTAATGTCGTCGATCCAGCAGCAAATCCCGTGCATACTCTCAGTTTCCGTGTTCAAGACTTTACATGCAGTGCCAATCTAACCAACATGTGTTCTGTCTGCTTCTCTTTGTTGGCAGTTTGGATTTGGTGGCGATATGTGTTGGGATGTCAATAGAGGAACCAAAAATCTCTACCTTCATGGTTGTCATGGAGAGATTAATCAAAATTTTTACTTCGTGCCCGAAGAAGGTAGGTCCAGCATAGCAAGGAATGTATAAATTATGATGGCTTTATTGATGAAACCTGTTGAGTTCTGAGGAATCTTTGTGGAGAAAGACATGGACGAGTTGAACGAGCTCATCTCGATTTACTATACCAGGTACAGTTACACGGCTGTACTAGCTATGTAGCTACTATTAGCCTAGCACAGCAATGTTACTGTTCCTGTTACTGTTACTGTACTGTAATGTCTTGGAGGCGAATGATTCTTTCCTTGCTAACCAATCACGTCATGTTTCCTTTGGCAACCTTGCTTTTACATTCGTGCAGGACATATCATGGATGGTCAAGGGTTTGGGGTGAGTCTTGTGAAAGGATGCGAGATTTCACTGTGTCGTTCGCAAAAGCGCAGTTTGTAAACGCGTTGGCAATTTAAGTCTCACTTCTTGCGCCTCCCCGGCCCTCATCACCTTCTATTCCCTCTACCGATACAGTGCCTCGACGCCGGAAAATCAGATCTTGATGTGTATCAATATCCCTGCTCGAAGGGTTTTCCCCATCAGAAGTTCTCGTTTGATGACGAAGGGAGAGTCAGGGTTGCATCTAAAGCTGACTATTGTTTGGAAGCCACTTTAAAGGAGAATCTCAAGATGACTCCCTGTAACGACAAGGATTCGCAGCGATTCACTTTCTATTCCCAATCATTTGATCCGCTTTGGGAAAAGATCAAGCGGGAGATAAAACCTGTTCTGAACAGTTCTACCTGTTTGGCATTGGATGAAAAATCCAGTGACATTATCGTTGACAAAAATTGTTCTGGAAAGAAGAATCAGGCTTTTTTGTATGCCCCCGAGTCACAGCGGGTTATGCTCGGATCAAAGCCTGGCTACTGTTTGGACGACGACGGATCCGAATATGGAAATTTGTATGCGCATCCATGCCACTCGGGAAAGAATCAAAAGTTTTATGTTGACGACAAGGGAAGGCTTCACGGTCTCGAGAAAGAATACTGTTTGGACATGGATGTAACCAACCAAAATAATCTGAGGATGGCGCCGTGCACTGCGGCTAAGAATCAGAAATTTACCTACGGAAAGTCTTTTCGGACTCCCACCAGCCCAGTTTCACTCAACAGTGATGCTACTCTCTGTAAGTTGCACACGTTTTTTCTTTCAATAACGAAGCATACTTGGTTCGTATGCACATCGTTTGCTTATCCTTTCTTTTTTGCGTTCACGCAGGTTGGGAAGTCAAAGCAGACAAAAATATCCACCTAAGCACGTGCAGTGGCGCAGTTACCCAAGATTTTATTTACGTGAATGGAACTGCCCACGGTTCTGAGCACATCATCTCCATGACCGGAGATGGCTGTTTGGAAGAAGACATTTCGGCAGGCAGCAGCAGGAAAGTTCGCATGGGCAGCACATGTTCTAATGAAGGCAGGCACACATGGTATCCGGATGCCATAGGGAGGCTTCTTAATCGCCACTCTCCTGGATACTGCCTAGATCACGACGCGCAGAAGAATCTCGTAATGGCGCTTTGCAGTGCGGAACCATCTCAAAGGTTCTTTTACCCAAACTCCTTCCCTGTAGCAGTTGTGTCCCCACGTTCCACATTTGCCAAGCGCCAAGAGATCAATGGCCTTTACAGTGGTAACAATAGTGGACTTTTCGGAAAAGAGACGCGGACCATTCTTCGCTACCGACATCCAGATCAAGTCCAGCGAAACTTGTGCCCCTATTACGATCCCTCGTTTTCATTCGATTACACCATGCAAAACTACCAATTATCTACAAAGTATGTCCTCGAGGTAGAGTATACGGAAGAGATGGAGCATCTGTTGACTGACAGTTCCAGGCCCTCCAAGACGCTTGTCATTAAGAGGCCAAAAGAGTCCAACGGTTTTTACCGCCTTGGGGATATCGCCGGCAATGATATCGAACGTCCTTTCAAAGCATTAATGGTGAAAGCTACGGAGGGGTCAATTCTTGAGCGTCCAGTTGACTTTACCATGATATGGGATGGCAGTGTAGGAAGGACCGAGAACACAACTGCTGCAACTGCGTCCGGCTCCTTTTGGCGGGTAAGCCAAAATGTTTGCTGTGTTTGACTGAGTTAGCTGTGCTGCTAATGTTCTAACATTTCTCCTCGTCCAGCCTGTTGCCCCCAGTGGGTATACTTGTCTAGGCGATGTGTGGCAAAGTGACAAGCAGAAACCCCCTTTGGATAGTATCCGCTGCGTCCTTAACATGTTCGTAGAAGCAGCAGAATCTCCGATTTGGATTTGGGACAATAACGACGCTACCTCAGAAAGAGAAGTTGCCAGCAGTGTCTGGGTGGCCGAGGGTACCGCCGAAAGCCTTGCTCCGGGTACCCTTTTGGCTACGTCGTCCTTCGGTTCCCCGCCTCGCGAGCGTCGCAAAGTAATCAAGAAGCGTTGCACTCTTGCCCACGGTCAGTTTCCTTTCTGTGGGACCTACGACGACGTGCAACTCAATGCATCAGAAACAAAGCAGTTTTCTGTACCGTATGCAAAATTAAAGCCCTGTTTCTTTAAAGATGAAGACCAAGGAATCTATGGTTCGAAAAACGAAGCCAATTCCACATGGAAGGAACACTCGCTTGAGCTGTTTAACTATTCTGATAGAAATTCTACTTTTGTTGGCTTTAAGCATGTAGGTGCTTCGGAAAGGCTCAGAGCACCGTATTGCCTCGGAACGTCTGCATTTGGGTCCAGCATGATTCAGAGCGATCTCTTTGTCCATGATGTTCCGAGCGAAGGACCTATTACTAAGGACAAGATTAAGGACCAAATTGATGGCCAAGTTGGATCTGTAATATCCAAGCTCATTAAGGGAGATTTCGTTTTTCTATTCCCATGTTCGCCGTCGAATGAGCTGAGAGATTACATGAGCATTCTTCAACAAAAAGCAAAGCTTGCAAATGATGATGGACTCACTGTAAATGCGGTATTGAACAGAGGCGAAGATTTGGGGCAAGTTGCGAACCTCGGTGATCCAAAATGGAAGCTGCCCCACTTTTGCGGTGAAAATGAAGATCCGACCGACAGTGGAGGCTGCTCAGTCGTCGAAGATTGCTATTTTGAAACTTATGGTTGCAAAACCTTTGATCAGATGCCTTGTGAGACAGACTCAGACTGCCACGGTGGTTACTGCTCAAAAGACGACGGAAAGTGTGGAAAGGTAAGCGCTGTGCTGCTTGTCTTGTTTCTCAATCAAAAGTGACAATACCATTCTAAGCTAACTACTCTTGCTTAGAGATTGATTCTCTACACCCAAAAAAATCGCGCTAAAGGTGTGGCACTTCCAAGAGGAGAAGCGTACGGCAGTTTTCAGGACGGCAACGGGAAATTTGTTGTCAAGGACGAGGGTAAAACAATAGACCTAGTCGGTAACGTTTGGAAAGCATTTGAAATCGCACATGAAGTTAACTCTCAGAGTGTTCTTGAGTTTGATTTTCGTGTTGTTGATGAAGCTGAGGGCCTTGTAAGTGTGTTCTGTCTTCAATATGTGCTTTGCGGTCTGGATTTTTGAACTTATCCTGCGACATTATTTTCTATTTTGCCCTGGCATTTCACAAAGGCAATTTGCCTTGACGAGGATCTTAACGAGGACGTAGAAGTCAAGGAAGCTTACCGTTGTTTTCGACTTGCTGGGACACAGCAGGCCTGGTCAGAAGTTTGGAAGCTAACAGGTCCTTCTGTGGTGGATGGGGAGTGGCGTAACCGAAAAGTGAGCATCGGTTCTCTCATTCACGGGCCTGTCCAAGGGAAAAAGTCATATTTGCCGTGGGGTCTTCGCCTCAAGTACTTGGCCCTTGTTCAAGACAATGATGTTCAAGGCAATGGTGGCCGGAGCCAGTTCAGAAATGTGCATCTCTACCACGATGAAACAGTACGTCCAAAGATGCCTGCCCCGTTACGTGGGTAAATGTTTGATTATCTTCACCTAACACACATCCTTGATTTTGCAGCTCAATCCGGAGATACTCGAGGTTATCCCTCCAGTGGTCAGGCATGACTCCATCACAATCTATGTTGAAAACCCAGACAAGGCGACCTCTTTTGTGGAGAAGTTGCAACGACTGAACCCTTCTGACCCCGAAAACAAATTCATCTCAGTGAAAGATAACAAAGTCAGCGTCCCGCAAGACGCTAGCTTGTCATACGTCTCTCACACATTCAGTGATCTCGCACCCGGCAAACAGTACAACTTTGAGCTATTCCCTGAAGGTCAAAATGTCAAGTCGGGAACAACAGGCAGTGTCGTGACACGCTGCTGCTGTGACTGCGTGTCAGAACAGAAAGAAATAACTGGGGACACCAGTGGTCGTCCCGTGCAATTGGAAGTATTCCAACAAGAAGGCCACGTGACGTTCAAGTTTAGCGAGAACTCCCAGTGTGGGGATGCTTACGCTTTCACTCGATCTATTGTAGAAGAGGAATTCCAGGGAGACGACGACACGAAACGAAAGAGTTCTTTCTCTGGAAATTATTACTATTTTGCCGAGAAGCAGTGCACTGCCGGAAACTTGGGTGACGTTGTCGAACCAGGTCAGGCAGTGACTGATAATCTCAAGACCGCGCAACTCCTTGTTGGCAATCGATATCGCTACTGTGTTCGAGCGGTAGCACGCTTCTATGCCGGCGAATCCCACTCTAGCGATGAAACTTGCACAATCCATAAAGTGAGGTGGCAAGCGTCTTTGGCTGGGGAGGTTACAACAGCTCCTGAATATGGTGGGGTCCCCATTGAGGATGTTGCTGTTTCCTGGGAGTTAATGAATGCAGATCAGACGATTGTCATTACCAAAGGTGAAAAGATTACAAGCAAGGCGGGGATGTTTACCATTGCTTTCGACGAGTCGCACAATAGTCTGGACACTTACAGCAAGTTCCCTGTGCGGATAAAATACGCAAAGACAACCATCGTGGGAAACACCACCATTCGGCATCAGTTTCTGTGCAATGACGGTAATCTAGATTGCACAGATGATGGCATGATTGTCTATCTGAAGCACCTTGACTTTGATGCGCCCATTGCATCGTATGACAACTCCTCTATTCCTGTCAGGGGCCGTGTCAATATTTGGGAACCAGATGGATGCCCCTTGATTGGAGCAAAAGTGTGCCTGAAGATGAAGCATGCCCGTTACGAAGAAACGCTGGGAGCATGTGTTGAAACCAACTTTAATGGCGATTACGTTCTACCTGCAACAATTGGTTCTACCGTTGGAATAGAAGTCAATTTTCACAGGCACGAGATTCCCAAAGCTCCTGAGAATGTCTTGGATTACGGTAAGGGAATCTTCATCGACGTCAACAAGCGCTACGAGCGCAACGATTTCATTGACATGTCCAAGGCATTACTTGATGTTGACGTTGCTGGGGGGCTCTGTGACCATACATTAGGAACCTCTGCTCTGGAAGTGAAAGTTAATGGTTGCGAACAATGGAAACTAGATTTCACTCAGAAGTTTGCCAAGGGACAACATCAAGTCCCGGCGCATGTCTTGGCTGTCAGGGTTCAATCAATGGTAGATGCGAAGGGCAAAAGTCTTACCGTGCTGCAAGAGTATTTTGCCCCCAAAACCATGACGCAAATCATTGATTTGCTTGATGCCGAACAAGATCAGTCAACACAGAAAGAGGCAAATGACAACAAGGCCGACGACAAGTCGTCGGGAGGAGAGCCTCCAGACCAAGACACCACAGGAAAAGAAAAGCAACTGGCCGAAGGAGAGGGAAAGCTCAGTAAACTGCGATTTCAATACGACGGCGATCTGCAAATCACAAAATTTATTGTTGAAGGCAACAGGGCGCCAAAAAGTTGCACCTTGGACAGCTTTAATCCCAGCGGTAACTATGGAGAAAAGATTGGATCGGATGGCGCCATGACAACGGCTTCATTTCACGTGCTACAAGCCGGAGGCGAGTTTAAGGCTGAGATTTTTTTCAAATACAAGATTCTAGAGGGATTATTTTGCGATATTCTGCCGGACGACATCACAGTGCGCTTCACCAATCAAGTCGGCATAGACTCCACAGGCTTCGACGACTACGTGCTATCAAAACTTACCCCAGCCCAGGGAACACGGCTTAGAAAGTGCAGCAAAGGTTGCGATTCCAAGGTGCGACACAGCGAGAGGGACGGAGTGAAGACTGAAGCACGGGCACTTGCGACAGAAAGGGTTGGTGACAGCGACGAAGATATTCTGTTCAGAGCTGGTAGGCCGAACCGTGGTGGCGACCACACAAAAGAGTTTTTGGTCGAAGTCCTTGACAAAGATTTGCGCACGATCAAGACTCATCGAGCGAGAGTGGCTGTTGTTGGCGATTATGTACTTAAAAAGCTCGCATCATTTGCTTTGCCCACATTCGAGCCGATTCTAATTTTACGTGACCCACCCGGTGGACTTTCCCAAGCAACTTATGCGAATATGGACTCTACAATAAAAGTCAAGTCAAGCTCTAGGTCGCGTACGAGGGATGCAACATTTGGAATGAAGCGAGGGGTCGGTGCTAGCGCGGAACTGGACCTTTGTGTTGGCTTGGGGGCCGCTGTTTGCAAAGAAACTTTGGCGATCGAGGGTGCGTTGAATATGGGCCGTAATATTGAATCGCAAGCTCAATTGAGTGAAAGCGAAGACGCCAATACAGCTGAGTACTCAGTAACGTGGAGCTATTCTACAAGCGATGACCCTAAACTGGCTGGAAGGCCTTCTGATGTGTTTGTGATTCCGAACTTGAACGTGCTCTATCAAGAAACTGAATCTTACAGTTTTGAATCCTGCAAAGTGTCAGTGAAAAGTACAGTGACTTTCGACGTGAAGGAAGGAAAGAAAGCTTTGTCTTTCTTGAGTGTGCAGAACATTGAATCGAGCCAAATTCCAAAATTACAAGATGGAAAGGAGAGCAAGAATGTCGAATACGAGGAATGGAAAGCAAGCAAAGGGGAAAATCATGCTGAAACGAAAGAGCGTAAACAACAACTTGCCGTGTTGGAAGATGCATTGAAAGGATGGACGAAGACGATGGAGGCTTACAACACAACCAACGATGCTGCTAGAGTTGGTACGCTAACAAAAGTCGCCAAGGACTGGTTCAAGATTGACAAAGGAGGCAAAGAAGGATGGGAGCCTGAAATTACCTCACAATGGGCAAACTTAGCCCCGCTTACTCTTGCAAAGAAAGCAAAAAGACTTGACCTAAACTATGTCGATAAGTCTGCTAATGGGGTAGATACCATCAGCGACACCAATCGGATCCAGTTTAGTGGCGGCGGTGGGACGATGGAGGTGGCAATGACACAAGGCTCTGGGAAGGAAGAAAATCGACTCCAATATGGGTTGTCGTCGACAGATGGTGTTAGTTTTGGGGGTGAGTTGGAGGCATCAGTTGGCGCTTGGAAGCAGACGTTCGAAGCAGAATTTTCTATCTCCTACAGCAATTCTGACAGCCGGCATGAAACCAACGGCGTTGGAAGAGAGACTTCTGTCTCGTTTGTTCTTGGCGATGAGCAGGAGGACGACGACTTTGTCTTCGACGTATATGTAGACGAAAGATATGGCACGTTCGTTTTTAACACCGTCGCTGGTCGCTCGAGTTGTCCCCACGAAGATAACACTATGAAAGGAGAAGAATTGTACTTAAATTTGAAAAGACCCACGCTACCAGCCATGCCCGACGAAGCGCTGGTTTTCGAAGTGACTATGGGAAACAGTGGACTCGGCAATTCCGATTGCATTTTATCCGTTGACGAATCCACCAACTCTGGAAGTTTAGAGCACAAATTGGCCGGCGATGGACCTGCTAAAGATTACAGCGTTGAGTCAGGGGGTGAAGTCAAAACTACACTTGAAGTGCGCCGTGGCCCAGGAAGGTATGTCTACGAGGCGACTACTTTGGGACTTGCTGGTTCTTGGGACGACTCAGGCAAAGAGGCAGTTGAAATAGAGATATACAACTACGTGGATGCCGAAGGCTCAAAATGGATAAAATTCGAAGAGCCATGTCCGCAGATAAGGTGGGCAGGTGATTTGAATCGCGACTTCAAGGTCTCGGTTATCAAGAATGTCAAGCCTGTCCCGCTGGCGATTTTCAACCCGAAGAAGTCTGAAGGGAGTTTAAAGGTTCTGGCTAGTGCCAAGGATGAGCGTTTGAACAACGTGACTGTGTGGTATCGCGAGAAAGGCTCCACTGACTGGCGAAAAGCTCTTTCCAAAGTTGAAGGTTCTCCAGGTCAGCCTGAGTTGCTGGGCATCGACTTCGCCAACCCTGCAAGTAGTGAATGGAAGGAAGATTCTTACGGCTATTCAATGGCTGAGTGGGACATCGGAGAGCAGCTAGCATTGGCAGAAGATGGAGCGTACGAAGTCATGGTTGAGAGCCTTTGCGATCCGGTCTCGGGCGCTCCCTCTGACTTCAACGCCTACTCACCAGAATACCTCACATTGATATTGGATCGTCTTGAACCTGAGATGTACGGGAAAGCACTGCCAATACGAGACATCGTGGTACCTGGAGAAGAGGTTGTGGTCGTCTTCACAGAAGACATCCAGTGCGATTTGCCTTTTCGATTCGATCTACAAGTTGCCGTGTCAGGCCTCACGGACATTTTCGGTAAGAGCATTAGTGTTTGCTTGTTAAGTCTGCACTTATTGAGACTCGGCTCATTGAATTGTATACCCTTTCTTTTCCTTCCTTCCCACCGTTGTAACCTCAGACGACCGAAACATGAAAATTGACTGCACAGGGCGAAAGTTGGGTTTCCAATTCGATCCGATGAGGGTTAATTATGACCTTCTGATGGGGCGAGAGATAGAAGTGTCCATCGACAAGGTGAAAGACATAGAAGGGAATTCAATTCCAGACCCGATTAAGTTTTCCAAGACGATTGCGAACGTGGATGTCGCGTCCGCATCCACGACATTTGACTTTACTCTCCACACTGCCTCTTGTTCGGAACCAGTAGACACGGCTGCCATCAAGGAAAAGGTTGCGTTAGAGCTGTCCTTGACCGACACGGGCCGAATTAATGTTCTCGGTGCAGTTTGCAAGGGAAGTGATGCGGTTGCAACCGTCTCCTTGGGCGCGAAGGGCGCTACCAGTCAACGTAGGCTGCGCTCCGAGCCCTGGTCGGAAGACATCGATGAGCATAACTCGCTTGATGCTTTCTACTTTCTGCTCAATGCCACATTGAGGCGAGAAGACAACTCGACCGTAGCTCGCCACTTGCTTGGCACGGAAACAGCTGGACCCTCGGCACGGTTCAGTGTTTCTAGGATGCTTCTCCACCCGGGAGAGCAAGATATTGCTCGGTATTCATTGGACGCCAAGCTAACGCACGAGGAAGAAATGATACTGGCAGCGGCAGATGGTTGCGACAAAATCGGACTTGAACATCGACAGCACGTGCATCTTGTGGAAAACATCATGAACGAGACAGCAGCTAATGTCAAAGAAATCAGTATTCACCTCACAGACCTTGAAGAACAAATGCATGACATAGAACAAAAACACCACGAAGAAATGCATGTGATGGACCATAACCTGGAAAGGAAACTCGAGGAGATCCTACACCAAGTAATCGCAGAAGGTGCGAACGGTAAGCTGGGAGATTCGCTTGCCCACGGAGAGCCCTCTGACGAATCTGGCATTGCGAAGATTATCGCTCAAATGGAGCATGAACAACATGATCTCCGCGTTTGGCTTCAAATTTGCTCCTTCTTGTTCCTTGTGGTTGGGTCGATGCTGGCAGTCTGGATGCGAAAAAGCTAAGTGCCATGACGAGTCCAAGTCAATCCCGTGCGGCGCAAAAGGGAAGGCAACAACTGGCCCACTACTGTAGCGACCGTTTCTGTTCCAAATGGGTGCTAAACTAAGGTTTCCACAACATATGTAAGTGCGCGTGGCGCAAATAGCCTATATCTCTAGCTACTAGTAGTAGAATCATTCATGTTTGTACCATTCTCCTACTACTACTAGCTAGCTAGAGTGGTACAATGCAGCACTATCCAGTGACCGCAACTACCAACGTCCACTTCTAGCTACTAGTAGTAGTAGCTAGCTAGCTGGCTAGTCGGAGGGCTCAACCTGGGCTCAACTGGGTTGATGTAGGAATACGCAGCAATCCCCAAAGTGGGAACGAATCTCCCCATTGGATAACGAGCGGGAGCTTCTACTAGGT
>ENA-ORBV01015548-ORBV01015548.1-microbial-mat-metagenome-genome-assembly--contig:-NODE-15548-length-11172-cov-5.457323_pt1 | contig 11172 bp, 8 predicted proteins | sample MGYA00237777_ERZ505514 | MGnify/ENA primary metagenome ERZ505514 (study PRJEB26160, sample SAMN06269048) | microbial mat metagenome | isolation source: Oligotrophic lake microbial mat | place...
TGTATAAGAGACAGGAATGGGCCGGCGTAGCGCACGCCAGCGATCCCGCACGCTGAGCAGCAGCGGCCCTCTGATCCGTTCGAGCAGCCGGGTGAGGTTCGCCACGATGCGGGCATCGGCCTGATCGATTGTCTCGGCCGCGACATACAGCGCGCACGATGTCAGCGCCGTCTCGCGCTCCCACAGCCGGGCCAGCCCCTCGAACTCGCTGGCATTGGCCGGTACGCTGTCGGCGTGGAGGCAGAACAGGCGCAGCCCAACCGCCGCGCAGGCGGTCGCGGCGATATCGCGCTTGCTGGTCTCGTCCGCGCCACAGAGCTGGATGAGCGGCAGCGGCTCCTGGGCGCGCGTCCAGGCTGCGCCGATCCGCTGGGCCAGGGTGAGGTGCGAGGCGATCAGCTCGCTTTCCGACCAGATCGGCTCGACCAGACCGACCAGCCGCTCGTCGAGGTGCTGCAGGCCGATCAAGAAATGCAGGATGCGCTCGTCGATGCGCAGTGGGCTAGTTGTCAGCGGCACCCCGGGCTGCTGCGCGATCTCAATCAGCCGCCAGTGGCGCAGCGGGGCGTCGGGCGTTAGCGCGCCCCAGTTTGGCGCATCCAGCGCCGCCAGGGCCAGGCTGAAGGTCGGATACGGCCGTGCCGGGTCGCCCTGAGCCGCAGCGCAGAGGGGCGCAAACCTGCTCTGAAGTTCCATCCCTGCGCACAGGAGCAGCGTATCGCGCTCGAAGGGTGACAGCCCGAATGCCTGGCAGAGCGCCACCAGCGTCGGCACACTGCCGTCGTCAGGCCAGCTTGGCTCGACCTCCTCGATGTCAGGCGGCGGCACCGCGTCCAGACGAGCCCGCTGGCGTTCTAGCGCCGCATGGATGCGCGCGAGCGCCGCCATCATGTAGCGCTGGTTGGCGTCAGTCCAGGTTGTCTGGTCGGCTGTCACGCGTCTATATCTCCAGATCGATCGTATGCGACAAGTGGCCATCGACATTCAGCGCAACCCGGTGCGCGCCAGCATTCAACAGCCGGCCGAGGGTAAAGACCAGCTGGGCGGCGTTGGCGTTCGCCCCGGTGTGGTAGGTCACCCCGTCGAGAATCAGCCGGACGTCGGCCCCATTCAGCCGCGCGCCATCGAGTGTTATCTGGTGAAAGCCGCCGGTGACCGACGGCGTTGCATGGTCGTCCAATCGTGGGATTACCTCTAGGACGCGCGAGTTGGTCACGCTGGTATCGCTACGCTCCAGGCGGACGGTGTAGAGGCCGTTTGCAAGTGTCGCCGGTATTTTTACACTGACCTCGGTTTCGCTCCTATTAGGCTCAAAAGCTATGACATCTGTGGTCCCACTCGGGCCATCAAAACGTACTGCCCGCGGGTTAGTAAAACCGCTACCCTCAAGCGTCACGGGCGCATCGTCCTCCAGCGTGGTGCGGATCGGTTTCAGCTTAGTGAGCCAGGGGTCAACGGTAAACACCAGCGGCGTGCTGGTTCGCTGGTTCAGTGTCACCCGCACATCGACCTGCGGGCCGGCATCCAGGTCGGTCGGCAGCGTGACGGTCAACGCCTGGTCGGTTGGCTCAGGCGCGCTTTTGATCGTCGTAAGTTGGCCGCCTACCCGCACGATCGGCGTCTGGCGGGGAAAGCTGAGCCCAAAGCCATTGATGGTGAGATCGTTCGGCGCGATCAGCCCCCCCGACACTTGCGCCAGCGCGCCGCCAGCCGACGCCAAAGCGGTCAGGCGCGGCGCATCGAGCGTCTTTACATCGACTTCGGTGACCAGGACCCTTCCACCGCCAACGGGTGGCGGCACGGTTGGCGTCAATTGCACGAGCGATACTTCATACGCAACCGACAGGCGGTACGGCTGGTTAATCGTCGCCCAGATCTTCGACAGCTCCTCCACGCCCACCGGCATCAGGCTGATCTTGATCTGCTCATAGCTATTCAGCAGAAACGGCGGCAGTTCGATATCGGCGTCGAAGCCCGGCAGGTGAACATCGTTCAGAATCGGATGCTCATGAAGCGTCAGCATAGCCATACCGAGCGTAGCGTGCGCATTGTCACCCGCCGTTCCTTCCTGGTCTGGCCGAGTCCCCAGCGGCGTCAGCAGATAGAAGAGCTGGAGGCCCAGCGCCGGTTGATGCGAAGGGGGTGTCACCCGATCGCCCGGCCACTCGCGATTGCGTGTATACGGGTTTTCGGTCACCCGGTAGAGGTACAGATTGACTCCTATCACCTCCGGTAACTCATTGCCGGGCGGCAGCAGAGTCACGCTTGCTGTCAGGCCACTGAGGCGTATCAGCTCCTGACGTAGAAGCTTGCGCAGCGCCTGAGTCACCTCAAAAATGGCCGCATAGCTCATGAACGTTTTCCGCTCGTGCTCATGGCCTCAAACGAAATCGCTCAAGCCCGCGCTGCTCCAGCGAATCCGCCGTTCCGCGATCAACCGGCGCGGCGGGCCGAGCGGGCGGCGCTGGCGGCCGGTTGTTGACTTGCACGTCGATCTGTCCAATGCTGATCCGCACGGGCGGCCGCGCGGTAGCGGGTGGAGTGACGCCTGGTGCGTGATGCGTGATGGCGGGCGAGATCCTGCCGCCTGTCGCTATCTCTTGGCCAGCCCGCGCCATCTGGGCCGGGCTGATCTGCGCTTGCGCCTGCGGCTGCGCTGCCTGCTCGACAGGGTTGCGTGACGAACGGTGGGCGACAGGAGACGCAATCTTCTCACCTGTCACGATCCCTCGATCCCTGACGCCTGGCCCCTCCGCGCGAGCAGTTGGCGCATCATCGAGGGGTGCGGAAGGCGGGATAGGGGAGGAGATCCTATCACCTGTTATCATCGGCTCAGCACTGCTGATCGGCAGACGCCCGGCCGGGGCAGGCGCAGGCCGCAGCGCGCGCGGCGCATAGATGACCGGGCTTGTCTCCGCATGTAGAAGCGGCGGGAGCGCATGCTCAGTTCGCGGCTCCGCGGTTGGCCCCGGCACAGCACCAACGATGGGAGTTAGCCCCGCGTCCGCGCGGGGCATAAGCGGCGGGCCGGCAACCGGCGGCCTTGCCGCTGTCTGTGCATTAGCGCCGCCAGTCGCGACACGCGCCAGGTAACTGGACATCACTTTCTCCCAAGCGTTACTCGTGCTGCGTTGCCTCGTTCAGCAGCGCCAGATACCGACGCCGGCGCGAGCGGGTGAGGCCCAGAATCTCCGCCTCGCTCCAGTGATAGTAGAGCGCCAGGTAGTGGATCTCGCGCAGGAGCTGTGTGCTATTGGCCCGCATCTCTTGCAAAAAGAAGGCTGTCATGTCGAAGGGTGTCAGGAATGCATGCGAACACTCTGGGCAGCTGAGATCAAACTCGAGATCAAGCTGCGGCGCCAGCGCATCCATCGCCTCGATGACCGCACTGCGCTGCTCGGGCGAGAGCGACTCGCCGGCAGTGTCGACCAGGCAGCGATCCAGCAATGTCTCGACAGCCACCTCCACCGCCAGCCCCAACACAGCCTCCTGATCCGCGCCGGTCGGCAGACGAAACTGAACGGTTCGCGCCGGGCCGGCTGACTGCTCGACCATCAGCCTATAGGTTGTGGCGGTCTGAGGGCGATGATCGACGGGCACATCGAGGATACTAAAATCCATATCCATGTTCTTGCCGCAGGCTGGGCAAACCACAACCGCGCTGACCTGCGCACCGAGGGTGATCCGCCGCAACTGCAAGACCAGGAAATCGCGGTCGCCCACGAGCAGGCGCTGTGTCAAAGGGCGGCTGGCCGGCATGTCGCCGATCTGCACCAGGCAACTGCTCAGCAACCGAGTGACTAGCGGGGCGGCTGGGGCGCCGGCATAGTGCGTGAGCCACATCTCCTCGCGCCCGGTCAGCGGGCGCAGCTCGGCCCGCTCCAGACGATGGTTATCGTCCAGCACAAGCCCACCCGGCAGCTCAACCACCTCTGTTGCGTCGTATGCATCCCACATCAGCTATCACCCGATCCGCGCCGGCTCCTGGTTCGGCTACTTGTTGACATCACGGTCGCGCTCGAACCACTCGTATTCCAGCTTGATCGTCGTGATCGCGACCGCGTTCGCGCCGGCGTCCAGTTCGGGCAAGGCCTGATATTCCGACACCCAGCAGCGGTAGAGGTTGTAGGACAGTACTTTCACCCCAGCCTCGTTAAACATATCGATGGTGATATTCTTACGAAACTCACGCAGGTTGGTGATGCTATGGCTGGCGAAATCGTTGACCAGATTGGCCCAATCCTCGAACGCTGTATCGTAGGTTATGCCAGCCTCGAGCATCACTGCCTCAAACGAGGACTTGCCAGGCAGCTTGCGGCTCGTAATATTTTCGCCGGCCTCGCGGAACTCTACCATCTCAGTCGTCCGCTTCAGCGCGCCCATCTTGGTCAACCCGGCCACATACTGGTTGTCCCATTTGACCTTGAAGCGGAAGGTGCGGAACGGGTCGGCGCTTTTAGTAGGGACTATCATCGGTGCCATCGATGTACTCCTCCTGATCAGGCTGCCGGTTGATTGACCTTCTGGCTCAGCTTGAGCACAATGAACTCGGCGGGCTTGAGCGGCGCGAAGCCAACCAGGATATTGACGATGCCGAGGTCGATGTCCTGCTGGGTAGTCGTGGTGCTATCGCACTTGACGAAGAAGGCCTCGTCGGGCGTGCGGCCCTGGAACGCGCCGGCGCGGAACTGGGTCAGCATAAAAGAGCGGATGTTCAGGCGCAGGCTGGCCCAGAGTGGCTCGTCGTTCGGCTCGAACACGGCCCACTGGATGCCATAGTAGATACTGACCCGCAGGAAGATCGCCATGCGCCGCACCGGGATGTAGCGCCACTCAGCGTTGCTGCCGATGGTGCGTGTTCCCCAGACCACAATGCCGCTGCCGGGCACGGTGCGGATGGCATTGACGCCGACCGGATTGAGCGTATCTTGCTCAAGGTCGCCGACCATCGTCGCCGTCGCGAGCGCGCCGGAAACGCCGGCATCGGTACCGGCGGGAGCTTTGAAAACGCCGCGTGTATTGTCGGTGCGAGCATAAATGCCGGCCACAAAGCCGGAAGGCGGCAGCAGGATGCGCGGGTTCCGCCCCACGCCAATCGGATCTGCAGCGAGCACCCAGGGGTAGTAGATCGCCCCATAATCGCCGGCAGCTTTGTCCAGCGCACCGCTCGCATCGCCATTAAGCGCGAAGCCTCTCGCATCGCTTACCCTCACAATACTCGGTTGTGTTCCCACGGTACGGGCAGTGCCAACAACGGAGATCAAGCCGACATCGCCGATGAAGAAGCAGTCTTGCAGCTGGCGCTTGTTCTTGCAATAGCCCATTCCAGCGCTAATCGTCTTGGCATCACCGGCGCCGGGGATGGCGATCAGATTGACGTCAGTGATCTTGTCCAGGGCGTATAGGCCTTTCCCATTGCTCTCATCGCCAAGAAGGTCGATATTCGATGCGGTGCCATCGCTGCTGCCACTCAGCTGCTGTAGCGGCACATCCAAGGGTCGAACGGTGACCGGATTCGTGATCCTGATGTACTCCGAGCGACCATTGACCTGAGCTGCCACATCATTTTCAGGTATGGGAGCGGCACTAGTGGGGGCGTGAAATGTGACACTGGAGAACGTCTCGACAATGTTAGAATTGGCCTCGCTCTGGGTTGTCCCATAGCCAACTAGCAGATTGAAGTGGTTGGAGTCGCCATCGGAGCTATCCCGGATGCCTACCCAGATCTTATTACCCCATTCCCCTTCGTTCGCGGCTGTGATGGGGATTGCCGAACTAGTACCCCATACCGTTGCTATCCCGCTCGTGTCTGTTCCACCCGCCAATGCTGTTTCGCCGTTGGTTGGCCGTACCGTTAAGTCGCTGGGAATGGTTATATATTGCGAACTACTATTGATGACGGTTCGCGCGTAATTGGCTGGAGGAGTGCCTGGATTGAATGTGACGTCGCGAAACGCCTCAACAGCGATATTATTGAGTTTGACGATCAGATTGAAATTGTCGGCATTTCCATCGGAAGCCTTATCGATACTGACTACTAGGTTCGTGTTCGCCCAGGTTCCAGGGATTGTTGCTTCCACCTGAATACCGTTTGGATTAGGAGTAGTTGCAATTGCCAGACTACCTGTACCATTCGCACCGGAGGTTGCCACCGCAAGCCCAAGACCGTTGCCCGGACGCGCCGCCAAAACATCGATTTGCACGAATTTGGAGGCGTTTACTCCGCTATTGATGGTGGTATCCGCACTTGAAAATTCCAAGCTGGCGAACTTCTCGATCTCTACCATCTCAGTCAAACTGCGAGCATAGACGCGCAAGTCAAAGTTGTTGGGATTACCATTAGAGGCATTGCTGATCACAATATTGAGAAGTGAATCAAGCGCAGCGGGGAAACGTGACGTTAGTCTGGCTGAAGCTGAAGTGCCAATACCTGCAATCCTCGCATCAGCAGGGATAACGCGAACGACATACAGCCGGCTCCCACCATTGTCATAGAACGAGCGTACAGCATACGTTAGAAAGCTATCCTGGCGAAACCCGCCGAACTGTCGCACATAATCGCTGAAGCTGGTCACCATCACCGGCTGTATCCGCTGGCCACTCGGCAGAATCTGAGGAACCAGGCCCTTGTCGGCCACGCCGATAAACGCCGCCGTCGAGGTGCTCACACCTTCAATCGGCCGCACCCCCGAGGAGACCTCCTGCACATAGACACCCGGATGTAGAAGCTCTGGCATAGTCCACCCTTTCGCGTGCCTAACCCAAATGTCGAGATACCAGCAGGCCATCGAGATGGGGCTTGACGGTGCTTATCTCTGCGACGTGAAGGCCAGCCTCAACCGGCCTAACCAGCGTCTGAGCCGCCACCGCATGCCAAGATTTATCCCCATCCGTTCGAGGTAGGGCGCAATAAAGGCTGATATCTCGTCGACATCCTTCACATAGCGCCGCTCGCCGCCAGACATATGTTCGATCACACCGCGCCATTGCGGTGATGCGCCTGGGATCTCCCGCGGCTCGCGCCAGATACGAACAACGAACACGTGCGCATACTGCTCAAAGGTATCAGATTTCGCTGACATCGTCATTGTGTTTGCGCTCTGCTCCAGCCGTTATAGACAACACCATGAGCTACGTGTTCGGCACCTATGAAAATACTGCTATCGCGTGGATAGCAGCATTCTACCGAACCGGTCTCACATTGGTGTCACCCTAACATCACCGCAGTCTCACGAGGCGGCAATGCATGGATTAATCTGAGCCTTCGGTCAGGTGCTCGACGAGATGGATGGCCTGCTGTAGCTGCTCCCGCGCCTGATCATAGGCCTGCATCGCCAGCCCAAGCTGCTGGAGCGCCTGCTGTACGTTAGATGCCTCGCGCCCAACTGGGTAGTCCAGCCCGCGCTGGTCGGCGTCTGCCACTATTTGCGCATACAGGGCCTGGGTCTCTTCCATCGGCGAAATTCCCAGCTCCGTTCGCAGAATCGCGCGGCAAGCCTCGTATTGGCGCGCGGACAGCGCCCGCTGGCCATTGCTCAGGTATAGCCGCATCATCTCCCGATGAACCTCTTCACGCAGCGGATCGCAGCTTAAGATCCGGTGGCCGCAGGCCAGGCTCTCTTCATAGGCTTCGTGCGATTTGTAGTAGCGCATAAGGAGCGTTAGACCGCTCAAATAGAGGCCGCGCAGGCGCTCACGCTCACGGAGCGCCCAGTCGTCGTAAAACCCCTCCAGCAGTTCATCCGTGTAGAGGTCCAGGCTACGCTCCAGCTTGGCCGCGCCGGCGGAGTCGAGGCCCTGGGCGAGATGTACCTGGGCGTGGCCGACTTGTTCTTCAAGAACCGCAACATCCAGCCAGTAGTCGCTCTCGCGGTTAAAGCCAACGTCGCCCTTGGGGGTGATCACGAGGTAGGTCCCGCGGGGCACCCCTTTCGGCTCAAGCGTGCTGCGCAGTCGCCAGAGTGCCGTACTCAGACAACTGTGTGCCCGATCTTCCGGGTGATCGCCCCAGAACAGATCGGCTAACATCTTGCGGGAATGGCTGCGCTGACGATGGAGGAGCAGGTAGCCCAGCAACCCTTGAATCGTACGGGTCACTTTTATATCCGATGTCCATCCTGCGGAAACGATGCGAGGGCTCCCAAAAAGATAGATCTGTAAGGCACTCATGGCGGCGCTCCTGTTCACACACATGGCGTCACGAACGATCCTTACTTTAGGCGAGGGCGTACCTCACGAGGAATGTTACCCTGTGTGCGCACTACGGTCCGCCGTCCAGGCCACGATCGAGGTCGCCCGGGCCAGCGCGCGGGCGAACCCTGGGAGCGCGCGCGCGATCATTGCGCGGCTAGCCGTGAGCGAGATCCGGAAGTAGCCCGGGATCTCCGCGACGCTGCCGGGTAGGCACAGAATCGCGTGCTCCGCCAGCAGGCTGGTAAAGGTGATATCGTCCGGGATCGGCGAGCGCGCTAGCAGGTAGAAGGTGCCCGCGGGTACCGTGACCTCATAGCCGATCGCGCGAAGCTCGCGCACGAGCCAGTCACGCTTGCCCTGCAGGTCGGCGAGGTCGATACACAGCTGCTCCAGATCGGGCATGGCGTACTGCATCAGCGCACTCGGGAAGGCCCAGCCCTGCAGCACCTGGGTGACAGCGAGCGACTGGCACAGCGCCTCGCGCCCCGGCATCGCCGGCGACAGCGCCAGATAGCCCAGCCGCTGCCCGGGCGTCAGCAGCGTCTTGCCATAGGTATAGACGAGCAGAGAGGATGGATAGAACGCGGTCGGCGTCATGAATTCTCGCCCGTCAAACAGGAGCCGGCTGTAGGCCTCATCTGAGATGAGATAGATCGGGCGCCCGCCCCGCTCGCCAGCCTCCGCCAGGATCGCCGCAAGCCTCCGCAGGGTCTCGGCGGGGTAGATCTTGCCGGTCGGGTTGTTGGGCGAGTTGACGATGATCGCGCGCGTGCGCGGGGTGATCGCCGCGGCGATCGCCGCGAGGTCGAGATCGAACGTGTCGGCACGGATCGGGACCTTTACCGCCACGCCGTACGCCGCCGCGATGTAGCCTTCGTAGAAGAACCAGGGCGGCAGGTTGATGATCACCTCATCTCCGGAGTCCAGCAGGGTGGTGAGGGCCAGGCTCAGGGCACCAGCCGCGCCGTTGGTCATGCACACATCCTCAGGAGCGAACGGCACCTGATAGTGCCAGCGCAATACCTCGGCCACGTGGCGCTGCGACGCCTCCTCGCTCATCTTGTAGGCGAACCAGTCGGCCGTCTGCGGCGTAGCGCACGCACGCAGCCCCTCGCCAAACTGCGGGATGGGCATGTCGTGCGGGGTGCCAAAGGCGAAGTCGCATCCGCTCGCGCCGACGCGCTGCTGATCGGCGGCGTAGCGGCCAAAGTACTCCCAAATAGGCGCGATGATGGCCTGGTCCTGGGCGCTCTGACGCGATGTCATCACGAAACCTCCGGTGCTCCGAGGGTCAGCGCGGCCGCTGGCTGGGCTATACGACAGGCGAGCGAATAGCGCGCATCAGGGCATTCCTCCGCATTCGCGCTGCCGTGATTGGTGCTGCTCCTATCAAAGCAGATTATTTGGGCCGTGGGTATCCCTTTGGGGGCGAATTGGGATACAAATAGCGGGCTCTCCCGCACTTTGCGTGATCAGGGCCGAATATCGGCTGCCCAGATGTTGTTCAGGTGCATCACGATGCGGAGGCCGGAAGCGGCTTCACGGAATTTGATATTGGTGGCGAATCCCGCGGGGACGTCAAGTCGCTCCCTGGTAGAGGCGGCCGAACGGGGAGCGCCGCGTCTGCGCCTTTGGCTCTCCCGCCAGCCAGCGCAAGAGACGCACGATGTTGATGATGGCGGCCGCCATTAGGTGCGCCAGATGTGTTTTCGCCTGACCCACGTAGCGTGAACGACGTACTTCCGTCGTTCGCACGCTTTGCGCGATCGTGCCTTCAACGCCTGCCCGTTTTGTGTCCTCCGCCTTGTATACCTCGGTCTGCTCGCGCCCGGGCTGCTTGGAGGGCTTCGTACTGATCGCGCGGGCGAATGGTCAGCGTTCGCCGAGGTGGGTTCGACTCGATACATTTGGCGCGATGCGTGCAGACGCGACAGTCCGTCGTGGCAAACGTGAGCTTCATCACATCGGGCAGGGTCAGGGTTAGGGTGCTGCCGATGTAGAGTTCGAGGGTTTCGGCCCGCACGCGCACGGCGAGGGTCACGCCAATCAGGCGCGAGGGCACCGAGTAGGTGTTGTGCAGCACGCGGAGCGTGCTGAAGCGGGTGACCGTGACCGGCAGCTCACGACAGGGATGCAGCGGGGTGGTAGGCAGGGGGGCAGGCTGTCGAGCTCGGTCGTCCAGCGCAGCTGGCAGGTCTGGTTGTGCTTGCGGGCCAGTTCCTGGAGCCAGGCGACGTAGCTGGCCCGGTCGGCGAAGTCGTGGCTGCCCCGGGCCCGGAGCGCCTGGTCAACCGCCTCCTTGAAGCGGTGGTGGCGCGATCAGCGGTGGTATCTTGGGCGCAGAGGCCCCGTCCGGGGTTTCGGCTCAGACTCTGAACGCCTGACGGTGATCGCCGGAAACAGCGCAGCGAAGATCGCCTATGCGCGATGCGCGCGATCTAGTCACGCTGGTGCCGAACGGGGGCTGAGACGAACGCATCGTGGTCTGCCGCTGCGGCGAGCTGGTGGACACTGCATCGTCGTCACGGCGCGCTCCCTGGTGTTCGTGGACACGCTGTTCAACACGGGCACTGCGAATGCGCTGCTGGCGATCGCCAGCCGTGGCGCGCGAGGCGGCAGGCGCTCGCCAGCAACACCCAGGCCGACTGCGACCGTGCCTGGGGCAATCATCACTTCGCCGGACCACCGGCGCCCACCCACATCCCGCTCATCGCCAGCCGGCGCTGTGCGGAGTGGCTGTGCTCGGCTGTCTGCGTACACTACTGCGTACAATGGGCCAGTCACGCAGTGTCAACGTCAGTCAACGTGTGTCCGACGTACGCTTCTATTTGCCGCATTGCAAAGGGAAATAGGTCAGTATTAGTCCTGACAGAAATAGCCCCAGATCAGCCCCAAACCGTACCTTCCAAGCAGATGGTCGCGCGTTCGAATCGCGTCGCCCGCTCCGCATCAGGACGCGGAATCTCGCACGAGGTTCCG
>ENA-ORBV01015549-ORBV01015549.1-microbial-mat-metagenome-genome-assembly--contig:-NODE-15549-length-11172-cov-4.217215_pt1 | contig 11172 bp, 5 predicted proteins | sample MGYA00237777_ERZ505514 | MGnify/ENA primary metagenome ERZ505514 (study PRJEB26160, sample SAMN06269048) | microbial mat metagenome | isolation source: Oligotrophic lake microbial mat | place...
ATGGATGTGTGGGTAGCGGTGCTGGGCGCGCCGATGAGTTCCGGGATGAGGGGCCAGGCTCGCCGCGAAACCGCAGATGACGCTGGTATGGCCCGTTCCGCAGCGCCGACACGCACGCGCAGCCAGTATTCAATCCAGGAGCGGCAGGGCGGGATGGCGTCCTGGTCGTGGGCATCGAACAAGCCGCAGGCGGATGCGCCGTATGTCAACCCGGAGGTGCAGCCCTGGAGTGAAGAGAACGCGTATTTGCACACGCTGGTGACTGGGAACAACGGGCGCGTGATCAACCAGTTCCTCGACCGCGAAACCGGCGCGGACGCGGTGAATGAAGTGCTGTACACACTGCCAAAGGCGTACTTTGACCGCGTCAAGCCCAAGAAGAAGATTATCGCGTTGTATGCCCACGGCGGGCTGAACAGTGAAGAGGCTTCGATCAAACGCGTGCGGGTGATGGCGCCGTACTTTGAGGCCAACGGAATTTATCCCGTCTTCTTCACGTGGAAGACCGGCCCGATTGAGACCATCGTGGGCCAAGTCGAGAACGCCGTGCGAGAACTGTTTGGAATGGAGCCGGCGGCGGGGCCGGCCCGCGGCTGGTTCTCCGATAAGTTCTCCGACGCCGCCGACCGCACCATCGAGGTCGCGGCGGAAAACCTGCTGGTGCGGGCGGTGTGGAGCGAGATGAAAAAGAACGCGCAGCGCGGTGCGGACCGGGAGGGCGGCCTCTCGCTGGGCGTCGCCGCACTCAAGCGGCTGTGCAAAGAGATGCCAGATGTGGAACTGCACGCGATCGGCCACTCGGCGGGGAGCATCCTGCTCGGGCACATGCTCGACCTCCTAGGCAAGTCGAACCTGGCATTCGAGTCGTGCCATCTTTACGCGCCCGCGTGTACGATGGGCTTCGCCCTGGACCACTACGCGCCCGCGATCAAGGACAAGGTGGTGAAGGCTGTCAGCGTAGACGTGATGAGTGATTACCGCGAGACCGACGACAACGTGTCCAAGGTCTACGGAAAATCGCTTCTGTATCTTGTCAGCCGGGCGCTCGAGGATGTTCACAAGATGCCGATCATGGGCATGGCGGACGCCTGGGGTACGCGGCCATTCACCGGCGGCAAGAAGTCGAAGGACACACTGAACAAAGAGTATTGGCACGAGGACACGCTTGATACGTTGAAGGATGCCATCGGCACGTTGAAGAAGGGTGTGACGGTCATCGAGCACGATGAGGAGAATATCGATACCGGGCGGGGCCTCATCAAAATCGCGCACGGGTCGTTCGATAACGATGCCAAAGTCGTGACACGGACGCTCAAGGAGATCCTGGGCAAACCCGCGCTTGACTACAAGGTTGAGAGTCTCACGGACTTTTGATATTGGCTCTCCCCACAGTCAATCACAGCAAAGAGTCACATGAACGGACAGGATACACAGGGTGGAGCCCGCAGAAACGGGGGCGAGAAGGGCTTCCTTGGATGCTCTTTTGTCTTGCGGTCCTATCCCGTTGGTACTGCCAATCAATGTTTTCGCCGGATCGGGTCAGTTCCGGCGCCGCCGCCCCGCCAACAGCCCCGCCGCGAAGAGCGGCGCGATCGACGCAGCGCCGGGGACCTCGACGGCCGTGAGTGTCAGCCCGTTTGGACCCCAGGCCGGAAGCAGGAACATGGTGTTGTCAATGTGCAGGCCTTCGATGACGAGGAAAGTGCCGAAGCGCGATCCGTACTTGAGGGGCGTGAACACATCGCCATCTTGCGGACGTGTTGTGTATGCGATCTCCAATCGGCCCGCCCGTCCCTGCTCGAACATCAGCGCGCCAAGGACAGACACCTCATCCGAGCCGCCCAGGCCGCCGGAGTTGGCGAAGTTGAGGTCGATCACCATCGCCGCGGCGGAGCCGATCGTGAGCGAACCCGTGACCATGATCCGGCCTGACATATCGCCGGGGGCAAAGAAGGGCGGCCGGCCGGGGGTGATGATGCCGCCCGAGACCGTGTCGCCGTTGATGGTGCCATCGCCGCTGAGGGTTCCGCCGATGTGGTTGTATCCCCCTGCCGCGTTCAATGTTCCGCCGTCGAGCAGCAGTTCGCCGCCGGTCTGTGTGTAGCCGCTCGCGCCGTCAACCAGAAGGACGCTCGCCGCATGAAGGGACACAAGGCCGGTGTTGTGCTGGAAGTTGCCGATGACATGCACCTGGGCACGGGCGACGTTCAGCGAGCCGCCGTTCATGTTGTATTGGCCGATGACGAGAAGCTCGCCGCCGTTCTGGAGCACGGTGCCGCTCCCGGCGTTCTGCGTGTAGTTGTTGGACACGACGACGAGGGCCGTGTCGGGAATATCCGTGGCGACGGTGCGCCCCACGGTGAAAATACCGTTGTTGACCACCCCCGCCGCGTCGGTGAGGTTGAGTTGGCGGCCGTTGCTCACCCGGAAGTTTCCCGTGGCGGTGATGAGGTTCACGGTTTCAAAGACGTTGTCATTGTTAAAGTTGGTGATGTTGCTCGTGGGGCTATCCAGCCCGATCGTGGTGCGGATGGTCGTGATGTTGGTGATGTTGCGAGCGCGGAGCGTGCCCTGGACGTTGAAAATACCGTTGGTCAGTTCGCCTGCGGAATAGTTGACGATATCGCCGTTAATATCGAGGTTAGAACCTTCATTGACCGATACGCGGCCGGTAGGGGCGACGGTGAAGACGAAGCCAGCGTTGTCGTCGGGATTGGCGGTAAGGTCAGCATTGTTGGCGAGCGTGATCGCGCCGTTGGCATCGACCATTTTGAGGTCGGTGAGGGCGTCGTTCATGGTGGTCGAATCGACGATCATCGCGGTCGGGCCGTCGAGTGTGAGTTTGGAATCAAGGATTTCGACGCCGCTGTTGGGAAAGGTCAGCATCCCGGCGACTTGGAAGTCCCCTTCGCTGAGGGTTTTCAGGCCCAGGTCGTAGTTGTCGAGCGAAAGACCCGCGGGCACCTGAAACTCGCTTCCGGCTTCGATCTCGAGCACACCCGAGTTGGCGCCTTCGACTTTGAAGTTGACCGTGGTCGTGAAGGTTTTGTTGCCTTTGAGGGCGAGTTTGCCGTTGGTTGTGATCTTCGAGGCGCCGGCAAGGGCGTTGGCGCCCGCGCCGGTCTGGACTTCCGCGGCAACGCCGTTGAGGGTGAGCGCTCCATCGATCGCGCTGATCCCGGTATTGTCGAACTTGAGAATGCCCGAGACATCAAACGTACCGCCGGTCAGCGTCTGCGTGCCGGTGTTGTAGTTGGTGAGGGAAGAACCGGGCGCGACGGTGAACGTGGAACCGGTTCCGACCGTCACCCGCCCGCTGTTGGTGAAGTTGCCGGTCGTGGTGAAGGTCTTGCCGCCGGAAAACGTCAGTTTGCCCGCGGCGTTGTTGGTCGTCAGCGCGCTGAGCGCACCGAAGGTGGACGTCGCGCCGTCAACGGAGACTTCCGCGGAGTTGGCCGTGATCGTCGTGCCGATCAGGTCCATGTTTCCGCCCGCGCTGACCTTCCATATGCCCGCGCTGAGCAGCCCGCCGGTGAGCATCACGCCGTTAGTCGAAAGCGTGCCCGTCCGCACGTCGAGCGTGCCAGTGTTGTTGACAGTGACATCGGTGATGTTGGTCGTGCCCGAACTGGTCTTGATGGTCGTTCCCTGGTTGACATACGCGGCCATCGAGCCCGTGTTGTCCCACGTCATGTTGGCGTTGGAAGAGATCGTGAAGGTGGAACCCGCGAGGATTTCGATGCCGGAAGTGCCGCCGAAGTTGATGTTGCCTGTGCCCGACCACGAGCCGATGCCGCGGTGAATCACGCAGGTATCGTTGATGTCCTCATCCCCGGTGCCCGAGCAGTTGACGCCGCCATCAAAGAAGACTTCGCCCATGCCGTTGAAAGTCGCGCCATCGAGCGTGGCCGCGCCGCGGATGCGCAGCGCGCCGTTTGCGGCGGTGCCCGTGATCATCCCGCCGGTGAACGACAACGCTTGGTTCACCGTGAGTGTATTGCCGCCTTGGAAGTTCACCGTTGCGGTCGCGGAAGAAAGCGTGAAGTTTTCGATAGTAATGGGCGTATTGAGGTTGACATCGTATGGATTGCCCGAGATCGCAATGACGGCATTGAACAGGTTCGCCCCGATGTTGTTGGGGAACTCCGGGTTGGTGGACCACTTGGTAGAGTTGTTCCAGTTGCCGGTCGTATCGGTCAGCCAGGTGGCGGTGGTCTGGGCGTGCGCAGCCGAGGTCGCGCCGAGCGATGCGCCTGCGATCACCAGTAAACGCGCGATGGAAAACTTTTTCATGTGTCTCTCTCACTCTCTCTCAGGCATCGCGGCGGGCAAGAACAAAGGCCAAGTCCGCCGTCTTTTCCACCTGTCCTAAATCAGTATTGATTTTCCCGGAATGTTAATGATAGTTGTCAAACTTTCTGTACTTTGGTCGGAATAACCACAATTGTTCTTGCCCAGTTTGTCAATTCGGACTTTGCAGCAGTCTGTCCAGTGTCTCCAGCGTGGCCTCATTGGGCATGGGGGCCGCACGCGAACCGGAAATGAGCAAGTTGCCCTTTGCCTGATGAAAAAGCGCGGTGGCCTGCGGCAGCCGACCCTCTCCCTTCGCGGCGATACCCATTTGCATCCATAGCGTCGCCTGTTCTCGCAGCGTTTCCTTGACTTCTTCGGAGTGGAGCGGGAGTACACCCAGGTCCCGAAGTTGCTCAAAGAGGGTGCGGGCCTCGCTGATGTTGGTTTCAGCCTTTGTCCACGCGGCCTCGCGCTGTGCATCCCCCTCCCCGCCCCCGGTCGCCGCGGCGGCGGTCAAGCGGGCGATCTGGGCAACCTTGAAGAGGCCCGCGCCCAGGTCTCGCTTGTGACGGTTGACCGCGTCGTATCTGAGCAGGTCGCGCCGAAGTCTAAGGGATTCGTCGCAGGCGGCGGTGGCGCGGGCCAGATCGCCCAAGGCCGCGTGCTCCTTGGAGAACTTGAGGTGTGCGATCGCCAGGTTGCGAGAGAACTTGACGCGAGAGGGATCGGAGTTCTTTGCGCTCTGCGCGTGGCCGAGGGCCTTGGTGAAAAGGTTCAGAGCCTCTTGATGGTCGGCGCGGCGGGTCGCGTCGAACTTGTCGAAGCCAGCGCGGTCGGCGGCGGAATCCTTTACCTCGGCCCGGACCATCGCAGCGTCGCCCAGGGCGTGATTGCTCGCGAAGAGATCGGCTTCGCGATCAGCGCCCTGGGGGTCTCCGGCGCGAAGTGTCTCAAACTCGGCGTTGGCGCGCGTTGATAACGCGAACGCTTTCTGGAGCATGACGAGAGCGTTCTCATAGTCGCCGAGCGAGCCCTCGCGGTCCTTGGCGGCCACTTTGATTTCCGCGGCCCGCTTGCGGTTTTCTGCGCTCAGCAGGAGGCACTTGGCCCGCTCATCCCAAACAGCGGCGAGTTGACGGCGGGCTTCGCCTCGGTCATTCAGCGGCGCTTCCGACGCGGTGGTCATCGCTTCAAGTCGCGGCTCCAGCGCGGCGTAGAGAGCCTCGGCCTGTCGGACGCGGCCATCCGACATGGCAAGATCCTCGGTGGTTTCGCGGGGCGCATCCTCCGCCATGCGTAGCCCGACATAGCAGCGCACACGCATGGCCAACATGCGACTGCGCTTGCACGATTGCAGTTCCGCCGCGGATTCAACCGGAGCCTTCGAGGCCAGCCCGAGCGCTTTGTCAAACTCCTGAACGGCTCTATCGAGTTCGGCGGCAGACCCCTCGTAATCGCGCCGTCCCTGCAAGAGCATCGCCCCGCGGTAGAGACTCAGCGCCATGTCGTAGTGGGCCGTCCACACGTTGGGGCTGTAATCGAGAAGATCCTTACGGATGGCCGCGGCAAGCCCGTGGGTTTTCTGAGAATCGGAAACATCGCCAACGCGGCCGACGTACAGGTCCGACTGGTACTCGCTCAGGCGGTGGAAGGCATTCCCGAGCGTGCGGAGCATTACGGGATCGTCCTTGATCTGCGGCTGGAGTTTCTCCAGGCGATCCACGGACCCCTTCACCAGCGCGGAAAGCGCGGGAGTGCCGCCTTGAAGGAGCGCGATCTGGTCCGCCGCGGCGAAAGTGGTTTTGGCGGCGAAATCAAAAACGGCGTGCGCGTTGTCATCCGCGCGGCGGCGCTGGTCAGACTCGGATTCTAGGGCGATGTGAAGGGAAGTGCGCCCTTCCAACTCCGCCGTACGAGCGTTCTCGGCTTTGCGATACAACACCGCCATGACCGCGCCGAACGCAATGATGGTGACGAGAAAAGCGACGCCCACGCTCAAAGCGATCTTGTGGCGTTTGAGCGTTTTGCCGATGACATAAAGCCCGCTGTCGCGTTTGGCCTCGATCGGCTCTCCGTTGAGGTAATGGCGAAGATCGCGGGCAAGCTCGCCCGCGGACTGGTAGCGGCGGTCGCGATTCTTGCTGAGGCACTTGAGAACGATGGTCTCGACTTCGTTGTTGATCTGGCGGCGAACGGAGCTGGGCCGGGCCGGCTGGGCTTTGAGAATGTTGTCCAGCACATCGCGCATGTTCCCCACGACTTGATAGGGGAACTTGCCCGTGAGCATCTGGTAGAGCACCACGCCCAGCGAATACACGTCGGTTCGCACGTCAATCGCCGCGGGCGTGCCCTCCGCCTGCTCGGGGCTGGCCCAGGGAAGGCTGCCGATGAACTGCCCCGTCATCGTCATGAGCGCCGGTTCGCCCCCCGCGCCCGCTGCATCCGGCGTCGCGACCTTGGCAAGGCCGAAATCGACGACGATGGGCTCACCGTTGGTGTCGATGCGGATATTGGCGGGCTTGAGGTCGCGGTGGATCACGCCCTTGAGGTGGGCCGCGTTTACAGCATCACAGATTTTGATGAACAGGCGGAGCGTATCGTCAACCTGGGGTCGCTCGTCGCTGCGCAAGACTTCATCGAGCGACTTGCCCGAGATGTAGTCCATCACGTAGAAAAAACTGCCATCGGTGGTCGTGCCGCTGTCGTGGATGCCCACGATGTTGCGATTGTTCAGTTGGCCGAGGATTTGAACCTCGCGCTCGAAGCGGGCCTTGCCTGAAGAGCCAGTGAAGGGTCCGCCGTGGATGACCTTGATAGCGACTTTGCGCTTGGTGGCTTTTTGCAGAGCCAGATAGACCACGCCCTGCCCGCCGCGGTGGATTTCGCGCAAGATGTCGTAACCTGGGAACGTATCCGAGAGGATTTGCCGTCCACTGAACTGAATCGTGTCATCGCGGGGAGAAGCCTGATTAAGGGCATCTTCAATCAGGTCTCGGTCAGACCTTCGTGATGGTGGACGCCATCCGTTGCCCGCCGGTGCGGGCGCAGCACCATTCTCCGCGCCCGGCTCTGCGTCCGGAGCGGTCAGATCACCGGATGGTTCTTCGGATGGGTGGTCTGGCATGGTCACAACATAACCCTACGACGGAATTGCTCGGTTTTCTCAGCCGAGTCTCTTTTTGTCATCAAACGGCCGGTGGCGTGAACGATGGAGAGCACGAAATGACTGGAAAAAAGATTCACATTCGGGACAAACGAACCACTAGAGAAGGAAGCCAAAGAAACCCGTCCGAGCGTCCCCTGCGGCGCCCGGACGGGTTATCGAACCGTCGAGGAAACCCGTGCGCAGGGGGAAACCACTAGACACGGGTATGCGGTCGCCGCGGAGTGTCGCTCGCGACGAACCCTTCCTCCATAGAACGCAGGATTTGTGAGTTACTCACGCGCAATTCACGGCGAGTGCGAAAAAAAGTTGCCGGCGGGGCCAAGGCCATCGCGCAGTCGGTCGTGGGCGCGGGCCCGCAACATGTATGCGGCCCCTTCCGAGCGGTTGAGTTGCCGGGCGACATCTTTCATCGAGCGACCTTCAATGTCATACAGCCGCACGACAATTTCATAGTCTCGGGGCAACTGTTTCAAAGCGTGTTCGAGGTGGCGGGCAGCCTCATCCTTCGCGGCGTGAATGCTCGGCGTTGTGCTGCTGACACCGAGAATATCAATCAGGGCGGTCATGGAATCGCGGCTGCCGGTGGCGGCACCCGTAACTTGTTTATGTGGGTCGGGGCGGCGGGCGGCCTCGAGTGAACGAATGGCGTCGATAAGGTTGTGTTCGGCGAGGGTAAGAAGCCAAGCCTGAAAACCCGCCGCACCGCCGCTGGTAAACTTGTGGAGACGAGAGACGGCTTCAAGGTATGTCACCTGCATGACATCATCGATGTCGAGGTGCGCACGCAATGCACTGCCGATTTTGGGCTCCAGTTTTGCCCGGACCTTAGGGGCACAGAACTCCAAGAGGGCCACCACGGCGGCTTTGTCGCCCGCCAAGGCCTTGGTCAAGAGGATTTCAGGGTCAGGAAGTGCTGGCATACCCGAACTTTTTCCGGTTGGAACTTGTGGCACCGGGCTGCTGCCCCGTGCCTGTTTTCCGCCCACCGCTGGGAGGGGCTTTACAAGACTTGAGTATACCGAGGCCAATGAGCAGTTTCGGGCGAATTCGGTGAAGAAAGGAAGGCTTGTGGAGGTGTATGCGAGTTACAGCGGGTTCGGCGGGGCAAGAAGGATGACGATGCAAGAGTCGCCGCGTATACTTACCGCGTCTTGGTAGAAATACAAGGGCCGAGGTAGCTCAGCTGGTTTAGAGCGGCGGATTCATAACCCGCAGGTCGGCGGTTCAAGTCCGCCTCTCGGCATTTTCGGATTCAAAGTGTGGGTGGATTCAAACCCAGATCGTTCCCGTGGCGTCTGATGCCGCCAACTCCCTACAGGAGCGAAGCAATACTTCCTTTTATCGAGTACGACACGGCCGGTCGACTGCACATCGACGGTACTTCCGCGGCGGAGTTAGCATCCGAGTATGGAACGCCGCTTTACATCTATTCCGCGCGGGCGCTGCGCGAGAACTTCGCACGGCTGCGGGCGGCGTTCGCGCCGGTTGACCCATTGCTGTGCTACGCGCTCAAAGCGTGCGGAAATCTGAGCGTGATCCGGGAACTTGCGGATGCCGGGGCGGGGATGGATGTGGTTTCGGGGGGCGAGTTGGAGCGGGCGTGGCTGAGCGGAGTGCCGATGAGCAAGGTGGTCTTTGCGGGGGTAGGCAAAAGCGAGCGGGAGATTCTCGCGGCGCTGGATGGGCGATTCTCATTGATCGGGGCTGATCGCGCCGGGCGGGATGGAGGGCCGGCATCGGAGCGCGGGTGCGTCGGGTTGTTCAACATCGAGTCTCAGGAGGAGTGCGAGCGGATCGCGATGCTGGCGGAGCGCGTAGGGGTGCAAGCCAAAGGGTGCCTGCGGGTCAATCCCGATGTCGATGCGCACACACACAAGTACACGACCACGGGCAAGAGCGAGAACAAGTTTGGAATCGACATCCCGCATGTTGCGCCGTTGTTCCGCGGGTTTGCGGGTCATCCGCATTTGCACCTGACCGGGCTTCATGTTCATCTGGGTTCTCCGATCGCGACGGCGGGGCCGTACGCGGAGGCGATCGGGGTGCTTTCGACGCTGATCGATCAACTGCGGGATCACGGTACGCCGCTGACGGTGTTGAATATCGGCGGCGGGTACGGCGTTGATTACGGGAAAGGCGCGCCGCAGACACCGGAGGAGTTTGCTTCGGTGCTTGTTCCGCTGCTAGGGCCGCTTGTGGATCGGGGCATGCGCATTGTAATGGAGCCGGGGCGATCCATCATTTGTCACGCGGGGGTTTTGCTTTCTCGGGTTGAGTACGTCAAGCAGGGAAGGACCAAGCGGTTCATTGTCTGCGACGCGGGGATGCACACGTTGATTCGGCCATCGCTGTACCAGGCGTATCACTTCGTGTGGCCCGCGAACGTGAGGGCGGAGCATGCGCCGCGGAACATGGGGGAAAACCAGCCGATGCCGGGACTTTCGGCGTGTGATGTTGTCGGGCCGATCTGCGAGTCATCGGATTTCCTGGCGCAGAACCGGGCGTTGCCGGATGTCGCGGCGGGCGACTTGCTCGCGGTCTTCTGCGCGGGGGCGTATGGGATGTCGATGGCTTCGACGTACAACGATCATCCGAAGCCGGCGGAAGTGATGGTTGAGGGCGGTGGGGGAGGAGCGAGAGAGATTCGGCCGCGGGGGACCGAGTGGGACTTGATCGCGACTGAGTTAATGTGAATCGCTCAGGACAAACGCGCGGGCCGCGGCGACATCCTCGACTCGGGTTTCGCCGGCTTCGCGCTCGATCATGTAGTTGCCTTGATAGCCCGCGGTGTCGAGGGTTTGGAAGAACGATTCCCAACGGACGCTGCCGCGGCCGGGGGGCATTTCGACGCCCCATTCGCCGAGGCTGTCGGCGGGGTTGGCATCTTTTATGTGGACTTGCATGATGTGCGGGGCGAGCATTTTCGCGGCTTCGATGGGGTCGCCCATGCCGTAGAGGATCATGTTGGCGGGGTCGAAGTTCGCGCCGACTTTCGCGTTGTCGGGGAGGCGGCGGTTGATGGCTTTGAGAAGATCGAGCAGTGTGGCGGCGGATTCCTGGCCGGTTTCGAGGGCGGTGCGGACGCCGCGGGATGCGAAGGTTTCGGCGATTTTTGTCAGGCGGTCGAGCATGATCGCTCGTTCTGGATCGGCTTGATCGTGCGGAAGAAAGCCTGCGTGGAAGGTGATGAGAGGGATGCCGAACCGCTGGGCGATGATGGCGTTGGCTTCGGCAGCGCGGAGGTTTTCTTCCCAGGTTTCAGCGGGACGAAGGCCGCCGGTGGCCTTGATCGATTCGAGGGTCGAGTAGTCTTCGCCTTTGGTGGACATCATGCCGCTGGGGATGCGGATGCGGGCGGTCTTGAGAAGGGCCGCGGTTTCATCGGCCCGCCATGCGAAGGTACGGATGGGGTCAAGGTGAAGTTGCACCGAGCGCAAGCCGCAAGCATGCACTTTTTGGAGCAGGTCGGCTGGGGACGTGGGGCGAATGGACCAGGAGCAGACGCCGAGGCGGGTAGGGGCGAGGGGCATGGCAAAGTCCCAAGGACTTTAGTCCTTGGATTTTTCCGCTTTGTTGAGGGCGTTGAACTCGTCGGCGGTCATCTCGGTGATGTTGGCCTTGCTGACGATGGCGTCAAGGGTCTGTCTCTTATACACATCTCCGAGCCCACGAGACTAAGGCGAAGCTCGTATGCCGTCTTCTGCTTGAAAAAA
>ENA-ORBV01015550-ORBV01015550.1-microbial-mat-metagenome-genome-assembly--contig:-NODE-15550-length-11171-cov-5.420948_pt1 | contig 11171 bp, 17 predicted proteins | sample MGYA00237777_ERZ505514 | MGnify/ENA primary metagenome ERZ505514 (study PRJEB26160, sample SAMN06269048) | microbial mat metagenome | isolation source: Oligotrophic lake microbial mat | place...
TCTTTGGTAGAATCCCACTGGTTTTCACTGTCCATTCCCTCGCCTCAAGAAAGGATGTGCCCATGCGCACTCTCGCAAAAGGCTTGTCGTATGTTTCGCTCATCTGCTGCTCCGTTGCCATCATCAAGGTATTTGAGCAGTGCCCACTCTTCTGGTCCTCCGTCGTGATGTGCTTCACGCTCGGGCCATGGGCGGGCATCCTCATCATCTGGATGAAACTGAAAGGAGAGCAGCAAAGCGTAGTTATCTTGCGCGATAACTACGCCAGAGCATCCCGGGACAACGAGGAGAACTACAAGGCGGCCATCCGATACCAAGGCCTGCTGCATCTGCAGAAAGCAGAAACGTGCCGCTACAAGAAGCTCTGCCGACGGCTGCGAAGGCGCTTGTGGCGAGGTTGGGAATGAACTCCCGCCCGCTCCCCCCATCTGGGTGGAGCGGGTTCGCCTAGTATGCGCAAAGCCTGAAACGGGTTTTGTTGTCGCTCTGCTACAATCACACAGCTTCGTCCCTTCAACTCACCACCGAGAAAGGAGCCCGCCATGCGGTCTCTCATTCCGAAGATCTGCCTCGCCGTCTGCATCCTGGCATGCCTCGTTGGCATTTGGGCTTGTGGCGCCTGGGAACATCTGATGATCGGCCTTGTCGGCGCATTCCTCTTCGTCCCCTGGTTCGCTCTCATCGGACTATGGTACATGTGGAAAGCTGCGCAAACCGGCACACGTCTTGAACAAGAACGACGAGAACGCTGCGAGGAGTGCCGCGACCAGCTGCAAAATGCCCTCCTCGGGCAACCCAAGGAACCCGAAGGCTGAAGCAATGCCCGCTCCCCCACCTGGGTGGAGCGGGTTCGCCTTACTCGCTATACGTGGGCTTGTCGGGGTGCTGCACCTTGCCTTGTTGCATGAGCTCGCTAATGTCGACGCTGATACGACTTGTACGTGCGCTCATATCGCCTTTGAGCATATCCCATTTATTGAGCAGATCACGGCGGCCCAGTTCATCGATAGAGTGCGGAGATTGTTTTTCCATAAGAAGAGAGGAAAGAATGTGGATGGTACGTATCCGAACGGGTAATGCAAGTATTTTGGCTTCGCAAAGGCATTAGGCGAGGACCATTCCGATCTGCGTGCGCGTAGCAGAGCCTTTTTGCTCCACACGCTCGCACACGGTGCCTTGCCAGCTCTCGAATTCCGCGACGTAATTTTGCAGCTCCTGCCGTCGCGGATGATCGGCGGAGATTCTCTTCAAGATGACGTGCGCCATATCGATCCGATTCCCCTGGAGCAACTCTTGCTGTCGCTTCGCCGCATCCATCCGAGCGAGCCAACTCGTAAAATTTGTCGCAAGCTGGCTGTAGTCTTTCTGTACGGAGGGACCCTGTTCCATAGACATGCGGGAGAAGTGCAGCAAAAACGCTGACCGCGCCGGCCAGAGGCACTTTGTAGCAGTCCGCAGCAAAAGAATCAATGCTCTAAGAGCCCGGTTTTGGCTGTGGGAGCTGTAAGGCATACTTCTCCTCAATCATCGCGCGAAGCAGGGAACGCAGCTGTGTATCCCCAACCTTCTCGAGAAGATCACCCAAAAAACCTTCCACAAACATCGCCCGGGCCTCGCGCTCGGGGATCCCGCGTGCCGCAAAATAGAACAGATCTTCTTCGGTTACTCGCGAGACGGTCGCGCTGTGGCTCGCCTTCACGTCATTCGTTTTGATCTCGAGGCCCGGGATCGCATCGACCTTCGCGGTTTTGTCGAGCATGAGCACGCTCTGTGTGAGGTAGGTATTTGTGCCACCGCCCTTGAGCCCAATATCGATGAACCCACGCGCGACGACATGGCCCTTCTGCTCGGCCACTCCACGCATCGTGATCTCGCCTTCCCCGTGTGGCGCATCAAAGATATTCCGCACAACGATCGTCTGTTTTTCGCTGCCCTTGGCATAGAACACCCAGTCAACATCGCTCCGGCTCCCTTCCCCTGCCACGCGCGAAACCAGCTCATGCTCGGCGGATTGCGCGAGCGTCACGTTGCGCCAGATGCAGTGCGCCTCGGCGCCGATAGTCCCACGCTCCCGCAACGACGATGACGGCAGCGACGCAGCCTGCACGCAGAGCACATCACAGTGCGCACGATCACCGACAGAGAGTTCCAGTTCATGAACGAGCGCCGCACTCCCCTCCAGAAACAGCGCGATGCGTACGCTCCCCTCAACCCCAACATCGACCGCGAGATTGCCCGAGACACTACTGTGGATGACGAGCGTTTCCGAAGACAAAAAGTCTGCGGGCACTGTGAGCACCCACCACTCCACGCCCTGTGGCAGCCGCTCACGCACAGGAGAACGTTGCTCCGGGGAGAGCAGCGTGATGCCTGCGGGGAGCTCGACAGAAAAGGGGCTCTGCATGGGTATGCAGTATGCAGAGGATACGACGGCAATGCACTCATTTCTCTAGGGACCGATAACGGTATCGAGAGCGATGTTTAGCCCTGAGCGGATTCGTTGTCGTATCACCATCCGAAGCATATAAGCCGTGCCACCCATCACATGCAGACGCAAATTATGGATATCGCGGAGCAGCTCTGGATGGCACGGCGTGACCCGTTCTTCCAAAGCATCGACAACTTCTGTCGCGGGTACATCGTGCAGACTATTACCAGCCACCTTTGCTGCAGCTTCCTTCTCTGCACAGACTTCTTCGAGAATCTCACCAATACTTTTGCTCATGTCGGTACTATACAATATTACATGTATTTGACAATACAACTGACAAATAGTACGATCCATCCATCCTATGGAGCAAAAACTCCTCCCATTCGACGAACCGCTACCAGAGAGCACCCCCATTCCGGTAGCCGAAAGACGCTTGGTCGTCCGCAATCCTGACGGCTCTTTTCGCGAAGCAGTCCAGGCAGAAGTCGAATGTACCCAGCTGTACGAGAGCGCCGTAGCTGGGCTTCCGGTTGGGCAAAAGGGCCGCTACAAGCTCTATCTCGACACATATCCCAAAGAAAAAGAAGCTGCAGCGAAGGAGCTGCACAGGATGTATATGCATGACGAATTGATCAACCTTTCGCAGCAATTAATGCGCTTGGTGGGCAGTCAGATCACACAGGAAACTCTGCGCTTTGCCAAAGCAATACGCCGAACAGCACCCATAAATCCCAGTGAATCGCCCCAATACAGCGATCGATACTGGGAGGCGGAGGCAATCTAGACAATATTGCAGTGCATTGCGCCAGTTCCCGCCATTGGGCATTTTCGCTATACTGATCGCATCTACTTCATACAAATATCCACATGATGCATAAAGAGGAATTATCTCCGCGCGAGGCCGAGGAAGTTATTCTTTCGATGAAAAATGCAGAGCCGCAGACGCGTCAGCGCGCAGCCGAAACGATTAACGAAGCTGCGGACACCCTCATCGCTACGAAGGCATCGCCTGCTATCGTCGAGCTTGCACAAGAAGTGCGCGAACTGACCGACCGTTCGCTGAGAGCGGCAGACATCCGCTTGCAAAACAAATCGCGCCAGCTCGCTGCGTAAGCATCTTTCCATCGCCAATCAGAGAGGCTCGAGAGAGCCTCTTTTTTTGCGCCCATCATATTTCGCAGCGGAGGTTCGTTACCTCCGCGGAAGATACGATCATCCGCTGCAGTATTGGATGTCATCCTACACTTCCCTCCATCTCCAGCTCAATCAACCTATTCATCTCCACTGCATACTCAAGCGGGAGCAGCCTGACGATCGGCTCGATGAACCCGTTCACAATCATCGCACGTGCTTGCTCCTCGGGGATGCCGCGGCTCGTGAGGTAGAAGATATCTTCTTCGGAGAGTTTGCCCACCGTCGCCTCGTGCGCGATGGTCACGTCGTTGTTGCGGATCTGGATATCGGGGATGGTATCGGTGCGGCTAATGTCATCGAGAAGCAACGCATCGCACTCCACATTCGCGATGCAGTCGTGGGCGTGTGGTGCGATCTTCAGCTGTCCGCGATAGACGGCAACTCCGCCTGCTTTGCTGATCGATTTGCTGATGACTTTGCTGCTCGTATGCGGAGCCATGTGGAAGACTTTTGCGCCGGTATCTTGCCATTGGCCCTTGTTCGCAAACGCGATTGCCATGTGGTCGCAGCGCGCGCCTTCGCCCACGAGCACCGAGCATGGGTAGAGCATCGTGACTCCACTTCCCATGTTGCCGCCCACCCATTCCATCGTCGCATCACGCTGCACGATCGCGCGCTTGGTATTCAGATTGTACGTATCGCGGCTCCAGTTCTCGACACTCGAATAGCGGCACTTCGCATTGTCCTTCACGAAGATTTCGACGAGCCCTGCATGGAGCGCCTGGCTTCCATATTTAGGGGCCGAGCAACCCTCGATGTAGTGCACATCCGCGCCGTCTTCGACGATGATGAGCGTGTGCTCGAACTGCCCCATGTTGCGCGCGTTCATCCGGAAGTACGCCTGCAGCGGATCACGAATTTTGATGCCCTTCGGCACGTAGAGGAAGGTGCCCCCGCTCCACACCGCTCCGTGCAGCGCCGCGAACTTGTGGTCCGTCGCGGGCACGCACTTCATGAAGTATTCCTGCACGAGCGCTGGGTGCTGCTGCACCGCGACATCCATATCGAGAAAGATGACGCCGAGCTGCTCCCATTCTTCTTTGAGACGATGGTACACCACTTCGGATTCGTACTGCGCACCCACGCCGGCAAGCACCTTGCGTTCGGCTTCGGGGATGCCGAGCCTGTCGTACACCTTGCGGATTTCCTCCGGCACCTCGCCCCAGTTGTCCGTATCGCCGCCGGCTCCCGACCGCGCGTAGTAAATGATGTCATCGAGATCGAGCGTGCTGAGGTCTGCGCCCCACGTCGGCATCTGCTTTTCGCGGAAGATCTGGAGCGACTTCAGGCGATGCTCGAGCATCCATGCGGGCTCGTTTTTGTCAGCGCTGATCTGCCGCACCAATTCTTCATCCACTCCGCGCTTGGCGCCCACCGCATACGGCGCAGGATTGGCCGTATCGAAGATGTCGCGACTAAGATGCCCGAAGATCGCTTTGTCCTCCGTCTGCGCCTCGGCGACTTCATCGACAACAGCCGCCGCCTTCGCGTCTTTGTGCTTGAGGGCCTTTGCTTGGGAGACTCTGGTCACCTACCGAATGGAGAATGGAGCTCTGAGTATAGCAGGAAGAAGCTGTAAAAGCTCCTTTTGACGCTTTTTGTGTGATCGTGAGCCTCGGCTCTGTCTGCCATGGAACATCGCCCCTCGTCGAAGTTTATAGTGAGCGCTGACGAACTGCTCAGGGTGATATTTTTTAAAAGCCACTGCTGTAGGTTGTCATGGTGAGCAGAACGCCTTAAGTTCAGAATGTCACCATGACAGAAAAACGAATGTACTTTTGCACAAAGAAAGCAGTTCTATTCGGCGACCATGAAAGCTGTGGCAATATTTCCCATTGATCCGCGATGACAGCCTCTTTCTTTTTCCTGCTCCATTTCTTCAAAATCTTTTCCCACGCAATTGCTTCATGCACATCTTCGAAGTGCACTGCATATATCAGCTGCACGGGCCTGCGACGAAAGGTGTAGCTCTTCGGATCACAACCCTCGTTATGCTGCACGACGCGATTGGCATAATCATTGGTCACACCTGTGTACAAACTCCCGTCAGCACATCGCACTATGTACACATAAAAATCTCTCATCCGCGCACCGTAGCACACGTTCAAGCACTCTGGGTCGTCCACCCGTTTCGTTCACCCATTACTCCAAATACCGCATCGTCGCCACAAACCTCTGCAGATCCTTGAGCGCAAGATCGCGCGTGCGCGGATAGCCACAGGGCACCGAGAACTGGTAGTTGTAGTCGACGCCGACGACTTCGAGGCGCGGCATGCCGCAGCCCGTGTCGCTCCACTCCGTCACCGTGAAGTCACCCATGGGGTAGACGGCCGTATTGGCTCCGTACACCGAGCGGATGACATCAATGTTGCGGTAGGGGCGGTAAGTGAGCGCGTAGCTGCGAACCTGGATGCAATCGTTGCCCTGCTTCACATGCATCGGGAAGCCAAAGGCAATGCCGGCATTCGTCGCATCGTATTGCGTGCCCCACGCTGGGTTGATGCCCATATCGAAACGGATGTTGTGCGCCTCATCGAAGAAGCGATCGCTTGCGGAGAGCTGCTGATACACATTCTCCGGACACTCCACGGCAGCGGATGATGCAGGCGCTGGAGCATCGCTCGAGCTCGAGGAAGCAGCAACAGGCTCGGCGACTGGCGCTGTCTCTACCGAAGAAGAGGATGCCTCTTCGGTGACCGAAGCGAAGTAGACTTTCTCGTTTTCGGCAGTCGGGCGCAGGCCGATCGATACTGCGGCGACAGCGAGGAAGAGGGCGAAGGTTGCTTGGATAAGAGATGGACGCATACCGATGTAGGGTACGCTTGTCACACCAAAATGCAATAAAAAGACAAGGGATGCGGCGCAGCGTCTGTGCATACCTAAGCCAAGAAGTCATTGCAGAGGCTTTGCCGCTCGAACGCGAAGGCGGATCAATGTGCCATTGCAACCGAAAAATACGCCAAAAACAGCGCCTAAGCAGTTTGGTTGGGCCTCCCTTCTTCTTCCGGGTGTGGAAGAGGAGGGGAGGCTGGTGTTGGTCAGTGCACATGTTTCACCGCTTTTTTCACGGCACCCTGGGTAATCGCCATCGATCCCAGGATGCGGTAGCCGCGCCCCGCCTCGAACCCATGGAGGTAGGCATGCTCGAGGAGGAAGAGTTCCAGCGACAGGGAGTCTCCCGGCCGATAGCTCCCTTCGTATTTCTCGAACTGCTTGCTGTACACCGATGCACTCCCATCGTCGCCGGCCTCCTGCTGCTCAGGCTCACCGGGCAACGATACGCCGAGCAGTGGCGAGGCGAGGCGAACCGTGCTGAAACCCTGGTCGCGCCATTCCTCTTCCATGTCGTACGGCTCGTCGCAGTGGAGCACCACATTGATCAGGCCTAACCTCTTCCTCTTGTAGGGCTTGTAGCCGACCCAGAGTTTCCAGGGCGTACGCCATCCGCCAGAACCCGACAGCAGTCCGCATGCGTTGCAGAAGCCGATAGCGAATGTTCTCTCGAGCATCCATGGGAGTGGACACTCTTTTTTTGCGAGAAGATCGTGGAATCTGCCAAGCACGGTATTGCCGAGGCGAAAGGGACAATGCCATAGACGCGGAAGACCTTGCTGTTGCTCACGATCCCAGCCCTCCGGCTGGAGGAAAACGAGCAGCCGGTGCAATCGGCCAGCTCCATACACGTGGAACCTGAACATCTCAGCATCTCCAAAGTCCAAAGGGGGTGGGAAAGAACACACAAAACCAACAAATGCGACGATAGGAGAAATGCTGTGGGAGTCAATGTGCAAAAAAGCTTGGCGCACATAGGATACCCTAACGTGACCTCCACCCTTTCCCCCGCCGAAATCGACAGCCTCCTAGCGGTACAGCGCTACGGTCACCTGGGTTGCTCGGCGAATGGCGAAGTCTACGTGGTGCCGATCACGTACATTTTCGAAGCCGGTGTGCTCTACAGCTTCACCGAGCTGGGGAAGAAAATCGAAATGATGCGCAAGAACCCGAAAGTCTGCGTACAGGTGGAGCAAGTGAAGGCGCATGACCACTGGGACAGCGCCATCTGCTGGGGCACGTTTGATGAGATTACGGATGCAGAAGAAAAGCAGCGTGTGAAGCTGCTGCTCGCCGATCAGTTCGCACAGGGCGAAGCAGGCGGCGATTCGGTGGTCTCTCCGTTGGTCTCCCGTTTGCACGAGACCGATACGCACCGCGAGCCGATCCTCTACAAGATCACGATCGAGAAGAAGACAGGGCGGCGGGAAAAGGCGATCTAAGTTACGCAGTCACAATTCTCTGCAGCCGAGCGAGGAATCCCTTCGCATCCAGAGAGAGTTTTTGGCGCACGTCAGCATCTACTAGCGTAAGCGTCCTGTTGCGCATGGCGTTCGCAATGCTGCGAATGTGCGCGATACCGCCCAGCGCCAGGAGCTCGTCTCGCAGCTCGAGCGTCACGCCGATCTCGCCGAGGAATGTGTCGTCCGCATATTCTTTATGCAGATCGGAATACAGCATCGTGAGCTCTACCATCCTCTCGCGGAGGACAAAACGATACTTCATAAGAGGGACGACATGCTCTTCCGTGGCTTGGGGCTGCGGCTCGGTGTAGGCACGAAGAGGCTTCATACGGTCGCAGAGAATAGGAATTCCGCCAAGATTCGCAAGAGGAAGAATGGTAAAAGCTGCCATTTGACTAATGATCATATCTGTACGAAAGTAGAATTACCTGTCCGCAGAACGAGACCGTTCCAGAGGCAGCACTCGGAGCAGCGCACGTCGCGCCGCCCCACCCGTTCCTTTCAGTCCATCTACAACCTCGAGAGGAGGTGACTCGTGACGCCGTTACAGATGATATTCACCTGCATCGGTGTGGGCACCATCATGATGGTGCTCGCCGGAGCCATGGGGCTCTGTAGCAAGAGCGTGCTGCAAGGAGTCGGCTGGTCGCGGGCGGATATTCCACAGCGCGTGGAGATCGTCCTCGGCAGATCGCCGTCAGCGGGATATTGTCGAACCACGCCGACAGGTGTCCCATCAGCACGGCGATCTGATTCCTGCTCAGGTTTTCGTCAAGCAACGGCTTCACCTCGTTGAGCGGAAGCAATTCCGCCGCAGCAACAAGGATGACAAGGAAGAGGGTGTTGGGCACCGCCTTCATCGCCTCCCGCCACTCGAAGCGAATGAGCCCGCAGGAGTCCGGCAGCGATGCCGGCCCACAGGCCAAGACCCGGCTGATTGAGGAAGTTCCCCGCAATCAGGCCGGGCACGCCCAGCAGCGGCAGCATCTGCCGCGCGCTGAAGCCGTGTTGCCGCACCCCCTCGAGCGCACCCTCGACATGCACATCGCCCGTGGCAACGTCGCCCGCTTCGTGCGTGGCGGCGTAGGCCAATTGCTGCTCGAGCTCCTTCTCATGATCGGCACCGTTGCCCTTGCCGTTTCCACTCACGGCCCAAAAACCGAGGAGGACCATCGCAGGGAGGCTGGCAACGAACCCTTTGAAGATCTCCCCGACCGGGATCTTGGGATCCTCACTGATGAAGAGCATGACGGTGGTAGTATCACCCACCGGCGACCCGGCTCCGCCGAGATTGCTCGCCCCGATGATGCCGACCAGCAACTCGAACGGCGGGTTCTTGCCGTATCGCGCCATCGCGATCGTGCCGCCGATCATGGCGGCCGCGATGTTGTCGAGGATGGTGCTCAGCCAGAACACCACCCAGAGCACCGCCAGGTCCGAAGCCAGCTTCTTCGCCAGCTTACCGCTCGCCCCGCTGTGCTCGAAGTGGTATGCCACGAGGGCAAAACCTGGAAGCAGCAGCGTGAGGTTGATGAGCAGGTGCGACCGATGGTGGTCCATGAAGTGCGCGCCGAAATGCGCCAGACCATGCTTCCACACGAAGAGGCTGCCCAGCACCGCAAAGCCGATCACGACGACCGACAACTTGTGGTGATGCGCAACCAACAGACCACCGAGCATGGCGATGAACAGAATGAACATCGCCAGGGTGTAGGGATCCATGAATCACACTCCTTCTTTTAACTTGGGATCAAACGGACACGGGCGGAAGATCTCAGACGTATCCCCCGATCGTATCCGTTCAAATCCTGTTTCTCACTGCCATTGGTACCAATGACCCATCCCTTCTCCCGAAAGAAAAGGGAAGATTTCATAACATAGTTCTGCCAAAAAATCAAGGGTCCTTGGCCTCTCAATGATGAAAAGCACAATGAAAGAAGCGGGGAGAGCCGAAGCCCTCCCCTTCCGCGTTCCCTCCTCATCCCTGCCGCAACTGGCCCGCGGACCAGACGAGCACGATGAGCCCGCCCATAAAGAGGAATGCGGCCAACACGACGCAGAATGCCTGGAGCAATCCGAGGAGTTCCTTTTTTACCCCCTCACTGGGCACGGTGAGGAGGTGCAGTTTCATGCGGCCGCCGATGACAAAGAGCACAACCGCCCCCAGCATCATGGCAGAACCGACTACGAGCGCGACCTGTGGCTGCATGGCTACCCCCTTTGAAGAGAAAGGACTCGTGGCAACACTGGAGACGAACTAGTACCTCTCGGCTGTCAGCGATGCGTGCAACACAACAAAAGCCAGTGTCTCCCAAAGTTATCTCTTAGACCCTTGTCCTGCGGAAGGCCTCACGCTCGAAGAAACCGACAAGCTGTTTGCCGACCATCGACAGGAAATCCGCGAACGAGCAAAGACCCCGGGCGATTACCTCATGTACCAGCACTGGAATAACGCCGATGCGCTGCTCGCGCGCCTGGAAACAAACTATCCCGCGCTTGCATCCGATCCCCGCGTGCGCATGTACTTCCTCGTCCGCGGCGGCTACATGCACGAGGCAAGCTGAGGCCTAGCCGAGTGTCCGTGCCCCGAAGAGAATCACCGCGATGCCCGCCGTATTGAACGCGTAGCAGAGCAATGCAAACTGCTTCGCGTTCAGGCGACTGACGCCACTCAATAGCGTGACGCCGATCTCGTCGGGGAGGGGCGAGGCGATGACAATCCCCGCGATGGACCAAAGCAAGTAGAGGCGCAAACGTTGCGAGAGCCTCTCGTGATTGAACACACTGTGTATCAGCCAACGAGCCCAACCTGTGCCCGCCAGGCGCCGCAGCTCGTCACGGATGGAGAACCGCGCGATCTCGAAGATGGTCAGGTCGGAGAGGAGCGCACCGCAGCCCGCAATGAGGGCGCCAAGCACAGGGTCGACGGTATCCGAAAGCTCGACGAAGATGCCGATAGCAAAAGGCGTGGTAAACCCAAAGCTGAAGAGCAGCCCCGCGAGAAACATCGAGATGTAGCCGTGCGCATTGAACAAGGAGGGCAGCAGCTCGAATGCGCCTTCCTGGAACAAGGCGTAGGCCAAGATGAACGAACAGCCGAGAACGAAGAGTTTTGGGTATTTGTACACATAGATATTATACAATATTTAATATAATTTGTATACGGCTCTCAATGAATGAACTCACGAATTGGCTGAATTCGTAGAAATCTTCCAGAGGATTGGCACCTCCCGGAAGAGGTCTTTTCCCTG
>ENA-ORBV01015551-ORBV01015551.1-microbial-mat-metagenome-genome-assembly--contig:-NODE-15551-length-11171-cov-4.002524_pt1 | contig 11171 bp, 14 predicted proteins | sample MGYA00237777_ERZ505514 | MGnify/ENA primary metagenome ERZ505514 (study PRJEB26160, sample SAMN06269048) | microbial mat metagenome | isolation source: Oligotrophic lake microbial mat | place...
TAATGATACGGCGACCACCGAGATCTACACCTCTCTATTCGTCGGCAGCGTCAGATGTGTATAAGAGACAGTCCATTATTTGAGCGACCCGATTCGCCCACCACCGACGCCCGATGTCCAGCGAAGCTCCCGAACAGATCGCCGCGCGCCTGGAACTTGCAGAAGCGCATCGCCGCACCGAAGCGCTCGCGTTTTTCGCCCGTCGCATGGCGCACGACCTGAGCAATTTTCTCACGGTCATTGGCACGTACAGCGAACTGATGCTTGGCGACCTGCCAAGCGATCATGCCAGTCGGGCCGATCTGCTCGAGATCGCGCAGGCCGCAGACACCACCGTGGCCTACGTGCAGCGATCCTCAAGCTTTGGTCGGGCCGGCCACAGCAAGGCGGCGCCGCTGGTGCTCGACGATTTGTTGCGCGATGTGGCGCAGCAGGCGGAAAACGCCGGACATGGCTCGATCATGCTCTCGCTCTCGAGCGGCGCGACGGTGACGGGTCATGCCGCTGCGTTGGCGGAAGCCATCACCGAGTTGGTGAAGAACGCGAGCGAGGCCAGTCCCACGGCAGCGCCGATCGTGGTTCGTTCGCGTGTTGAGTTCACCAACGAGTCCATGGTCGACAACGGCGTCCCGATCAACCCGGGGACGTGGGCGATCGTCGAGATCATCGATCGTGGCCCCGGCATCGCCGCCGCGGTGTCGTCGAATCCGTTCGATCCGTTTGTGACGAGCAAGTCGGGCGTGCGCGGCGCCGGCTTCGGACTCACCATCGCCAGGGCCGCCGCGTGGGCGGCTGGCGGTCAACTTTCACTCGGCCATGCCGCCGACATCACGGTCGCACGCATGCATCTGCCGGTCGTCACAAACGCGACCGGCTCGGCCTGAACTCCTTGCCAGCGCGGGACAGCGGCCCGTCACCACACGAGCGACCGCGGCAACGCGCTACACGAGCGCCGCTTCGCGCCCCAATGCATGCAGCAGTCCGTGCGCCACGTCGTGAAGGGGCAACACCTCTGTGGCCGCGTCAAGTTTGATCGCTTCGCGCGGCATTCCCCAGACCACCGATGTCGCTTCGTCCTGTGCGATCGTGTGCGCCCCCGCGTCGCGTAGCGCCAGCATGCCCTTGGCGCCGTCGGCGCCCATTCCCGTGAGCAGCGCGGCCACCACATTGCGTCCCGCACAGCGGGCCAGACTCTGAAACGTGACGTCGACGGCTGGACGCTGATGATGCACCTTTGGTCCGTCTTTCACTCGCGCCACCCAGCGCGCGCCGCTGGCCTGAATCACCAGATGCTTTCCACCGGGTGCCACCAGAGCGAGTCCGGGTGCGAGCACGTCGCCATCACGTGCTTCACGCACGGACATCGCGCAGATGGAGTCCAGCCGCTTGGCGAACGACAGCGTGAAATGCTCGGGCATGTGCTGCACGATCACCGTCGCCGGTGCATCCACCGGAAAGCGTCGCAACACCGCTTCGATCGCCTGCGTGCCGCCGGTGCTCGCACCGATCGCAATCACCTTGTGCGTCGAGTCGAGCGAGGCGATGGCGGGGGCGCGTCCGGGCAAGTCCACGACAGCTTCCACCAGCCGGCTTACGCGCGCGCGCGCAGCAGTGCGCACCGCGCGCACCAGCTCGTCCGTGACCTCGGCGGTGGCCTGCATCGCGCCTGGCTTGGCGATCACATCCACGGCGCCGAGCGCGAGCGCACGGAGCGCCGCATCGGAGTTTTGAGGCGTGACGGAACTGACCACAACCACCGGCAGCGGGAAGTGACGCATGAGCTTGGCCAGAAACGACAGGCCATCCATGCGCGGCATTTCCACGTCGAGCGTGACGACGTCCGGGCGCAGCGCAACGATGCGCTCACGCGCGACGTACGGATCGGTGGCCGTGCCGACGACCTCGATATCCGGATGGCGATCGAGTGCCTCGGTGAGGATGCGCCGCACGAGCGCGGAATCGTCCACGACGAGCACGCGAATCACGCCGGATCGCGAACGTTCGCCCGGCCCGGCGGCATTCATGCGGTCGCGTGCTCCGGTCGCGTGGCCGCGAGCCATGCAAGTCCGGTGAACACAAACAGCTCGGCCTGCGCCCGACCGTCCTCGACGCCGAAACGGACACGCGTGATGGATGCATCGCCATCACGCGCGTCGGCCATGTCCGCGCGCCACTGTGGCGCGTCAAGGCGGAACACTGCCTCGGAGCCCGCCAGCATCGGCAGCAGATTACCGCATACGACATTGGCGATTTCGCCCAGTGCGTCGCGTTGCATCGGCCGGTGCTGCGCCGCATCCTCGCCCATCATGTTGGAGGCAATGACGGGCAACAGATTCGACGATGCGCGGATGACCAATCGACCGCGCATCGGGCCGTGGAAATCCACTGCGGCGATGGCATCAAGCGGCGCGTCCCCGTCAGGGATTGCGCACTCGTCCTCGAGGAAGAGGAACGCCAGCTCCTCAAAAGTCGAGACTGTCGCTTGTCGCAGCAGCTGTTCCGTAGTATTCGACATCGGTCACTCCGGTGACGCGCAAAATGGTATCGCGCAAGGTTTCGGGCGGGAACGGCTTGTGAACGATCGCGGCACCCATGGCCTGCAACGCGGCGAGCCGGGTGCCGCTGCCTTCGGTTGAGACAATGATGACCGCGAGATCGCGCGTGCGTTCGTCGGCGCGGATCAGCCGGAGCATTTCCTCTCCGTTCATCACCGGCATGTTGACGTCGAGGAGCAGCAGGTCCACCCACTCCTCGTTGAGGAGGCGCAAACCGACTTCGCCGTTCGGCGCTTCGAGGATAGAGGCGATCGGCAGCCCGCTCAGCCTGAGCGTGCGCCCGATCATGGCGCGCATGACGGCGCTGTCGTCGACAATCAGTACGTTGAAAGCCATTGGCGTAGGGGTCAGAGCGGAGACTCGGCGCCGTTCACCTTGAGCGTGACCGCTCCGGTGGCGACATCGAGCCACATGGTACGGGAGGTCTGAACACCACCCGTTTCCTGCGCGTGTACAAGCACGCCGTTTTTCCAGAGCAGTTTGCGCAGGGCAATCATGTTGCGCTTGCCGATCTGGAACCGGTCGCCTTCTTCGGTGGCGCCGGCATGCGCACCGCCGGCGACTTTGACGATCATGCGTTCCTTCCTGGCACCGAGCCGATAGCACTCTTTGAACAGCAACGGGACGCCGGAGTCGACGAACATGGCCGGCTTGGCCTGCATCTTGGCCGGATCGATCGTGCCGGTCGGCAGCATCACGTGCAACAAGCCGCCAACACCAGCCACGGGATCGTGCACCGAGATACCGAGGCAACTGCCGAGTGCGTACGTGATGAGGCGCGCGGCGGGATCGTTGGAGACTTTGACATCCGCGACGCCGACCACATCGTTGGTCGCGCGGACACGCGCCGCAGGAGCCGGCGTGGCGACGGCAAGACGGCTAGCGGACATACACGGCCGGTTGCACGTAGCGGAATCGGTGTTCGAGTCCGGTCAGGCTTTCGGAGTGCCCCACGAACAAGTATCCACCCGGTCGCAGCAGCGCCCAGTAGCGCTCGACCAGTGCCTGTTGTGTGGGTTTGTCGAAATAGATCATGACATTGCGGCAGAGAATCGCATCGAAGGGTCCGCGCATCGGCCACGATTCCATCAGATTGAGTCGCCCGTACTGAATCATGTCGCGTAGCACGGGCAGGGCTTCAAAGCGCGCGCCACCCGAATCCGGCGTCGGACGCCAGTATTTCTGCAACACGGCCCGCGGCACTTCGCTCAAGCCATCGGCGCCGTACACGCCGGCCCTCGCCGTCGACAGCACGCGATGACTGATGTCGGTGGCCAGAATGCGCGCCGCGCGCGCAGCGGGTTGCGAGAGTGTTTCGTTGAGCAGCATCGCGAGCGTATACGGCTCTTCACCGGTTGAGCAACCGGCACTCCACAGTCGCACCGGATGCGTGCACGCGGGCAGCACGGTATCCTGCAGAAAATCGAAGTGCGCCTGCTCCCTGAAAAAGCTGGTCTTGTTCGTCGTGAGCACGTCGACCATCTCGGTGAACTCACGTTTCGACGGATCGCTGACGACGACGTGGAGATAGCTCTCAAAATCATTGAGCCCCAGCAGGCGCAGCCGTTTCGCGAGGCGCGCACGCACGAGACCTTCCTTTCCTGCGCGCATCCGGATGCCGCAGTGATCGTGCAGCATCGTGATGATGCGCTCGAACTGGGCAGGCGACAGCGTAGCCTCGCCCAGTTGACCGGGCGCGGACAGCGTTACGGACATGTGTAGTTCTCGAAAAACGTGAACAACCGAACTCAGGCGGCGCCGCTGGCAGCGAGTTGCTCAATGGCCGCCAGCTCGGCGGATTCCAGCACCTTGTCGATATCGACCAGCAGTTTCACACGCCCGCCAGCCTTGCCGATGCCGAGCAGGAACTCCGTACGGATACCCGCGCCGAAGCTCGGTGCATCTTCAACTTCGTGGTCGGCAAGCGCCACCACCTCACTGACGCGGTCCACAATGACACCGGTCTGCACGCCCTTCATCTGTACGACGATGATGCAGGCGTCGCGCCCTTCTTCGACGACCATCTCGAACTTGGTGCGCAAGTCCGTGATGGGGATAACCTTGCCGCGCAGGTTGATCACACCGCGCACGAAGTCCGGTACCCGTGGCACGCGCGTGATCGGCTGCATCCCGATGATCTCGCTCACTTTCAGAATCTCGAGTCCGTACTCCTCGTCGCCAAGAAAGAACGTGAGGTACTTGCCCGACCGGCTGTCCGTCGGGGCGGTTGTCGCTTTCGTGCTGCTCATGGCCAATGCTCAGAAGTTCGGGGTGACAAGACGGTCGGTGTTTCGCCGCGTCCGGGCAAATCTCGGCACGATGCGACAGCGAGTTGATTCGGTGGACAGGTCGTGAGCCGCTTAGGCCGCGTACGCGCTACGGGCACGTTCGGCACTGTGCCGGTGCAGTGACGGCCCATGACCCTGCGCGAGCGCCACGGTCTCCGTCACATCGAGAATGAGTCCCACGCGGCCATCGCCCAGAATCGCGCCGCCGCTCATCCCTGGCACCTTGCCAAGCGAATCACCGAGTGTCTTGGCGACCACTTGGTGCTGTCCAAGCAGCTCGTCCACCAGCAGCGCGGTACGCTTGTCACCGTCGCCCACGATCATGAGCAGCCCCTCAAGCGGACTCTGCACCGCATCCGGCACATCGAAGAGCACGTGCAGTCGTGCGATCGGCATCAGCTCGCCGCGCAACAACACCACTTCACCACGGCCGACGATGGTCGAGAGCATCGATGGCTCCGGTCGGAAGCTCATGTGGATGTGCGTCGTGGGCACGACGAACCGTTCCTGCCCGACGCGCACCAGCATGCCATCGGTGACGGCCAGGGTAAGCGGCAGCCGAATCGCGAAGGTCGTGCCCGTGCCCGGCGCCGAGCTGATGTCGATGCGACCGCGGATCGTTTCCAGATTCCGGCGCACGACGTCCATGCCGACACCGCGTCCGGAGATGTCCGTGACTTTGTCTGCCGTGGAGAAGCCCGGTGCGAAGATGAGGTTGAAGACATCACTGTCCGTCATTCCCTTGTCCGACTCGATCAATCCCTTCTCAATGGCCTTCGCGACGATCTTCTCGCGGTGCAATCCGCGGCCGTCGTCGGCCAGCTCCACCACGACATTGCCCGACGCGTGATAGGCGTGCAGTCGCACCGAGCCGGTGCGCGCTTTGCCGTTGGCGAGCCGCTCCTCGGGACCCTCCACGCCGTGATCCACCGCATTGCGCACCATGTGCACGAGCGGATCACCAAGCAAGTCGGCCAGATGACGGTCGATTTCGACGTCGTCGCCGGTCACGGAGAACGCCACTTCTTTGCCAGCCTTGATCGCGGTGTCGCGAATGACGCGCGTGAGCTTTTGGAACGTGGGCCGCAGCTCCACCATGCGCATCGACATCGACAAATCCTGCAACTCACGCACAATCTTGCCGGCGTGCGTGACCTTGCGTACCAGCTCATGCTGTCGCGTGCGGTCAAGTTCTTCGTCGCCGGCAATAATGGTTTGCGCAATGACGAGTTCGCCAACCATATCGATCAGTCGATCGAGACGGTCGGTGCGAACGCGAATCGTGGCGTCGGACGTGACGTCAGTGCGACGACGCGCCGGGTGGTCGGCCTGCGAATAGACGGGCGCGGCCTCGGGCACAGGCGTTGATCCCGGTATCGGCGTATCGATCGGCGTCGCGATCTGCGTATCGATCGGCGTCGCGATCGGCGCCGCACCAATCCGCGCCGGATCATACGTCGCCAGCGCGTGCAACAGCGCATCGTAGCCATCCGGCAGTCCGATCATGCCTGAGCCTGCGGCCGCCTCCTTCACGCGCTCAAGCAGCGATTTCAGCATGTCGCTCGATTGCAGCGAGAGTTCGGCACACGCGCTCGTATACGCGATTTCCGTGTCACGAACACGACTGAGCAGCGATTCTGCTTCGTGCGCGAAGGCCGCCACCCGTCCCAGGCCGAGAAATGCCGAGGTCCCCTTGACGGTGTGAAACGCACGGAAGACGGTGTTGATCGCCTCTTCGTGCGACGGATTCGCCTCCAGTTCAAGCAGCGCCGCCTCGGCGCCCACGAGGCACTCCATGCTCTCAGTGATGAAATCGCCGAGCAGATCAAGATCAGTGTCGCTGGGCAGTGCATCGAACGCTGGATCGGGCGCGACCACGGCGTCCGGTGGGGGGGCCGGTGCGGCGGATGCGAGAGAGGCGCTCGATGCATCCGGTACGTCAACCGCCTCATCGATGCCCGCCGGCGGGTCCAGCGGAATGTCGATCACCGCGTCGATGCGAGCGGGTGTGTGACGTGACGCGCGTGTGTTGCCACCGCGCGCTTTCGCACGCGGGGTTGGCGCGTTCAGCTCCGCGGCGTCGGCCGCCGCCACGGCCGTCTCGAGCGACCGGCTGATGTCGGTGAACACTGCATCGGGGTCGGGGGCGCTGCGATCCAGCAACGTGCCGAGCAATCGTGCCGCGCGCGCGACATGTGGCTGCGCGCTGATGGGCACCTTGTTTTCGAACACCAGTGTGGTGAGTGCTTCGCGGAGGCGACCCAAATCGTCCAGGTCGCTTGCTTCCAGCTGAAGCAGCAGCGTTGCAGCGTCGTCGAGCGCTAGATGAGACACGTGGCGTGCGTCGCGTAGGTGATTGGCGTGCCGCGCACGTCATCGCGACGCACGCATTCGAGTGCAAGTATCGTCCGCTGCGCGGATTTGTTGAGCGCCAACCCACGCGGGGCGGCTCTCGTGATGAGAGCCGCCCCGCGTACAGCCGTGCCATGTGATGTAAGCGGCGCGGCACGCCGCGCGACCGATCGGTCCTACGCCGCCGGCGCGCGCACCGCGGTAAAGATTTCGTCGGCCAAGGCCTGACGTGCTTCCGGGTCGCGCGTCGTGGCGTTCGGATCATACGTTTGCGCATCCGGCGCATCATGTTCCGGATGGTGCTGTTCGCCGACATCAGCGTTTGCGTCGAACAGACGCGCCACATCAATCAATCGCGTCTCCATCTCGACGAGCACCGCAGAGGCATGCGCCAGCTGTTGCGATGTGATATCCTGAAACTGGAGCGCTCCCATCATCAGAAACAGTTCGTCGCGCAGGCCGCCGCGAACAACCAATGCCCGCTCACGATCCGGCGTCGGCTCAGCGTCAATACAGTCGAGTTCATCGACCATCTGCGACGCGCGGTCACATGCGTCCATGATATTGATCGCCGCGTCCTCCGTCGCCGACGTCACTTCACGGATCTTCTCATGCGTGGACGCAAGCTTCTCCAGCGCTGTGGATTCGATCGCCGCGCGCGTTTCTCGCAAACGGGACAGGACACCGAGGATCTGGGCGTTTGCCCGTTCAAGAATTGCTGGCAACTCGGAGAGTCCCCCTCGATGGGTGGGCGTAAATGGGGCTGGCTCGATGTCCGGGGCGTCGTCGCGAAGTCCGTGCAAGCCGTGATCGACCAGTCGCAGCGCCGCCTCCGTCTCGTACAGCACTTCCTGTGTACGGTGGATGCTCATCATTCGTCCGTGGATCAGGCCGCGGCGGCTGGGAGAAGCGCGTCGATCTTCTCCTTCAGCACCTGCGGGGTGAACGGCTTGACGATGTAGTTGTTCACGCCCGCTTCCATCGCCGTGAGTATGTCTTCCTTCACACTACGCGCCGTGACCATCAATACCGGCACCGTCGCGCCGTCCGGACGCGCCCGAAGCGCTCGCGTGAAGTCGGTCCCGCTCATGTTCGGCATGTTCCAGTCGGTGATGACAAACGTCACCGACGCATCGAAGCGGGCGAGTGCTTCCTGGCCATCCCCGGCTTCCACCGTGTTGGTGAAGCCAATGCGCTGCAGCGAGTTCACGACAATTCGCCGCATGGTTGCAGAATCGTCGACAACGAGGAACTTCATGACGCGGTGTCTCCGGCTGTGGAACGTTTAGTGAGGGCGCGGCGGCCTAGAGGTCGCCGCGCTGCAGAATGCGGCGGGCCACCTGGTCCACCACGTCAAGCGTGTTGTACGCGCCTTCCAAGACCTTCCGACGCAGCTCCGCTGTGCGCTCAGGATCGAGCGTGTCGCGATACTCCGCGTCCAGCTTGCGCGCCATCGACTTACCCGACTCGGAGAGCTGCACCGAATCGGTCTTGGGAACTGGCGCGACGGGCGTCGTCGCGGACACTCCCTGAGCATTCGTTGGCGCCACCGGACTGACCGGACGGTCGGCACGAATCGGGTCGTAACTTCCGAAAATTTTCATTGGCAGGTTTCCTCCTCCGTCTACAGACTATCGGCACGTTTGCCGAGTAACTTTAACCGGTCAGTATGACCGGGTATCGCGATCCGTGGTCGCTGGCAATCAGTACAGCACATCGAGACGCGTCGGGCGCGACGGCAGCGCGGGGGTTCCGAGCGGCGTGAGATAGGCGTGATGGAACGGACGACTCAGCGGTGTGGTCCCTGCGGCCCGTAACGCAGCGACGGCGTCATCGCACAGCGTCGACACCGCGTCGGGCTCCGACCCGATGTCTTCCTCGTCCACGGCCATCTCGTGCAGTGTGTCCGCCAGCAGTGTTTGAAAGGTCAAGTGCGGCTCGCCCTCGGGGCGCGCGGCGATCGCGGACACGGCCGCGTCCCGTTCAACGTCGCGCATTGACCTGTCCCGAAAGCGCGGCGGATGAGCGATACGCATCGGTGGCCCGGGCGTTGCGACTCAGGTCCCGGAGCGCGCTGCGCAGCGCGTCGGTGCGCTCCGCGGCGCGAGCGATCAGTGTGGCGGTACTCACCTTGGCACTGCCGAGCGCCTCATGCACCGACGCGTGCGTGGCGTCGCCCTGGTTCACGGAGACAGCGAGCGCGGCCGTGAGCTCTTCGAGCAACGCGTCGCGTTCGGCAAGCAGCGTGGCGACCCGCGGCGCGTCGACATTAAGGGCGCCTTCGACGTCGCGTCCGAGTGCTTCGAACCGAGTGACCATGGTGACCATCCCTCCCGTGTCCATGAGACCGTATTCCCGCTCAGGCCGACAGTTTGACGGCCGTCAGCTGCTCGGCGGCGCCGACGAAGGCGTCGCGCAGGGTGGACGCGATGCCCGCCAATCGGCGCATCATCGTGATGTCTCCGCGCTGACCGACATCGATCAGTTCCACAAGCAGGAACTGGTATAAATCCGCCAGCTGCGGCGCGATGGCTCCACCCTTTTCGAAATCGAGCGTCGCCAACAGCTCGCCTACGATGGCGCGCGCTTTGTTCAATGAGGCAACCTGCAGCTCCAGATCGGAGCGCTCCGTGCCAATCCGGGCGCGCTCCAGTTGAATGACCAGATGATCGAACATCAGCACGACCAGACGTTCCGGTGTAGCGCTGAGGATCTCCAAATCGCGGTAATTGGCGGCCTGACTCGCGTACGACATTGGTTCCCGGGCTAAAGACAACGAGGTGAGTGTACTGCGTTCCCGAGTGAGTATCGGCAGGAGGGTCAGCGATTCTGAATCGACGCCATCAATCCGGAAACTGCGGTGCCTTGCGAGTTGAGCCGGCTGAGCGCCGCTTCCATCTGCGTGAACTGATCGACGAGCGCCACGCGACGCGCCTCCAGGCGACGACGGGCGTCCTCCTCGCGGGATCGTAGCCGCAGCGACGACTCATCGATCGTGCGGAGCTGGCTACTGATCGTACCGGTACTGAAGCTGGTGGCGTTGTCGGTCGCCAGAACGAACGCACCGCCCATCCCACTGAACCCGAACAACGCTTCGATTTCAGCCGGCGCGGCATTGAGCGCCGCCTTGAACTTCTCCGCGTCATACGTGAGCGTGCCCGCGCGATCAAGGACGAGGCCGGCCAACGTCGGACGCTGGAACGAGGTATTGGTGGTGATTTCGGTGCGCAAAGCGGCGGTGAAACTGTCGACCACACCGCGCAACAACGTGTTGCCGTACAGCGGCGCATCGCCGGCCCGCTGTTCATCAAAGAACGTGCGCACGGCATTGTAGGCGTCGACCAACTTCTTCGTCGCCTCGGCGGCGCCGTCCACATCGCGCGCGATATCGAGATCCACCGTGGTTCCCGCCTCCGCCGCCGTCAGCGATAGGGTCACATTGGGAATGGCATCGGTGATGGTGTTGGTGCTGCGCACGAACTCGGTGCCGTCCACACGGATGATCGCGTCACGACCAGCCTGCAGCTCGCGCGAACGACCCGCGGTCTGGACGGTGGTCGCGCCCAGCGTACCGGTGCTACCATCGGCGCGCACAATGTCCATCGAAAGCGACAAACGCGAAGCGCCACCGGCTTCGTCACTGAGGCGGATGCGACCGTCGGTACCGAGCGTCGCGGTCGCGGTGCGTGTGCCCGCGCCGAAGCCGCTGGTGGCATCGTTGATTTTGTTGAGCAGATCCTGCACCGTCTCGCCCGGGTCAATCGCGATCCCGATGGTGACGGCCGTTCCATCACCGCGAACACCACGGATGTTGATGGCATCACCGTTTGCGAGCCCCGCACTGACGCCGTCAAGCTGCAGGCCAGCCAGCGCGGTCGTCGCCGTGGCGATCGCGCCGCCGCTGTCGGCAAATGCGCCTGTCGACACAACCTGCCGGACCGTACCGGGCTTCCCGGCACCGAATCCCAGCGCGTCA
>ENA-ORBV01015555-ORBV01015555.1-microbial-mat-metagenome-genome-assembly--contig:-NODE-15555-length-11169-cov-6.413541_pt1 | contig 11169 bp, 3 predicted proteins | sample MGYA00237777_ERZ505514 | MGnify/ENA primary metagenome ERZ505514 (study PRJEB26160, sample SAMN06269048) | microbial mat metagenome | isolation source: Oligotrophic lake microbial mat | place...
ATGGTGATCGTGAACGTGCGGTTGGTCGTGTCTCCGGAGGGCCATGCGAGGTTGCCAGACACCGCGACGAAATCGCTTCCCGAACTCGCACTCCCGTTGAGGGCCGCGAAACTCACCCCCACATTGCCCGTGCTCCCTCCCGAGCGGCTCACGGTAAAGGTAAGGTTCTGCGTGCCGGAGTTGCCCTCGGTGACATTCGCGGTTGCGGGGGAGAGGGTGAACGAACCCGCGTTGCCAACGTTGATGGTTGCGGTGTTGCTGTCGGCCGATCCGCCCGGATTGCTCACGCGCACCCAGTAACTGGTGGTCGCGACGAGGTTCGGCGTGACAAAGCTGGCGGAGTTCGCCCCGCCAATCGCGTTCGAGGTGTTTCCGCTGATGCCCTGGTACCACTGATAGGTCAGCGCCGTGCCGGTGGCATTCACCGTGAGCGTCGTGTTCTGGCCGGACGCGAGGGTGGTGTTCTGCGGGTGGGTGTTGATGACCGGCGGCGCAGGCGGGGCGTTGACCGTGAGGTTAGCCGAGTTCGACGTGGCGTTGCCCAGTGTGTTGCCCACGTAGCATCGGAACAGGGCCGCGTTGTCTGCAAGCGCGGTGGTGAGCGTGTAACTGGTCGCGTTAGCCCCCACGATGTCCACCCACGAACCGCCGGTCGGCATCCGCTGCCATTGATAGGCAAGCGGCACGCTTCCGCCGGCCTGAACGCTGAAGGTCGCGTTCTGCCCTGCATAAACCGTCTGCAGCCCGGGATGCTGGATGATCACTGGCGGCCCGCTCGCCGCGATCGAGGGGTAATTGCTGATGTTACTCTCGACCCATGGGCTCGGGGTGCTGGTCGCGTTCGACAGGCCAACCAAGGGGCTGACGATGCCGCTGCCGCAGGCGAGCCACGTCATCCGGATCATGCCGGACTCGAAAAGTTCCAGCTGTGTATTTGCACGGTCGGAGGGACTGGAGGCGTTCCCGCCGTAGCGCATGACTTCCCGGTACGTCACCACCCAGCGTGGCTCGCCGGGACTGGTGACCCGCGCGAAGGTCACGTTGCCCGATCCGCTCCCGGTTCCGGTGGCCGGGTAAAGATCGGACCAGAAAAGCGCGATCTTCCTGGTTGCAAAGTGGGAGGAGATCGAACTGGACGAGTAAACCGGATAGCCGGGGATCAGGGTCATATATCCGTTGGTGCCCAGGCCAATACTGGAGAAGTTCTGTCCGTAGAATGGGAACTGGAACTTTCCGCCGAGAGGAACCGTCCATGATCCATCATCGATACTCCCATTCAAGGAATAGCCGGCCGTGAGCATGGAGGTGTGTGATGCGGGGTCGGTGGGGAAGGTGGTCGCGGGATCGAGATAAGCGGAGTAACGCGAGGGGGATCCGTTCGGCACGAGAATGAGGGTCTTGTTGGAAAGATCGAACGCCGGTTCGTCCAGTCCGCCCAACAAATCCACACCAAAGAATTGGGTGAAGAAATCGGCCACATCGTTATCGGCAATGGTGTATGAGGCTCCGGTCCCGGAGGGCACCACCCCCGGAGAGGCGAGGACCGTGCAGGTGACGTTTTCGACCGACTCCGGTGTCGGATCATCGACCGTGGTGAGGGTGAGGTTGGCGCTGTTGGTGCCGGCCGGAATCACGAGCGTCCCGTTGCCTGTGCCGGGATTCCAAGCGGAGGCTCCCGACAGGGTATAGTCGGAGCCATCCCGCGCAGCGCTTCCCGCGAGGGTGAACGAAACGGTCACAGAAGCAGTGTTGGGGCCCGAGCCAACACGGGCAAAAGAGAAGGTGTTCGCGCCGGGGGCTCCACCTTCCTGGAGGGAGGGATACGCCGACGCGACGGAGATGCTGGCGGGAGCGGCTTGGGTGAGTGTCAGGGTGACGTTGCCGTTGAACGCGCGGCCGAGCGCATCCTGGACGGTGTATTGGATCACCACGATGCCCGATTCCCCGGCTCCCGGTATGTAGCGGAGATAGCCGCTCGGGCTGGGGCTCGGGGCCCCTGCGAGGTTGACGCGCTGGGTCTCGATCTGGATTACCCCGGTCCCCTGCAGGAGGGTGGCGGCGGTGAGGCGGTAGGCGTTCCCGTCCGGATTGCCCGAGGTGGCGGTGGTGAGTCTCGGTTTGATATCCGCCGCAGCCAGGAAACCGACCGCAGTGTCGTTGAGCAGCGGGTTGAACCTGGCGGGACCGGTGGTGGGATCGAAGGTCACCGTGTCGTTCTGCACCGGGTTGGCCGGGGCTGGGAGGATGGTGATGGTGACGGCGGAGGTGGAGACGAGGCCGTCGTTGGCGACGTCATAGCTCGGGCCGCGGGCCGATGAGGTCAGCGTTTCCACACCGGAGGCGTTGTTATTCGGGCGATATTCGAAACCGCGCCCGGCAGTTGTGTCCCCCAGGAGCATGACGCCCTTGGAGGGGTTGGACGGGCTGAACTGGACCTCGGGCCCCACGTCGTTGCTGTAAGGTAGTATCACTCCAGACTGTCCGATCTGCACGCGAAGGTAGTCATCCACCGCAGCGGGGATGAGTTTCGCGGGCAGGACGACGTTCGAAACAGCGGCGTCATCCAGAACGAAGGATGTGCTGGCCCCGTTGCCAATGGCGTCGTAAGCACCGACGGCAAACCGGCCCACCCCGGTGAACTGCGGAGTGGTGAGCCCGTGGTTAATAGTGGCGAGCGTGGAGAACGGCGTGGTGTTGTATTCGGGGCTCAACGAGTAGCCCGTGGCGAGGACCCCGGCGGTGCTGACCGACAATCCGAACCGCAGGGTATTGCCATCCCAGGTGTACCCGCCGATCGTATTCGCCTTCAGGACCAGCGCATCCGTTGGCGACACCCCGGTCTGAATCTCGGCCAGAAAGTCCGCAAAGGAGGTGGCCTTGTAGAGGATCGTGTAGGCGCGCCGGCCGGAGGCGATCCAGAGGACCGCGCCTCCGTTATCGATCCATGCGACGATCTGCTTGGCGTCGAAGGAATTGTTGTAGGTGATCGAAGCGCTGGCCTGGAACGAAAGTTGTCCGCCGTAATCCGCGAGATTCAGTTCCGGGGTGACAAGGAGACCCACCCGTTTCTGAGTGGACCCGCTGGTATTGGTCCACGCGAGCGTAACGGATTCGCCCGAAGCGGTCGCATTGAAGCCGGGCGAACCCGAGGCGTCGTTCCAGGCGGTCGAGCTGGACCCCGCCCGCCAGACCGACCATGGGCCGGGGACGGGATTGCCGACCGTGGTGAAATCATCCGAGAGCACGGAAGTCGCGGAGGGCGAAAGGGTCGTGGCGGTCCCGAAGTCGCCCGCGGCGTTCCCCGCGAGTGTCGCCCGGACGCGGTAGATCGTGCTGACCGCTGCCACGTGCTCGACGTCGAACCAGTTGCGGTCGCTGCCTGAAACCGTGGCCACGGTCTCGAACGGACCGTTGTTCTGGTTGCGCTGGATCTGCCACTTCTCGGGATCGACACCGGAAAGAACCCAGTCCACACGGACGCTTGCATTGTCCCGGCGCACGGCCGTCACCGACGGCGCGGCGGCCGACAGGTTCCCCACGGCCACCGCCACATCCCCTTTGTGCAACCAAGCGGATCCGCCGTTCCCGACGTTCCCCCGGATGGTGTAGGAGAAGTAGGCCGTCCCGGCGAAGCCCGGGGACGGGGTGAAGATGATCTGGTTGCCGGAAATCACCGCGTTACCCGCGTCGCCCGGCATCACGGGTCCGGTCTCCACCAGCGTGAGGACCGTGTTGGTCTGACCGTAGAGCACGGTCGCGCTGTCATTGGCCAGCGGGTTGAAGGCCACCGCGTTTCCGGTCGAGGTCGTCACATAGTCATCGTTGGCGTAGGGGGCCTCTTTCGCGTTCCGGAGCAGGCCGGCGGGTTCGAGGGTTGACCGCGTGGTGGTCCTGTTGGTGATCTCACCCGCAGCCGTTTCGGGGGGATTGGAATCGGTGCGTTGAGTGAAGAAACTGCGGGAGTCGGTTCCGCTGGATGGATTCATGATGCCGCCCCACGTATGGCTTGCCCCCAGATTGTGCCCCGTTTCGTGCCCGAGAAGCTCCCATGCCACCGAATTGTTCTCGTTCATGGCGGCGCCATTGGGAAGGTTGCCGATCCCGCTGGCCAAGCCGTTCCAGGGTCCCCCGGTGGATCCGAATTTGGAGGCGACTGTCCACCGGTAGGTGGCCCAGGGCCGGTAGGTGGAGAGCCAACTCGATAGGGCGCTGAGACCGCCGCCCGGATTCGGCATATCGGTGCCACTTACCAGCATCACCACTTCCTGGAGCACATTCCGGATGCCGAGCTGGTTCTCGAATAGGGTGTGCAGGCTGGCGGCCAGGGCCACGTAGCCCGCGGTCCTCGAAGCGATGTTCGCCGCCGTGTTGGCACCCGCCGACTCCTCGATCCAGAGATGGTAACTGGTCGCGAGCGAGGCGTCGTAGGCCGGCCCGTAGGGAATCGCGGGCAGGTTCTTGCTGTTCAGCCCTGTTGAGGGGTCAAACCCCGCCGACGCAAGATCCTGCTCCGGAAGTGCCTCCACCACGGCATTGAGTCGCTTTCCCCCGGACTGGACGAACGCACCCCGACCGTCTCCGAAGGCATAGGATCCATCGGGGAGCCGCCGACATTCGAGGCCGTTCGTATTTTCCCGGAGCGCGAAGGTGGCTCCCGACTCGGGATCGGTGCCAATATGGAACACTCCGACCCCGGGGACCAGAACCACCGCCGCCACCGCATTATCCGCGACGGCCAGAAACGCGCGAGTCCGTTCGCCCGCCGGGCCCGCGGGTCCGGGAACCGGCAGCCCCTCGAAGGCGCGAATGAGGTGCGGCAAAGGGCTCTGCGTTCCCGTGCTCACCCGAAAGTCCGGAGCGAGCACCGGGAGCGGACGGAGCAGCCAAATGGAATCCCCCGCCCCTTCGATCCTGATCCTGATCGGGATCCCGGCTGCGGCGGCCTGGACCAGCGGGGGTTCGGTGACTTGGAGCGCAACCCCGGGTGCGGGTGGCGGGTTGGCCCATGCGGCGGCGGTCGCCCCGGCAATGGGTGCGGGAGCGGGAGCGGCCGTCTGAGCGGGCCGGGCGGGGCCAGCAGGCCGCCCGGGCGCAGGCTTAGGTGCGGAGTCCCACAGGCTGAGTAGAACGACCCCGCAAAGGACGAGCAGGGCAACGGCCATCGGCCACCGGTTGTTCCCTCCGGGTCGTCCGGGTAATGCGTTCATGGCAAGCGCCTTCCCCTTCCTTTCAAGCCTGCGACAGCACTCGAGAAATCTTTTGCCAGGGGGAATGGGCGGTCGTTTTTAGATTCGGGTCGTGCATGGGGAGAGAGAGGTGCCCCTACGGATCCAGGCTGATCTCAAGCCGGAGAAAGGCGCCCGGGCCGAGGGTATCGATGGGTGCCTCCGCACGGACCGTGACGGTCTCCGTGCCGTCGCCGTTGTCCACGGGGCTTCCCTCGGGCTCCACGAATGCATCGCCGGTTTGCCACGAGTTGGGCTGGAGCGAGGTCGACAGCCCCACGCGGTAGGTGAGGTCGTCCACATGGTAATCCACCCCGGTCTTGCCCGTTCCGCCGGTGCGCTGACGGTAGCGGATCGCCAGATGGGGATGGCCCGCAACCACCACGGTCGTATACGCTGGCATCACCGCGGCATCGGGCAGGAGCGGGTTGCCGTTCACGGCGTATTCGAGGGTGTTGTTCAAGGCATCGTGGTCCGGATTGGCGTCCGGACTTCCCAGAGGATCGGCGGGAGCAAAGTGGGTGGAGCGCCATCCGGCATAGGTGGGCGGTGCCGCGGGAGCAGGCAGGGGTGTGGTCACGATCAGGTTGTCCAACCATGCCTGCGTGCCGCCGGTGCCGCGCAGCTCGACCTTGAGGGTGTGAGTGCCGGGAGCGAGGCCGAAATCCGCGAGCGCGAACGTCGCCCGGTATTGGGCAAAGAAATCGCGTCCGGCGCCCGAGGCGGGCGCCGGGAGGGTCGCGAGCGTGATATTTCCTGCGAGCACGGCGATCTCGCCCGTGAGGCCGAACCGGTAATCGAACGAGACCCGCACCGTGCCGGCCAGATCGACGGCCCTGGCCACGCCCGCCGGGGCGCCGGTCGGATCTGAAATTCGGAGCACCCCATTCCGGGCCTGTCCCGGCGTGGGATCCGTCACCTGGGTCACATTGGCGGAAGCGCCGTAAACGTTCAGGCCTTGATCGCCCGCAAGGGTTTGTTGCAGATCGAAGCCCGCCATCATCACGTAATCGAGCGGGTCCCCCGTATGAGTGAGGGTTCCGTAACCGGTCCGGTAGAAATCCTCGGCGCGGTAAGGGCGGGGGGTGTTCGGAGCGGAAAGATACGGCGACGGGATCGAAGGCATCACGAGCACTCCGATGTGATTCAGCATCAGATCGTGGCGGGGAGCGGCCAACCCGCGCCGGTTCCGGTAGTGATGATTGGAGAACTCGAACATGCTCCAGAGCCGCGAACCGTCCCATTGAGTGTCCGTGCGGTAGGTCAGGTCCGCGGGCCAGTCGGTGAGATCCCCGAGGCAGAACGGGATCTGGTATTCGATTGTGCGGAACACGAGGTTGTTCGAGTGGGAGAAGAGATCCACGCCTTGCTTGAGCGCCATCTCCGAGGCCAGGACCAGGGGCACCAGGCCCATCTGTGAATGCCACAGATCGCGCCCCATCTCACCGCGGAGCGAAGCCGTGATGTAGGTATCGGCAAGACTCCGGACATCTTCCAGGGCGCTTTCGAAGCGCGGAGTGTCTTCGAGATAGATCGCGCAGCTCATCCTGAAGCAGGCCTTCCACGAACCCCAGTTGTTGTTCAGGTCGTTGTTGGGATGCTCAGCCGCTGGCCGCACAATGTTGGTGAGCAGGTTCGAGAAGGCCGTCTGGGACGCCGCACCCCAGCCGCTGCCCGGCGTGCTCCTGAGAATCTCCGCCGCCCAAATCATCGCCGGCCACGAGTAAGACGTGTAGAGCATGTAGTCCTGGCGCGAGTCCGAGGGCGACGCCGGCTGACCCGCGCTGTTCCGGGTCGTCTGCAGGGTGGAGGACCAGGCATCGATGATCCCGCCTGATTTCAAGGCATAACTTGCATTGCCAGTCGCCCGCCAAAGCAGCGCGCACGCGTAGGCGACCCGGGCGTCGTCGAGGAGCTTTCGCGCCGCGCCGGGCGAGGACCAGTGGATCGCGGCCGTATAGTTGGCGACGGCCTGTGGAACGTGGCCGAGGAACGGTGCGCCCGCGTCGTCCGTCCCCGACAGAACCCGGGACAATCCGGCGGCAAAAGGGGCGGCGCCGGCATTGGCGCGTCCGGCCCAGAAAGTCATCTCGGCTTCGCTATTGACCAGGCCCGGATGTACGAAGGCCCGGGGAGGTTTCACCCCTGTACCCGTAGTCCCGGTAAGCACAAAGTTGTCCAGCACGGCCACCGCGTTGCTGTTGTTTTCGTTGCGGACTCGCAACCCGCCGAACACGCTGGAATCGGTTGCCATGAGACTGTTGGAGTAAGTCCCGTTGTTGGTGACGATGCCCGGGGTTTCGGGGCCGGTCCCCGACGGGCCGAGATCGTCGATCCAGGCCTGGAACTCGATTTGGATACCGTCGAGGTTCGTCATCTTGAAGCGCAGGCGGTAGAAATTGCCGGTGACCAGGTTTCCGCCGACGGCGGTCCCGGCGTCGGCGTTGTTGCTCCGGAACCGGATATCCACCGACTGGGTGCCGGTGGAGCGGAGTCGGACTCCGGCATGCGTGCCGCCGTTGAGGTAAGCGGTGGCGTCCGTGAGAAGCCCGAGGTCCAGCACGCGGGACGCACTGGCGGTGGCGGCCGAGGCCTTCTTGAAGACCAGCGAGACTTCGGCCGTGCTGTTGAAGGTCGAAAAATCGAGCGAGGCTCCGGCGCCCTTGTAGGTGTTCGAGATGTCCGTCCCGCCCGAAGCGATCAATTGAAGGCCGCGCGTGGCGTTCACCCCGACCGACGCCGCCTCGGCAAACCAGGGGGTGCTGGATGCGCTGAAGTTGAAGTTCGGCGAAGCGGTTGCGTTCCCGTAGTCACCCGCGGAGTCGAAGTTCACCGTGGCCGCCTGAACGCACAGCGGAAGGAGGAGAAGGACTACTGGCCGGAGACGACGCATGAGAGGATGAATATAGCAGAAAGGGAGAGGCGGAAGCCCCTCCCTTCCCTGGAACAGGACACCGAGATCGGTGCGGAAGATCAGGCCCGATGGCGGCGGCGGCGAACCGCCAGCAGCGCCAGTCCGATCCCGGCGAGCAGGGCGGATCCGGGCTCAGGCACGGCATTCACGAAGCTGAAATTGTCGGCTCCGGAAAGATTGTCGCCGCGCGGCACCCGGAACGCGCCATACACTGCGGAATCGCCCGTAAGGGTGGCGTTGGTGGTATTGGCGGTTCCAGTGAAAAGGTTGCTTGCGAAGGTGGTGCCTGCGATGCCGTAGTCATCCAGATTGATGTCGAGCTTAATGAGGCCGGTGCCGTTCACGTTGGTGAAGAGCACCGTCATTTTATACCAGTTTCCCAAGGTCAGGCCGGTGAAGTTTCCCCCGATTTGAGTCCCGTTTCCATTGTTGTTGCGGATCTGCATCCGGTAGGTGGTGTTGTTGCCGTTCGTGTTGAGACGGACGCCTACGTGGGCGTTGCCTGTTGTACCGTTCGACACGTTCGAAGCCGAATCTTCCGCGATGTAAAGATCCAGAATGCGCGCATCCGATACGTTATTGGGGGGGGCGGTGTCGATCCGCAGGAACATCGAGGTGCTGAGCGTCGAAGCGGTCGCGTTGAAGGATTCCGGTCCGCTGTTCGCAACCGCCTGGAAATTGCCGAAGTTCGCCGCGGCGATATCAACGCCCCCGCTGGCGGTGATCCCGTTTGTGCCATTCCAGGTGGGAAGGGGCTGGCCGTTGCCGTTGAAATTGCCCGGAATCGGATCCGATCCGCCGTTGAAATCAATCGAAACCGCCGCATGGGCACTTGTGATGACAATGCAGGCACCGAGCACGGAAAAACTGCGGAGGAGGAGGGAGTTCATGTTTGGGAATCTAAGCGTGGGTGGGGAGGTTGCATATACCTTAAATGCGGATTGGGATTGCAAATATGCGGCGCACGGTCCATGCTCCTTCGCCATGCCCCCCCCGAAGCGGTTCCACACGATCCTGGTTGGCGTGGCGAGCGATTATTCCTATGGGCGGGGACTCCTTCTCGGTGTGATCCGCTACGCACGCAGCCTGGGGAATTGGCGGCTGGTGCCGCTGCCGGTGGGGCCCGCGATGATTTCTCACATCCGGCGGCATCGCCCAGACGGCATCCTTGCCCAGATCGGGGGAATCGACACCCTGACGGCGATCGCCCGCACCCGCATTCCCACGATCAACCTCTCGAGCCGGACAGAGCCGCAGCCGATTCCCCGGATGATCGTCGATCCCGTCGCCCTGGCCCGGATGGCGGTCGCGCATTTTGTGGGGCGAGGTTTTCAGCACTTCGCGTTTGCGGGACCTGAATCGCACGGCTATTCGCGGCACCGCCGGGATGCCTTTGCCGCCGAATTGGCGAGGCGCGGCCTGCCCTGGATTCCGGAGGGGCCGGGTGATCTTTGGGGAAGAGCGGGGGCGAACCGCGCCGCGCGTTGGCTCCGCAAACTGCCCAAACCGGTCGCCGTCCTGGCCAGCAACGACGACACGGCGAGTCACATCATTCGGGGTGGTATCGACGCGGGTTTCGCGGTGCCCGACGAGGTGGCCGTGCTGGGTGTGGACAATGACGAGATCATTTGCGAACTCTCCACCGTGCCGATCTCGAGCGTGGATGTGGATGCGGTCCGCATCGGGATGGAGGCGGCGCGACGACTCGATGCCGCGCTTCGAGGCGAGCCGGTGCCGGCCGAGCCGATTCCGATTGAACCACACGGGGTCGTGGCGAGGGCTTCCACGGCAACGCTGGTGTTTCGCAACAAGCTGGTCGGCGATGCCATGCAGTTCCTGCACGAGCACGAGGGAGAACCGGTGAGCGTCAAGGAGGTGCTCACGCACCTCGGCGTTTCCCGCCGCACGCTCGAGCGGCATTTTCAGGCGGTGCTGGGGCACAGCCCCCGTGATGAGATCGAGCAGCGCCGCCTCCTGATCGCCGAGCGCCTGTTGCGGGAGACCGATCTGACGGCGAAGGAGATTTCGCGGCGCTCGGGGTTTGGCGATCCGCGCTTACTTATCCATGCGTTTCATCGGCGTCATCACCGGACGCCGATGCAATTTCGGGCACTGTTCGAGATTGCCCCGCCCGCGATCCATGCCCCAACCCTCCCCCGACGGCCCTCCGGCACGCCGCTGCGCCGATCCAAGCGACGCGCGGCCGAGTGAACGTTTCAACCCAAGGGAGCGTCTGCGTCCAGCGATCCGGTCGCGGTGCTCGCAGGCAACGGGCACACGCTCTGCGGCGAGGCACGCCGTCGCGCTCGCAGGGCTCGCGCGCACGGCGCAGGTCCCCTGCCGCACCGTCCCATGAGTCGGCCATGTGGCTTACGAATACTGGTTCGACGGCGGCTGGCGGCTTCTGGACGGCGATCAGAATGGGTATTTCCTCGATTGGGACAACCGCTCGCTCGTCTCCGCCCGCGCATTGTGGGGGGGCGGTTCCGAGGTTGGCGGACACGGCCAACACTACAGGCTGCATCCCAAACTCGCCTTACGTTAACGCCATTCATGTCAGCCCCTAACGCCTTACGTTAACGCCATTTATGTCAGCCCCTCCGTTGTAGCGGCGGCTCTCCCGAAGGGGTGCCGCCGGGGGCGCGTTCGCACACCTCCTGCCCGGTGGCACGTCCCTGGCTTCGCAAAGCTCCGCCGGCGATAAAGGGACAGACACTTTGTTTCGCTCCCCGCCGGGGGCGCGTTCGCACACCGCCTGCCCGGTGGCACGTCCCTGGCTTCGCAAAGCTCCGCCGGCGATAAAGGGACAGACACTTTGTTTCGTAACCGCGACCTGCTCAAGGAAATCACGCGCCTGGACTCTTCGAGCCAGGGCAGCGTGATGCCGCAGCCGCCGCACGCATGGCGATGGACTCGCAAGGTGGCCGGCAAGACCGTCAGCCGGGGCCTGTCCGCCGGGCAGGCCGAACTCATGCGCCGAGCCATCGACAACCAGCGCACCCTCGATGCGATCATCGACGAAATGCGCCG
>ENA-ORBV01015556-ORBV01015556.1-microbial-mat-metagenome-genome-assembly--contig:-NODE-15556-length-11168-cov-4.680642_pt1 | contig 11168 bp, 10 predicted proteins | sample MGYA00237777_ERZ505514 | MGnify/ENA primary metagenome ERZ505514 (study PRJEB26160, sample SAMN06269048) | microbial mat metagenome | isolation source: Oligotrophic lake microbial mat | place...
TGGCAAAATCATCGTCTTCATGCTTGCGTCGTTTAGGAGACACCTTCAATGGCTTCTTCGGAGGAGGCATCCTGAGACCACCGACTCCAGGCTTGGCACAAGGCTTGATGTCATAGAAGAAAGCTGTGAAACAAACACAAGGAGCAGTGCTTGCGTCGTCGCCATGGCGAAGATCAAGACTGTCAATCTCGACAAGCGATCCACCAGGCGGAAGAGGCGCAGCTCGGAAGTACAAGTCATACGGATCCAACATGGTAGGAAGTGACTGCACACCACCTGGCCATTTGAACACTCCTGTGTCAATTTCATAGCCAGCACCAGGCAACACATCTTCCTGGCATGATTCCTCCAACGACACTTCGAGTGTTGCTGCAAGACCCGGGTTGCCATTGCGCCACTCCTGCATGACACGAGCCATGCCGGAGCTGCAATTGGGATCCAACGGGCACTCGACAACGCCGCCTTTGCCGTCATCGTCAATACTGATATCCAAATCACGGAGAAGGCAGCCACCAGCCACTCTGCCTTGAACCACCAAAACGTTTGCCTTCTTAAAAGGCTGTCCACGGACCTTCACCTTGGGAAGAAAGGCTGTCTTGAGCTGCATTTCAGAGCCTTCTAGTTTGTCAGCGATGGTCCACTTTAAAGTTTCCTCCGTTAAATCCTGGAGCTTCTCGTCGAGTGTCTTTCCAGCTTTGGGGGCAGGGTCCTTTTTTTTTGGCGCAGGTGCTGGTGTACTCTCTTCGTCGTCTCCGGCAAGTGGACTGTCAGAGTCTTCGTCAGACTCTTCTTTATCGTTACCAGGTTTGACAGGATTGTCACCGCAAGTGCCACCCAGACCAGATTCAATCAACCCAATCCTTTTCGCGAAAGTCTTGGTGTATCCTAAAACAAAGTAAAAATAATTAGAAACAAATTTGTTGAACCAAGGAAGAGACAAACAAGCAAACTTACCTTCTGCTGTCTTGAGCCACTTTTCGAAGCGCTCAAACTGATAGCTGTGGTTTTCACGGGCACGAAGCAACGTGTCGTTCTTCTTCTTTTCCGGAGGGGGGTGCTGCTTGGCAATCCTTTCCACGAGATCAGGACACTCAATTTGAAATGTGGTCCAGCTGTAGTCAGCTTGCAATGGGGAGAGACCTTCAGCAATGGCACCTTGAGCTTGCGCAAGAAACCATTGATTCATTTGTAAGGCATGTTCGCCACTTCTGTCAAAGGATCCAGGCTTCGGCATGATCGAAAATGTTCGCCAAAAGGGAAATGTGAGCCAAAAAATCAGTTGCAATCTTCCTAAAAAACACACACGCGACAGCCGTAGCAACCGCCAACTCACCGTTGCTCGAAACACCTAAATGCAAAAACATGCATGAAAATCTGAGCGCCATGGTCCTAAACAAATCAATTGGAATTATCGAACGAGGCAATTTGCATATAGCAAGCACAGTGCTTCAAAATTGTGGCAAAATCAAATTCAAACGGACGACTCCGACAAGAATTTCTTGGTAGTTCGTGTTTCGGTGGTTATGGTTTAGTGTACTTCAACTATCACCGTTCACCACCGTTTACCACCGTTCACCACCGGCACTCGCCGTTACAGTGTATAAAATAACACGACATTTCGCCGGCAACCACCGGCAACCACCGGCAACCACCGGCAGTCACCGTTTACCGCCGGTAACCACCGTCACTCAAATGGAATGTAAAAAGAAACCGATAAATGCATTGTTTTACCAGTGAAATTATTAGCTTAGAGGGCAAAACTGCTACGTCATGGAATCTTAGATGTTTCATGTTCGCACAATAATGTCTACCACTAAATTTTTCACATGCACTATGTTAAAATGTTTTGACCCTAAGTCTGAAATGCTTTCCACTGAAAATTTGTTCGGATTGATCACTCCCCGACTGACACGGAAATTCTTTTTTGAATCCTACAATCCGTTTAGCGACCAGTTTTCCTATAAACAAGGCACGCAAGCATGCTTAAAACCGACCAATCGGAGTTTTGAGGGGTAATTTTGGGGGTGACACATGCATTGGCAGCTTCCGGATTCAGAGATTTGAAGTTTTGCAGTGATTTCAAAGTGGTCTGACTGATTAAAATCGGAAGCCATTAAACAAACAAATTTGTCTTGAATGTTCCTTCTCACTGGTCTTGTACATTTGCCACAAGAATTTGGTAGCAGTTTCTAAAATCCGTGACCAAATCACACTTAGAAAAGAATCGTTTCTCTCACTTTAGAGTTTTTAGGAGACGCACGACTCCACAAGCAGCCAATGCAGCGCATAAAACGATCTGCCATACGAATCGAAAGAATAATTGCTCTGTCAACTGACTCGACAATGCCATGCCTTATCTTAGTGAAAATCAGTTCCGGCATGCCGCACGGCGTCTACACTATGGAAACGATGATAGCGATTTCATTTCTATGTTTGGCTGTTCACCAGTTAAGTGTGCTTTAGCCTGGAACTTGATGGACACAGACGGGATGGAGGAAAATCATTGGTTATAGACGCTTCATTTTTGCTACTGCTATCCAAAAGAAAAGGCAATGGCGGCTTTTACGAAAGGAGCGTCCCGCACAACCGTTCGCAAATGCGTTCGCCTTTGCTTGGCACGGTTTTGCCCTGTCATGGGTCTTGTTGTAAGTTCATTTGTTGACATTTTGTTTTGAAAAACATTAATTTTTGCTCACCATGGCGCAGAAAAACTAAGCAATCGTTTCAAACAGGACAAAGGGAGGATGTGCAAGATGACTGTGGACGGTGCGGATTTCCGCATTGCTGAGCCTGTTCCTTTTAGCCGCGTTTGGTTCTCTCACAAGTACAAAAAGGCTGGCTTGAGATGCCAGGTTGGCGTGTGCATCCAGACGGGAGACATTTGCTGGGTCAATGGGCCTTTCAAGTGTGGATGATGGGCCGACCTCTCCATTTTTCGGCGCAATCTGAAGCATCGGCTCTTGCCTGGCGAGATGGTGGAGTGCGATGGTGGTTACAGAGGCGATCCTTGTTGTCGCCACAAGCACATGATCATGAATGAAGCGGATAGCAGAGCCAAGTCGGCAGCACGAGCCAGACACGAGACAGTCAATGGTGATCTGAAAAAGTGGGCTTGTCTTAGTGGAGTGTGGCGGCATGATCGCCATTTCCACAAGTGTGCTTTTGCTTTGTGTGCCACCATGACGCAGCTTGGCTACAACATGGGTGAAGGTCCCAAGTGGCAGGTCACGTACTAGCCAGTCGTCGGCATCAACAGCAACAACAACGATTAGAACGAGAACAACGACAACACTAACCAACAATGGTAAGGCAATGTCAAATGGGTAGGCAACACCGGCAAAATTGGATGCAGTCTAGGGGCACTTGCACACGTAGATTAACAATGACAGAAGGGATTTGACGGCAACATCTCTAACAATAGCATCAAAGTAGACATTAGATAGCGTCAAACCAAGTAAATAGCCTTGAATTAGAGGGCCATGGGCTGTTTATTACTGTTGTTAGCTAGTGTCAGCCGGTTGTTTGCTCCTCTACCGAGTGCGTGAACGTTGGCACATTCAAAACCTACTTGAACTGTTCGATGCTAGAAGCTAAATGCTTCGCCAACGGTTTGCTTGCCGTGCGCGAGCTGGAGCTATTTAATTATTACGTTTCCGCTCTCCCAGTCGAATAATCGCAAGAAAGATCGAAAGAGTTCTCTTGTTTCTACTTACTTAACTACGTCGTAGTAAGCTAGAGCTATGAGTCTAACAAAATAGTCTCATTACCAGGTGCGTAGACTCGAACTACGTAGATTCCTTTCCTAACCAGCGAACTAAAGAACGAACTGCACCAGGGGAACCATGACGGAGCCAGCAAGCAAGAGACAAAAAAGAACGACCAAATGGAGGAGGAAAAGGCTGACGGCAGCAACTTTATGGGTGCCATGCGAGATGCCTTGCTTTTACCAGTGCTAATTCATTTTCTAGGCATGAATGAAACTACGAATCTTGGCAAGACCTGCAGGGACATGAATGACATGGTCAAGAACGAAGTTTCACGTCTTCCGTTTCCCCGTTTTATTTGGCAAAAGCGTCTCCCCACTGTCACTGGATATTATAAGAGCAATGAAAACGTGGACCATGTGGTCGTCTCTCAGATGCAGGAGTTTAGTTTCTCCATTCTGTTCAAAAACAACACGAAACTTCGTGTCAGATGCCTCGTCGAAAACGATGTTTGGGAAGAATACGAAAATCGTCGAGAGGGCGTTGGTGTGGCTCCATTGGAAACTTTCCCTAGACCCACCCGAGTTCGAATCGACATGTCGTTTCCTAGACTCGCCACGCAACTACATGCTCGGCTCTTTACGTTCCACCCCAATGAGCCTCACCGCGGCTGGCGTCTGGACTTGCTTCAGCGATTCACCGCCACCCACCAGGATCATGAGTGGTCCAAGCAGGACAAAACGAATCTTCGTGTAAGCATGCGTATTTTGTACAATCAAGATGACACAGCATACCCTACTGCTGAGTATTTGACGCGCGCTCTGCCAGAGCCGTTGTACAAGCGTTTTCCAAAAGCATTCGATTGGGGAGCGAACCATACAGACCGCAACACCGTGGTGGAAGTTTCCTATTTCAAAGCTGGCTCTCTTGAAGAATGAAAGGGTAGGATTGGTCGGGGTTGCGATAAACTACATCGATATCGGTACCCATACCACTGGTGGTCACGTGGCGCAGCTACTCGTGCGAGGTGACGAATAACCCAGCGCGTTTCAGGTGAATAAAACGTCCACTCCAAATATTGGAACATTCTCACGGCAGCATAGTAGAAACATTACCAAGAGATTTGCTAGTTGATACTGGTATCTGTAGTGCTTGCTACTAACTTTAAGTTACACTATTTTTCCAATTCCAATCCAGGCGAAAGCACCTTCTTTCCAGAAGCTGTAGACACAAAGCAGGAAAGCAAAAAGAAAGTCATAAGGCCAGTCGTTTCCAGAGCTGCGTGTAGGGGAATGGTTTGACTTGCTGCTGCCTCGTCACATGTCATCACTTCGTACATTTCTACACCAATCACAGCAGCAACACCTGCGCACAAAGCTAGAAATCGTCGCATGGTGGCTTGATCTGCAAGAGGGATGGGGCCGCCTACCATGATTGTGGTAGCGATTAGTCCTGTGAAAGCAAGCCAGACGCCGCGAACAAAGAAAAAGACGTAGACATCCGTGATGACCGAGACAGCAGTCGCGATGTACCAGAAAAGTCCTGCCGGAGTTGTGCATCTTGGAAGACCAATTCCTTGAGCAAGTGCAGCCGTCGTTGCAATGCCCATCACATAGGTTAGAGCGTGCATTTGCATCTTCAGCTTCTCGCCACTCGCCGCGGAAGGCAACACATGGCTCACTGCGTGCCAAAATGAAAAGAGAGCATAGGATAGGTGCGCACCAGACAGGTTTGTGTGATCGGTTTGATTTGTCCCAGACATGCAAAGCTCTCTCAACACGACAGAAAGTTTGACCGTTTGCTGCATGGATCGGTCCAAGGAATTCTTCCAATTCGGATCAGTTACACAGCCTTTTGTCATGCTCCGTTTCTTCATGTCCTTTGGCCCATCATCCCTTTGGCTCTGAGCCAGCGCTTGAGGAAGCGTGTCTGTGCACTGGCTGGAAAAGACGAAGTAGTTCTCGGAGAATTCCAAGCTATGGGCTTGTGCAAGGAAAAGGTTCCAGAGTTGATTGGTGGCGATTTGAGAGTGAACCACAAGGCATGGATGGAAGGGCATCGTCTTGATGGCATCATCAACAAACACTTTACCCTGTCATCATTCCATAGTTCTAAAGGAATGGTGCATGACAATTCACATTCAACACAAGGGCCAAAACAGATTCTGACAGATGAAGATTCCGCAGCAGATTCAAGCCAATGCCTCAAGATGACCTTTCTTCATGAGTGTTAGGCACCATCCTTCAATGGTAAGTGTCAAGACATTGGCTTACCCTCTTTCTCACTTCATTCTTGCAAGCATCCCCATTTCTCTGAGGGGTGTCTAACTTTCCTTTTTCCATGCTTTTTGGGTGGGTCCACAAAATGAAAATCAGACAAAACCACCAAAAAGGAAAGCTGGAGCTCAACAATGGGAGAGCACAGAGGCATGAATCCCCTGAAGGAGCTGTCTTCATGCCTTTTTTGTGTGCATCATGTCATTTGTTGCATGATGATGCTGCACGATGATGTTGAAAGAGCAACAACTTGCTTCACCTTGAACCTTTGAGACATGCAAAATCCTTGTGAGCAGGCTGCTCTGGCAAATCCTTCTCAAACTGACACTTGGAAGACTCTTGCAAGAACATGCTGGATTTGGCTTCTCGACTGGGTGAAGCTTCTTCTCTGATCGTTGTTACAAATTCGTCAGAGCTTGGTTGACAGACCCACTGACTTTGATAAACGATAATTATCCACTGGAAATTCAACCACAAACAAGGGATGAAATGCAGCGAACAACACCTCAAAAAGAAACTTTCCTGCTCTGATGTTTCACCAAAAGAACCGATGCCAATGCATGCAAATTCGAAAGTTGTGACTGTCATGCGAAATGCTCCATGTTTGATCGAATGCTCCAACAAGATCGACATCTTCATTGTCAAGATTGCTTGCACGGTGCGCATTTTTTGTCACGGTGAGACACTCTTGTTGCCACATGCCCGCAGGATTGCACAACATCGTGATAGAACACGTTGTGGGAACTCTCATTTCCGTTCCACTTTGTGTTCCGCATTGAATCTTGCATCTTTTCCTTCAGGGCGCACATCAGTTCTTGGTCTAGAACTCGGGACACGACTCCGATTCGTGGACTGAATCACGGGTGAAATCGTACCATTGTCAATATGACTAGCTAGCAGTGGAATCCACTATCAGTAATAGCTATTAGATAGTTTCAAGAGTAGCTCTTGAAACTACTCTTGAAACTCTTGAAATTATTTTGAGTTTCAAGAGTTTCAAGAGCCATCTCTTGAAACGCTTGAAACTCACATGAAACTCGTGATACCTCTTGAAACTCGCTTGAAACTCTTGAAACGCTTGAAACTCTTGAAACGCCCGGCGCGGTCATTCGAAGCGCCCGATGTGAAATGACTGACGGGACTGATGTAAGCAGGAACTTTAGAAACTCCGAAACACGACTGGAATTTTCTGTTATAGCAATTTACCGCACCTTGCAGAAGGTGGCTTTCAAACGAAACAAAAGTGCGCAAGATAGAAATGGAGCGCAAAATACCCGGGGCGTCAATGGAATGATTCAAAAAGAGGCTTGAAATATATATAAATGAACTATTGTTCTGTATTCTACATGATCCCATTAGTCGTATTGGTACCAAAAGAATCATTGGTTCGTTCCTTCTCCAGATACGTTGGAGACAGTGGCCATAACATTATGAACAGACGACGGCACTGCTGAGGGCGGCGGCGGTGGTGGATAAAACCACTCCAAGCTCAATTGATTCCATTCGGATTTGTAATGTCGTCCATCACCTACCCGCGACATGTGCGCTGCAAAAAAGGTTCCCGGGTATAAATCCAATACGGGGATGCTCATGTTGGCCATGAGTTGGTTTTGTAACTGATACAATCGTTTGGCGCGAGATGTACTCATATAATAGCTTCGTCGAATGGTAGCCCAAGTGGCGGGATTCCCGGCCGCCACTTGATGGATATGCATCGCTGTCATGGATTTCCAATAGATATCGACAGTAGAAAATTCACGACGAATGGTTTCAATCCAATCCCGACAAGCCTGCAAATGATTGGTAAAATCGACACCTCCCTGTGAGGTATCATCCGCCAAAATATCCCATACCCCACTACCTATTACAAAGGCCAAACGAGGAGTACTGGTGGCTACAACTGGAACTGGAACTGGAGTGGTCGTACTGTTGGTGTTGTTGTTTTGCTGTTGCAGCCTTTGCTGTAGCCGTTGCTTCAGCTGCTCCTGCGCCTGTTGCTGCAGCAGTTGCTGCTCTTGTGCCTCGAGCAATCTCCGAAGTCGGGTCATGTCTTGTCGTATTCGCATCAAAAAGGGTGTTTGGAGGGTGTCATTGTGCAAGGCCGCTTGAATGACATTGAACTTTTGAATCTTGGGGCGAAATTTCGCACAATTGTCGAGCGAGGGTCGGTCATTTTCCGCACAAACAAATTGTCCCAACAAGGAATCTCCCAATACCAATACTTGATCGTAGGGGTTCAAATCAATGGCGTGATCCAAATTGGGTGGTAAGAACGGCAGTATGGTGTTGGGTGCCGTCACGTTGGGAATTCGATAAAATTGATTAATGGCACCCGACACGGACCAATTTTGTTTGAGCGGTGGCGGTAGACTTCCAATGCCACAGGTTTGTTCCAAAATGACTTCCAAGAGTCCCACCGCCGTTTTGTTGTTGCCACCAGAAACGACATTTGCAGAAGTAGGTGATTGTACAAAATTCAAGCGATACGTCCCATTGTTGAGGTCCCGAATATCCGCAATGGCCATGGGATCACTCCGTTTTCCGGCCTTGTAAAAGGTAATGTAAAATTCATCACCTCCCACTTGTTTGGGGAGTCCATCAGGACCAAATGTGTGCAACATCCAATACCCAGAATTTGCATCTTCGTCCTCTGCATCCTCGTGTCGTGTAATCTTCATTTGAGAGGTCACACTGCAGCGACTGCTTGGAATGAGACGATTGTTCCTGTCGTCAAACAATGGAAGCTGTATGGCAAGTTCATCCTTGTCTACTTGCTTGTTGATATCGGTTGGCTTGAATTTAGAAGAAGCCACAAAATCAATGGCGGCAAGGACACGACGGTAGGGATTGGGATCCAGCTTGCCTGACAAGGGAATGACAATATCATAATAATCGCCATCTGTAGTACTATTGAGCGTGCAGGAGAAAGTATACGACGAGGTTTCCCGACTGCTATTCACAAAGGGTGTTTTCACGGTCTTTTCATCCAGCAAAAACAGGCCAACAGCCACTACTGACAAGGCGACCGCGGCGAAACGGAGGATTACAGCCAACCTAGTGATATCGATCATCATGGTCCATCCATGCAGCCCCGATCTCATTATTGTAACTATGAACCGGTAAGAGCTGTTGAAAGACAGCCAATCTACCGTAATGGTCGATTTACGTTCCGTCGATTCGGTTAGTTTTGAAGACCGATTAAAATTCTTCTCGCGTGAACGCAGTAAAAAAATCACCACAGCAACGGGAGTTAGTACGGGACCCATGTTTTAGTCCAGTTGAGTGCCGGTGCGTGCTGTACACGATTCATTGACGAACACTGAGTCGATGAGCTTTTTCGAACGCACACTTAACCATTAAAATGTCTCGCCACTTTGCTCTATTACGACTCACTATCGCAAGTATCTACTAGTTGGCACTACTGCTGCATACTGCTGTAGTACTTTTTACAAACATACCCTAATCTTGCTCCATTCCACACACTAAATCAACCAAATACTTTTGAAGGAGTTGCTCATACTACTATACACACGCCTTTATTCTTAGTCTAAAAACTAGATTTATACCTGAAGGAGTTGTCATCGACATTGACACTTGCAATGCACACACATCCCTTCTGATTTTCTGGAGCTGAAGAATTCAACTACTAGTACGGATTCCAAATTGGCGGTATTGTCTACTGGTGAACCTGAATACACGACAAACATGCTCTATATTTGGTAAAGAAGGTAAATCAGAATGCTAAAAGCCCCACTTCTCAGATGATTTTCCAATGTGAAGTACTGTAGTCCAATTCGACTCTGTTTTAAATACAACGGAAATACAGTACTTCGATAGCACCGCATCTTGACTCCATCCCTATCAAAGGTCCAATGTTCTCCCACCTATACTGCACTATAGCGTTGCATTTGATATGGGCACACGTGTTGAGGTGATTGCAGGCTGCGACCCTCCGCATATTTTGTGGGATGAGATCCTTTGTGCGAAATCAGTTGGATTTTATCGCATTTGGAAGTAAATAACCTTCCTTCCAGACCATTGTAATTTTTGAGTAAATGAGTGAACCCTAGCGTAAAAATCTGAGCCCCTAATCGTATATAGTCGAGTGAGGTATTGGTGGAAGTAGTTTTTGTTTATTGTGCTGCATTGAAACGTACAGATTGCGCATCAAATAATTCGAAAGGTTTTTCGTTTCAGATCGGGTTTGTAGTAGTCAAAAGGGAAGGTAAGCATTGCATTGCTAGCTAGCAGAAGATGTCAGAGTATTCTGGCGTTACAATGCGCAGAGCGAGAATACTTGACTTCGACGCCTGATCCCCCTTTCGTTCACTTCCAAAATCTTGTCGTCTCCTGCTGTTTTTCTTCCTCTGGTTCCGCATAGATCTTTGCTTCTTGCTGTTCTAATTGCTGTTGTTTTTGTCGCAATTTTCTGGCGTGTCGTTTTTCTTGCTTTTTCAAGAGTTCCTCGGCCCGTCGATCAATCTGGTCGACAAATTTCGGTTGGGCTTGTCCTTCGTGTCGCCCCGGAAGCATGAAGCGTTCCTGTGCTTGAAAAGCATTGTCCAAATTTTGTTGCCACGTCGAGTTCAAGGCATTTTCGACCATGGCTTGCAGACGATATTCTTCGCGACTCCGGACTCGATTGTTGGATTTGTCGTCAAGAATCGTGGCGGGTTGCTGATTTTGTTGTAGCAAATAGGGGTTCTGTTTTTGGTTGTTTGGATCTTGTATATACGACAAACAAACCCATCCAGCCACCATGGATGCCGCCATGGACCCCGTCGCAAAGATGGCAACGTTGTTGTTAATAAATCGTTTGAACATAGTGGTGCGCGTTTTGTGTGTGTTCGAGTGTGTGAACGTCGGTGTTGGCGAAGACTGCACTAGTATGGCAGAAGAGGTATCAAACTCCTGCTGCAAAGAATTATTATTGTTGACTGTGTCTTCTCCACTTTTGCTATGATAGCGGCCTAGGTACCTGTGCATGCAGGAGTAGCTCCAAGGCGTCAATGAAATGTCGGACAAAGAAGCACGAGATGTTCATGGTGGCAGCTAATGCAATACCATCGTCCAGTTAGAGTCAGTATACCCATAGCTGGAGTGAATGAATCAACCAGCATTGTGACCGGCGGTTGTCTTCGACTGAGGGGTGCCGTGACCGGTCGTCTTCCGTCGGCAAGCTTTGGGA